>ENA-OOQX01000491-OOQX01000491.1-human-gut-metagenome-genome-assembly--contig:-NODE-491-length-14838-cov-2.967260_pt1 | contig 14838 bp, 17 predicted proteins | sample MGYA00241267_ERZ501173 | MGnify/ENA primary metagenome ERZ501173 (study PRJEB25962, sample SAMEA2042500) | human gut metagenome | biome: human gut; feature: human-associated habitat; material: faeces... | reverse complement strand
AAATAGAAGTATAGTTCATCCAAGAGAAATATTCAAGGAAGCTTATTTAAGCAGTGCTTCTAGTTTTATATGTATTCATAATCATCCATCTGGAAGTAATGAACCAAGTGAAAATGATATAAATTTAACTAAACAATTAAAGGATATAGGAGAATATTTAGGAGTAAAATTACTAGACCATATTATTATAGGAAAAAACTATTTTAGTTTTAAAGAAAATGGTTTGATATGATATAATATAAATGGTGGTTGTATGCGACATAAATTTTTCTTCTTTTTTACATTTCTAGGATTATATTTTTTGTTAATGCTTATTTTAAGTCTATTTGTAGAAATAAAAATTTTAGATTTAATTATTTTGCTTGTTGTTTGTTTTTTTGTTTTTGGTTTATTTCATAATATATTAAGTGATATATATGACAAAAAGAAACCGTTTAAACAGTTTGAAAAAAGAGAACCATTAGAAAACAACGAAATAATAATAACAACCTTAAAAAAAATAAAAGAAAAGCAATATATAATACCTATAAAAGATGGGGTAGTTGCAATTAATAGAGGCGGAGTTCATGTTGTAAAATTGTTTCAAGCAAGTGGAAATTTAAAGTATGATAAGAATTGGTATTTTAATAATTTGAAAATAGATAATCCATTTGATTATAAAGGAGACTATTATTATTTAATTAGAAATGTTAATACCAATTATGAAGTTTATAATATAAATGTGGTTACATTATCGGAATTATTATTTAAAGTTCAAAATAGTTTAATCGTACCAAAATATACATATGAAGAAGTAGATGAATTATATAAGGAAGTGACTTATGGCAATTACAAAAACTAAATTTATAAATTATTTAAGATGTCCTAGGTACGTCGCTTTAGATAATCTAAATGAAAATGAACTTGAAAGTGATGTTTCACTAACACAATATAGAGAAGAAGAACAAGAAGAAAAATTGAAAGAACTTTATGGAATGATGTATGATGATAGTGGTAATGACATACTAACAGTTAAAGATGAACAATTGGAAGTAATGTTGCCATACTATAACGAAATTGAAGTATTAGCAGGTAATGTTGCTTCAAAATATTTTCCTGGAACATTTAAATTTGCTTATAATACAAAAGACCAAGAAAGTTTTGACTGTAAGATAAATGGAATTAGATATTTATGTTATGTCGATATATATAATGAAGTAGATGATTATTTTAATATAATCGAAGTAAAAGCAACAACATCAAAGAAATTTTTAGACATGGGGTATACTGAAAATAAAGAGTTTCAGCCACTATTTGAAAATATAAATGGAATTTATCATGTAAGTAGTAATTTATCGGAAAAGGGCTTGAAAATAAAACAAAAACTATTTGATAGATTTGATAAAAGTGGACATTATGTATACGATTTAGCAGTTCAAAGATATATAATTGAAAATGATTTAAAACAAAACAACCAAGAAAGTAAAATAGACAAAATCAAATACTATTTAGCAGTTTTAAATAAGGATTATGTTTTTGAAGGAAAATTTGAAGGTGTTAAACCAATTTATGATGAAGATGCAAATGGTAATGAAATTATAACATTTTTCGATTTAACTGACATAACAAAAGAGTATATGGATTTAATTTCACTTGATAGAGCTAAAGTGGAAAGATATATAAGAGAGTTAGATGCATCTTATGTACCAATTAATTATTATTGTGAAAAGAAAAAAACTACTAAATGTAAATATGTTCCAATTTGTTGGAAAAATATCCCTAACAAAAATTCAATATTTAATTATTTAGATGCTCATCATGGATTCAAAGATGACGAAGGACATAAACATGGTTGTTATGAACTTGTAAGTGATGGTATAATTAATCTAGTTGATATGCCAGACAATTACTTAGAAAGAGAAAAAAATATAATCCAAAAACAAGTTACAAAAACCCATATACCATATTTTAACAAAGAAAAAATTAAAGCAGGAATCGCGCAGATAACTTATCCAATATATCATCTTGATTTTGAAAGTTTTCCTTGCCCATTACCACGATTCAGAGGAGAAAAATGTTATAGTCAATCAGTTTTTCAATTTTCACTTCATATTGAAAAAGAAGAAGGAGTTTGCGATAAAATAAATGACCACTATGGTTATTTAGCTGTTAATACAGATGACCATAGATTGGAACTAGTTGAAGAGATGATTAAATATATCAAATTGGATAAAGGAACAATTTTAGTTTATAATGATTCATTTGAAAAAACTAGATTAAAAGAATTAAGTGAAATATTTCCACAATACAAGAAGGAATTATTAAGAATGCGTGATATGGTGTTTGATTTAATGAATATAACTAAAACAAGAAGTAGTTTATACGAAGAATTAGGTTTTAATAAAGAAGAAGCATCTTTATTTAATTATTATCATGAAGATATGACTGGTTCATTTTCGATTAAAAAAATATTACCTTTATTTAGCAATTTAACATACAAAGGAATGGAAATTGCTAATGGAGTGGAAGCGTTAGTTACATATGCTAAATTTCCAAAAATGACTCAAGTTGAATATGAATATAAATATCAAAAATTAGTAGAGTACTGTAGGCAAGATACATGGGCGATGGTTGAAATATTAAAAGGTCTAAGAAAAAGTGTCAATTAATGTAAAAAAACATGTAAAACACTTGTTAAAATATTTTATTTGCTATATTATCAAATTAGGAGGGTGATAAGATGATTTATCCGTCAATCGATAAACTTTTAAATCAAGTGGGCTCAAAATACTTATTAGTTAATATTGTTGCTAAAAGAGCAAGAGAGATGAGCGAAACAGAATATTATCAAATGAAAGATAATGAATATGTATCAAAGAAAAATATCGGAAGAGCTTTAGAAGAAGTATCTAAAGACTTGATTCATGTTAAAGGTGAATAATGAAAATTACCAAAGTAAAAAAAGTAGGTAAAAAATATAAATTGGTTTTTGATAATGAAGATGTTTTAACTACATATGATGATGTCATTATTGAAAACCATCTTTTATATAATAAAGAAGTTGACTACGATTTACTTAGACAAATTGAGTTAGATAATATTTATTATGATGCTTATTATAAAACAATTAATTTTATTTCTAGAAAATTAAGAAGTTTAAAAGAAGTAGATGAATATTTAACAAAGCAAAATGTTAATGATGAAAATAAAAATAAAATAATAAAACACTTAAAAAAAATAGAGTTAATTAATGATTTTAATTTTGCAAAAGCATATATAAATGATAAACTATATTTATCTAACGATGGACAAAATAAAATAAAAAAAGCTTTACAAGAACATGATATACCTTCACCTTTAGTAGAGGAATTAATTGAACCATTAAAAGAAGAATTTGATTTAAAATTAAGCAGATTAATTACTAAAAAAATTAAAAGTAATACTAAATATGGAGGTTATTACCTAAAACAAAAAATTACTAATGAGTTAATCAATTTAGGGTATGATAGCAATAGTATTAATGAATTTTATGACGAAAATTTAGTTTGCTATGATTATGAAAAAGAATATGATAAATTATATAAAAAATATTCAAAAAAATATGAAGGTATTGAGTTAGATAGAATAATTAAACAAAAACTATATCAAAAAGGAATAAAACCACAATAAGTGGTTTTTTTAAATAATAAAACCCACTAAAGTGGGTTAATATTAATATTGGCTAATTATAGCATTATATTTTGATTTAATAGCATCATCATAGATATTTAAGTTGTATTTTTCTCTTAAACCAATCCAATATACATAAGTGGCGTTTTCTTTAGCTAGTGCATCAGTAGTTAATTTACTAATTACTTTGTCTTTTACAGAATCTAAAGTAGGTTTTTCGTTTTGACTAACTTTATAAATAATATGATATCCAAATTGAGTTTCAACTGGTTCAGTAGTCATTTTTGAAACTTCCAAATCTTTAGAAGCGTTAAAGAATTCTTCAACCAACCCTGATTCATTAGTGAAATTACTGATTAATCCACCTTCGCTAGCAGAACCAGTATCGTTAGATTCTTTTTTAGCAAGTTCTGTAAAATCTTTTTCTAAATCTTTGCTTTCACTCAATTGGTTGATTAATAATTTTGCTTTTGCTAGTGCTTCTTCTTTTGCTTTAGCTTTTTCATCATCAGACATAGTATCTTTAACTTCTGGGATGATTAAAATATGTCTTACTGTCATCTCACCATAAATGTTATCATTATAGTATTTGTTAATTTCTTCTTCCTTAATGGTTGAATTAACATATTTTTTTAATACTGCTTGTTTTTCTTCGTTTTTAATTATGTCCTTTTCAAAATCTTCTTCATTAGTATATCCATATTGAGATAAGAAATTTTTAAAATTATCTCCTAAACTAGATTTGTATGATTTGAATTGAGCAGAAGCGGTAGTTTTTGCACTTTTACTCATATCTTCAGTTAGTTCTTGCGAAATGATATAATCATCCACCATATTTACTAATGCAGTAGTTCCATACACGTTGCGCATACTAGCATAAAAATCTTCAACTGTAAATTGTTTTCCACTAACATCGGCTACAACCTCTTGTCCGTTTTGTAATTTTGGAACTTTAGTACAACCAGTTAATACAATAGTTCCACATAAAATTAAACCTAAATATTTCTTCATTTTATCTCTCCTAACACTAACTAATTATATCAAATAAAATTTTAAAATACAACATTTTATTGTGAACAATTAATGAAAATTATATAAATTTATCAAAAAAGTTAATTTTATTTTCTAACACTAGCACCATTTATTAAAATTTCCATACAATAATGTGAAAAGATAAAAAGGAGGATGATTTACATGTGTTGTAATAACGGAATTTCAAGTGCAGCAATCGTTTTAGTATTATTTATTCTTTTAATAATCATACTTGGAGCATATATTTAGGGGGTAATCATGGAAAAAGAATGCCATAAAACTTCTTCAAATAGCTGTAACTATGTTATGATTATTGTATTGTACATTCTACTAGCTATAATTTTAGGCTCTTGCCTAATACATTAAAAGAGGGAAACCTCTTTTTTATGTATTTAACATTAATAAATTATTAAAGTTCTACAAAAGAAAAAAGTATGTCATTTTTTTTGTTTAAAAATTTTAAAAAAGTATTTACAAAAAGGGTGTAATAGAGTAAAATAGTGGTAGAAAGTGGCACTTAGTGGGTGAAAGTGGGTGATTTCTATGTTTATGGGTGAATACCACCATACAATTGATGATAAAGGAAGATTAACAATTCCATCTAAATTAAGATACGAATTAGGTGAAGAATTTGTTGTTACAAAAGGACTTGATGGATGTTTATTTGTCTATCCAAAAGATGAGTGGAACAATATTACTCAAAAATATAAGGAATTACCAAATACAAAAGATGCCAGAAATTATTTAAGATTTTTCTTGTCAGGAGCTAATTTATGTGGCTTTGACAAACAAGGAAGAATAAATATAACCCAGCCACTTATTAATTATGCTGATTTAAAAAAAGATTGTATTATAATTGGTGTAAATGATAGACTTGAAATTTGGAATAAAGAAAGATTTGAAAAATTCTTAAGTGACAATGAGGATATTATGTCGGATATTGCTGATTCCTTATTTGCTCCAAAAATTTAGGTGTTCATATGCATGAAAGTGTTTTATTAAAAGAAAGTCTTGAATTTTTAAATTTAAGAGATGATAGCATTATTGTTGACTGTACATTAGGTTATGGAGGTCATAGTAGCAACATACTAAAAAGAATACCTAATGGACATCTATATTCTTTTGACCAAGATATTGATGCAATCAATTATAGTAGTGAAAGATTAAGCAAAATAAATAGTAATTTTACAATCATAAAAAGCAATTTTAAAAATATAACGGCTAAGTTAAATGAACTAAATATAACTAAAGTAAATGGTATTTTATATGACTTAGGGGTTTCAAGTCCACAATTAGATGTTAGTGAAAGGGGGTTTTCATACCATTTAGATAGTAGACTAGATATGCGAATGGATAAGGATAATAAATTATCTGCTTATGAAGTTGTTAACAATTATCCGTATGAAAAACTAGTCAAAATATTTAGAGAATATGGTGAAGAGAAATATTCAACTAGTATAGCAAGAGGAATAATAAATAATAGACCAATTGAAACAACACTAGAATTAGTAGAGATAATAAAAGAAAATGTTCCTTTTAGTTATAGGAAAGATAAACATCCAGCTAGAAAAGTATTTCAAGCCATTAGAATTGAAGTTAACGATGAGATGAATGTTTTAAATGATAGTTTAAGACAGGCACTAGAACTATTAACTTTAAATGGTAGATTATGTGTTATTACATTTCATTCATTAGAAGATAGATTAGTTAAAAAAATGTTTAGGGAAGTATCTAGTATACCAAATGAGTTATCTAAACTGCCAATTATACCAGAAGAATATTTGCCTAAATATAAAGAAATAAAAACGCTTACTCCTGATTTAAAAGAAATTTCTAGTAATAATAGGAGTAGAAGTGCAACTCTTAGAGTAATTGAAAGGATAAGATAATATGAAAAGAAAAGGAAGAATAACAAAAGGGGAAAAAATGTTATATGTAATGGGTCTTTTAAGTTTCATGTTTGTCGTTGTACTAAAAGTATTTCTCGGTGCTGGAGTTGGAAACTACAAGATGAGTATCGAAAAAATAAGATATGAAATCAGCACTGAAAGTAAAAAGGTAGAAAGCCTTACAATGCAAGTAAATGAATTAACTTCATTTGATAATGTTAAAGAAGTTGCTAAAAATCTAGGATTAGCGTATAATAATGATAATATTATTGTGGTAAACGATTGAGGTGATTAAATGAAAACAAAAAATATGCCGAAGTGGAAAACACCGATGATTACATTTGGAATATTCTTTGTTTTTATTTTGGCTTTATTTCTAAAGTATTGTTATTTAGCATTATTCCCAAATATTTATGGAATTAATATGAAAGAGTTCGCCTCAAGGAGAAATACGTATTCTCAAACTTTATATTCAAAAAGGGGAACAATTTATGATAACACTGGCAATACTTTAGCTCTAGATATATCATCATATACTGTTATTGCTTATTTAGATCCCGCTAGAACAGGAGATTCTAAAACACTATATCATGTAGAAGATAAAGAAAATACGGCTAAAGAGTTAGCCCCTATATTAAATATGGATTATAATTATTTATTAAAACTATTAAATCAAGATGCTTATCAAGTTGAATTAGGACCTGGTGGTAGAGGAATAACAGAAATTACTAAAAACAAAATTGAAGAATTACATTTACCAGGAATTGGTTTTATTGAAAGTTATAAAAGATATTATCCTAATGGTGATTTTGCCTCATATATTATTGGTTATGCTAAACAAAAAGAAGAATATATAGAAGAGAATGGACAAGGCAAGTATCAACAAGAAATCGTTGGCGAGATGGGAATAGAAGTTAAATATAATGACATACTAAAAGGGAGCAATGGTTATTTAAAATATCAACAAGATAGATATGGTTATAAAATACCAGATACAAAAGAAGAAAAAGTAGATGCTTTAAATGGTAGAGATATTTATTTAACAATTGATTCAAATATTCAAAGAATACTAGAAACAACTATTAGTAAAACTGAAGAAAAGTATGAACCAGAGTGGGTAACTATAAGTGTAATGGACGCCAAAACGGGTGATATATTAGGTAGTGCTTCCTCACCATCATTTGACCCAAACACATTAAATATAACTAATTATGAAAATCCACTAACATCTTTCGTTTATGAACCAGGTAGTGTTATGAAAATATTTACATATTTATGTGCAATTGATAAAGGAACATATAAAGGTGATGAATTATATCAATCAGGTAATATAAAAATCGAGGATAGAATAATTAGTGATTGGAACAAAATTGGTTGGGGAAAAATTACTTTTGATTATGGATTTGAAATGTCTAGTAATGTTGCTGTTTCAAATATAATGCAAAGATTCTTAACTAAAGAAGATTTAAAAACATGTTTAAATAATTATGGATTTGGTAATAAAACTGGTATAGATTTACCAAGAGAATTATCAGGTACAATTAAGTTTGAGTTTCCAGTTGAGGTTGCAGCTGCAGCTTATGGACAAGGAATATCAACCACACCGATTCAACAATTGCAAGCTTTAAGTATAATCGCTAATAATGGTAAAATGCTAAAACCACATATAATAAGTAAAATAGTTGACCCTAACACAGGCAAGGTAGCTTATGAAAGAAAAGTGGAAGAATCATCTCAAATTGTAAGTGAAGCTGCCATTAAAAAAATTCAAGAGTTGATGTATAATACTGTTAATGATGTAGAAAGAAATGCAACAGGAGTTAAATATAGGGTTGAAGGTGCTTCAATCATGGGTAAAACAGGAACTGCTGAAATTTTTGATAATCAAAGTAATACATATTTAACAGGATGGAATGATTATATATTTTCATTCTCTGGTATTTTTCCTTCAGATGACCCACAATATATAGTATTTGTTTCAATTAAAAAACCAAATACAGGAACAAATGCAGCGGTAGTCGATACAACTAAACCATTACTTGAATCACTTGCTAAATATAAAGGCATAATAAGTAGTGTTTCTAGTGAAAATACATCTAAAATTGTGAAATTATCTTCTTATGTAAATGAGGAAATTAAAAATGTAAAAGAAGAATTAAAAGATTTAAATATTTTAGTAATAGGTGATGGAGATATGGTAGTTAATCAATATCCAAAAGAAAACACTAATATATTATCAACCGATACTATATATTTACTTACGAATTCTAGTGAATTTAAAATGCCTAATTTAAAAGGTTTTAGCCGAATCGAAGTTTTAAATGTATGTAATTTATTAAAAGTAGAGTGTGATTTTACTGGTGATGGAGTGGTAGTAGAACAAAGCATAAAGGAAAACGAAATAATCAGTGAACCAATTAATTTTACATTAAAACAAACACATAATTTTGAATAAATATATTGCTAAAAAAATTAATAAATGATAAAATTAAAATGGAAGGTGTTTATGATGGATGAAACAAGAATTTATGATGGTGATGAAATTAAAAACGCTTTAATAGGTCAAACTATTAAAGAGGTAGCCGAAATATTAGAAGAAAAAGGATATAATGCTAAAAACCAAATTGTAGGTTACTTAATGAGTGGAGATCCAGGATACATATCAAGTCATAAAGAAGCAAGAAGTAAAATAACAAAATTTGAAAGAACTAAAATTTTAGAAGTTTTAGTTGATAGTTTTATTAAATAAATGCGTTACTTAGGATTAGATTTAGGTACTAAAACATTAGGTTTATCAATTAGTGATAAAACACTTACAATTGCTAGTAGTTATAAAACAATTAGATATAATGAATATGAAGAATTATATGCCGAACTAAAAAAAGTAATCGAAGAATTTGATATAACTAAAATGATTTTAGGTTACCCTAAGAACATGAATAATACAATTGGACCTAAAGCACTATTAGTAGAAGAATTTAAAAAAAACTTAGAACAAATATTTAAATTAGAAGTTATTTTACAAGATGAACGCCTAACAACAGTTGAAGCTACTAATTATATGTTAGAAGCAGATATCTCAAGAAAAAAAAGAAAGCAAAAAATTGATAGTTTAGCAGCTACAATTATATTACAAACTTATTTAGATAGGAGAGATAAAAATGAGTAATGAAAAAATGAGTTTTAAAGTAATTGATGAAAAAGGAAATGAAATTGAATGTGAAGTATTATTTACATTTGAGTCTGATGAGACAGGTAAAAATTATATTGTTTATACCGACAATACAACAGATGATTTAGGAAACACAAAAGTATATGCCTCAATATATAATCCAGATGAAGAAAACTTAAAGTTAACTGCTATTGAAACTGAAAAAGAATGGAAAATTATTGAAACTATTTTAGATGAATTACAAAAAGAAGTAAAATCTAATATGGAAGGACAAGAGCAATAATTTGCTCTTTTTAAATTATGAAGAAGTATTGTAATATTTATAAATTTGTAATTATATTTTTGGTTGTTTTAATCATATTAACTTGTGGAAGTTATAAAATAGGAACTAGTAGTGTAAGCAAAGATTCCTTTGAAGTTAAAATTACTATTCCAAAAGAAAGTACTTATTTAAGTATATCTAACCTATTGAAAGAAAACAATCTAATTAGGTCAGAATCTTTTTACAAAATTTATATTAAAATATTTAAACCAGACAACTTAAAAGCAGGTATTTATACTTTAAATCGAAATATGAATGTTAAAGAAATAGTTGATACATTAGAAGGTAATGTCAAATCAGAAGAAATTACAATAACTATTCCTGAAGGAAAACATATTGAAGAAGTCGCTGAAATCATATCTTCTAAAATTAATATGTCAAAAGAAGATATACTGTTATATTGGCAAAATGAGGAAGTATTAAATAGTTTGATTGATAAATATTGGTTTTTAACTGATGTTATTAAAAAAGAAGGAATAAGATATAGTTTAGAAGGTTATTTTTTTCCTGATACCTATTCTATTTTAAAAGAAAGTAAAATCGAAGATATAACTTATAAGATGTTAGACAAAATGGATGAAGTTTTATCAAAATACAAAGAAGAAATTTCTAATAGCAAATTTAATGTTCATGAAATTTTAACTCTTGCTTCTATAGTTGAACACGAAGCAATATTAGATAGTGATAGACCAATGATTGCTGGTGTGTTTATAAATAGACTTGATAAGAGTATGAAACTACAAAGTTGTGCGACTGTAGGATACGCTATTAATGAATGGAAACTATCGTATAATTATAAAGATTTACAAACAGATTCACCTTATAATACATACTTTTATGAAGGACTTCCAATAGGTCCTGGAAATATGCCAGGAGAACTTTCAATTGAAGCAGTATTAAGACCGACTAAACACGATTATTATTACTTTTTAGCAAACGTTAATGACAAAGATTCTAAAAAAACATATTATTCAAAAACTTACTCTGAACACAGACAAAAATGTGTTAAGTACTTAGGACGCAGTTGTTAATGGATGAAATTTTAAACCAAGCTTTAGAATTTGATGTTCCAATTATGCAAGAAGAAGGAATTAAGTTTTTAATCAATTTTATTAAAGAAAATAATATTAAAAATATATTAGAATTTGGTTCAGCAATTGGATATTCAGCAATCAATATGGCTTTAATTAGTAATGATATAGAAATAACTACTATAGAAAGAGATACTTTTAGATATAGTTTAGCGGTATCTAATATTAATAAATTTAATTTAGAAAAACAAATTACAATTATTAATGATGATGTATTTAATTTTGAAGTTTCTAAAAATTATGATTTAGTTTTTATAGATGCGGCTAAAGCTCAAAATACAAAATTTTTTGAAAAAGTAGCTAATAATACTAAATATATAATTACTGATAATTTATCATTTCATGGATTAGTTGGAACAAGTAGTGACATTAAAAGTCGTAATTTAAGAGGATTAGTTCGTAAAATAGAAAATTATATTGAGTTTTTGAAAAATAATAAAGAATTTGAAACAAAATTTTATCAAATCGGTGATGGAATTGCTGTTAGTAAAAAAATAATTTAAAAATGGAAGATGAAAATCTTCTTTTTTAAATGTTTTTATAATTTAAAAAATGTTTATATTAGCTATTACAATATAGAAATTACCAGTTGTAATAATTTATCAATTTGATAGTTAAGAGAAAGAATAAGAACAAAAAATACTTGCAAGAGTTTATGAATTAGTATGAAAACATTGTGTTTTCAAAAGTTTTACATATTTTTCAACAAAAGTATTGTTTAAAAATTAATTTTATGTTATAATCCTAATTGATATGGAAGGAGGGATTTATCAATGAGTAAGGTTATAGTAAGAAATGGTAATGTAGATAATGCATTAAAAACCTTTAAACAAAGAAATGTTAAAGATGGCCTCCTTAAAGAAGTTAGAAAACGCGAACACTATAGTAAACCTGGCGAGAAACGTCGTATCGCAAAAAAAGAAGGAATTAAAAATTCTCGTCGTCGTGAGAGAAACTATAATTAAGCCATTTAGGCTTTTTATTTTAAGAAAGGGTGAATTTTAATGAAAGAAAGATTAACTAATGATTTAAAAGCAGCCATGAAAGAACAAAATAAGGAACTATTAAGTGTTTTAAGAATGGTAAAAGGCGCTATTCAAATGGAAGAAATCAAAGTAAAACATGAACTTAGTGATGATGAAGTTATTGCGATTATTGGAAAACAAATAAAGACAAGAAAAGAATCAATTGTTGAATTTGAAAAAGGTGGTCGTAATGACTTAATTGAAAAAACTAATGAGGAAATTAATATGCTAAATGTATATATGCCAAAACAATTAAGTGAAGAAGAAATAAAAGCTGAAATTGACAAAGTTTTTGAAGAACTAAAACCAGCAAGCAATGAAATGGGTAAAATTATGCAAGCTTTATCTAATCTAAAAGGAAAAGCTGATATGGGATTAGTAAGTAAACTTGTAAAAGAAAGATTTTAAATCATAAAGTAATTTATGATTTTTTCTTGCTAAAAATACTATTTTATATTATACTTAAACAAGGTGAGGTTATGAATAAAAGAATATCAACAATAATTTTTATAATTTTAGTTGTACTTTTATGTGTTCCAGTTTTAACTAGCGTGATATATAAATTTGGGGTATACTTTTTCAAAAGTTTCATTACCTTCTCGAAATATCTCTGAGTACGCTTCTTACTGAAATGATTACCGCCATTCCATGAACGGATTGCGCGCTCGATACTATTAAGAGGATTGTAGACACTCTGAATCAATAGAAACATTTCTTTAGATTTAGCTACATTATATCTATCAGCCAAAGTGTAGCGCTTCTTCGATTTTTTGCGCTTCAGAATATTATTACATTCTGCTACTAAAATTGGAGTGATCTGCATCACACCTACAGAGTTACCGCTCTTAGCTTTCGGATCACCCTTACTCTCTACCTGAATGATAGCGTCCATCACTGGAGTCCAGTCCATCTCGCTGGTAGAGGATACATTTCCTGATGTTGCAGCCGACGCTGCATGAATTTCTAATGTCAGCATTAACATGCTGACTAATACCATTGTTATTCTCTTCATATTAATTGTTTTATGGAACCTGAAAAGCTGAAATACAACATCAGAGATTTCGCGGTGGCAACTTGTGAGAAAAAGAAAGGCTGCTCACCTCAGTCCCGTTAGATACCTTAATGGATACCTTCTCACACAACAAAAAGCACAAGATACTGGTATCCTTATTCTTATCGTTTGCAAAGATACAAAAAAAAATCGAATTATGCAAGTAATCGGCTGATTATCAGCGCATTTTTACGTAATTAAACACTTAGTAACACTTAGGTTTGATATAAATCAAGCAAAAACAGAAAAGCCCCGACTACTTTCGTAATCGAGGCTTCTGAAATTGAAAGGAGGCGGCTACCTACTCTCCCGCATTGCATTGCAGTACCATCGGCGCAAGTGAGCTTAACTTCTCTGTTCGGAATGGGAAGAGGTGGGACCTCACCGCAATAACCACCTGATAATGGGTTATGACGTATTTGCACACAAGCAAACGTATAAGTAATGTTGAATGTTGATTGTTGAATGTTGAATTACAACTTTCAGCACCATTCAGACTGTACATACAGTTGAAACTATGAACTTTCTAAAGAAAGTGTTCGGGCAATTAGTAATGCTCGGCTTTGACATCGCTGTCTTTACACCTGCATCCTATCAACGTCATCGTCTTTGACGACCCTCAATGGAGTTCTCATCTTGCGGCTGGCTTCGCACTTAGATGCTTTCAGCGCTTATCCGATCCCGACTTGGATACCCGGCGATGCACCTGGCGGCACAACCGGTAAACCAGAGGTCGGTCCAACACGGTCCTCTCGTACTAGTGTCAGAGCCACGCAAATTTCATACGCCCACGATAGATAGAGACCGAACTGTCTCACGACGTTCTGAACCCAGCTCGCGTGCCACTTTAATGGGCGAACAGCCCAACCCTTGGGACCTTCTCCAGCCCCAGGATGTGACGAGCCGACATCGAGGTGCCAAACCACTCCGTCGATATGAGCTCTTGGGAGGGATCAGCCTGTTATCCCCGGAGTACCTTTTATCCTTTGAGCGATGTCCCTTCCATACGGAAACACCGGATCACTATGCTCTAGTTTCCTACCTGCTCGACTTGTCTGTCTCCCAGTCAGGTCATTCGTGCTCAATTGAAGCAATAGTTCCATGAGTTGTAAACATCTCCTTTAGCGAAGTAGAGTCTGACTAAATCTGCTTGTGTCATAGGTTTTTGAAATTAAAATTATATAAAAAGTGGTTTCACAGGAGTCGTAAGCTTCTAGGTGGAATCGGCAGGAATTTTTCCTGTTGGTTGCAAAAATACAAAAAAATGTTCGAAACCGCAAGCCTTTTTCTCCACTTTTTTAATGTTTTTCTGCTAAAACAATAAGTAATCCTCTGCTTTTTCGCTGAGAATCCCCCGCCTTTCGCCCGAGTGTGGCAATAGGTGGCAATAGGTGATAATAGAAAATGCCCTTATTGCCACGCTTAAATAGCTAAAAATCAATTGGTTAACTTTAAGTGTGGCAATAGTGGCAATAGTTTTAGAAAAACTTTCTCATACATAGGCTTTCCTCTTTTACTAATAAATGTTATATTCCCACCATTCTTTTCCCTAATCATTTGTTTTCTCCCGAATTTACAGTACTTTTGCAGAAAGTATCTAATTAAAGA
>ENA-OOQX01000479-OOQX01000479.1-human-gut-metagenome-genome-assembly--contig:-NODE-479-length-14976-cov-3.000871_pt1 | contig 14976 bp, 15 predicted proteins | sample MGYA00241267_ERZ501173 | MGnify/ENA primary metagenome ERZ501173 (study PRJEB25962, sample SAMEA2042500) | human gut metagenome | biome: human gut; feature: human-associated habitat; material: faeces... | reverse complement strand
GCCACCGTCATCTCGAGCGGGGGGACATGGCGGTATGGGGATAAAGACCTCGGGGGCTATTGAAACGCTGAGTCGAGAGATCTCCTTCCGCTATGCTGCCTGCCATGGGAGAGTGAGATTTTGCTGCTTTGCTCTACTTTCGCTGAAATGACAGTGGGGCGGAGGGGTATCGGTGCCCATCATTTCCCACAGCCCTTTTGGGGGATTCCATTTCCTTCGTGAAAATGTTGCCCTACTCTGTTACAATAAATATATAAATTTCAATCTATTTTCCTTAAGGAGTTTCATATGTACGAAGAAACAACCATTGCAGCCATAGCCACCGCCCCCGGCGAAGGGGGCATAGGCATTGTCCGTATCAGCGGCAGTCAGGCTGCCGATGTGGCGGATGCCCTGTTTCATACGAAAAAAATCGCATCCTTTCATGAGGCCGAGCCTTACCGTCTCTACTTCGGCCATGTAGTCAGGAAGGACCAGAGGGTAGATGAAGGGCTGGCGGTGTACATGAAGGCACCCCATTCCTACACCGGCGAAGACGTGGTGGAAATCCAGATTCACGGCTCCACCGAAGCCCTGCGGGAGACATTGGAGCTGGCTTTGGAAAACGGCGCCCTCCCTGCCAGCCGCGGCGAATTTACCAAAAGAGCCTTTCTCAACGGCCGGCTGGACCTCACCCAGGCAGAAGCGGTGATGGACATTATCGAAGCCCGGGGCTCCGCCGCCCTGTCCCAGGCGGAAAGCCACCTTTCCGGCGCCCTGTCCCGCTTTGTGAAAATGAGCCGGGACGAGCTGACAGACCTCATTACCAAGCTGGAAGTAACCATCGACTATCCCGAAGAAGACCTGGAAGATTTGACCAATGAGCAGATTGGGGAAGGACTGGATGGTATCGAAAAGAGCCTTTCCTCCCTGCTGAAACGGTCGGAAGAAGGAAGAATCATCAAAGACGGCCTCCGCACCGCCATTGTGGGCCGTCCCAACGCAGGCAAATCCAGCCTCCTCAATGCCCTTCTTCAGGAAGACCGGGCCATTGTCACCGACATCCCCGGCACCACCAGAGACACCATCGAAGAATCCATAAAAATCGGCGGCGTCCCCCTGGTGCTCATGGATACCGCCGGCCTTCGGGAAACCGATAATAAAGTAGAAAAAATCGGCATTGAAAGGGCCAAAAAATCCATGGAACAGGCAGATCTGGTACTGGCCGTCATTGACGGCTCCCATCCACTGGAAAAGGAAGACAAGGAGCTCCTTTCTTCCCTGAAGGGCAGAAAATCCATGGTCATCCTCAATAAATACGACCTGCCCCAGGAAGTGGATGAAGAAGAAATCAAAGCTCTGGCAGGAGATGCACCGGTGGTATCCCTCTCCGCCCGCTACGGAAGCGGCATGGAAGAACTGGAAGAAGCCCTCCGCCGCCTTACCGAAGCCCAGGACAGAGATGCCGGAAGACGTCTCTTCCTCACCAACCTCCGCCATGTGGACCTGGTGAAAAAAGCGCTGGAAGCTGTCCGCCGCGCCCAGCAGTCACTCAAAGACGGAATGCCGGCCGACTGCATTACCGTGGACCTGGTGGAAGCCTGGAACCGAATGGGTGAAATCACGGGAGAAACGGTGGATAACGAACTGATTAACAAGATTTTCGAACGGTTCTGCGTGGGAAAATAGCGGGATAGTGTACTGGTGAGCTAGTGGGACAGTGGGAAAGTTGTCTGCTGTCCGCTATTGGCTATCGGCTGTCGGCTGTTCGCCGCAGGAAAGCGCAGAGAGGCCTATTCTGCCCCCTGAATAGGGGTGACCGTGATAGGCGGCCAATTCCCGCCGACTTGTATTTATCGGTAGATGAGACACTATCGGCATGTACAAAGATTCTTCGCTTACGCTCAGAATGACTGTGACGGAGGGAAGGTAAGCACGTAATGCAGCCTCCTTCCTTTGGAAGGAGATCCGCGGAGCGGTGAGGATAGGCCTTTGCGAAGCAAAGGCATCGCCCGACAGGGCGATACCACCTCCTCTGAACCCTCTGAACCCTCTGAACCCTCTGAACCTTCTAAACCTGGGCCGCCCCGCGGCCCCATAGTATTTCCCCCTTTTAAACTATCTCTAGATTTTATATAATAAAGTATCGGCTTATTATAAAGAGAAGCAGCGCTCTGCTGCTTCTTTCATTGAAGAAAGAAGGAAACCATGTATCTTATTGATACGTATGATGTTATCGTGGTAGGAGCCGGCCATGCAGGCTGCGAGGCGGCCCTGGCTGCTGCCCGTCTTGGCTGCAAGACCCTCCTGACCACCATTTCCCTGGAAAACGTGGCCATGATGCCCTGCAATCCGGCCATCGGGGGACCGGGCAAGAGCCATCTGGTGAAGGAAATCGATGCCCTGGGCGGAGAAATGGGCATTGCCGCAGATAAGACCGCCATCCAGATGCGCATGCTGAATCTGGGAAAGGGACCGGCTGTCTATGCCCTCCGCGCCCAGTCTGACAAGAATGCTTACCACCGCTACATGAAGCAGGTGGTGGAAAACACGGACAACCTGGACCTGAAACAGGTGCAGGTCATGGATATCATTGTGGAAGATGGGAAATGCGTAGGCATTACCACGGAGCTTCACGAAGAATATCGGGCCAAAGCAGTCATTCTCTGCACCGGCACCTACCTGGACAGTGAAATCATTATCGGCGACACCATGTATTCCGGCGGCCCCAACGGCATGCGTCCCTCCGTAGGCCTTTCCGAAAATCTGAAGAAACATGGCCTGGACATTCTCCGTTTCAAAACCGGCACCCCCAGCCGCGTGGACATCCGGAGCCTCCATCTGGACCATATGCAGCTGGAACAGGGAGATCCCAAGAACCATGCCTTCTCCTTCATGGACGAACGGGCAGACCGGAACCAGCGGAACTGCTGGCTTACCTACACCAATGAGACCACCCATGCCATTATCCGGGAAAACCTCATGAGAGCCCCCAAGTATGCCGGCCTCATCCACGGCGTCGGTGCCCGCTACTGCCCGTCCATCGAAGACAAGGTGGTCCGCTTCCCTGACAAGAAGCGGCATCAGCTCTTCATCGAACCGGAAGGCCTTGATACCAATGAAATGTATGTCCAGGGCATGTCCACATCCATGCCCATTGACGTGCAGTACGCCTTCCTCCGCACCATTCCGGGACTGGAAGATGTGAAGGTCATGCGCCCGGCCTATGCCATTGAATACGACCTGCTGGATCCCCTGCAGCTCTATCCCACACTGGAAGTGAAGAAACTGCCGGGCCTCTACTCCGCGGGCCAGTCAAACGGCACCTCCGGCTACGAAGAAGCCGCTGCCCAGGGCCTCATGGCCGGCATCAATGCGGCCCTTAAAATCAAAGGGAAGGAACCCTTCATTCTGGGCCGCCACGAAGCCTATACCGGCGCCTTAATCGACGACCTGGTGACCAAGGGCACCAACGAACCCTACCGCATGATGACCAGCCGTAGCGAATACCGGCTCATCCTCCGCCAGGACAATGCGGACCTGCGCCTTACCCAGAAAGGCTACGACATCGGTCTGGTTACAGAAGAACGGTACCGCCGGTTTCCTGGACAGGAAAAGAAAATTTGAAGAAGCCATGCACTACATCCGCACCAAGCGCTTCACCCCCAAGGCGGACGTGAACGCCGCCTTGGAAAGCATAGGCTCTGCACCCCTCACCACCGGCATGGGCGCCGATAAGATTCTGAAGCGTCCGGAAATGACCTACCAGAAAATGGTGGACGTTCTGGGCTGCCCTTCCTTCGACCCCGAAGCGGTGGAGGAAATGGAAATCACTGTGAAATATGAAGGCTACATTGCCCGTCAGGAAGCAGCCGTGAAGAAAGCGGCCCGCATGGAAAACGAAAGAATGCCCAAAGACATGGACTACCTCCATCTGGACGGCATTTCCATCGAAGCCCGGCAGAAACTGGATAAAATCCGGCCCCTCTCCCTGGGCCAGGCCTCCCGCATCTCCGGCGTATCCCCGGCGGACATGTCGGTACTCATGGTGTACGTGAAGAGAATGAAAGCAGGGAAATAAGAGACGGTGCCACTGGCGGTGAGAAACCGTATTCCCGAAGGTTGACACCCGCTGGCGCGGGTGAGGGTTGATGGACCATGCGCTAACGCGCTGGCCCAAGGGTTCTGTCCGGAATCGGCTTTGCCTCCCGGACTGTTTGAGGGCCTCCGGCCCAGGGAGTTATATAGTACCACTGCGTTGGCGAGGTGGGTGCCTGCCGGCACCATTTTATAAAGCCGCCAAAGGCGGCATATATACTCATCGCCGCGGAGCGGCGATACCACCACCTTCTGAACCTTCTGAACCCTCTGAACCTGGGCCACGCAGTGGCCCCATGGGCGATACCACAACCCTCAGGCCGAAGGCCTGTCAAACTTTAGAACCCCAAGAACCCTCAGGGCGCAGCCCGTCAACCTTTTGCACTTTTGACGCACTGCATTTTTTCTCAAACGAAACCATCACAAAGGAGGACCTATGAGCCTTGCAGATAAAGAATACCTGGGAATTGTAAAGAATATCCTGGAAAAGGGAAAGCTGGGACAGAACCGCACCGGTATGCCGGCCTACAAGCTGCCCCACCAGATCATGCAGTTTGACCTGGAAAAGGAATTTCCTATCCTCACCACCAAATTCGTGGCTTTTAAGACGGCGGTGAAGGAAATCCTCTGGATATGGCAGAAGCAGTCCAACGATGTGCGGCTTCTCCAGAAATGGAACTGCCATATCTGGGACGAATGGATGAGGGAAGACGGCACCATCGGCAAGGCCTACGGCTACCAGCTGGCCAAGTACCACCAGGTGGACACCCTGCTGAAGACACTGAAGGAGGATCCCCAGAGCCGCCGCATGGTGGTGGACCTCTGGAACGCCGGTGACCTGCCGGATATGGCTCTCTATCCCTGCGCCTTCCTCACCATGTGGGATGTGTCCGATGAAGGGAAGCTGAACTGCATGCTGGTGCAGCGGAGCGGCGATATGGGCCTGGGAGTACCTTTCAACATGGCCCAGTATGCAGCCCTGATCTGTATGATTGCCCAGGTGAGCGGCCTTAAGCCCGGCCTTTTCACCCATGTCATCAATAACGCCCATATTTATGAAAACCATGCGGAGGCTCTGCAGATGCAGCTGAAGCGCCTGCCTGAGGCCTATGAAGCGCCGAAGCTGGTGCTGAATCCGGAAATTCACGATTTCTATGATTTCCAGCCAGAGGACATTGTGCTGGAAAATTATAAACATCATGACAAAATCGCCATGGAGGTATCGGTATGAGCCTTTCCATCATTGTGGCCCGGGCGGAAAACGGAGTCATCGGGAAGGACAACCGCCTGATCTGGCATCTGTCCGATGATTTGAAGCGGTTCAAATCCCTCACCATGGGTCATGCCATCATCATGGGCCGGAAGACCTTTGAAAGCCTGCCCAAAGTGCTGCCGGGACGGGTGCACTATGTGCTCACAGGCAGCAGGGACTATGAAGCGCCGGAGGGGGTGCGCCTTTTCCACAGCGTGGAGGAGCTCCTCTCCGCCCTGCCGGAGGATGAAAATTTCGTCATCGGCGGCGAGCATATGTACAGGGAAATGCTTCCCTATGCCGATACCCTCTATATTACGGAAATCCGGAAATCCTATGAGGGCGATGCCTTCTTTCCCGACTTTGACGGGAAGGAATGGGAGCTTGTGGAAAAAGAAGCAGCACCAGGGGACATTCCCCATGATTTCTGCACCTATAAAAGAATCAAAAAGTAAGAAGGGATACTATGAGAATTGCAGTTCGTTATTACAGCCGCGGCCTCTCTCAACAGGAGAAAGACTTCATCTATGAGTTCTCTGTCTGGATTTACCGCACCATCGAGGTTTACAACAATACCACCAGAAACGGCATTGTCTATCACCAGAAAATAGCGTGTCTCGGTAAAAGTAACAGACAAATCAACAACACATTCCTTGATATTCTGCTGGCTCTCATCGACTTCAACAAGCATAACCAGGATTTCATCTTCTTCATTCTGAAAAACATCCATTCCGGTTACAACCGCATTCATTGGTCAAAGACCATAGCCACCACGAGTGCCATCATCAGCAAAAACAGCCCTGTTTATACCCATCCTGTCAACAGGAAAAAGCAGATTAATTTTGATGAAGAACTCTTGATTATCTTCTATTCCATCCTGAATTATATCACTTGCGATCCTTCCACGCGGATAAACCGTTGGCTTATGCGTTCGGACAGATTGATGAAGCCTTCCTGAACGCTTTCGAGAGTTGGATGCGGTCAAAAGGGAACAAAGAGACGACCTTGAGTTTCCAGATGCGGACCTTGCGGGCGATATTCAATCGTGCAGTCCGAGCCAAGATTGTCAGCAGGGATAAGAATCCGTTCAACGAGTACAAGATCAGTAAATTCAATACCCGAACACCGAAACGCGCCTTGAACAAGACGGACGTGATGAAGATCATGTCCGCTGATTGTTCACAGGGTAAGGCAATCGAGCAGTTTGCCCACGATGTATTTGTCTTCTCCTATTTGTGCGGTGGTATCTCGTTTGTGGATATGGCCAACCTGACGCCTGCCAATATCGTGGAAGGGCGGGTGATCTATTGCCGTCAGAAAACGCATGGAGCTGTCAATGTCCCGTTGTCGGCACAAGCAAGGGAGATTCTTGCCAAATACGATGGACATTGCAGGCAGGCGGGTTATCTGTTCCCGATATTGGATGAGCGGGTACACATTATGCCCATGCAAAAGAAGAATCGAGTGCATAAAATGTGCGGCAGGGTGAATTTTGCCTTGCGGGGTATCAGCAAGCGTTTGAAGATCAAGTCTACCGTTACGACCTATGTCGCAAGGCACAGTTTTGCCACCGTACTGAAGAAGTCGGGCGTGAATATCGGCATCATATCCGAGGCCTTGGGGCATCATAGCCTAAAGACCACTCAAATCTACCTCGATTCATTCGAGAACTCGCAAATCGACGAAGCCATGCAGCATCTGCTGTAAGAATCGGGAGGTCGGCGGCCCTGTTGGGAACCGACCTCCTTTCTTCTAAAGATATGTGGCGTCTTCATTACCCTAGGTACTTTTCCAACATGTCATAGGTCGCCTGTTCCCGCGAAACACCCTCTTCCGTTTTGGGGTTCACGATCTCTTTCACCTGCTCCTCCGTCAGGCTTCTCAGCTTCTCTTCCATCTGGCTGCTGAAGAGCATGGGATCCTCCGCATGGTTGAACTTCTTAATCAGGAAGGTAATCAGATATTTTTTCGCCAGAAACGCATTCGGAATCCGTCCCGAGGCGGCCTCATACCACTTGACGCTTCGGTAGAACCAGCCTGCATCAACAAATGCCCGCGGCAGTACTTTGCTCTTGACACTGGCTACAAGGTCTTTCGGTTTGAGGGAGTTTGCACCCGTGCACCAGAGAGAGATGGTTGCCAACGGGAAGCCCTTGCCCTGCAACTCCACGGCAAAATCAAAGACCTCATTCTTTGCAGCCAAAGCCATTGCTGGGGCAGCCATATAATCGGTCCCCTTCCACGAGGTCGTACAGATATTCATCTCGGCAATCAGGGCCGCAATCTCCATCTCGGCATTCAGCGCCTCACAAATCACGAGGTCATCCAAGTTCTTGCCCAAGTTCATCCATGCGACCACTCGGTGCTGTCCATCCACCACGGCATAGTACTGTTCTGTCTGCTTGTCGGGGATGTCGTTTCCCTGCAGGTCTACCAGATGGCCGTTCATCAGGTAGACATCCTCACCCTTCACGACGGTGATGGGCGATAGCTGCCCATGCTCCTGCATCGATTTCTCCTTGGCCTTCACGGTCTTGGCATTGGTCGGGCGGTTACCCTTTACAAATGCGAACTGGCGATTCTGGTCATCCGAGGTGATAATGAGCTTTTTCATGGCTATAAATTACTCCGTCCTTTACGGAGGGGCGTTGGTTAGCTGCTTGCCTTGCCCGAGGGGTTTGCAGGTCGTCTGGACCATCCATCCGACACGACAAAGCTCGGCAAAATTCCACCCCTCTTTAGGGAGTAAAATACAACCCGACTTACTCTCCCTCTTCTTTCGGCAGTCGCAAGCCGCCCGTATAAACCCGAGGTTCCAGTTGGTTGAAGTCCGTATTTCCGTACTGTTTTAGGACTCCTTTCAATGAGGAGCTGTCCACCGTAAAGGATTCATTGGTCGTCAGTCGGCAGAAATAGATGATGCGGGAGACAAGGAGCAGCTTGCTGTACGACACAACCTCTCCCCGCTTGGCACGCAACTCGGGTAATTTGAGGGTATCGAACAGTACCTTGAACAACCGATACATCAGCACCTGTTGCTGGGCAGTGGACAGTGATTCTGTATAATTCCTATAAAGGAGGTCGATGGTAAAGATTTTTTGTTGGGGCGGGTCTGGATATTGCGCCCACTCCTGCTTGACAAAACGACGCAGGCAGCCCAGAATCAACGGACTGTTGGTTTCGTAGCGTTCACTCTTGCGCAACTCCCGATCCTCCGAGAGGTAGAGAACTGCTTTCGGGTGCTTTTGCAGAAAATCGTTGAGTTCCGTCAGAATCTCATAATCCGTCTTGCTGGCATCGGCAGCATTCAAGCAGAAAGAAATTGTGATGTCGTAGATGAAGAGCAACGCATACCAGAACTTTTCGGCATCCAGCCCATACCCCTCCAGTGTAGCCATGATGTCGTCGTTATCCCTGAAGGCTTCATAGGTGAAGGGGGCTTTCACCAAGCCCTTGTTCAGACGAACAAGAAATCGGAGGCTCCAATCACTCGGGCAATAGTTCTCACCATCCCAGCCTACATTGATTCGGTCGGCCAGTCGGTTGGCATAATCCATGGCTTCATCGCTCCAGTTTTGAGGAATCGTACAGTTCATAGTCAGTTCGGGGTTTCAGTTCCTCAAAAATAGCAAAAGTCGGCCTAAATATCAATCATGCAACTAATCGAGAAAACAGCCAAGAATATTATCAAATAATTTGATTTGTTGTAAAATATTTTATATATTTGCATAACTTTTCTACGAAAGACATCCACCGTTTAAATAGGGCTAATTTTGTTAAGGCAGATTCGTCTGCCTTTTCTTTGCGCTGTCTTTCCACATTTTTTGAGTGTGAAATGAAAGTCTCCTTTATAAATATAGATTCAAGATTAAAAAAGATGGAAGATTACACAGATATTGCTAACTATCAAACATATAAGTATATGAATACAAATCAAAACTGAACGATTGAAGCTCCCGAAGGAGCAACCTATCTGTCGGACTTTTTGACAGAGATTCCTAATAACTGTCTCTTCAACAAGAGACAAACAGGATGTGGTGCCACTGAATTAGCCATCCGCAATCCGATTCCGACCCTTATTACCATGCCTTATGTGGCGCTGGTCAAGAACAAGACCATCTACCGACAAGACGATATTTCCGTGCTGGGCGTTTACGAAGGGATCGGAGAACAGGATATTATGGAATACGCGCAAAGCCACTCTCTCTTAAAGATTGCCGTTACATACGATTCACTGCCACGAACCATCAAGGCATTGCAGGCTGCAGGTCTCGACCCTTATAACGACCTTTTCCTGCTGGTTGATGAATGACATGTCTTATTCAACTCCTACTCGTTTCGTCATACGGCCATCAAGAATCTATTGGCGGAGGCTGGAAAATTCGCCCGTGTTACTTACATGACCGCTACTCCGATTGAACGGGAGTATATTCTGGAAGAGTTGAAGCATCTGCCCATATGCGAAATTAACTGGCCCCATCTGACAGAGATCCATGTGCGGTCCCGTCAAACATCCAAGCCTGCACAATATATCGTTAAAGAGTGCCGCAAGATATTGGATGGTAATTTGCCTTACAATCTGCACATTTTTGTAAACAGCGTAGAGTTCATCGCAAAGGTGATAGATCTGGCAAAGCTCATCCCTGACCAAGTGAAAGTGGTGTGCTCCACAAGCGGGGACAATAGCGAGAACAACCAGCGCAAGTTAGGTAAGGACTATCCCATTGATCAGCCTTCAGATTCCGTGAAGAAGATAAACTTTTACACCTCGACCTGTTTTGAAGGATGTGACTTGTATGATGAAAACGGAGTTACTTTCATCGTCAGCGATGGCAACAAGGCTCATACCTTATTGGACATCTCAACCCTGTTTACTCAAATTTGCGGACGGGTACGGGATTCCAAATACAAAAGGGAGATTATCCATGTCTTCTCAACGACCAAATATAGCCGAGAGGTAACATTGGATGAATATGTGGCCGCCACTCAAAAGACATTGAAGGAAGCTGTACAGTATGCCCAAGAGATAAACGCGTTGAGCGACAAAACTCGGGTAAAGACCTTGTCAAAGATCAAATATATCAACGAGCAATATGTAAGGATTGAGGACAATAAGCTGGTCGTGGATAAGAATCTGGCCAATATGGACATCGTAAACTTCAAGATTTGCCGCCATATTTACAGAACCTATGTAAACCTTTCCAGCGAACTGAAACGAAACGGATACTCCATTACACAGCATTCATTCAGCGAAATTATCGAGAAGCTGGAGGATAAGAACAATGCGCGGGTTACATTCAAGGAGTTGTTTGAAGAATACCATCGACAGAAAACGTCCCAGCCTTTCTTCTCCTTGGTAAGCCATGAAGAGTTGTGTGCTCAGATTGCTGTCAAATATCCTTTGGTAAAGCAGGCTTATGAGGAGTTGGGAACTGCCAAAGTACAGGCGTTGAAATATCATGTAGGCAACATCCGCAGGGAGCTGACGAAACAGTGATCTGTTCCTGTTGAACGCAAGATTGTCAAGATGATAAATGAGACCTTTGCCAAGCAGACATCCATCCCAAAGAACAAGGTCAAAACGGAACTGCAAAAGATATACGACAGTTTGGGTATTCAACAAACCGCAAAAGCAACCGATCTCGCCAAATGATACGAGGTGAAAATGACATCACCAAAAATCAATGGCAAAACAACAGCGTGTATAGTTATCGTAAGAGATAGAATGATAGTACAATAATTATAATAACTTTGTAAAAAATAGTTGTTATATGAATATTGAAGACATAATAACAAATGCATATGAGCAGTTTACGAAATTTGCAAATGAAGTAGACTCTGATTTTACGCAGTTCCCCACAAATAAGCCGTCAAATTATAGAGCACAAAAATTTAATGAGTTGACCTCGTTAAAATCCGTATTAAATAGTCTTGACATCAAAGATTATGTATATGAAGAATATAATTCAGAGGAGCCTGATTTTCTATTAAACATTGGAGGAGAACGTATAGGGATAGAAATTCTTAGTTACCATCCGAATCCATCTATAATAAAAGATAAAAAACACTGGGATAATCTATGTAACCGTCTCTCAAAGAATCTTGCTGCATCATTAGACACGCCGCTATGTTTTCAAATTCAACTTAAGAATATCGCTTCTAAAGGATGTACCTATGACGAATTTATGACAGATTTTATTAGATACTACAAAGAAGGCAGAACACACACAAAATATATAGCAAGCATAGATATCCATCAAGAGAAAAAGACTTTTGCTTGCATCAATCAAGGTCATTTTTATATTTATGATATTGATATTCAGAAATTATATAAATATATCAAAGAGAAAAAGTACCACAAATTTAGAAATTACCAACAGCACATAGGTACAGACAATATCTGGCTTATTGTGCAAATAGAATTATCATCTAATATAGATATCGAGAACGCTGCTCCTGGAATTATACAAGAGTCTCCGTTTTCAAAAATATTTTTGACAAAGGGACAAACCTCACGATTGATATTCTCCAAGCAATAATACTGCTCACATACAAACACCCCGTAAAACGCCTCTCCCCTTATTCGGTATGAAAATCGAATTTCGATGAGGGGCGTTTTTATTGTTTCCAGCAATAATTTTTCCGAAAGCACATAACACACTTATAAGGAACTGCACAATTAAAAGGTCACAACGTTTAGACGGAACAAGGAGGCATTATCGGTACTGCTTACAAGTACTATGCCGCAGGAGTTCCGAGTGCGGAGCCCCCCAATAAGTATGACTTACCAACTCAACAAGCAGTACCCGCAATTACCTGAGAAGGTTTCCATTCCCTACTTTATAAAGCTACTCGATATGCAGGAACAGTATCGGGAGGTGATGGAGATACACAAACAGGATAAAAAGGAGTTTGGAGGATTTGAGTTTTAGAAATAGAACTGTTGAAGTGCTTGACTATACAGACCGATCAATAAGAATCACAGAAGAAGGTGTTTTGCTTTTCACACCGATTATTTTTAATTTTGAAGAAAACTTTATATTAAGATCTGCACATCATGGCGGGAAAAATCTTACCTCTTATCATTAGTTTCAGCCTTATTAGTTGCCAACAATGGCAACAAGAGCAATCAGTAAACTCCTTTCAAGGAGATTGGATTGAAATGATGCCAGTAAGCACTCATATTATACAGGGTATTACAATGGAAGACAACGGGATAGCCCGTACCATTGGCGTATCCTCCTTGATGTATGAAAATTGGAAAGTGGAGAAACATCAACTGATTCTAAGCGGGAAAAGCATTGAAAATATGCAGGCTGTTTCTTTTCAGGATACATTAGACATTATCAGGCAAACACAAGATTCGTTAATTGTTGGAAAATATGGAGCTTATCAACGAATTTATTATCGTAAGGATATGCATATATTAGATTCGTTGAAAACACAGCCAGAAACGGGACTATTATGTTCTGAAGTTTATCGAGGAGCATTATCTCATGAATCTGTTTCTGCTGCAAAAGACGACACAATTACAATATATCATCAACAAAACAGCGGAGATGGGGTTTTTGAAGCCGTGTTAAATTACCCTGAACGAAACAATAGACAGACTATACAAGGACGAATGTATACCCTACGGGGGCATCATGACAATCCGAATGCAGTTGTTATTCAACTTATTTCTTTTGACGGAGAAATAGTCCTTAATTTCGAAAAACAGCCTACTGCTTTAAAAGCATTGGATAAAAACATGAGATTGGTAGAGTCTGTTTTAATGCAACGTATTAATTGAATGAATGTTATTAAATAATTATTGTGCCATGAAAAAATATTTATGGGGGCTTATAGCTCTGTTTGCAATGGCTTGTGCATCTGTTTCACAAGACGAATTTACCATAACAGGGACAGTGCAAAACCTTGATTGTGGCATGGTAAAAATAATTGATGAGAACCAAAAGATTATCGACAGTCTATCTTTTGATAATGGCAATTTTATAGCAAAAGGGCATGTTGATCAGCCACGGTTTGTTTATATATTCATCAATGATAAGCTTGGGAACAACTGCATTTTTTCAAAGTTGCTTATAGAGAATAAAAACATACAGATGCAAGTAGATGCAAGTGAAAGGAAAGCAACATTTATCGGAGCTCCCCTGCATGAAGAATATATGGACTATGTAAAATACCTGCTTACTATTCCAGAGCAAAAAGTGGTCCAAGAGCTATATAATGATCTTTCTATTGCATCGGCCAATGAGCAAGTGAAACGCAAAGCAGAAATCACGCGGGAACTTTCTGTAATGAGAGATTCCGTAATCAGCATTTTAATGAAATATAAACAAGATGCAGGCAGAAGCCAGGCTGCTGCAGCCCTTGTTTATGATCAAACGTCTATTCATGGCATTGATGAAAAGAAATTTGCAATATCAAAATTTGATCCGACGTTTACTGATTCATATTATTTGAATAAGTTAAGGCAGGAAGTAGAAAAAGAAACTCCACAAACTAACGATTCTCATAGTGCTGAAAATTCTTTGGATTATTGGGGTACTTATAAAGGAAGAATTCCTGCCGCCGACTGTCCTGGAATCAATGTCTCTTTAATTGTTAAACAGGATAAAACATTCTGCTTGACATATGATTATATTGATCGGGATAATACATTCATAAGCCAAGGGATATATCAAATCAAAGGGAATTATTTAATTACAATTGGCGAAAAAAATGATTCCACATTTTACAAGGTAGAGGAGAATCAACTCCGTATATTGGATGGTCAAAGACAAATAATCAGAGGGAATCTTGAAGATATGTTTATTTTGAAAAAAGAGAATAACTAGAGGATCCTCTCTCTTTTGTAGAAATATTATCTGGAACGAGAAAACACAATAAAATTCAACGATATGAAAACAGCAGGAATTATTCTCTTCAGTTGTGTTATGCTGGCCTCTTGTTCTTCCCGCAACAGCAACAACAAGAGCAAGCAAGCCGAGACTACACCCCAAATTGAAACGACAGCCTCACAAGAGGGAACGACGGGCTTTCAGAAGATGGATTTGTCGTATCCTGGGAGCAATATATCATTTACGGTAAAAGTAGAGGATAAAACCCTTCTTATACAGCCTTCTGGATTGAGTGTCACTAACGAGGCTTTCAAACACGACATTACAGGCTATACCGTTACAAATGCGGAAATCGGCGATTTGAATGTGGATGGCTATCCAGAGCTATTTGTTTATCTGACATCCGACGGAAGTGGCAGCTATGGCAAGTTGATTGGCTATTCAGTAAACAATGGCAAATCGGCAAGTCAGGTTTATCTGCCTGATGTAGCAGAAAACAAGGAGCTCAACCAAGGATATATGGGCCATGACCAGATGGCAATCGTGGAAAATGCATTTTGCCAGCGTTTCCCCATCTACAACGAGACCGACAGCAACGCTAATCCTACCACGGGAAAGACTCGGCAGATTCAATACAAACTGGTTGATGGCGAAAGCTGCCGAGTTTTGCAAGTGGACAAGGTCATGGAGTTTTGATTTGATAAAATAAATTGACGCATTCTTCTGCTTACATACCAACACCCCGTAAAACACCCCTCCCCCTGTTCGGATTGAAAAACGAATTTCGGGGAGGGATTTTTTGTG
>ENA-OOQX01000475-OOQX01000475.1-human-gut-metagenome-genome-assembly--contig:-NODE-475-length-15016-cov-3.081946_pt1 | contig 15016 bp, 14 predicted proteins | sample MGYA00241267_ERZ501173 | MGnify/ENA primary metagenome ERZ501173 (study PRJEB25962, sample SAMEA2042500) | human gut metagenome | biome: human gut; feature: human-associated habitat; material: faeces... | reverse complement strand
CTCTCTGGCAATGCTCTTGATCTCTACGGTGCCGTCCTTGATCTCGGTAACTTCAGACTCAAACAGTCTCTTTACCAGTTCCGGATGGGTACGGCTGACATTGATACGGGGTCCCTTCGGGGTGTTCTTCACTTCTACGATGTAGACCTTGATACGCTCGGTGGGTTTGAATACCTCACCCTTTACCTGCTCGTTCTCGGTCAGCATGGCATCTGCCTTACCCAGGTTGATGCTGATGTTTTTGCCGACATAGCGCTGTACCACGCCGGTGACAACATCCTTTTCCTTCTCGTAGTACTGATTGTAGATCACGCTTCTCTCTTCCTCGCGGATCTTCTGTAAGATCACGTTCTTGGCATTCTGGGTAGCGATACGTCCGAACTCTTTGGACTTGATCTCTACATGGATCATGTCACCGACCTGTGCCTTTTGGGAGATTTCCTGTGCATCCTCCAGAGCGATCTGTAAGCAGTCATCCTCTACATCGTCCTTGGTGGGTACGACTTCCTTCTCTGCATATACCAGGAAATCGCAGGTCTCTCTATTGATCTCCACATGGATATTGTCAGCCTTTCCAAAATGGTTCTTGCAGGCTGTCATCAGGGAGTTCTCGATGGCTTCAAACAAGGTTTCCTTGCTGATCTCCTTCTCCTTCTCCAGAACATCCAGTGCCTCCATTAATTCCTTATTCATCATTTCCTCCATTCCGGCTTTCGCCTTTTCTTAGTGTATGGTTTCTTCTTATTCTACAAGCTATAACTATCCTTCGCTCTTTGGCTCTGAATAGTATCAAAAGTCTAACGCCAGGCGGATCAGTGCGACGTCTGCTCTGGCAAAAGTCCTCGGGGTTCCTTCTTCTGTAATCGTAACAGTATCTGCATCAAAGCTATCCAGAATGCCTGAAAATTCCTTGCATTTGTCGATGGGTTTAAACAGTTTGATCTCCACCTCTTCGCCGATGCTCTTCTGTAAATGCTTATCCTTTTTCAGAGTTCTGCCCAGGCCCGGGCTGCTGACCTCCAAAATATACGCATCCGGAATGAAATCCGCCTTGTCGAGTGCTTCGGATAATGCTCTGCTGACATTTTCACAATCCAGAATGTTCACACCCTCCGGCTTGTCGATATAGGCTCTCAAATAGTAGTCACTGCCTTCCTTTACATACTCCACATCGTAGATCTCCACCTGATTTACTTCTGCGATGGGCGTAAGCAGTTCTTCGGTTCTGCTTTCGTAGTCCTCTCGTTTGGACATGTATGCCCTCCTTTACTGATATGAACTGTCGTCACAACAACAAGAAAGAGTGGCACGCGTCCACTCTTACTCTAGTAATCATCTTTAAACTATACACAGTATAGACCCTGTGTGGGAAAAAGTCAAGAAAATATTACCCGTATCGTGGTTCCTTTGCCGGGTTCGCTTTCGAGCTGCAGCTTGGCGTGGCTCTTGGCGATGATGTGTTTTACAATGGCAAGCCCTAAACCGGTGCCTCCGGTGGACTTGGATCGGCTCTTGTCCACGCGGTAAAAACGCTCAAAAATCCTCTCCTGGTGTTCCTTGGAGATGCCGATTCCGGTGTCTTTTACCACGAGATTGGTATGTCCTTCTCTGGAGTAGGTCTGTACATTCACGCTTCCTCCGGGATTATTATACCGGATGGCATTATCACACAGATTATACAGCAGTTCTTCCATCATCTGTCTGTTCGCCGTCACATAGGCATCTGTTCCGTCAAGCTGAATAGTCACATTGTGTTTCTCGGCACTCATGGAGAGCATTTCCACACAATTCTTCGCCATCTCATGGAGATTCAGAAGTTCAGTATCCGCTTCCTCTTCCGTGCCGTCCAACTCCGACAAGCGGATAATATCATTAATTAAAGTAAGCAGACGGTTTGCACTGTTATGAATTCCATGGGCGAAACGCACCGTATCCTGCTCCGATGCCATTCCGGTCTCGATCAGTTCCGCATAACCGGAGATTGATGTAAGCGGTGTCTTTAATTCATGGGACACATTGGCACTGAATTCCTGCCGCATTTTGGCATTTTTCATAATATCCTCATGCTGCTTGCGGATCATGGACATGAACGGGGTTAGCTCCTCATAGGTCTGCATCTCCGTACATTCCCCGATATTCTGTGCCAGTTTCTCGATGGGAGCCACTAACTTCGTAGTCAGCACTCTGGCTGCCACCATACACAGCACCAGCAGCACCACGAAGATCCCCACCATCATCGGCAGCGCCTGGCTGAAGATGCTGTAAATGCTTCTGGCATCCTTGGACAGTCGTAAAATACTGCCATCCTCCAGGCGAATCGCATAATAAAAGGTGGATCGGGACAGAGTCTCGGAATTACGGACTGCTTCGCCTTCTCCGTCCTGCATGGCCTCCCGGATCTCCGGGCGGGAAGAATGGTTCCCCATCGCCACAGAATCTGCCTCATTGTCATATAACACCTGTCCGTCACCGTTAATCAGGGTCAGTCGAAGATCCGATTCTACGGGTGCTCCGTTTGCTTCGATCTCTTCTACCGAAGAGCAGCTTTTCAACAGGGAGCCATAGCTTTTCAAATCCTCCAGCACCTGTTTTCTAAACAGATCATAATACACTACTGTGATCAGCACCATAGTAAGCAGGATCGTCACCGTGGCAATGAGGATCATCATTTTGTTAATCTTTTTCTTCATCTTCTGTTACGCTTTCTCACCGTTCATAATGTATCCCACATTACGTACCGTCTTGATCAGGCTGCCCTCTTCCTTCAGCTTCTGACGCAGAGTCTTGATATGCATATCCAGCGTTCTGGACTCTCCCTCGAAATCGATCCCCCAGACACGGTCTAAGATCAGTTCTCTGGTAGTCACAATGCCGGCATTGGTCATCAGAAGCTTTAACAGTTCATATTCCTTGTAAGTCAGCTCCACCGGCTCTCTGCCCACCATTACGGAATGCTTTTCTCTGTCCAGCACAATATTGCCAAGCTTCAGCACCTTATCCTTTTCCTGGGTCTTCTGGCTTCTCCGAAGCATTGCCTTTACTCTGGAGATCAGCTCCATAACGCCGAAGGGCTTCGTGATATAATCGTCTGCTCCCAGATCCAGTCCTTTTACCTTATCGATCTCTGAGGTCTTGGCCGTCACCATGATCACCGGCACCAGCACGGTATCCTGTCTGGTACGCAGTTTTTTCACAATACTCAGGCCATCCTCGTCCGGTAGCATGATATCTAACAGGATCAGATCCGGTGCTGTCTCGTTCAATGCCGCATAGAAATCTGTGGCGGAATCAAAACCTTTTACCTCATATCCTACATTTGCCAGGGCAAAGGTCTCAATCTCCTGAATATTTTTATCATCCTCTACTACATAGATCAATGCCATCTCACAGCACTCCTCTCTGACTGTGCTTTCTCTTCTTAAATATACCTCTGGAAATCCTTACTCCGCAAGTAATTTTGCATTCTTTTCCATAACACGTTCCTGCTTTGTGGGAGGTAACTGGTATTTTTCACGGCAAGCCATCACCTTCCCCTGGAAATCCAGATTATCCTCCTGGCGCAGTTCGTCCAGATAAGCATGCGTATCGAATTCATCTTCATTCACCTGTACCAGGCAGACCGCAATGTTGGAGCAGTGATCACTCACACGTTCAAAGTTCGTGATCACATCGGACAAAATGAATCCCAGTTCAATGGTACATTTTCCCTTGCGGAGTCTGCGCACATGACGCTGTTTCACATCCAGGCTCAATCCGTCAATAACCTCTTCCATGGGTTCTACCTGTCTTGCCAGGTTCAGGTCTCCCTTTATAAAGCTGTTCATGGTAATATCCAGAATGTCATGTACCGCTCTTTCAAATACCTTCAGTTCTTCCTGTGCTTTATCGGAAAAATCCAGCTTTTTGTCATACATTTCCTGTGCAGCCTCTTTCACATTGCGGGCATGGTCGGAAATCCTCTCAAAATCACCGATGCAATGTAAAATAGTGTTCAGTGTCTCGCTGTCTTTACCGGACAGCTGTCTGGAGCTGAGCTTCACCAGATAAGTACCAAGTTCGTCCTCAAAGCGGTCCACATCTGTCTCCATCTGTGCTACCTGCTCTGCTTTTGCCTCATCATACCCCTGCAGTAATTCCATGGCAAGATCCATTGCCTTGCGGGATTTGTCCGCCATAACAGACGCCACCTGTCTGCTCTGCTCTACCGCATAGGCAGGCGTATCCAGGAATCGGGAATCCAGAAGGCTCAGTGTCTTGTCTGTCTCAGACATTTCCTTCACATCTTCATGCGTAGGCAGTGTCAGACAGGCAAGCTTTACCAGTCCATTGGAAAATGGCAGCAATACCAGTGTGGCAGCAACATTAAAGCAGCTGTGGACCACTGCAATGCCGAAGGGGGTTGCCACTTCTCCCAAAAAAGCAAAGGGATGAATAGCATTCGCAGTATAAAAGATTCCAAGGAATAATATCGTTCCGATAATATTGAAATACAAGTGGATCAGTGCCGCACGCTTTGCGTTGCGGGAAGCACCGATACCGGAGATCATGGCGGTAACACAGGTACCGATATTCTGTCCCATGATAATGGGAACTGCTGCGCCGAAGCTTACCGCTCCGGTCATGCACAGTGCCTGCAAAATACCTACGGATGCGGAAGAAGACTGGATCACCGCTGTGAGGATGAGTCCTGCCAGCACACCGAATACGGGATTTTGGAACTTGATCAGCAGATTGGTAAACTCCGGTACCTCTGCAAGAGGTGAAACTGCTGCGCTCATGGAATCCATGCCAAACATCAGAATTGCAAAGCCCACCAGGATGGTTGCCGCATTTTTTAATTTATCTTTATGGGAAAACAGCAAAATACCCACACCCACGATTGCCAGAATCGGCGAAAAAGAACTGGGTTTGAGCATACGGATCCAGAAAGCATCACTCTCAATGCCTGTAAGGCTTAAGATCCAGGAGGTCACCGTGGTACCGATATTGGCGCCCATGATGATGCCCACTGCCTGTTTCAGGCTCATAATGCCGGAATTGACAAAACCGACTACCATAACAGTAGTCGCGGAGGAGGACTGGATCACACCGGTGACCACCGCACCCATCAATACTGCCTTGATCGGGTTGCTGGTCAGTTTCTCCAGGATACGCTCCAGACGTCCGCCGGATGCCTGGGACAATCCATCACCCAACAGATTCATTCCATATAAAAACAGTGCAAGTCCTCCTACCATCTTCAGTAAATCAAAAAAGTCCATACTCTAATCCTCTCATTTTACATAACATACTTTACATTTTCGGTTTCTATCTACACTTTATCTTGCTTATGTAAAATGTGTTACCAGCGAATGTAAAATTTATGTAAAGTTGCAACGATGCAGATTTTCTCCTCGATTTTGCGAATTGGGCTCTGCATCGTTGCCGGGATTTTGCGAATTGCGGCTCTGCATCGTTGCTGGGATTCTAGTATAATTTTACCCCTTCCATGTCTCCGGTCATACGGAAGATCGCCCACTGCGCAATATTTACTGCATGGTCGCCTACCTTTTCCAGGTACTTTGCCATCATCAGATAATCCACCACACGGTCGGCATCCAGATTCTGTTCCCGGATAGCCTGCATCATCTCTTTCTTCATATCGTTAAATAGGTCGTCCACCACATCGTCATGCTCCACAACTTTTTGGGCATTCGCTTCGTCTCCCTCCACGAAAGCCTCCACGGAATTATGGATCATATCCTTTGCCTCTTCCATCATTTCCAGAAGCAGTTTTTCCTGTTTTCCTTCGGAATTCATATTCCCCATCCGCAGATACAGCTCCACCATATCTGCCACATGATCACCAATCCGCTCAATGTCTGTTACAACCTTCAGTGCTGCACTCACCAGCCGCATATCTCTCGCCACCGGCTGTTGTCTGGTCAGCAGACTTAAGCACATAGCTTCAATGCTTCTCTGCATATCCACCATCTTGTGATCCGTATCCAGCAGAGTCTTTAAAATATCCTCTTTGTTCTCCCGGATTCCATATAACATATGGTCATAACTGATCTCCGCATGTTCTCCCATCTCCGATACTTTATTTTTCAAAGTCTCAAGATCCTGCTCAAATAATACTCTGGGTGACATCTCCCATTCCTCCTATCTTTTCATTCAAAATCAACCAAACCGTCCGGTGATATAGTCTTCTGTCCGTTTATCTTTAGGTCTTGCAAAGATCTCTGAGGTTGCATTCTTCTCGACCACTTCTCCTACCAGGAAAAATGCGGTGTCATCCGACACACGGGCTGCCTGCTGCATATTGTGGGTTACGATGACCACGGTGTACTTTTTCTTCAGGGTCTCCATCAGTTCCTCGATCTTTAACGTAGAGATCGGGTCCAGGGCGGAAGTGGGTTCATCCATCAGAAGTACCTCCGGGGATCCCGCCAGGTCTCTGGCAATACTCAGTCTCTGCTGCTGTCCGCCGGACAGACCCAGTGCGGATTTGTGCAGACGGTCCTTTACTTCTTCGAAGATAGCAGCACCCTGCAGGGAACGTTCCACGATCTCATCCAGTTCCTTTTTATTCTTGATGCCATGTAGTCTTGGGCCATAGGCGATATTGTCATAGATAGACATAGGGAAAGGATTAGGCTGTTGGAATACCATACCCACCTTTTTACGAAGCAATGTGGTATCCACCCGCTTATCGTATATATCCTCTCCGTCCAGGATTACTTTTCCTTCAACTCTGCACCCCTCCACCAGATCATTCATCCGGTTCAGGCAGCGCAGGAAAGTGGATTTGCCGCAGCCGCTGGGACCGATAAATGCGGTAATGGCATGGTCTGCAATCTCCATATTTACATTTTTCAGTGCGTGGTTCTCTCCGTAATGGAGATTTAAGCTTTCCACGGTTATTTTACTGTTATCCATAAGGTTACTCCTTCTTGTGATTTCTCTTACTCTCGTCTCAATTTATTTGCTGCCTGCTTGGTCAGCAGGTTCAGGATCAACACGATAATGATCAGAACGCAGCCGATACCGAAGGCGTTGTCATACTGTCCCTTCTGCATCTGCAAATACAGTTCGATCGTCAGGGTACCGCCAGACTCCATTGCCTTGTGGACCAGCTTCGCCAGATTGTCCCCGAAAGCTCCTGTTAACTTTGGCAGCTTATAGTCGCTTCCTGCGGTAAATAAGAGTGCTGCGGATTCTCCTACAATTCGTCCCAGCGCCAGGATGATACCAGTGACGATACCCGGCATGGAGGACGGCAGAAGGATGGTACGGATCATATGCCATTTTGTAGATCCCATTCCCAGAGCACCGGTACGATAGCTGTCCGGCACGGTACGCAGTGCTTCCTGCGTATTTCTGGTGATCAGGGGCAGCACCATCAGTACCAGGGTAAAAGAACCGGTGAGCAGCGAATAACCGAATCCCAAAGTCTCTCCGAAGAAGATCATACCGAACAGGCCGAAAATGATAGAAGGAATACCGGACAGGGTCTCGGTGGTAAATTCAATGAGGGAAACCAGCTTGCCTGGCTTGGCATATTCATTCAGGTAAATAGCACTTCCCACGCCAATGGGTGTCGCGATCAAAAGAGTGATCACGATGATGTACAGGGTATTTAACAGGTTGCCTGCAATACCCGTGGTCTGTTTTCTGGCACTGGTCACAGTCGTTAAAAAAGCCCAGTTCACGGTGTGAATGCCTTTCACAAAGACATACAGGATAATTCCCAGCAAAAGTGCCACCGCCAGTGTGGCGGAGATGTAAATCGCTGCCAGTAACAGCATGTCCGTGGGGCGTTTTCTTTTTACATATAAGGTGTCTTTATTCATTGTCGTCCGCCCCCTTTTTCAATATTTTATTCAGTACTACATTAATGATCATAATGAATACAAACAACACCAGTCCGATGGTAAACAACACCTGTCTGTGCAGTCCGGAAGAATATCCCATCTCGCTGACAATGGCTGTGGTCAGGAATCGGACGGAATTAAATGGCAGGGGAACATTCACACTGCTGCCGGATACCAGTGTGATAGCCATAGCCTCACCGATAGCTCGTCCCACACCCAGAACGATAGCGGTCACAATACCGGATCTGGCTGCCGGAAGGATGGACCGGAAAATGGTCTGCACATGGGAAGCTCCCAGTGCCAGAGAGGACGATTTTATTCCAGCGGGAACGGCGCGTATGGAAGTCTCGCTGATATTGATCACCGTGGGCAGGATCATGATCGCCAGGACGATCACTGCGGACAACAGGTTCGCGCCTCCGGTGAACTGGTGTGTCGTGGATCCCCGGAAGATCAGTCTTTCTAATTTATACATGAGAGGATTTAATAAATAGATTCCCAATAGTCCGTAGATAACGGAAGGGATGCCGGCCAACAGTTCTACCGCAGGCTTTACAATGGCAGCTAAGGTCTTAGGTGCCACCTCTGCCAGAAATACCGCTGTCAGTACACCGATGGGCACACCCAGTAAAATTGCCAGAGTCGTACCGACGATGGAGGTCAGAATAACCCACAGAATACCAAATTCCGGATCTGCTGCCGTCGGCATCCATTCGGTGCCGAACAGGATCTCTCCCAGACCCACTTTTAAAATGGCAGGAGTACCGCTGATGATCATATATAAGGTAATGGAAACTACCGCCAGTACGGCGAAGAAGGCACAAATGGTAAATACTATTTGTGCCACAGTTTCCACAACCGCTTTATTTTTTCTGTTTCCCATTACGGAAGCGTGTGTTCCACTATTCATCGCTTTTTTCCTTTTTCTGTGTCAGGCTATTACTTTACAGTGATCAGACCAACTTCGGAAGCAACCTGCTGTCCTTCGTCGCCCAGTACAAAGTCGAACCATGCCTGTACCAGATCGTTCTGCTCGGAGATTTCACCCTTGGTAGCCATTACGAAAGGTCTGCTTAAGAAGTAGTTACCGGCCTTGATGTTCTCTGCGGTAGCTTCTACACCTTCCAGGGAAAGTGCCTTAACGCTATCATCCAGTGCATCCAGGGAAGCATATCCGATAGCTCCGGGAGTAGATGCTACTTTAGCGATTACTGCACCGGTGCTGTCCAGTTCGTTTGCATATTTGCAGGCATCCTTCAGGTCAACCAGCTCTTCAAAAGCTCCTCTGGTACCGGAACCTGCCTCACGGCCGATCACGATGATAGGCTCATCTGCGCCACCGACTTCTTTCCAGTTGGTAACTGTACCATTGTAGATATTAGTCAACTGCTCTTTAGTCAGATCTGCTACTTCGTTAGCAGGGTCTACACATACTGCAATACCATCGATAGCTACTACGTTCTCTACAACGCCTGCTGCCTTTTCCTCATCCTTTAAGCTTCTGGAAGAGTTACCGATATCTGCGGTTCCGTTGGGAACCGCTTCGATGCCTGCGCCGGATCCTACGAACTCAGCAGTTACGGTTACCTCAGGATATTCTTCCATGAAAGCTTCGCTCAATGCATTGGCTAACTTCTCCATAGAAGTACTTCCTACCATGGAAATGCTGCCGGACAGATCTGCGGTGGCTTCAGCAGGAGCCGCTTCACTGCTTGCTGCCACAGTGCTTTCTGCTACGGTGCTTGCCTCTGCGGATGATGCTGTGTTTGCAGTAGCATCACTGTTACCGCATGCAACCAATGCGGTTACTGCTAATATTCCTGCTCCGATCAGAGCTAATAATTTGCTGTGTCTTACTCTCATAATAATGTCCTCCATGTGTTTGTTTTTCTTTCTCTTGATTACGCAATCATACTAACATGGAGGAAATTCACATAATATCACAGTCCGGTAATTTATTTGTAAGAATTAGGTAAAATCACACGCTCTCTAAGATTCCGTCGGCAATGGCCCGGGCGATCTCGTCAAACCGGCTGTCAAAGAGTTCGTTGTCCGCATCCGTATTGATAAATCCCACTTCTACCAGCACCGCCGGCATATTTGTGCTGTTTAACACCACCAGATTCGGTCTTTCATTCACTCCCAAATTCACGAATCCCACCTGCTCCAATCCGGCATTGATGTTGTACGCCATTCTGGCTGCCGCTCCATAGCGGTTGTAGACTAAGCTCTCCACTCCGCTGTACTGGTTCGGATAAGGACTGGAATTGCGATGGATCGAGACAAAATAATCTCCTCCCACCTCATTTCCCTCCTGCGCCTTCTGATAAGGAGACTCGTAGATATCTGTGGTCCGGGTGTAATACACATCCACTCCGTTTTCTTCTAAGATGCTTCCCACCGCCAGTGTCAGAGCCAGCGCATCCTCACTTTCTTTTCTTCCATTATAAGTGGCTCCGGGGTTCGCACCACCATGCCCCGCATCCAATACGATCAATGACATAAAAAACTCCCACATATCCTTTTGTTTCATGATATGCGGGAGTTTCCCCATTTAGATATTTTTGCTTACTTTAAAATTGCTGCCGTCACTTCCTGCGGAATTACAAATTCCGGCGCTCCCATAGAACCGGGAGCCACTTCGTATTCATCAAAGGCAATGACCAGTTCGTCCTTTTCATTAAAATAGAAGTTCGTCTGCTCCGTGATCCCCTGAAAATTGAATTCCGGCATATCGTCATTATCCAGGAAATAGATCACGCCTTCGTCCGCCGCCATCTGCTCTCGCATCTGGGTCTTAATGTTCTCGCTGATCGCGGAAATATAGTCGCTCCCTTCTGCAAACAGATCTTCCAGTGTCACCACATTTCCCGTCTGTTTATCAATCGTATAAAACTGATTATGCTCGTAGCCGCTGGCTTCCGTCTCCAAAACGCTTAATTTTACGGTATAATACCTCGCATTGTCCGTAACAACCTCCTGTGTTACATGCAGACCATGATATCCTTCCTCGGATAAGGTATCCTCGAACTGACGGATCAGTTCCTCTACCGTAGCCTCCATATCCTGGTTGACCGCTTCCACACCGTCTTCCGACAGATTTGCTACCGCAGTCTCCTGTCCGGCACTGGCTCCTTCCACACTTCCGGCAGCTGTGCCCTCAGGAGCGGCGCTTCTCCTACGGGAGAACCTTCTCCCGCATCTTCTCCATAAGTGATCTGTGCAAGTTCTACTTCGGCATCATGGTTCTCATCGTTGTAATTGTACTGCCGCACTGTTACCAGCCTAAAAAAGCCACCCAGCAACGGAATATTTTCCATGGCATGGGCTATCTGCATATTGGTATTTGGCAGTGCGATCATCACGACTGCTGCCGCAGCCACCGCCGTCCATGCAGAACGCCTTCTGGCGTGCTCTGCTCTTTTTTTCTCCATCCGGGCTCTGTCGATACCTGCCTGCAGCCGTTCCCGTCCCGTTTCGGGTATTATCATATTCTCATACTCCTCTTTTAATTGCCTCAACTGTTCCTGTTCAGTCATATCTATTCTCCATCTGTCCGGTCTGTTCGGACCGGTCATGTTATCTCTTTCCATATCTCTTTTCCTGTATCTGTCTTATGTCCTGCATATATATGATGTCGGGGGCAAAATCCCACGACTTTGACTACGGATTACTCAGCCCATGCTACCCTCGAGGTTCAGCCGCAGCTTTTTCATCACCCGGTATAGCCTGCTCTTTACCGTACTCAGGTTCTCATCCAGGATCTTCGCGATCTCCTCCAGCTGCCTGTCCTCAAAAAATCGTAGGACTACGATGGCACGATCCTTTGGGTCAAGATTTTCTATTGCGCGTTTTAAATCAATATTTTCATAGATATCTTCACTTGCCGCCTGGATCTCCTCCACATCTGTGCTCTCCTTCCGGTTGCGCAGGAAGCTGCATGCCTCGTTGATCACGATCCGGTACACCCAGGTCTCCACGTATTGCGGCTCCTTCAGGCTGTCACTTTTTAAAATGGCTTTATAGGCTGCTTCCTGTACAATATCCAGCGCGTCCGCTTCATTATGTACATAACTATAAGCAAGACGGTAATACTTCTCATACCCTTCCGTCAGGGCACGCTCCACCGCCTGTTCTTTTTTTCTGTCCGACATATATCCTTTCCTCACTTTTGAAAACTGCATGCAATTATTTTTCGGTATTTATTGTAACACATATTCTTTTGATATATTCTACTATTTTGACGCTGTATTCCCACAAAAAGTTTCACCGGCAAAAAATATTCCAGACTGAGTTTTTTTTCTACTCAATTGCCAAAGTAAATTCCGGCCGTTCCATCCCCAAAGCTGAAGTTACTTTGGCAAATTCTCAAACGGAAGTTACTCTTGCAAATTTTTACATCTCTGTCTTATTTCATGCTATAGTTTATCTGCTGTGTCCCGGTTCTTTTTCGGGAGGTGTTCTTATGAGTAAAAATAAACACTTGAGTCTGGATGACAGATGTAAAATTCAGCTGATGCTCGATAACAAAGGATCCTTTTCCTCGATTGCCACTCAACTGGAAAAAGATCCAACTACTATTTCAAAGGAGGTCCGCAATCATCTTCAGTATAAGAAAACAGGCGCTTACCGGCGTTCTTACAACAGCTGTTCCAAACGTATTGCCTGTCAGAAATCCCATATCTGTACTGAATGTCACGCTGTCAGACGGTATTCTTTATGCAGACGATGTTCCATGTGCAATGCTTTCTGCAAGGATTTCGAAAAAGAAACCTGTAAACGTCTTCTGAAACCACCCTATGTCTGCAACGGCTGCGGAAAACGCTCCGAATGCAGCCTGGAAAAGCGGGTCTATAACGCTGACTTTGCCCACCGGGAATATCGGGATGTTCTTTCGGAATCCCGGACCGGTCTTTCCTATTCCGAGGATGAGATCCGTTATCTTGATGAATTCATTTCTCCTCTGATCCGTCAAAAACAGTCTCCACATCACATCTGTGCAACCAATGCAGATTCTCTTACGGTAAGCGAAAGGACCATTTACCGGCTGATCGATGCCCGCATTATTTCAGCCATGAATATCGATCTCCCCAGAAAAGTACGCTACAGTGCACGCAGAGTGGCGTGCCACCTGAAAGTTGACAAAGCCTGCCGGATTGGCCGCACTTATGAAGACTTTAAAGGATATCTTCTGGAATATCCTGATCTTGCAATCACCCAGCTGGATTCGGTGGAAGGGAAAAAGGGCAGTAAGGTTCTTCTTACCATTCACTTCGTGAAAGCGGAATTTATGCTTGCCTTTCTCCGTGACCACAATGACTCCCAGTCCGTGATCGATATCTTTGAACGGCTTTACTTTGAATTGCGTCCGGACCGTTTCTGTTCACTGTTTAAAGTCTGTCTTGCAGATAACGGTACCGAATTTTCAAATCCGAGAGCAATCGAATACGACCGGCAGGGAAATCTGCGCACCCGTATTTTTTATTGTGATCCAAGTGCTCCCTACCAGAAAGGCTCTGCGGAACGCAACCATGAATTTATACGCTGTTTTCTTCCGAAAGGAACTGACTTTGCTCCCTATTCGCAGGAGGATATCTGTCTCATGATGGATCATATCAACTCTTACAGCCGGGAAAGTCTGGGAAATAAATGCCCTTATGATGTGTTTTCTTTTCTGTATGGGCAGGAGATTCTGGATCTTCTTGGGTGCCACAAAGTTCCTCCCCAGGACGTGACACTCAATCGATCCATTTTTCACAAGGAGGACGGCCATGAGAGCAGATAAGGATTCCATTGATTACCAGGTTAATTTAGCAGCCTTACAGGAGATGGAAGAAGCCGTTCCCATGACACTGAGAGAACGACGATGTCTCCGAAAGTGGGTTCTTAAAGGCAATGAAATCGAATCGAACCCATGGAACTACATGGATTCTGACGGAATGCCCCTGAACTACCTGCAGGCTTTCCGCATCAGATTTGGCTATTCCAGCGGTCCGTGGGACTACTGGAAAGGCTCTGACACAGAGCTTCTTTGGGATGAACAGCGCCACTGCTTTCTCTCCAAAGATGAATTCTTTTAACTGACATGACAAACCGGGACACAGCTATATAAACCTACTTACACGGGTGGAATTTACTAAGGCGAAAAAACGAGAAAATCCCACTTGCGATTTACTATGCCCTTTTTTCCTTGCTTAAGGTCTATTTTACGCTATATTTTTGGAAAAATCATCTGTTTTTAAGGAGTTTTCACACAGAAAAATCCCCGTCCGACATGCGGGCAGGGATCGACTAGAGATTTACTTCGGCAAACCGGAATTCACTATGTCATTTGAGCTGAGTTTTTTTTCTTTTTTTCTTTTAGTTTTCTATCATTTTTGACGCAAATAAGCGGCATACGTCTCTTCATCAAGACATACACCGCTTGTCATGTTTATACTGTTACACCCTTTGCCAGTACGCTCCCACATTCCCACTTTTATTCAATTACTATGTCAGATACTTATTCTTCCTCAGAACCACTCTTTTTTCTTACATAGAATACGGCTCCAAAAACAATCAGTATAATACAGATACCTATAATAATGATTATCGTATTATTCCATGCATATTTTGAAGTGCTGTCATCTGTCTTAGGTGCAGGAATGGTTTCATCAGATTTGTTGTCTGCCTGACCGTTATCACTCATAATCTTGGCATCAACAACAATCGTGTAATCTGATGCATGGGTAAATACAAGTTCCACATTTCCATCCGGATCAATCTGTTCGGCGCTGATAAATTCCAGTTCCCCGGTCACGTTATTGATCACATCCACAGGAATGGATTTTCCGGCGTCGGCTCCGACTGTCACATCAAAATCAATATCTCCAGCTGCATCAGTAATATCCTTTCCATAAATCTTCCAGGAAAGACCATTTCCCATATCCAGAACAAGTGTTGTATCTTTGCCCTTGATACTGTCAATTACATCTTTCGGTACTACAGTTGTTCCGTTCATTGCAACCGTTACCGTATCGCCTGCCTTAGCTTCTTCAAGCTGTGGCTTGATAACATCCCAGCCTTCCTTGCCGCTGTCGTCCTTGATGTATGGCTTAATTGAATCTCCTTTTTCATTACCATTATCCGTATCAGGCTGTGGCTTCTGATTCTGATTACCA
>ENA-OOQX01000470-OOQX01000470.1-human-gut-metagenome-genome-assembly--contig:-NODE-470-length-15150-cov-1.990725_pt1 | contig 15150 bp, 10 predicted proteins | sample MGYA00241267_ERZ501173 | MGnify/ENA primary metagenome ERZ501173 (study PRJEB25962, sample SAMEA2042500) | human gut metagenome | biome: human gut; feature: human-associated habitat; material: faeces... | reverse complement strand
GGCGAGTTTTATTCGAAGATGCTTAGCGGTAATATCGGTTTTAATTATCAGCTGAATGATAATCATGCTTTACTCTTTCATCCCAGCCGTTGCCGTCACTTCAAACTTCAATCTGCATTTAGGACATCTGACTTCCATTCTTTTTCCTTTTCCTATAAAATGAACTCGAATCGCAGAGGACGGAATCCCCTTTATTCAAACCGGACGACAGCCTTGCGCGTGACCTTCCAGACATTGCCTACCTTTGTCGCCATTCCCTCTTCTAAGGTCAGGATATGTCGCGGATTGCTGTTCGAAGGTCCCATCACCTTGCAAACCGGCTTGATGAACTGAGACACAGAAATCATCGCCGTGCCGATAGCCTCGCGGGAGTCTAACATGATAAAGCAGCCATTGATGCCATCCTCCGTCGTCAACTGGTAAATGCTCTTGCCCACTTGCTCCTCAGGAGAATACTTGGCAAAGCTCCCATCAGGATGAGGGGCTGCCAGATAAATGGATTGCCGCGACCGATGAGTATTCGGATCGTCGCCCTGGGAAGATGAAAACACCATCGTGGAAGGATCGTCCTCCTGCACCAATCCTACCTGGTCAGGCGCACATACCAAAGAGAGCCTCTCCTCATTCATGTCCTCCTTCTTGACCAGAGTCGCATTCGGCTCTCCTTGTGAGGCAGAAGTCACGAGAGCACGTTCCAGTTCCCCTACTCTTTTTTCCAAAGTACTGACTCGTTCTTCCAAGGCAGCCACTACATCCTGCAGGTTTACGGACTGTGAGTTATCCTCGTGATCCACATTTGATTTATTGCCAAACAAACTTGAAAGACCACCCATATTCTATTCCTCTTTTAGATTTTCGATGAGATTATCACGAATACTGCCGATAATCGGGTAAAAGAAGACGGTATCCTCAATGGGATCACTGCCATTCTTCTCTTCCTGGTTCTTATTCACGAAGTTCCACCCATTTACTAAATGGTGCTCCAAATCCTTGTTCACATATTCCTTGAAACGTTGCAAGGCACTATGCTCAACCAAGAAACGGTCGACGACATGGATATCCTCACATAACTGTATAAAGAAGTCGTTATATTCCTTCACCTGTTGTACGATCTCATTCCTGACCTTCTCATCGTCCATATCATCATACGTGAGCTTTTCCTTAGAAATGACGGAATAATTATATTTGAGGGAACTATTGAAGTCATCCATCAGTCTATTCAAGGCTGCCACCTGATCACATCCCGCTACATCCCTGACTTGCATCAAGGCCCCACGGCAGGTGATCTGCTTAGGCTCCTTCTTCTCCATGACAATAGAGAAGCCATCTGCATCATATTTCTCCTCATAGACCCGTTCGAAGACGGTCTGAGAGATCTGGTCAAGGTCGCGCTGGGAGCCGACAATGTCCAGGACCTTTGACCCTGTTCCACTAAACATCACGCTCTTGGGTTTCCCTAAATGACGGTGCTTCATCATCTTCGCCACATAATAGATGAGTGCGACAAAGAAATAGATGAAGATAATCTTACGATATCCATCCTCATTCAGCCGCATGTTATAGGAGAAAACATCATTCCCTCCTACCACCTTGTTATTCACGATAGAGAACAGGAACGCATTGATATCTTCCGACTTACGCTTCTCAGTAATGTCTTCCAAGATACCCAAGAGTTCCCCATACTTATCCTCATCGCTCCTGAACAGGCGCTTGAAGTAATCGACATACTTGACTAACATAGGATTGGTATCCCCATGGGGGACTTCAGAGAACCCATCCCCAAACAAGACATTGGCAGCGAACCGGAAGGATGTCAGGACCGTAGGCTGCTGTGCATTGCTCTCAAAGACCACGACATCGCTGGATCCGCCACCGATGTCGATGCTGGCAACAGAGGATGCTGCCCCTCGGAATTTGCTGGAGCTCTTATAGAAATAATAAGGAGCCACCGATTCAGGCATATGAATGAGGTTATTCTCACCTACTTGCACGCCAAACACCTCCTTGAAGATCTTGGTCCACATCTCTCCCATCTTACGGACATTCCCCACTTTCATACTCAGGGGATAGAACCACACCAACCGGGTCTTGGCAATATCTCCATTTTCAAGCAGTACCTTAGCCCGCATCAGCAGAGCCAATTCTGTCAGATAAGAGCGAACCCGCTTACTGTTTGCCACTTCCGTGGACCACTTCAGGTTGGGAACGATCCTGTTTCCATTTCCGATGCTCTCCTTCTCATAGATAAAAGGAATATTGGCATCACCCAAAGAAACGATCTCATCGACGTTCTCTGCATCCAAGAGCTCACACTCTGAAAGGACGGTACGCTGTGGGAAGCCATAGTCATCGCCAATGTTCTTAGGCAAGAACTCTTGCTTCATGATGACATCATACAGAAGGTTCTCACCATTATATAAAGTCGCAAGCAACCGGTCGCGAGAAACAGAGCTGATTTTGAGCGGTTCCGGCATATTCTCCCCTACCATACATTCCACATGGGTATTCGTCGTACCAAAGTCGACGGAAAAGGTGTAAGCCTCATGCCCCGGCACATACTCATGCCAATAAGGGCAGAGAACGCCCTCTGCAGCTGTCTCCTCTTTTTCATTCTGCAAGACGACTGTCATATAATCGAAGTCGCTACCCAAGCGATAGTAACGCGACTCTACCTGCTTCATGCTCTTCTGGCTCCTGACCCGGTCAACGACTTGCCTGTCATCCACCTTGTTCAGGTAACCATTATGGAAGAACTTCAGTCGAAGCCTGTAGTTATTGAGCAATCCCAATGCACGGTCGACTAACTGGACGTTATACTGTTTCAACAAATCGGTGTGTACAAAGGGGAAAATAGAGATAGCAAATGGGACCGTAATGAAATAGCCCCTGTCGTTCTTGGCATCATATTTCAAGTCGACGTGATGTGCAGCAAGATAGTTGCGCTCCAGCGTGATGAACTTTCCGTCCTTCTTGACCGGAATGCGAAGGATCGCCTTGACAGATTCCGTAGCACCAGTCTGGGTATGGACCATTTCAAACTTGGGGCGTCCGGAAATGGTTCCCCATAAATCGCTGACATTGAAATACTTAAAGAATAGCGGCTTCAACGGAAGAAGGAAATCGCTATCATCCGTTTCCCGACTGCCTAATGACAGGTTTCCATCGAAGAAGCAATCCCTATCAATGGTATAATCCAACTTGATCAAGGCTGGTTGGAAGAAGTCATCTGCCGTTAGCCAAGGATATTGATGACTGGTTGCGGGCAATACTCTTTTTTCGGGGACCTCGGCATAGTCCTCTGGACGTATGACCGTGGCATCCGTCCAGGGGCTGGTGATATATAGGAAAGGATCTGTCTGGGGAGCATTCAGGTGGTTTTGCAAAACCAATGGTATTTTCTCGCCATTCGGGATATCGCGAGTGGGAACCATCCGGAAATCACTTGACTCAATGGCAGCCTGAATATCCTCAGGACGGGTACAGTAGAAGGGTACTCCCATCACTTGTACCCCTTCGTCCATCAGCTGGCAATTGACTCCAAGATAAGTCTTGGCCTTGTCTACGCCGATCAGATCGAAAGCCTCAGGGTTCCCGATCTCATTCAAGATCTGGGCCTGCAAATCTGGCTTTAGCAGATGAAAGTTAGTGATCAGGTAACTATTGACCTCACCACAATACTTCTTCAGCTCCGGATATCCAGTGAAAAGGGCATAGATATACTTAATGAATCCCTCATTCCTCATATACAAGGGTCGCCAGAGGTCAAAAAGATTGACGTTCTGCTCAACGGGAATCGCATACAGGTGCTCACGTGCATTCGGAGATGCCATGAAAAGAGACACAGGAGACGTGCCTCCAATCACCTGATTGCCATAGACCAGGAAATACAAGCGTTCCATCTTGTCGAAATTGAATGCCTCCTTATCCTGTTCCAAGAACATCTCTAAGGTCTCACCAAGGAGACGATGGGTGGCATCAGCTTTCAACCGTTGCAGTTCTATATCCTTATTCCATTCTATGATGTGAAGGACATTCCGCAGTTCCGTATAATCATAGAAGAGCTGCGCGATGTCGAGGGCATTGGCTACCAATTTCTCATCCATGGCCTCACCTTGCAGGTTGGGGTGCATAGATAGTCGCTTGAACGCATTCTTCACCAAGTCCATCTGGGCAAAAGGAGAAGGAATGGCCGTACGGGGCTGACGGGAGAGTCCACCGTTCGGGTCGGCAATCATCTCAATCTCATCAGCACTATACTGACTGTTCAGTGGGATCCAACCTTCGCCGGTCGTTTTATTATTATAAGATAATATCTTACTCATTTTCGTATTTTCTGCAACTAAATGATTCCATTATATTTCTCATCGATCACCTTATCAAGAATTTCGTCCAAGAGATCCATCAATTTGTAGGCAACCCTATCCGTGCCATATTTCTGTGTCTTGACAGCTTGTTGTGAAGCCTTGTTCAGAGCCGACAATAAAGTCTTGTAGTCGATCGTTGACTTAAAGATCCCACTTTTAGGAACGATATCCGTCAGGCAATCGCTCAATTTCTCCGTATTGAGATTAAAGGGGACAAAGCTACGCTGATTGCCCCGTAATTCCTTGAGCCACTGAAGGTAAGAGACAAAGAAGTTGGCTGTCAATGTAGAGAAGAAAGATGTGGAAAGAAAGCCGTTGCCCAATTCTGGCTTATCCTCTGTATATCCCCTGCCAATGTCATTACGGAACTGATGGGTAATATACATATATGCCAAATGGAATTTGATCAACTGCCGGTTGAACATGCTACGGGTTGGCAAGCCGAAATCCTTCAGGCTCAGCGTTGTCTTGTCGTTGGCCAGTCCATACTCCTTGTAAATGGGGTTTTGAGCATTCCCATTCACAGTCCGCAACTGGTCATCGGGAATAGACAGAAAATCCAAGATAGCAAGGGCACCAACATATTCCACGACATGAGCATCATTACGCTGCCCGTTCCCTCCCGGATCATTGAAATAAGGATTGGAAGGCACCTCATCACCTAAGTAATAGCAAGCATTCACCTTAGAAAAAGGCAGATCCACGCCATTCTGTCTGAGCCCGGTCAGGTTATCATGATAATAAAACAGAGCCGACTTCGTCTTGGAGATAAAGTCAGCCCTGGAGATCGGACTATTCTCATCTTGCTGCACATTGAAATAAGGCAGGACTGTCAAGGCCCCAATACGGGCATCACGCAAGTCGCCGCGGTTATTGATCATGGCATTGTTACCCGCATTCCGGATATTCTTCACGATAATAGGATACCCTGCAGCCCCAGTGCCACCAAAAATGGAACTGACAATAAAGATACGGTCACGCTTCTGAAAGACATTTGAGAACTGCCGGAATTCCTCAGAGTCCTTAAATTCATTGAGGGCTACACTGCCAATATTCGGGCTTCCGACAAACCCTATATCCATTTTTGTATCCAACTGATCATTGGAGAACATCATGGAGCATAAAGCTTGGTTGGCTGTATCCAACGTACTGTATGCAATAAAATCTTGGAATTTCTTGGATTGAATGGCCCCCATATTAAAAAGGAAGGTATCACTGAGGTTAGACCCATTCGGAAGGATGTCACTCAAGGTAGAGATCTTCACGGAAAAGAAGCCTTTCGTCACATCCACAGATGATCCATATAATGCCTGACGTATCTGTCGATACCATCGTAGTAAGTTCTCCGTACGCTTTAAGTCCTCATTTGCCTTATGAGGATCTACGATGATAGGGACAATCTCCAAGGGCATAGGCTGACCAGCCTCATCCAAAGGATGTATTCCCGCAGCCAACTGCATAACAAGTGGACGCATCACACGGGATCCGGTTCCACCTACGAGGAAAAGAAATAGTCTCATTTCGCTAACAATTGAGGATTATTCTATGTATGACTATTCAGGAATCGGGGTATGACGGCAGTTTACAGACCACCAACGGATCGAAAAGGATACCACTACGAATAACATCAATTCGATGAGTACGTCACGCATACAGAAATTAAACAACTGAGTTGAGAGATCATATCCCCCACTGGAAAGCACATAATCAATCAATATATAGACCAAGATGGGTGAGATAATCGCAGCCGCGCCCGCCATGATCAACCAGTGATACCAGCGACTGAAACGAACAGAGTCGATGACATAGTAAAAGCCGAGTGCCATCAGCCACGCCACGCCCACCGTCGCCAATGCGGCTATGAAGTAAAGGGACTCATTCCACATTGCGTTTGAGAACTCATTATCATCGTAAAACCACTCAAGAATGGGAGAAGGGAAGACCAGGAAGAGAAGCGAGATCACAATCCCTAAAATAAACATTATCGAATTCTTCATCTTGCGTATATATTATTTAGAAAATTTCAGGTCCATCTTGAAGTAATAAGGCGTTCCATCCGAATTCTTCTGGTAACTGTCATAAATTCCTTGCAGCAGATATTTCAACCCAAACGTAGTATTGCTGAAATTGCCATTAGAGAGATTTGTATCATCATCATTAGAGGAAGACTGTACCCAGCCCGGCAAACGGTTGACCAACTGAATAGCTACATCTTGGTCGTGGCTCACCTGTTTCATCTCCAGGATAAAGAGATGGGTGGCAGAACCTAAGTACTGCCGCTCATTGGGCTTCACATCTCGAGATGATATTCTCTTGATTTCCTTGATGACGAGATCATCATCCGAGCTTATCTGATAATTGGAAGGATCTGTCAAATAATGATCATCGATGAACATTCCACTCAGGTCGACGGCTAAAGCAAGCCGCAGGTCACCTGAATTCTCATCAGGAGAAATGTCCTTAATCCTGGTAATCTGAGTTCCCTGTCCATGCTCCGGATGAAAGCGTCCCCGGATCTTCGGATCGTTCAAAAGCAAAGAGTAATAAGGATGATAGATGCCATTTGTATCAAAAAGATACATATTCTGATAACCGCGTAGTTCAGAAAAATGACAGAAGGATGCATAGTTCTTGTCTTTCGACAACCGTGCCATGTTTGCGTTGCTTCCGACAATCACGATATAATAAGGGCGGTATCCACTATAGTTCTTTCCTGTGGAAGGTGCATTATAAGAATAGTAAGGACCCTGATAACTGCCACGCATCTTGATAATCAGCATGGACTTATCCTTTACCTGCGCTTTGAAAACAGCATTGGTCATTCCCTGTGCTTCGGCGAAAACTTTTTGCGGATTAATGCCAAGCATCGATTTTGTGGAATAGATCATGTCGGTCACCAAGATGCTTAGCTCATTCTTCCCTGTTTTGTTCAACAGATCTGTGAAGATTTTAGAAAAATCAGTATAGCTGGGATCACCCAATCCCTTGGTAGACTCAAAGATATTAGGATCGGATATAAACTTGCTGAACCCCTGCGGATACTTGTTCACGCTACTATTAACAACATATATCCGATTATCATCATTGTTTCCCGGAAGATTATTTAAGAGCTGGACAATAGCAGCCTTAAAAGATCCATCTCCATGGGGAGCATCATAAGGTGTCATACTTCCTGACCGCTCTAAATAAAAGTTGACAGTAAAGTACTCTTTTTCTCCTATGCCAATAAAAGCAATCTCCTTAGGCGGGCGACGATGAGAGAAAAACTGCGAGATGTACTCCGTTACAGCATCTGCATTGATTTGACCGTCTTTATAGAACTCATGCCATTTTGCTTGATGGGAATCCAAATAATCCGTTATCTTCTTCCAGTCACCCGCATCAATGGTAGCATCCGCATCTGCTAATTCCACCAATAACCTGTTAAATTCCTTTTTTTGTTTGTTCCCACAGCCAGATAGGAAAAAAACAAATAGGAAGAGGACACTATATAATGATATCTTATTCCATTTTTCCATATTGGTTAGACGATTTATATCCAGTTTAGTTGCAAAGATACTAAAAAAAGAATGATTCTTACACTTTTCAGTCTAAGATTTAATAATAATCAACAAACAAAAGTCAATCATTGATGGCTCCACAATGCGGACATCTACCCTTGTGGTGCAACTTTGCCCCACAGTTCCCACAGATATAATAAGCCCTATGATGAACAAAATACTGACTCAAGGAAAAATAGAAATAAAAGGCAAGGATCACATAGCCCAAATAATACAGAGTTGTGACACTGAAGATCAAATAATCGATGGCGCAGACTGCTGCCAGTCCACACAAGTAAAGGACAGCCTCACCATACGGCAGCTGATGGAAAGCATCCAGCCCGTCCATGTCCGGCAGCCAATTTGAGCGGAGAGTTGAACTACGACAACATCCACATTCAGCCACAATCAACATCGCCCATACTGAGCACAAGAACACAGACAAGAGGGTTGGCACCGAGAACGGATTCAGGGTCGGATGGAAATAGAAATGCCGCCACACCTCTGGGGCAAAGATTTGTATACTCGCATAAAAGGTTGCTGCGGAGGCAACTATTAATGCTAAAAGGGTCGGATAGAAGGAGTCTATATCACGGAAATGCACAATATGGGCATTCCCTCGTAATAATTTCCTGATCACATACAGGGCTCCAATCAAACAGATAACAATCAGGAAGATGATGACATGACGGTCGGAGAACGTAGAGATAAACTGGGAGATCGGATCATCAGGAACCACATGGGGAAGCAAGGAAGACTCGTGCACCCACCCAAAAGACGATTGCTCTGTTGCCAATTCTACCCAGACAGAATCCACGGAATCATTAGGGATCATGCGAATGTCAGCTACCACCAGACGAGAATGTTCCTTGACATAGAAGGAATCGACCTGCATTCCCATGACAACCTCTTCAGGTTGCTGCCGGATCAATGCCATGGAATCGCTCTTGACTATAAAATTATAGTTATTGGTGTAATGATGAGAAGAGTAAAACGACAAGGAGTCAATTTGTTTCGCGCTCAACTGGGTGATCACCTCCTGATGACCAGTCTGATGATTATAGCAAGAAGCCAAGCATGCCACCAATAACAGGAGAAGTCCTAAACTATGGAAGAAGGAACGACTATTCTGCATAGATATTCATCTGACATTCTGAACATTGGAACTGCAAACGGAACTGGCGTCCATCAGGGAGCCGCAAGTAGAGGGGTTCATGCCATACAGGGGGTCGCCCACCACGCTTGACGCAATATCCCAGGGTATAACGAATGCAATAACGGCATTGCATGATCAAGGGATGAGGACCACACCCTCCCCTTTCGAAAGCATCTGTGATGGTTTTCAATCCTTGTTTTGCATAGAATGACTTCGACAAATGATTGGAGATATTATAAAGATAAGGATATTGTTTATATTCTATTCCCTGCATAGGGACAGGCAGCAATGGCGAAGGTTGTCTAACCTCTCGTTTCGGCTGAAAGCATTTGACATTCTCCACTAATCTCCGACGAAGGTCCGAAAGGAAACTATTTGGAATGAAATACTGGTCAGCTCCTTCCAATATTTCAACATGCTCACAGAGGAATGGGGTATTCCCTAATTTGGTCAATTGCCTTACAATATTGTCTTGCTGTGGCTTTTGTGCCATTTGATGGGAGAAATTCCCATCTGCACTGGCTAAAAGATGTCCATCTTCCAACCTCATCTCCGCCCTGAACCCTGCAGGTCTTGCGGAAAAGGAGATATCTACATGTATTTTCCTAACTGCTGTTTCCCTGGAAAGCAATTTTTCAAATGCTACATCTTGGTTCCTATACAGTCCCATCCCTACCCGGAGATGCGCTGGCATCTTGAAAGGATAAAGACGATTGCCTTCTGTCCTATTGACACGAAAGCCTTCCAGCTCATGCTTTTCATTGACAAAGCACAATCCGTCACCATTAGAAAAGGCGGCCGTACCGGCAACCGTCAAGGAATTGTTTTTTAATTCCTTCACCCTTCCTACATACTCACCCATCGCTTTCGGCGTATCGAAAGAAACTATATCGGGCTGACGACCCTGTAAGAAGTAAGTAGTAAAGCCTCGGTTAAAAGTCTTTTTCAGATCCGGTTCAAAAGCATAATCGACCCGTCCTGAGGAAGCCCTACGGTAATGGTCGGGATGACGGCTAATCACCTCATTCAACCTACAGCTGTAGGCAGAAACAACATTCTTTACATAATCCACATCCTTTAGCCTACCTTCTATCTTAAAGGAGGAAGCACCAGCCTCAGCAATTTCTTCAAGATGATCAACCTGACATAAGTCTTTCAAGGATAGGAGGTGTCTTTGGTGCAAGATCTCTGTTCCTTCACTGTCTACCAAGTCAAACTTCAACCTGCAGAACTGGGCACATTCCCCCCTATTCGCACTTCGATGGAAACAATACTGAGAGGCATAACAGACACCAGAATAACTGACACACAAGGCTCCATGGACAAATACCTCCAAATCGATATCAGGAACGGCATGGTGAATAGAGCTAATCTCATCCAAGGACAACTCTCGTGCCAACACAGCCCTTTCAAATCCAAGGGACTTGAGCCATGCTACCTTTTCCGGAGTACGGTTGTCTGTTTGGGTAGAGGCATGGAGAGGTATGGAGGTCTTTCCTACCAAAGACATGTCTTGAACCAACAAGGCATCCACGCCAGCCTCTTCCAGGTCATTAACCATACGCTGGGTGGCAGTCAGTTCCTCATCATAGATAATCGTATTGACAGTCACATAGACTTTAACCCGAAAGAGATGGGCATATTGGCAAAGCTGCCTGATATCGTCCAGGGAATTGCCCGCTGCCGCCCTTGCACCGAAACGTTGAGCACCGATATAGACAGCGTCTGCTCCATGGTCAATGGCAGCGATGCCACATTCAAGATTCTTGGCAGGAGCCAACAGTTCCAATTCTCGCATCTATAATCTATTTGATATCTTCAATATTATAAGGAGTCTCCTGATAGACATAATAATTGATCCAATTGCTGAACAGGAGATTCGCATGGGCACGCCAAGTGACCAACGGAAGATTATTTGGATTATCATCTCTGTAATAATGCACAGGCATTTCCACATCATCCCGTTTTCCCCTATCCCGTTTATACTCCTTGTCAAGAGTATCAGGGGCATACTCCAAATGCCCTGTGATAAAGAACTCCCTTCCATCACGTGCCATGACGATGCTGACCCCGCTTTCTGGAGACTCTGCAATCAACGTCAGATCCTTGTGAGCGAGGATATCCTCCTTGTGCAGTTCCGTGTGCCTGCTATGAGGCATATAAAATACATCATCGAAGCCCCGGAAGATCGGCAACTTAGGATTCAGCGTATACTGCCGGAAGATGCCAAACATTTTCTTGGGAAGAGGATATTTGGGAATACCATAGTGATAATAGAGCCCAGCCTGAGCTGCCCAACAGATATAAAGGGTACTCGTAACATGGTCCCTTGCCCAAGAAAAGATATGGGTGATCTCTTCCCAGTAGTTCACCTCTTCAAACTCCATTTGTTCAACGGGAGCACCCGTGATGATCATCCCATCGAATTTCTGCTTGGCAAGGATGTCGAAATCCTTATAGAACATCATCATATGCTCTATTGGCGTATTCTTCGGAGTATGGCTCTTCAACTTCATGAAGTAAATCTCCAGCTGCAAGGGTGTATTAGACAGCAAACGGATCAAGTCGGTCTCAGTTGTTATCTTCAAAGGCATTAAGTTGAGAATCACGATCTTCAGAGGACGTATATCCTGTGTAGTAGCACGGGAGTTATCCATCACGAAGATATTTTCCTTCTTGAGAAGTTCAATGGCAGGAAGTTTATCTGGTAATCTTAACGGCATTTCTATAATCCTTTCTCTTTCGAAATGCAAAAATACAAAAAAAACGTGGACCAAAGAATATTTAGTCCACGTTTTAAATCTAATTATCTTATTCTTACCAGAGTTGCAAGCGGTTCTCTTTCGGGAGATAAAGCTTGTCACCAGGTTTTACCTGGAATGCCTCATACCATGCGTCGATATGGGGTAATGCTCCATTCACGCGCCATTCGCCTTGAGAATGAGGATCGGTCTTCACACGGTTACGAATTTCCTGCTCTGTGATATTCTGTCCCCACACGCCTGCATAAGCTAAGAAAAAGCGTTGGTCGGCAGTATATCCATCCTTTACGGGCAGCGGCTTCTTGGCGGTTGCATTCTTATAGGCCTGGAAGGCAACCTGAAGACCTCCATGATCAGCAAGGTTCTCACCTAAGGTCAGCTTTCCATTACCATGTAAGCCCGGCAATACCTCAATATGATCGAAGAAATCAGCATATAGTTTCGCACGTTCCTCGAAGTTCTTGGCGTCATTCGCTGTCCACCAATTCTTCATGTTCCCATCTGCATCATACTGTCTTCCCTGGTCATCAAATCCGTGAGTCATCTCATGTCCAATTACGACACCGATAGCACCATAATTGAAAGCAGCATCTGCTTTCGGGTCGAAAAACGGATATTGAAGGATACCCGCAGGGAAACAGATCTCATTGGTAGTCGGGTTATAATAGGCATTTACGGTCTGAGGGGTCATGAACCATTCATCCCGATCCACAGGCTTACCAGCCCTCTCAGCTATATGCTTGTCATGCATGAAAAGACGCACTGCCATAGTGTTCTCAAAAAAGCTTTTATGAGGATCTATCGTAAGCTTGGAATAATCGGTCCACTTATTCGGATATCCGATCTTCACATAGAACTTATCCAATTTCTTATGCGCATTTGCCTTGGTAGAATCACTCATCCATGTCTGAGCATCAATACGCTGTCCTAAAGAAATCTGGAGATTCTTGACCAACTGCTCCATCATTTTCTTGGATGAAGCCGGGAAGTAACGCTCGCAATACATCTTGCCAAGAGCCTCGCCCATGGCTCCTTCCACCTGAGTTGTTGCACGCTTCCAAAGAGGGAAGTCCTGCTTGCGGCCATGCATGGTCTTGCCAAAGAAATCGAAATTTGCCTCACGGATCTCATCGCTCAACAATGTTGCAGAACTCTCAATGACATCCCATTCCATCAAGGCACGCAACGTCTCTGCGTCATCCAAGGCCATGATCTTGTCCAGCCCTTCCATAAACTCAGGTTGACCAACAACCATCTCCTGGATAAATGCTTTTTTCACGCCTTCTGCCTCAGCCATCTTCTCTAAAGGAATATTCGGATAGTTGCTTTCAAACTCCTGAAGGCTCATCTTATGATAATTCGCCTGTGGGTCACGGAGTTCCGTACTACTCTTTGAGATCAAGGCTAACAAGGTCTCATGCTTGAAGACCGCATCAGCTTTTGCCCTCGCCTGGGCATCTGTGAATCCATACAACTTGAACATTCTTTCTATATGTTGGCGATAAGCACGGCGGATAGCGACTGTCGCCGTGTCGTTGTTGACGTAATAGTCTTTCTGACCTAACGTCAATCCACCTTGACTCACGGACAGGATATTTTGGGATGCATTTTTGTCATCTGCCCCAAAATAGCTGCCGAAACATACGCCAAAACCAAATGAGGCATATTTCAATTGCAACTGCTCCAAGTCTTCTTTTGTCTTGGCAGCCTCCATTTCATCCAAGAGAGGCTTTACAGGAGCAACACCTTCCTTATCCCGGCGTGCAGTATCCAAAGCCAACTTATAATAATCGCTCAACTTCTGCTCTGTCGTCCCTGCCTTGTATTTTTTCTTCTGGAGTTCTCCAAGGAGGGTATTGATACGTTTATTGTTATCTTCACCCAACTTGTCAAAACTGCCATAACGGGAGTATGCAGCAGGAAGGGGATGGCTCTTACGCCATCCACCGGTAGCGAACTGATAGAAGTCATCTGCCGGTTTGACGGTCTTGTCCAGATTCGACAAGACCAATCCCGATTTGTTCTGAGCCATGCCCATCAACGGGGCACTGGCAATCATCATGATTGGAAGAATTCTTTTCATGTTCATGTCTATCGATATTTTAAGTGAAACTTCATAATTGTATCCAGCCTTTACGCCTGGAGTTTTTCTAAAGCCTCAGAGAGCTCCATCCATTTTTCGTTCTCTTCATCTAAAGCCTGCTTGGTGGAGGTATACTCTGTCACCAGTTCCATATTGGAAGCATTTTGGGGATCACATAGCAGTTGGTCTAATTCTTTCAGCCGTTTTTCCATAGACTCTATTTTGGATTCGGAGTCCTTCACCGACTTTTCTGCCTTCCGGATTCTCTTCTGTTGCTCTTTATGCTCTGCATAACTTTGCTTTGCACTGCTATACGCTTCCTCTGGCTTTTCCCTCTCCTCTTTGGTAACCGAGACAGCATGATTGTCTAAGGCTGTTTGGATACTATCAGCATGATGTGCCCGAAGATAATCATAAATGCCACCCAAGTGTTCCCTGACACGTCCCTCTCCAAACTCATATACTTTGCTCACTAGTCCGTCCAGGAACTCACGATCGTGACTGACAATGATCGCCGTTCCGTCAAAGGCTTTGATCGCCTCTTTAAGGACATCCTTTGAAGGCATGTCCAAATGGTTGGTAGGCTCATCTAAAATCAACAGGTTTACGGGCTCCAATAAGAGCTTGATCATGAACGGGAAACAGAAAGAGGGTGGAGTTATGTCCTTTTTTGAAAACACCCGCAAGCCTGCAGGCCTTGGCGGGAAGATCATGGTTGCCATGATGAACTTTGGACACAGCGCAATGGCAGAATGGGGGCTGCACTTTTTGCAGCCTGCCCCGGATGCCATGGTGCTGGACTGCGGCTGCGGCGGTGGAGCGAACATTAAAACGCTGTTGAAACTGTGCCCCAACGGCAAGGTGCAGGGCATCGACTACTCAGCCGTCAGCGTGGAAAAAGCGCGAAAAGTCAATGCCAGAGCCATTGCGGCAGGACGGTGTACCGTGCAACAGGCAAGTGTGGCAGAGCTGCCGTTTGAAGCGGAGCAGTTTGATGTGGCAACCGCATTTGAAACGGTCTATTTCTGGCCGGAACTTGCGCAGAATTTCAGAGAGGTCTATCGAGTGCTGAAGCCCGGCGGGACTTTTTTCATTTGCAATGAAGCAAACGGCGAAACAGCAAAAGACGACAAATGGACGCAAATCATTAACGGTATGACCATCTATACGGATGCTGATCTGAAAGTGTATCTGGAGCAAGCAGGCTTTGGCAGGGTTCAGAGTCACAAAAATAAAAAGGGCTGGC
>ENA-OOQX01000468-OOQX01000468.1-human-gut-metagenome-genome-assembly--contig:-NODE-468-length-15179-cov-1.622322_pt1 | contig 15179 bp, 13 predicted proteins | sample MGYA00241267_ERZ501173 | MGnify/ENA primary metagenome ERZ501173 (study PRJEB25962, sample SAMEA2042500) | human gut metagenome | biome: human gut; feature: human-associated habitat; material: faeces... | reverse complement strand
TCCAGAAGAATACTTGAAAAACGTAACCGGGAGCCATGGGTTAGAAGATTAAGAGAAAAGTGCAGAGCACCTTATTCAGGGTGCTCTGCGCTTTTCTGCATCTTGCGCCATTGTTGCGGGGTCATGCCGTACTTTTGCCGGAACAGTTCGTAGAAGTGGGTGCGGTTGGTAAATTTGAGTTGTAGGGCGATCTCGCTGACGGAAAGTGTTGTTTCCCGCAAAAGCCGTTCAGCCTTCTGGAAACAGAAGGTCATGCCGTAATCGAAAAGACACAGACCGGTGCGGCGCTGGACGATGGAATTGAGGTAGCTGCCATTGTAATTCAAAAGCCGTGCCAGTTCGCTGCGAGGCAACCGACCATCTGTATCTTCCAGCAAACGGCTGATACGCAGAAAGAGCAGGCTTTCGGGGCTGCTGCTCAGGTGCACCGGGGTGACATAGAACCCGGACGACAGAAAATCGAACAGTTCGCAAAGTGCGCCCTTCAAATAATAGGTGGCGGCGGCACTGGGTTCGTGCAGGATGTGGGTCATGCGGGCGATGAGCGTTGCCAGGGTTTGAACACTATCGGTGTTTTCCGGTGTGGGGAAAAGGTCCTGATATTCCTTTCGGAGGTCTTGTCCCAGATTTGCCAGCATGAACTGCAAAACGGGATTTTCCGGCAGATGGCGCTCGGCTTCAAATAATTGCAGGGATGCAGATTCCGTCAGGCTGCGGACAAAATCTACGGACAGACCAAGAAAACAGAGCTTGGCGGGGCCGATGAAGCGTTCGTTATGGAGGATGTTGCGGTTTACCAGACAGCAGGTCCCGGCACGGTAGGGGTATTCTTTTTCCTCAATCTGTTGGATGACCTCCCCTTCCAGCACCAGCATCAGCTCAAAATAATCATGGCGGTGCAGCGGACGGGAGCTGAGGGCACGGAATAAAGCATCCATAGAGTTTTCATGCAGCCAGCAGCCATTCGGTGAGAACATCTGAATGCTGTATTGGTCGGTTTCTCCCAGACCGGTACAGGACTCCAGCGTGATCTGCACCGGGGACATGATCTTGTAGAAGGTAGAGAGCTGACTGCCCCAGTTTTCAACCTCCAAAATATTCTCATAGCTGGTGGAATCCGGTTTCATGAAAGAGTCTCCTTTTCCGCAATGTGCGAATATGATACAATCTGATGGATGCGGCACACGATGCTGTCATTGTGGAATGTGAACGGAATTGCTAAAATATAGGCACAATACAAAAACATTCTGTAAAAGCTGTGCGGCCGATGGCTTTATTATAGAGTGCTTTTGAAAAAATGTAAAGCGACAGACGCATTCTGTCGCCGTGAATGATACAGCACATCTTGAAAGGAGAATCCCCATGTCTGCTACTGCAACGACAGAGAAAAAATATCTGAAATGGTATCAGAAGCTGGCCTACGGTTCCGGCGATCTGGCCTCTAACTGCTCCTATGGTCTGGTTTCCAGCTTTGTACTGCTTTATCTGACCGGAACACTGGGTCTGGACAGCGCCATCATTGGCTCTTTGATGCTGGCTTCCAAGGTTCTGGACGGCATCAGCGATGTGATCTTTGGCACCCTGATCGACCGCACCCACTCCAAGCTGGGCAAGGCACGTCCGTGGATGCTGTTTGGTCAGGTAGGTGTTTCCCTCTGCCTGTTTTTGCTGTTTGCCATCCCGGCTGGTAGCACCACCATGCAGTATATCTACTTCTTCATCGTGTACACGGCACTGAACGCAGTGTTCTATACTGCCAACGGCATTGCATATTCCTCTCTGGTGGCACTGATCACCAAGAACAACAATGAGCGTGTGCAGCTGGGCTCCTTCCGTTTTATGTTTGCGGTCGTCACCAACATCTTTATGGGCTTTGTTCTCGCTTAGCTATGTTTTCTTCACGATGAATGTGGTCATGGTGGGCTATCTGCAAAGCTTGGAGCGGTCGAGTGCCGCCGCCTTCTTCATGCTCCTGCGCAGTTGCATTCTCCTTGTGCCTGCGTTCTTGCTGTTGCCATCCCTCATGGGCAATGCTGGACTGTGGCTTGCTGTTCCCCTGTCGGAACTGCTCACATTGATCTGCATGCTGATCTATAAGATGAAGTCCATGGCTTGATTTTGGGAACAGAATGCAGGAGATAGCCTTTTAGCGTGCAATGGATAATCTATTACGAGGCAGGAGATGGCCTATTAAGAGGCTGGGGATGACCTATTGAGCCTCAATAGATGACCTATAACGAGGGTGAAGATATCCTGATGGAAACCATCTCAAAACAAAAAAGAGAAAGTCCCTGCGTACCTTCTCTTTGCGGAAGATGAGGGATTCAAACCCCCGATACCCGAAAAGGGGTATACCGGATTTCGAGTCCAGCGCATTCGGTCACTCTGCCAATCTTCCTTTTAGCCATGCAAAGGTAATCGAAATCTTTTAAATGGCAAAATAAACTGATGATTTTTTCTATTGGACCTACCCCTTCAATGGCTTTGACCTATAAGAATCCCTTGAAATCCAACATTCCTTCCACCCATCGGGGACGAGAGTATGCCCATTCTTTGTCATTAGCAGGGTTGCTCACCGACAGTCCTAAGAGCCGGATTGGATTCCGTTCGTAGTCTACTTCCCACAGGAGCTGTTTTGCCAAAGGCAAGATCTCCTCCTTAGTATGAAGGCGCTTCTCCTGTGTCAGGGAACGGGTAATCTGGGTAAAATCATGGAACTTGACCTTCAAGGTCAGGGTACGACCTTCGAATCCGCTTTTCTTGATACGCTCCGTCAGCTCGAGTACCATGTGGTACAGTTCGATGATAACCGTGGATTGCACGGAGATATCCGTCAGGAATGTTTGCTCAAACCCCACAGACTTACGCTCATGCTCGACAACAACCGGTCGGTTGTCGATGCCTCGGGCGAAATCATAATATAAGGAACCAGCCTTCCCGAACACCTGCATGAGATAGGAACGGCTCACCGCTCGCAGCTGTTGACCGTTGACAATACCCATTTGGTGCATTTTCTGTGCCGTCTTCGGACCCACTCCCCAGAAATCCTCCACCGGCAATTCTGCGATGAAGTCGAGTGCCTTGTCGGGATGCACCACGAACAGTCCATCTGGTTTCCTGTAGTCGGATGCGATCTTCGCCAATAATTTGTTGTAGCTCACTCCAGCAGAAGCCGTCAGTTGCGTCTTCTCCCTAATCTTTTGCTTGATCTCCATTGCAATATCCCGCGCAAATTCGATTCCTTTCTTATTATCCGTCACATCCAAGAAAGCCTCATCAATGCTGATCGGTTCCACCAAATCCGTATATTGCAGAAAGATGTCATGCACTTGTCGGCTGACCTCCCTATACCGTTCGAAATGCGGTTCTACGATTTTCAAGAAGGGGCACAGCCTTTTGGCACTTGCTATGGGCATCGCCGAATGGATGTGGTAATGCCGAGCTTCATAGCTCGCGGTAGAGACAACGCCACGAGGACCATCGAAACCGACGGCGAGTGGGATGCCCCGCCATTCTGGATGATCCCTTTGTTCAACGGAAGCAAAGAAAGCATCCATATCAATATGGATAATCTTGCGTACCATACTACCCTGCAAAGATACTGCAAACCGAGTGGAATACAAAAAATATCGAAGATTTTATTTTATTCCCGAGGTGCAGCGTATCTTATGAAAAGATACGTAATTTCATTGAAGATGGCCTGTCTTTTTTGTGGATTTATTCCCCATCATTCCCCAAAATCCCATGCGAACGACACAGTCCTATGCACAAGAACAAAAACATAACATGCTATAATTCAACGGAATAAATATCCACATGGATTTTTTGGCACAGCATTGGCATCATGGATAGATGAACAGAATTTTGGATATGAATAACAAAAAATATATTGAGATTATGAAAAAGGAAAGAAAATTGGTATTATTCATGGCGGTGATGGTTCTTTCTATCACCATGTTCTCCTGCAAAAATGGGAATCAATCACAGCAGTTGCAATCGCAGTTAGACTCCCTCTCCCTTCAGGACAGTGTTCATCAGCAAGATGTCAATTCGATGCAGGACTTCATCACAATCATGTCTGACGGGCTCGACAGCATCTCAGCCCAGGAAGGACTGCTCAAGCAGATGGGAGGACGTGAAGGCAACCGGATTGACAAGGTAAGGATGCGCGAGCAACTCGTTTCCTTGTCGCAGTTAATACAACGCCAGAAACAACGTATCTCCGACCTTGAGAAACAGTTAGCCCAGCAAAAGAAATCTGATAAGAGTGGTTACACAGCTAAGATCCAGAAGCTCATCGACTACTACAAGAAGCAGTTGGACGAGAAAGACGAGACCATCGCAGAATTGAAAGAAGAACTCAACAACAAGAATGCCGACATTGCCTCGCTGAATGAAAACGTGAAGAAGCTGACTGCCAGCAACGAGGAATTAGGCAATACCGTTGAGAGCCAGAAGGCAACCATTGACGAACAGGATCAGACCATCCACACTGGATATGTAAAGATTGCGACTGGCAAGGAACTGAAGAAGTTGGGAATCTTGAAAGGAGGCTTCCTGCAAAAGAAAAAGGTGGACGTAAGTGACATCAATACAGCAGGCTTCAGAAAGATAGACATCCGCAATTACGATGGAGCCGAACTGCAGGCACTCAACCCACAAGTATTAACACAGATGCCAGCTTCGTCCTATGAGATCATCAAGCATCCCAAGACAGGATCATCAACCTTGAAGATTAAGGACCCAGCCCTCTTCTGGAGTACCAGCAAATGCTTGATCATCAAGTTATATTGATCGTCACACAATAAATAATCCCGTAGACAACCCTTTTTGTCTACGGGATTATTTTGTCTAAAAGGGACGATTCTCCCTATTTCTTTTCAGGCACAGCGTACTTGTCACCTGTTGCCTGGATCACATGCTTGGCATACTCCTCTGGATATCCAGGTCGTGCGACCTTCGCACCTAACCCTGTCTTCGTACGGGAGAAATGCCCATGGTCCTCGGGACGAACTGTCATATCATTGTATTTGACGATGAGATAGACAGCGAGCTGCTTCCAACGGGCCAACATTTGTTGTGCCTTCTCATTGCTATATTCATTCAGGTATCTCACGGCTGCGGCAGGATACGCGCAGAGCCATTTCTTTACCGGACCGGACTGGCTGGCAGAGGAAAAATACACTTCTTACTATACGACCTATTTCAGCGAGGGGAACAGCATGCTATAACGGGGATATACCATATTGCTAACCCAATTGCAAACCCAGAAAGCATTCTTATCCGAGAAGGTGACAGCATCTGCACCTGGCGTATTGTAGCACTCGGGTTGAACTGTATTGCCGCAGTAAATAGGAGTATAGGCCACCATGTTGCCGTCATCATTGCCAAACCAAAGAATACCTCCTACCTGCCGGGGAAGCCATGCACGCATCTGACTGACATAAGAGAAGCCCGTCTGTTGCGTGCTTGTGGGGCGTTCGTTGAAATACTGCTTCCCGTTCACCTTAAAGTACAAGGGAGTCGGACGGTAAGGCATGTTCCAGATTCCCCCACCCACGCTATTGTCATCGATTGCCAAAGGAGTCCCTTCATAATGGTCTCTCATGGCTGTCTCGACATCCTGCACGCTCAGCTTATGCTTAGGCACGACCCAAAGGGGCATATCTTCCGCGTTCGGATCCTTTCCCAAGGCCCAAGGCAGGTACTTGTCCATGCCATCAGCAAAACGATGGAAGAAGCTCCAAACCCGGGCATCACAGATACGACGCCCCGAAAAGTCAGGAAAAGCATAGGTGTTCTTCCAGGAGAAGTCAGCATCCTTCCCCGAGAACCATCCCATCTTGCGCGCATAACTGATGACATTCTTTGAGTAGAGGACATTTTTCTTGTCCTTCATATTGAACTTCCCGATGCGACTTTGGTTGGCATGACCGCAGATGGCATCATCTGGAATGCGCATGGCTACCCACACAACGCCCTTAGAACCAGCACCGGTACCCATCATTTCCATGATCCATGCCTCATTCGGGTCACAGATCGTGAAGGTCTCTCCTTCGCTGTTATAACCGTATTTCTCGGCCAACGATGTCATCGTGCGAATCGCTTCGCGAGCCGTACGTGAGCGTTGCAAACCGATATAGATCAGTGAGCCATAGTCGATGATGCCCGTGGAATCAACCATCTCCTCCCTGCCTCCATAGGTAGTCTCCCCTATCGTGACCTGATATTCATTGATATTCCCAATAACATTATAGGTAACAGGAGCCTCTGGAATCTCTCCGTGATAGACGCCCGTATCCCAATCATAAATCTTCCGCATCTCACCAGGCTTGTGAGTAGCAGCGGCATAATGGCAGAGACCTTGGAACATGCCATAATCATCGGCATTATAGCTACAAATGACGGAACCGTCGACTGATGCCTTCTTGCCAACGATGAAGTTGGTACAGGCGAATGATCTCAATGGCAACAAAGATGCTGCAATTAATAAGGCTTTAAAATACTGTTTCATCATATTCTTAAGTTTTTCCAATTGTTTTGTTCAATATTTAATAAGGGACGTAAATTCTCGTTTGTTATTTCTGCGATCAGTGGCAACAAAGGTAAAATGCCTCCATTTCCCCAACCGTTTCAGCGGAGTCGTTGTCAGGTCGCACCTTACCCAGGGACTCTGCCTGACCTCTTCGAAAAGGACGAACTGCCCATCAATATAACCTTGATAAGAGGCAATGCCGCTCTGAGTGTCGACGATCCCCATGCTGATCACATGTGTCGCATTCCACGAAGACTGCCCGACAGGGTTAAGCAACGGTGGTGTGTCTTCATACGCCAATTCATAGACAGATCCTAACTCCCGAGCTTTCCCTGTCACCCATCCCCGGTGATAGGTACCACCCATATAGCGATCGGTTCCATCATGGCTCACCACATATAATTTTGATGGGTCAGCGACTGGACGTCTTACCCGGAGACTGATCTTGGCATAATGGAAAAGCGGCAAGGAGGTGGGAAACAGCTGATAGGCATCTGACCATCCGCTGTGACGTCGGATTATCTTCGGCTTCAGTTCTATATGCTCCGCTAAAGCATGCTCCCCTATAGTTAGTTGCATTCCCGGCAACTGGAAGTTGTTGGCACGATTCCAGCACAAAGCATAGAGAGGGTCCTTCAGTTCGGGTTTAGGTCCAAGCGGCATTTTCTTTCCCGTGACCGTCAACGTATAGGTAGATGTGTTCCCCTTGAAATCTGTCAAGACATAGGCAAGGTGATAGTTACGCTCCTGATCGAAATAGATGACTCCCCGATCAGACCCGAATGTAAAGACCGGCAAGGTCACCCCAGGGAGGGCAAAGGATTTCATAAACCAGATCCCCTTTCTGAGATAATAATCCCGATCACCCCATGCGTTCACCTGCATCTGTTCGTCGGCAGGGATGTCATTGGCAACAGCTCGGAAGACCAGTTGATGGTCGACGAACAACTCCGTTTTGAGAATCCCGTAACGATTATAAGACGATGTTTGCATGAAATCGTTCGCCCAAATGCCGAAACCCACCTTTCCCCAAGCATACAGTTTCTTCGTCAGACGATGAGAAGCGAAGGTAAAGTCCTGCTTGTCGGAACTGCCATTCACCACCCCTTCCCCTTGAAAGGGATATGCCATCAGGGCATACGCCTTCGGAGGTACATCATCCTGGATGCTGTCTCCTAAGAACTGAAGTGGATCCATCAAATTGCCACTACGGGAATCGTGTATTTCTAAATGCAAGTGAGGAGCTTGAGACGACCCCGTATTGCCACTTGCAGCGATTAATTGTCCGCGGGCTATCGGTATTGCCGCAGGAGGGAAGACCATTGTTCCCTTATCGCTGTGATGTGCGTACTGCCACTTTCTGACAGATGCCGCGATCTGAGGCATGAAATGGTGCAAATGGCAATATACGCTCGTATATCCCTCCGGGTGGTGAATATACACGGCATTCCCATAGCCTCCCACCCCAATGGTAACCTGCGAGACATACCCGTCTCCGATAGAGAATACCGGTTTGCCTTCTTTTCCGTCCGTCTTGATGTCTATCCCCCCATGGAAATGATTAGGGCGCGGTTCACCGAAATTGCCAGCCAACGATACGCGATCATGGACAGGCAATCCATACGTAATCTGTGCAGCTAATAATATCCCTACGAATATATTCAATGTCAGAACACTTTAGCACGCCTTGAAACTCATGTCAAGCCCCTTCACACTATGTGTCAAGGCACCGACGCTGATGAAGTCGACGCCAGCTTCCGCATAATCCCGCAACGTATCAAGGGTAATCCCACCGGATGACTCGGTCTCATATCTGCCACCAATCATCTCTACTGCCTTCCGCGTGTCAGGAACGGAGAAATTATCTAACATGATCCTGTCTACTCCTCCTTTATCCAACACGCGCTGCAACTCATTGAAATTGCGCACCTCGATCTCAATCTTTAGGTCAAGGCCTTTTTCTTTCAGATAAGCATGGCAACGGTCAATGGCATTCTCTATCCCGCCAGCGAAGTCGACATGATTATCCTTTAAGAGTATCATGTCAAAGAGTCCGATGCGATGGTTCATCCCCCCTCCGATCTTCACTGCCTGTTTCTCCAAGATACGCATGCCAGGAGTCGTCTTCCGAGTATCTAAAACATGGGTATGCGTCCCCTTCAGTCGCTCTACATACTGATGGGTCATTGTGGCAATGCCGCTCATGCGCTGCATGATATTCAGCATCAGGCGCTCTGTCTGAAGAAGACTGCGCACTTTTCCTGAGACAACCATGGCGATGTCTCCTTTCTTAACCGGTGTCCCGTCCTGAATGAAGACTTCCACCTTTAAGGAGGGGTCAAAACGAGCAAAGACTTTCTTTGCCACTTCTACACCAGCAAGGATGCCATCCTCCTTGATCAGAAGATGGGATTTCCCCATGGCATCCTCTGGGATACAACACAATGTGGTATGGTCGCCATCACCAATATCCTCGGCAAAGGCAAGATCTATCAGCCGATCCTCAAGTTCGTTAACGCTCAACATATATTTAATCGATTAAAGTTTCATTCCAATAAGCATGCAGTGTTCCTTTTTCCCGCCGGAGGACTATGGTTCCTCCTAACCACTCTGTCATAGGCAGCTCGTCCTCGAACTCAAAGTAATTGACCACACGCCCGTCCATAATCTCGACAATACCTTGATGCAGGACTTTCCCTTCGATGGTCACTTCGTGGGCACCCACTCTTCTAAAAGCATCCATCGACCTTGTCTATTGAGGACGTACACCCGACGCAGGAGACACGGGACTAACCCTTGCAGGAACAGGACCTTCGGGAGCTGGGACAAGTGGCGTGCCAGATTGTGGAGGAGCAGCTGCCCCATCCGGACCTGCGGGATTCTGTCTGTCCTTCTCAGCATTCAGGGAATCAGCTTTTTCCTTGGCAGCCTTCGCAGCCTTATTCTCGTGAATACGAATCAGTTGGATATCACTCAACGACATCAACTGCAGGGTCGTACTACTTTGATTAGCAGAATTGCTCTTATTGAGCAAGAAATAACCGCGTATCTCCTTGATACCTAAATGGTGATCATCCGCGATCTGAATATCGTAATGCATGGTTGACGAGACATGCATGGCTTGGGATGCGATGCTGTCATTGCCAAAGGTAACTGCCAATACAACCATGCCATCGCGCATTCCATCTTGGAAGATGAAATTAGATGAGAAATTCAAAACCAGGACATCACCTTTATGGAAAGTAGTGTCAGCCACTATATCAAAAGAAGATGAGTTGTAAGGTGGATTGGGGACCAAGACAACCGACCGGTCGCCTGCCCATATATTCGTCGTATCCCCATTCGCGGAATATGTCCGGTACCTGTTTACCTCAGCCTCACTGGCACCTAACGACTGAGCTTCTTCTTTCAGTCGATCCGACAAATTCTCATAGATCTTGTGCAATTGCTCCGTATGGCGAGTATAATAGACCAATGAGGAGTCAAATTGCGCCTCGGTCACGCCATGCTTCTTGAATACTGCCAAGCGGTATTCCCTCTTTGTCAACTCGTAATTGTTACTACTGCGATCCGCAAGGCCATCGGCAATATGATAGTCATAGAGGATGTCCTCCATCTCACCAGGTTGGATGTACTCACTCGGGACACTGGGCTTACACGCTGCCAACACGATTAGGACAACGAGTACCCATAATGGGGACTTACTGGCATAGAGCGAGTGGCACCTCATTTCCCCTCCTTTTTAATGGTGTCTTCTGTCCCATCTGCTGCCTGAGTGTCTACGTCACCGCGCAAAGGCTTCGACAGATCCTCAAGATCTTTCCGGCAGAACAATAGCATGGCAATCACCCCGACGGAAATGCTGGCATCGGCGAAATTAAAGATGGGACTAAAAAAAATGAACTCCTGTCCTCCCCACACTGGAACCCAGTCGGGCCATGTGGTGACGATCAATGGGAAATAAAACATATCCACCACCTTTCCCATCAAGAAACCGGCATAGCCCGTACCAAATGGGACAAAATAGGAGACATAATAAGGGGAAGACGCATTGAATATCAGGCCATAGAACATGGAGTCCACCAGGTTGCCCGCCGCTCCTGCCACGACCATCGACAGCAATACGATATAGCGGGTACGCACCTTGTACGAAGCATGGCAGCACTTATAGATATACCAGCCGATCACCCCGATGGCAACTAACCTTAGGATGCTCAGTGCCAGTTTATTGATAAACGTCATGCCATACGCCATTCCGTTATTTTCAATGAAATTGATGTAAAACCAATCGGTAACATGGATCGACTCGCCAAGGCACATGTGGGTCTTGACTGCGATCTTGATGATTTGATCTATCACCAAGATCGCAATAATAAGCAGGATGGACAACCGTCCATCAGTAAGATATTCCCTGATTTTCTTCATGAAGACCAATAAAAGCGTCAATGCTTACGTGCGTTCTTCGACTCTACACTCAAGGTAGCATGAGGTACCGCACGTAATCTCTCCTTGGGTATCAGTTTTCCCGTAATACGGTCGATGCCATAGGTTTTGTTCTCAATACGGATCAGCGCAGCCTCCAGTCCTTGAATGAACTTCTGCTGACGAGCGGCAAGGCTGACCAGTTCCTCCTTGCTCTGGGTTGCACTTCCCTCCTCCAACGCCTTATAAGTAGGTGAGGTATCTATGACATCATTGTTGTCTGCATTCATCAATTGCTTCATCATCGCGTTATAGTCCCTACGGGCCAACGCGAGCTTCTCATTAATGATAGAACGGAATTCCTCCAGTTCCTCATCACTATAACGTGTTTTTTCTGCCATCATTAGATTGATTTTGATGGGCATCCTGGTTTCCAGGATGCCCGGGTTATACATCGGATTAATTCTTTTCAATTTTAATTGGGAGCTTGAAGCCGTCGAACTCCGTTTCCACACCGTCATTGTCGGCAATACGGATTTCATCCGCAAGCACCTGACCCTTGATGTAGTCCCCATAGCCTTGAATAGCTGCGTCTGTCTGTTCGTGGGGAGCAACAATGACCGTGATCCGGTCTGTAATCTCTAGTCCACTCTCTTTCCGCAGATTCTGGATACGGTTGATGAGTTCACGAGCCATACCTTCCTTCTTCAGTTCATCAGTCAGCTCCACTTCTAAGGCAACAGTCAGGTTACCTTCGTTGCTAACCAACCATCCAGGGATATCCTCGCTGATAATATCGACATCAGCAGCATCAACGGTAACATTCTGTCCATCAACGACAAGAGCTATATTCCCTTGAGCTTCCAATGAGGCAATCTGCTCCTGAGAAAGTGCACTCATCTGGGCAGCTACGCCCTTCATCAGCTTTCCGAACTTCTTTCCCATCACGCGGAAATTGCACTTAACCTTCTTGACCAAGATGCCATTGCCTTCCACGAACTTGAGTTCCTTAACGTTTACTTCGTTCTTAATCAAGTCAGTTACGGCTTCGATATGGCGTTTCTGCTCCTCATCCACAGCAGGGATCATGATCTGCTGAAGCGGTTGACGAACTTTGATTTCCACCTTACGGCGCAAGGCAAGTACCATGGATGTAATCTTTTGTGCAATCTCCATGCGACTTTCAAGTTCTTTGTCGATGAACGACTCATCAGCCACAGGGAACTTATCAAGGTGAACGCTCTCTAATTTTCCACCTAAGTCATGATAGAGCTGATCGGCAAAGAAGGGTGCAAATGGAGCCAGCAACTTGGCTACTACCATCAGGCAACTGTACAGTGTCTGATAAGCACTCAACTTGTCCTCGCTCATCTCCTTACCCCAGAAGCGCTTACGATTCAGTCGAACATACCAATTGCTGAGATCGTCATTGACAAACTCATCGATCAACCGACCGGCGCGAGTAGGATCATAACCTGCAAGTTCCTTGTCAACGCCCTTAATCAGTGAGTGGAGCTCTGATAGGATCCATCGGTCTATCTCAGGACGTTTGTCAAATGCCACTTGCGCGACTTCTGGGTCAAAGCCATCTACATTCGCATAGAGGGCAAAGAAGGAGAAGGTATTGTATAATGTCCCAAAGAACTTACGACGTACCTCATCCACTCCCTCTGGGTCAAACTTCAGGTTATCCCAGGGCTCAGAGTTGGTCATCATATAAAAACGCACGGGATCAGCCCCATATTTATCTATCATCTCGAAAGGATCGGTCACATTCCCCACATGCTTGCTCATCTTATTGCCTTTGGCATCCAGCACAAGTCCGGACGAGATGACATTCTTGAAGGCGACACTATCAAAAACCATCGTAGCGATAGCATGAAGTGTGAAGAACCAACCACGTGTCTGGTCTACGCCTTCATTGATGAAATCTGCCGGATAGAATGCCGGAGGAATCGGCGATCCAGTATAAGTGCTATGGATAAGTTGCTCGCGGTCAGCTTCCGTACCACGTGCCATCTTTCCCTCGAAAGGATAGTGAAGCTGCGCATACGGCATGGAACCAGAGTCGAACCAAACATCGATCAGGTCCGATTCGCGTTTCATCGGCTTGCCAGCCTCACTGACGAGGATGATCTTGTCAACATAAGGGCGGTGGAGGTCTATCTTATCATAATTTTCCTGACTGTAATCACCTGGAACAAAGCCCTTTTCTTTCAAAGGATTAGACTCCATGAAACCAGCTGACACAGATTTTTCTATCTCGGCATAAAGCTCTTCCAAGGAACCAATACATTTTTCCCGGCGATCCTCATCACGCCAGATAGGCAATGGAGTTCCCCAGAAACGAGAACGGGAAAGGTTCCAATCATTCAGATTCTCCAACCAGTTTCCAAAACGCCCTGTACCCGTTGACTCCGGCTGCCAATTGATGGTCTTGTTCAATTCCACCATGCGCTCTTTCTTCGCCGTGTCTTTAATGAACCAGCTATCAAGAGGATAATAGAGAATTGGCTTATCTGTACGCCAGCAGTGAGGATAGTTATGCACATGCTTCTCGATTCTCAAAACAGTTCCCTCCATTTTCATCTCCATACAGATGACAACGTTCAGGTCCTCAGCCTTCTCTGACCCTTTTCGATCCCAAACACCATTAGGATTAAACTTGGGATCGTACGCATTCTTTACATAGTCACCAGCATGATGACGATATGCCTCTACATCCAAACATTTCGCGATAAATACTTCGTCAAGTTCCTCTACCTTGTAATATTTGCCAGTGAGGTCGACCATCGGACGGGTATCACCTTTCTTATCAATAAGATATAAAGCCGGGATACTGGCATCTTTTGCTACCTTGGCATCATCGGCACCAAAAGTTGGAGCAATATGGACAATGCCCGTACCATCTTCTGTCGTCACATAATCACCAGGGATGACACGGAATGCCTGATCCTCCATCTCAACATATTGATCCTTGCCATTTTCGCCCTTGAATACCTTATCCGGATGGAGATCAGCATAGTCGTTGACGAATTGAGGAGCGTATTCACCCATTTTCTCACAGGGTTTCACCCATGGCATGAGTTGCTTATAAACTAATCCCACCAAATCCGTTCCTTGATAATGTCCTACGATGCGATAAGGAACGAACTTCTTTCCTTTCTCATACTCTGGCAGAGGATCCCTATCAGTGATCTCGCCTTCCGGAGCGAGATAAGCATTCACGCGGTCCTTACCCATGATAATGGTGATCTTCTCACCATTATAGGAGTTATAGGTCTCCACAGCCACATATTCGATCTTAGGACCAACACAGAGTGCTACGTTTGAAGGCAGTGTCCAAGGAGTCGTCGTCCATGCAGCGAAATAAGGCTTGCCCCATTTCGTCCACTCTTCCTTAGGATTCACGATTTCAAAAAGTGCCGTGACCGTTGTATCCTTCACATCACGATAACAACCCGGTTGGTTCAATTCATGGGAACTCAACCCTGTACCTGCAGCTGGGGAATACGGCTGGATGGTATAGCCTTTATAAAGCAGTCCTATGTTATAAAGTTGCTTCAATAGCCACCAAAGTGTCTCAATATACTTATTATCATAAGTGATATAAGGATGATCAAGATCCACGAAATAGCCCATCTTCTCGGTCAACTGACGCCATTCAGCCGTAAACTTCATGACATTTTCCCGACAATGCTTATTATATTCTTCAATGGAAATGCATTTTGGAGAAGCAGGATTATCGATATCCTTTTTAGTGATGCCCAATTCCTTTTCTACACCTAACTCCACAGGCAAACCGTGAGTATCCCATCCTGCCTTACGATGAACCTGATAGCCTTTCATCGTCTTATATCTGTTGAATGTATCCTTGATGGAACGAGCCAATACATGGTGAATACCAGGATGCCCATTAGCCGAAGGAGGACCTTCGAAGAAAATAAATTGCGGACAACCTTCACGCTCGTCGATTGACTTATGGAAGATATCATTCTTCTCCCACTCCGCTAAAACCTCTTTGTTGGTCTCAACCAGATTAAGACCTTTATGCTCGGCAAATCTCTTAGCCATAAAATTCCTATTTTTATAATACGTATTATTTGGATTGCAAAGATAGATAAAAAATATCTACTGTACAAATTCTTAGTTATTTTTAATAGGAAATTCTAGCCTTACAATCCGATCGGTCCATTCCATACGGATATAAAACGCAAGGGCC
>ENA-OOQX01000460-OOQX01000460.1-human-gut-metagenome-genome-assembly--contig:-NODE-460-length-15422-cov-2.067157_pt1 | contig 15422 bp, 12 predicted proteins | sample MGYA00241267_ERZ501173 | MGnify/ENA primary metagenome ERZ501173 (study PRJEB25962, sample SAMEA2042500) | human gut metagenome | biome: human gut; feature: human-associated habitat; material: faeces... | reverse complement strand
TTTCATTTGGACTTGATTCCTCCTTTGATTTTTTGTTCTTGGTTGGCGACTAAGTTCTTGGCTTCCTCTAAATTATTACAATAATAAGCCACCTTGACATCAGGAGCAGCATCAACTTTGCGTACAAATTCACGGCTCATATCACTCTTTGATTGGTCAATGACCGCCACAGGAACGTTCCTTACCACCTGATTGTTATAGATCCAAGAATAGAGAACGGGGTAGAATATAGGTACGAGAATAAAGAAAATCAGCACGCCTTCGTCTTTGAAGGAGTCCCTCATCTCGCGCGCCCAGATATAACAGCTATCTTGGATGCCTTCCTTGATTTTATATAATAAACTACCTTTTTCCATCTCTTATTATGGGATATAGATATATTCAAGCATTGCTTTACGAATGCGGTGTAACACTAATAGTGGCAGGAATGTGAAAATGATCAGCGCTGCGATATTACCCCATGCGTCCATGAGCGGATAGCCATTGAACACACATATTTGATAAACCATAAAATAATGGCGCATCGGAAAGAGCTGCGCAATTGCTTCGATTTCTGGATCCATGGCAGTAATAGGAAAGGCAGAACCCATGATAGAAAAGCTCAAGGCTGCCCAAAGTGAACAGATGCTCATTGACATTCGAAGGGATGGCATCATGCCAAAGGCGAAGATTCCAAAGCCTTCACCGGCAGTGACCGCTAACAGTCCCAATAACAATACCGTACCCACACCTCCGTAATGCGGGAACCCTTCTATCTGATAGATGTAAAACTGGTAAACGTAGAATATCGTTAGTAGGATCAGAAACTGTGGCAGCATCTTTCCCACTAATGCAACGACCACATTGTCGTCAGCCATTTTCATCCACTCCTTAGAGCGGTTAAACTTCAGTTCCGTACCAATGGAATATGCAGTAATCAAGAAAACGAATAACATGAGGATGGCGGGGCACAGAGCACAGGTCAGGTACACGTTATAGTTGATTTCCGGATTATTTAATGGGTGAAGGTCAATGGAGATAGGCTGAAGAAAAGTCTTGATCTCGTCAGGCGTTTTTCCTAAGGCAGAAAGCTTTGCAGAGCCTATTGCCGCAGAACCTAAGGTAGAAATTGTCTTCAAGTCCCTGAACAATAAGGAACCTGATGTTATAGATGCATCACTATAATAGAAAGAAATCTTAGGTTGGCGGTTGGCTAACAGGTCATCTGTCGTATGCTTCGGGAAATAGATGAATGCATAGATTTCATTCCGCTGGATCGCCTCACGGGCTTCATTCATATTCGTATAATGCCCCACAATCCTTGTGGTTTGGAAAGCATCCAATTTCCTGATTAGAGCCCGTGTCGTTGTCGTATTGTCTAAGTCGACAACCCCTACGGGCATGTTTTCTGGTTGACCTTCTTTCATCAATGAAGTAAAGAAAATCATGACGATGATCGGGAAGATCACCATGCAGAACAGGTATATTGGATTGTGCATCAATATACCACATTCCCTTTGTGCTATGCTCAGTATCTGTTTGAAGACCTTCATTCAGCCTATTCTTTGACAATCAATGACATTCCAGGGCGAAGGCCGTCAAACTTCTTCAACGGACGGGCTTTCACCTCAAAGGTCTTCAAGTCATACTGCCCGTTAGCCTTGGTAGCCTTCCATACCGCATACGCGCCTTCATCCTTGATATAGTAGACTTTCATTCTCAAGTCCTTATTGAAGGCAGGACAGAAAGCCGTGAAGGTGTCGCCTACCTTTAAGCCGTTCAGCTGATCCTCCCGGACATTGAAAGTGCCCCACATATCATCAAGAACAGAAATGCTCATGATGGGAGAGCCCATCCCAACTAATTCCCCAACCTTTGGGTAGATATCACTGACCTCTCCTTCCATGGTAGCGACTTGCACGGTTTCCTTCAGTAGGGATTTTACGACATCGACAGCACTTTTCGCTGCTTGTGCCTGTTTGGCAGCAGCCTCCTTTTCTTCGGTGCGGGCTCCATTCTTCGCCATCTCGTATTGACTTTGAGCAGCTTTCACTTGTGCTTCAGCCGCTTTGTATGCAGCAAAAGCCTCGTCTCGCTTCTGGGCTGTCATCACACCTTCATTGAAGAGGTTTTGGATACGGTTGTATGATTTCTTGGCGATGTCTCGTGCAGCTATTGCCTGTTGAACAAGTTGATAGGCACTTTGGATTTGTTCTTTCCGTGCTCCCTTGTCTGTCAGTTCACTTACGGCTTTTGCTGCCCCTTCCGTGGCCTCTGCCGCTTTTTGCTGGGCTGCCACTTCCGGGACTTCAAGAATGGCAAGGGTATCACCCACGTGTACATAATCGCCTTCTTTGACGCGGAGCTCAACAATACGTCCCGGCAGCTTGCTTGATACACGATATTCTGTTACATCGACTTCACCTTGAATGATCTCATCTTCTTTTCCAAGAGTGAAAAATCCAATGACGCCTACAATGGCTACTACTGCAGTGAATCCTAATACTGCAAGCAGAATGTTTGTATGTTGTGATTTTGCTGACATATTCTTTAAAATGATAATGTTCCAAGGGCCTTTTGGAGGTTCACCTGGCTTAGTTTAACATCTATTTCTGCATCTATCTTTTGTGTCATTGCCTCAACCCAGGCAGTCTGGGCAGCTATTACTTCCGTGGCTTGCATGACACCTTCCTTAAAGCCTAAGTTTGCACAACGGAGGTTTTCTTCAGCACTCTGTGTGTTCTTGCGTGCCATAGCCAACTTCTTATTGGCTTCTTTTACTTTAAACGCATCCTGGCTGACCTGCAGTTGTACCTTGTCACGGGCATCACTTAATTCCATCTCTGCAATTGTTGAGGCTGCTTTCGTAGCGGCAATCTTGTACCTTCCCTCTGACCAGTTCCAGACGGGAACAGTCACAGCAACTCCAATATGGAAATATCCACTGAATTTCCGCTCATATCCATTCAGGACATTTGGGTTTGAGATAAGGTATCCGCCTATGGCAGCAACTTTAGGAAGATACTCAGCGCGTATCAGTTTGGTATTCTGCCGACTGATATCAACCGTGTTTTGAAGCATTTTCAGTTCAGGACGATTGTCAATGGCAGTTTTCGTGTCCACATTATAGAGACCATCGGCAGTAGCGAGGTCCTGACGATTCTCATCCACAAGGGTAATATCCTCGTCCAAGGGAAGACCACAAAGCTGGCACAGGAGCATCTTGGAGAGCACGACTCCATCCTCCGCCTGTGTCTTTTGCATCTCTGCCTTATTGACTTCAACGTCTACTCGTAGCTTCTCCGCCTTAGTCGCAACACCTTGCTTTAACATTTTCTCTACATCCTCATCGAATTTCTTGACAAGTTTTAGATAGTTATCTGCGAGAGCTCTTTTTTGTTGGACAGATACAACTAACCAATAAGCTTGGTCAATGTCGTATAAAGTGGATTGGGTTTTTCTTTCTATATTATTGTCGGCAAGGTCTTCATTGATTTCTGCGATCTTGTTTGCAGCTGTAATCGCACCCCCCATGTAAATGGGTTGGCGAACCATTACATTTGCGACGAAAATATTACGCGTGTCAGTCCGGAAGGCATCACGTACTTTCTGCCCAGCTGCATTCAGTGCAGAACTCATAGATGTTCCCGCTTGGTTCAGAATGTTGCCCAAGAGTTGTGCCTGTCCTACCGTAATAACTCCTTTTTGTGCAAGATCAGTAATGATGGGACCTAAGTCATTGCTGATCTGCCCACCTACGTTTGAGCCGAAGTTGCTCAGGGCATTCTTCTGCTCTTTGCTTAAGAGAGAAATTTCCCGGCTTGTAAACTGATAGGCACCAGATGCGTCTACCTTTGGCAGATATTTGGTCTTTACTGCCTTCCTGGTGTTGATCGCAACGTCTTTGTTCAATTTGGATACGTTGAGCTGCTTGTTGTTGCGCAATGCCAATGCCCGGCAACTGTCAAGGCTCAAGACACGTTGTGCTTCTATTGGCACAACAGTACCCATTAGTATGAATATTGTGAATAGTTTCTTCATTATTTGAATGCAAAACTTCTTGATCCGATCATATTGCCATCAGCGAAGATGCTCACCTGGTAGGTTCCCTCAACAAGAGCCTGAGAGACATTCCAATACATGGTGACAGGAGTTTCCTGACCATCATATTCAATTCTCTTCATCATGGAACACTGCAACGAGCGGTTCTCATAAGTGAAAGATCCGCCTCCTCCCAGAAGAGTGCCGGTAGGGGACATGATCCTGACATAAATGTTCTTCATCCCACTGGCCGCTGTAACATTCTTTGTTAAGCTGAAACTCACTTGGATGCTCTTGCACTTACTCATGTCATGCGTCTTCTTTCCGCGTTTGTTCATGGCTGTCATGCTAATGCCTGTAGCATCCAATTGAGCCGCGATGGCTACTTTCTGCGCCAAGCCGGCTTTCTCGCTGTTTAATCCTTCGATTTGTCGGGTTGCCGCCTCATATTGCCCTTTCACCCTTGTGTTCTCCGCCGTCAAGTTCTGGTTGAGGCGATTCAAGGAGTCAATCTCCATGACATAACTGCGCAACACAGCACGGACAGTAGCCAGCTCTTTCTTCAATCTGGTGATCTCTGCTGCGTCTGTACTCTTGACATGCCTGAGTTCTTCCAATAAACGCTGGGTCTTATTCTGCTCATTTGTCAATTGTGCCACGATGGAGTCGTTGTTGATCTGGGTCTTCATTTCACTATACTGGTTGGCAAATTGCTGATATTCATTCTCCATTTCTTTTTTGTCAAGTTCAGCAAGTTCCTGCATAGCTTTATTCTCTTTCTTTTGCTTGTCAAGATTAAGCTTCAGATAGACAACTCCTCCTATTAACAATAGGGCGAGAATAATTAAAGGGATTATAATTTTCTTATTCATATTCGTAGCAATCGTACTTGTTTTAAACAGTTGCAAATTTAGAGTTTTTATCTCAAATGGCAAAAGAAAATAGGACAGTAAACCTTTATAAACTTAAAATTTAGCATTTTTATGGAAAAATAGGACAACATTTAATTTATTTTCTTATATTTGTACCCGAAAACTTTAATTCCATGGATAAGAGTAGTTTTGTCTATCGCGTATTTGACCTATATTATGATGGCTTTCGTCACATGACGATAGGGAAGACGCTATGGCTGGTTATCGTGGTGAAGGTCGTTATTATATTCGCCATATTGAAGGTTTTCTTTTTCCCGAATTTCTTGAAAGAAAATGCCCCAAAGGGAGAGGAAGCCCAATATGTCTCTACAGAATTAGAGCGGCGGGCAGTGCCATGAATGTAAAGAATCATAAATACTTTATTATATGCTTAACCAATTATTAGACATTAGTGCAGGAACGATCGACTGGTCAAGAGCCCAGTTCGCACTCACAGCCATTTATCATTGGCTATTCGTCCCATTGACATTGGGACTTGCCGTGATCATGGGGATCATTGAAACTTGTTATTATCGTACGAAAAAACGTTTTTGGAAGGATGCGTCACGTTTTTGGCAGAAGCTTTTCGGCATCAACTTTGCCATGGGCGTTGCCACTGGAATTATCCTTGAATTTGAGTTTGGTACAAATTGGAGCAATTATTCTTGGTTCGTAGGTGATATTTTTGGCGCTCCTTTGGCGATAGAGGGTATTGTAGCCTTTTTCATGGAATCCACGTTTGTAGCAGTCATGTTTTTCGGTTGGAAGAAAGTCTCCCCAGGATTTCATCTCGCTTCCACATGGTTGACAGGATTGGGAGCGACTATTTCAGCGTGGTGGATCTTGGTAGCCAATGCCTGGATGCAATATCCTGTCGGCTGTGAATTTAATCCGGATACCATGAGAAATGAAATGGTCTCGTTCGCGGATGTGGCCCTATCTCCTTACGCCATTGATAAATTCTTCCATACCGTCACTTCTTCATGGATTATTGGCGCGGTCTTTACGGTTGCGGTGAGTTGCTGGTATTTGCTCAGGAAGAGAGAACAGAAGCTGGCTGTGGAAAGTATAAAGGTAGGGTCTGTTGTTGGGCTCGTCGCTTCTCTGCTTGCAGCCTTTTCAGGGGATAATTCTGCCTATATGGTGTCTAAGGTCCAGCCCATGAAATTAGCAGCCATGGAGGCTTTGTATCAGGGAGGGACAGATCAGAGCTTAACAGGTATTGCTTTGCTGAATCCTTTTGTCCAGCCGGATTACCGAACAGAAAAAGAGCCCCCATTTAAGATAGGCATACCCTATGGATTGTCTATATTGGCCACCCACCAACTCCATGGATATGTCCCTGGTGTCAATGACATTCTTCAAGGCTATACGAAACCAGATGGAACGAAAGAGCTTTCTGCTGAAGAAAAGATCGCAAGGGGTAAGAAAGCCATTCTCGCTCTGTCTGCTTATCATAAGGCAAAGACTCCAGAGCAGAAGTCAGCTGCGTTGGCAGTTCTGAAACCTAACATGAAATATTTTGGATATGGATATATAAAGAATGTTGATGAATTGGTTCCCAATATTCCATTGTGCTTTTATGCTTTTAGGGTAATGGTCGGCTTGGGGTGTCTGTTCATCCTTTTCTTCCTTGCCTCGCTATTCTTGGTCTACAAGAAAGATATCTCGAAATATAGATGGTTCTTGATCTTGTCTTTAGTCTTGGTTCCATTGGCTTATATTGGAAGTGAATCGGGATGGCTGGTTGCAGAGATGGGGCGGCAGCCATGGACCATTCAAGACATGCTCCCAGTGGGCGCTGCCATTTCAGATATCCAAGCAGGAAGTGTAGCATTGACCTTCTTTATCTTTTTGTTGTTATTCACGACAATGCTTGCCGTGGAGATTAGTATCTTGTGCAAACAAATCAAAAAGGGACCTGAGCATTCTATGGTCGATTCCTCATCAGAAAGTCAAGTTTCTAAATAGTTCGTTTATCCCATAAACTCTTAAAATCATGACATATAGTTTTTTACAGCAATATTGGTGGTTCCTGATCTCGTTGTTAGGGGCCTTACTCGTGTTCTTGATGTTTGTGCAAGGGGCTAATTCCTTGATCTTTGAAATAGGTAAGTCTCCTGAGGAACGCAGGATCGTTATCAATAGTACGGGTAGAAAATGGGAAGTCACTTTTACTACCTTAGTTACTTTTGGAGGAGCATTCTTTGCATCCTTCCCGCTTTTCTATAGCACAAGCTTCGGAGGGGCATATTGGCTTTGGATGATTATCTTGTTCTCTTTCGTCCTTCAGGCCGTCAGCTATGAATTCCAGAATAAATTGGGTAATCTATTGGGCGCGAAAACCTTTCAAGTGTTCTTGGTTATCAATGGTATAATAGGTCCGTTGCTTCTGGGTGGTGCTGTGGCTACATTCTTTGATGGTAGTAATTTCGTGGTGGAAAAGCAGAACATTACGGATGGCATGCAACCGGTAATCAGCAGATGGGCTAATGCCAGTAACGGATTGGATGCACTGTTGGATTTTTATAATGTCCTTTTCGGTCTGGCGGTATTCTTCCTTGCTCGTATCTTAGGTATCTTATATATAATTAATAATGTGAATGATGAGAAAATTAGATCCCAAGCCCGTGGTCGTCTCGTCTTTTCAACTGCAGCTTTCCTGGTCACTTTCCTTTGGTTCTTCATCCGTACGCTTCTGAAAGATGGCTTTGCTTATGATCCTCAAACGAATCTTGTCTTTATGGAGTCAATGAAATACCTGAATAACCTTGGAGATATGTGGTATCTCTCTATAGTTTTGGTGGTAGGGGTTGGACTACTTTTATATGCTATTGTACGCACACTTTTCAAAAGAGATTATATCCGTGGAATTTGGCCTGCGGGAATAGGAGTCGTTTTAGTAGTTTTAGTCCTTTTCCTTTGCGCTGGATGGAATCATACTGCTTATTATCCTTCTAATGTGGATATGCAGAGCTCCCTGACCATTGTGAATAGCTGTAGCAGTGAGTTTACCTTGCGAACCATGGCTATCGTGAGCTTGCTAATTCCATTCGTAATTGCTTATATCGTATACGCTTGGTATTCAATAGACAAGAAAAAGATCGATAGAGATGAAATATCTCGTGGAGATGCATACTAATCGTTTTGACATGAAAAAAATATTTTTAGCAATCTTGCTGCTTGTGACTCAGCTGCCTCTTGTAGCCCAAGAAGATACCCTTCGACACGAGGTGCTATTAGAAACGACGAAGGGGAATATCCTTCTTGCCCTTTATAATGAGACACCCAAGCATCGGGATAATTTCTTGAAATTGACAAAGGAAGGGTTTTACAATGGTGTTCTCTTCCATCGTGTCATCCAGAATTTCATGATTCAGTCAGGGGATTCCGCCAGCAGGCATGCACAACCAGGCCAACTGTTGGGTGATAGTAAAGAAAGCTATAAGATACCAGCTGAGATCCTTTACCCTAAACTCTTCCATAAGAGGGGCGCGTTGGCTGCAGCTCGTGAAGGAAATGATGTAAATCCCCAAAGAGAAAGCTCAATGAGCCAGTTTTATATCGTTTATGGCAAAAGGTTTACAGATGAGATGTTGGATAAGGTGCAGGCTCGTCTGGATACGACGACACATGTGAAAATGCCCCAAGAGATTCGGGAAGCATACAAGAAATATGGCGGAACACCTCATTTGGACAATGAATACACTGTCTTTGGAGAGGTGTTAGAGGGCATGGATGTCGTACGTGAGATACAGTGGGTTGACACTGACGAGAATGATCGACCCCAAGAAGATGTCAGGATCCTAAAAGCCACGGTCGTTAAGTGAAGCAAAATTAAAGGGAAATAGATGAATATCGTGCCTCCCTATATGGAAATTCGAGGGTGTATCAAGATTGTGATCTGATGCATCCTCTTTTCCGTATGATAGAATCGCACGGCTACTGCTTTGCACTGACCAAGGGTCTTCCATGTTGGTTTCTTTTCCTGAACCTTTTCGTTAAGCCAGATGAGCAGAACCAAGCTTGCTTGAGTTCTGCCATGGCGAGAAAAGGTGCGCGTAAGCGAACCCATGAAAAGGGGTCTATGTATCATAAGAAAAAGAGGATGCATCAGAATTATGATACACCCTCGATTCTATTTAGTCCTGAAAATAGACGCGCTTCACTCGATTGCTGATCCCCGTCAGCACTTCATAAGGGATCGTATCAAGGACATCGCTCAATACGGTCACTGGCAAATGATCGCCGAAGATCTCGACGCTGTCGCCTTCCTTGCAGGGAATCCCCGTGACATCTATCATTGCCACATCCATACAGATATTTCCGACATACTCAGCTTTTTGCCCATTAACCAGACAATAACAATGGCGATTACCCAAATGCCGGTTCAGACCATCCGCATATCCAATCGGTATTGCGGCAATCACGCTGTCATGATCAATCTTCCCTTTCCGGCTATATCCCACGGTATCTCCTGCTGGCACCCTTCTCATCTGGAGAATCGTAGTCTTCAAGGTACTTACATTATTGATAATCTGATTATTACGACTATTGATCCCATAGAGACCCAGTCCTAAGCGGCACATATCCAACTGTCGTTCTGGGAAATGCTCTATACCAGCACTATTGTCGATATGGCGCAGAATCTTATGACTAAATGCTGACTGTAATCGCTTACTGCCTTCATCAAACAAGGCAAACTGCTGGGCAGAGAATAGGTCGAAGTCATCGCTGTCCGATCCCACGAAATGAGAGAATACAGAACGAGGGATGACTGCATTCTGATGTTTCAAGATCTCAATCAACTGATCCATATCCTCCTTGGGATTAAAGCCTAAGCGGTGCATGCCCGTGTCTAATTTGATATGGACTGGGTATCCTGTTATGCCCTCCTTTTCCGCAGCCTTGATCAAAGCATTCAACAATCGGAAAGAATAGACTTCTGGCTCAAGGTCATAATCGAACATCGTCTTGAAAGCCGTCATCTCTGGATTCATAATCATGATGTTAGAGGTAATACCATTCTTGCGCAAGGTTACACCCTCATCAGCTACGGCAACGGCTAAATAATCCACCCGATGATCTTGAAGGGTCTTCGCGATTTCCACCGAGCCTGCCCCGTAGGCATCAGCCTTAATCATGCAAACCAGTTTTGTCGTAGGCTTCATAAACGAGCGGTAATAGTTCAGGTTCTTGACAACTGCATTCAGGTTAACCTCCAAGATGGTCTCATGAACCTTTTTCACAAGTAGTTCCGTCAACTGGTCGAAACCAAACTGACGAGCGCCTTTTAGGAGGATGACTTCATCACGCAAAGAGCGGAACACCTCACTATGGATAAACTGATTACAGTCGCGGAAGAAGAACTTCTCTGCTATCTGAATCTGGTCTGCTTGGGCATAAAGCTCCGGACCTATCCCTATAAATTTCATCACGCCTCTCTTATGCGCGAGATTAGATACCTCCTTATAGAGATCGGCAGGATCCATACCACTCTGATAGATATCGCTCAGAATCAAGGTACGACGACGCCCTTGGTGATCAGGACGACGGTTCATGAAATCCAGGGCAATATCCAAGGAGTTGATATCTGAATTATACGAGTCGTTAATCAACGTGCATCCATGCTGGCCTTCCTTCACCTCCAGGCGCATGGCAACAGGTTCCAAATTCTGCATTCGTTCATCAAGATTGTCTGCTGTCACCCCTAAGTGCAACGCAATCACAGCGCAGATGATGGAATTCATGATAGACGCATCGTCAATATAAGGCAGAGAATACCTATTTTCCTCTCCACCTTTATATATATAGGTGACGGTCGTCATGCTCTCTTTCTTTTCAATGGACTTGACAAAGAACGGGGCATGCTTGTCCTTCTGCGACCAGAACAGTTTCTCCCCATGATATTCATGCTCATGCACAACCTTATTTACTAACTCGTCATCCTCGCTATAGACAATGGTGTCTGCATCGTGGAACAAGATCAACTTCTCACGACACTTATCTTCCATCGAAGCAAAGTTCTCTTGATGGGCAGCACCTAAATTAGTCAAGACTGCAATGGTCGGTTGTATGATATCACGCAATGCGAGCATCTCACCCGGCTGACTGATCCCAGCTTCGAAGATTCCGACCTGTGTCTGTTCATTCATAAGCCATACGGACAGAGGTACTCCTATCTGCGAGTTATAACTGCGAGGAGACCGTGTCACATACAACTGTGGCGAGAGGAGCTGATACAGCCATTCCTTTACCATGGTCTTGCCGTTAGAGCCAGTAATGCCGACGATTGGAATATTGAACTCGTCACGATGACGTTCCGCCAAACGCTGCAGAGCCTCTAAGGTGCCCACCACCTTGAGGAAGTTAGCCTCAGGGTAATCTGACGCATATCCTTTAGGTACCCTTTCGACGACAAAATTCCGAACGCCACGGCGATACAGTTCCGGGATATAGTTATGACCATCATTCCGCTCTGATTTCAGGGCAAAAAACAAGGTTTCCTCTGGGAAACAAAGAGAACGGCTATCGGTAAGAATAAAGCCGATATTTGCATCATTGTCACCATAACGGCGAGCACCGATAAGAGTGGCGACTTTTTCTATCGTATATGTCATGGTTTAAATATTTTTCTTTAAAGTGCAAAGTTCGGATATTTTTCTGAAAGAGCAGATACTTTTAACATTGTTTTATTCATAAATTGCTTATATTCTTCCGACTCCGGATGAAAGGGTCTATGCCCCAATGCTTCCTTTATGGGCTTCCACTCTTTCAAGAAGGCAAGGGTATCATCACCAAAGTACATTTTCGAAAAGCATTCCCAGATATATTCCACCGCCTGATCGGAAGGATGCAACATGTCTTCCTGATAAAAGCGGTAGTCGCGCAACTCATCATTCATGATCTCATAAGCCGGGAAATAGAATACCTGTGGATAGCGCTCAACTAACTGGTTCGTCGCAAGCAGCAAGGTTGCTTTCGAAAGTTGGCTCTCATGAAAGCCATATTTCGCATACCGGATCGGGCTTACTGTTATAATGACCTTGACGTGAGCATAGCGACGGGTCAGGATCTCTACGGCTTGTGCCAAGTAAGAAAAGCAGTCCTCAATACTTAGTTCACGCTCCCAGAAGAGGTGCTGGGGACGTTTCTGGCAATTATCCACGATCTCATTCGATGATTTCAATAAATAGACATGGTTCGTCCCCAAGGTCAAAACCGCCACATGGGGTGCTTGCCCACATTTCTCAATCGTATGTAGGATACTGGCAGGATTATACATCACGCCATAGGGATTGACGATAGCATGGAACTTATCCTCTTGGAATTTACTCCCCATACGATCAGCAAAGCAAGAACCCACGAAAAGCATCTCCTCACAAGGGGGAATCGTGAAGTCAGCCCTTCCTATTTCCACTTTAGTGCGAAATTCCATGAACAGCCTCCTTTAAGATCTCCGCATGGTCAAAAGCCAAAGATGGCAATGTTTTTATGTTGAACCATCTTGCCGCAGAAGCATCATCCTGCCCATGGATGTCCCTTCTTCCTTGAATTTCTATATCATAAGCCACGGTAATCACTCTTTCACGGGGATCACGGTCGACCTTTGAGAAAGCCCCGATCTGATGAAGGCTCCCGACTTTCAGTCCTGTTTCTTCTTCCAATTCACGGCGAGCAGCTTCCTCCGTGGTCTCGTCTATATTCATGAATCCACCGGGAAAAGCCCAACAACCTTGGTAGGGAGCATTCTTTCGCTGGACCAATAGGACATAGGTATCCTCTCCTTCATGAGCGAATACAATGCAATCGGCTGTCACTGCCGGATGTGGATATTTGTATTGATACATAGTCTCAATTATGATCTGCTAACTTGTAATCCTTGATGACTGAGTGTCATCTCAACAAAACGGGCATTGGGATGGACAGGATGTGCATTTAGCACTTGCTTGATTTTAGCTGCAGCCTCAGGATCCTTGGCTACCATATAAAGGTATCCACCACCCCCGGCTCCCGGGAGCTTATATCCCAGACAGAGGTCATCGACCTGTTCGGTGAGGCGACGGACCTCCTCTGGGTTCGTGCCAGCATCCAATGCCTGGTTCTGGCACCAAGTCGTTCTGACCAAATGCCCCATTTTCACAAAGTCTGCTCGTTGAATCGCTTCATACATCTCCAGAGCATGTTCCTTCATCTCCCGGAGCAATGCCAGCTCATCGTGGTCGTTCAAGAACATTCTGCGGACAATTTCTGACAATATTTTCTTAGCTGTCCTGGTTATTCCTGTATAATATAGGAGGTGACATGCCTTATATTCTGGCTGAGTATAAAGAACATCTGGCAACCATCTCACAACCGGACTTTGTTCAAATCCCATGGAAGTTTGAAGGAGCTTTATACCAGGCAGCAGACCTCCGAATTGATCTTGCCAACCTCCTCCTGTGGTGAGGAGTTGTTCTAACACTAAGGTACGGCGACCGATCTCATTCTTATCCCACATCAATCCACAGAAATCATTCAACGCGCCCAAGACAGTAGATGCCAAAAGACTACTTGTCCCCAGTCCGCTGCCTGCAGGAATTGCCGACAATAAAGTCACCTCTATCCCACATCCGAAATCCTTCAACTGATCCTTTAAGGAAGCATAATGCTCATCAGAATATCCTGGATGGAAGCCCGCGAGGACTAACGCTGCCTTTGGAATCGAGAAAGGACTGCCCACATGATTGAAGTCTGACAGTTCTTCATAAGTGGTCACGACCTCTGTCGCTCCCAAGTCAATGCTTCTTAAGGTAATCGTCAATTCTTTACTGGGCTTAACATAAGTCTGCAATGGGGGTTGTCCATTCAATTCGATGGCAAGGTTAATAACGCTGCCACCTTCCATCAGGCAATAAGGAGGGGTATCAGTCCACCCCCCAGCGATATCGATACGAACGGGACTACGCCCCCAAACGATCTGATCGCCATACACCGACAAGGCTGGATGCTGCTTGGAAGCCAAGACGGTTTCTGTCAAGCCCTGCCGCAGCAGACCAAATGCAGTTTTCTCTTGCTGGAGATATTCCTTGTTCTCCAATCGCTCTAACTCCGAACGGAACATGGCATCATGGATGCGAGTCAGCAAGGTCTCCTCCGCAGTCAAAGGAGCTGGCTCCGGGATCTCATATCTTGCAAACTCCTTGGCTGCATCTCCCAAGTCAACTTGGTAGAAAACACTATGTGCGTGGTTTTGAGCCAGAAGTGGCCAGTCCTGCGAACGATAGAAATTCCGCTGTTTCGTGAGCCTCAGCAGGTTTGCCTCAGCAGAGATTTCATCCGCACTCAATTTTTTAGACTTCAGCCAGACAGCCTTCCCCGCTGACAATCCGGGGTCGCTGAGCATCCAGCGAAGGACTGCCTCTGCTTCTTCTCCGTCTTCCACGACTGGGAAAATACGAGATGATTGCAAGTCGGCGTTTCCCTCTATCTTGTCTATCTCGATCCCTCTCGGGGCAGCCCATTGCGAGAATGGTTTTCCCATAAAGTCGGGATCATCCCGCAAAGCACCTCGGAAAGCATCCTGGAAGCCATAAGGACGAACGACAAAGCCTCTCTCCCCTAAAGGGATCATGTCCACGCATTGCCCTGGCGATAAAGATATTCTCCAGTCGTTTTCCGGGACACCCGTGATGATATGGTCATGGTTGATGGTCCAATGTTTCCCGATGCAACTGTTCTCGATCCACAAATGATGATTCTCCGAGGTAATCTTGATCCCGATGAGGGCATTCTGCACAAACATTGAGGGATGTGGCTTGAGGGAATGATGCATGATCCGACGCTGGTCATTGACAAGATTCTGTATGGCAAGGGTAGAAGAAATGATCTCATGCGAAGTGCCATAATGATAGAACTCTCCTCCTTGCAAAGGCAGGACTGCCACCTTCAGGTCATGCACTTCTTCATCATGGATGACAGGATCCGTGCCCAAACAACATCCGAACTCACTATAAAGATCATAATTGATGACTTGTCCGTCTTTGATGGAATGCTTCATCAATACTTTTACTGCACGGTCGGAGAGTAGCCAAACCCCTATATCCGTCAGGTAGAAATGGTCCTGAAGCAAGGAGCCCAAGGTTGTAACAGAAGGTTTCTGGAGCATTTGCTTCAATACAGAGGGTGTATGACGGGAAGAAACAAAGACTCCATGGTCTTTCGCGATCTCAGGTCCCAGCCACAACCCATAGCAGACTACGTCTGCATCAGGGATGGAAGGCAACGAGTCCGTAGCCCGGATATAAACATCCCCACTGACAATCATGGTATGTAAGGACTTCGGGGCGATATCCATGATACGCTGATAGAGGGGGATCTGCAAGGAGAGAAGATTCTGGGAAAGGCACTGCCCACGCTCCCATCTGAAGACAGGGACTGGCGTCAGGATTTTGCCAGATGGAGCGTAAGCAGGAAGACGGCGGCTCTCGCCCACAGGGATTTTCCTATGCT
>ENA-OOQX01000457-OOQX01000457.1-human-gut-metagenome-genome-assembly--contig:-NODE-457-length-15517-cov-3.034860_pt1 | contig 15517 bp, 18 predicted proteins | sample MGYA00241267_ERZ501173 | MGnify/ENA primary metagenome ERZ501173 (study PRJEB25962, sample SAMEA2042500) | human gut metagenome | biome: human gut; feature: human-associated habitat; material: faeces... | reverse complement strand
CAATTAAGAGAAAAAGTTGGTGTTATGTTTGGAAATCCAGAAACAACACCTGGTGGTAGAGCTTTAAAATTCTATTCTTCAGTTAGATTAGATATTAGAAGAATAGAAAGCTTAAAACAAGATGGAGAAGTTATAGGTAACCGTACAAGAGTAAAAGTAGTTAAAAACAAAGTAGCTCCACCATTTAGAGAGGCAGAATTTGATATAATCTATGGAAAAGGAATTTCTAAAGAAGGTAACATACTAGATGCTGCTGTTAACTTAGATATAGTGGAAAAAAGTGGTTCATGGTTTAGCTATAATGGAGACAGAATTGGACAAGGTAGAGAAAATGTTAAAGATTACTTGGCTAAAAATCCAAAAGTAGCTGAAGAGATAGAAGGAAAAATTAGAGCAAACTACGAAAAAGCTTTTGAAAAAAGCTTAGGTGAAGAAGAAAACGATCCTGAACAAGATACTGAGCCATCAGATGATGAAGAATAATAGGTGAAAACATTGTACGATAATATAGAAGAATTTGATAAATTAAAAACTAAAGTATTAAAGTATATAATGTATAAGAAGAGAACTGAAAGAGAAATAATTCAGAAGTTCTCTTCTTCTGTTGACCAAAACTTATTAGAAGACGTTATTGAACATTTAAAAGAAATTGGATATATAAATGACGAAAACTACATAGAGAGAGCAGTTAATGAGTTTATGGCTATAAATACATTGTCTATAAAAGAAATGAGAAATAAACTATATGCAAAAGGACTTAGTAGTGATATAATAGACACATATTTTGAAAATCATGAGGACGAAATATTAGAATATGAAATAAATTGTGCTAGAAAAATTATAATAAAAAAGCAAACTCAAATGGAAAAAGAAGAAATTGAACAGTTTTTATACAGAAAAGGTTACTCTTCAGAAAATATTAGAGAAGCATTTGAAACACTAGAATAAGGGGAAATATATGCAAAACGTATTAACATTAGAAACAAATAAATATAAAGTAAAGGTGGAAAATTTTGAAGGACCACTAGATTTGTTATGCCACTTAATTGATAAAAATAAAATGGACGTTTGTGATATAAAAATTAGTGAAATTACAGACCAATATATTGCATATTTAAATGCTATGGAAGAGCTTAATTTAGAGATAGCAAGTGAGTTTTTAATAATGGCATCTACTTTATTATATTTAAAGTCAAAAACACTTTTGCCAAATGATGTTGAGGATGAAAAAGAATTAACAGAAGAGGAACTTTTAAGAAGGATTATAGAGTACAAGAAATATAAAGAAATTACTAAAACCTTGAAAGAATGTGCAGAAAATAATTCTAAAAAAATATTTAAAAATCCAGAAGTAATAGAATTGCCAAAACAAAAACTAGAAGCAACATACACAAAAGAAATGATTTCTGAAATGTATAAGAATGTAATAGAAAAAAATGCACAAAAACTAAATCAAAATGCTAAGAATATTGAAAAGATTGCAATTACTGATACATATACTGTTGAGAGCAAAGTAAAAGTAATGTTTAGAGAGCTTATTCGTAAAAATAAATTTGTATTCAATAAACTATTTTCATTAAAACAATGCAACAAACAAGAAGTAATGACAGCTTTTACAGGACTTTTAGAACTATCAAGAAGAAGCAAAGTGGTTACAAATCAAGAAGAACTATTTGGAGACATCACTGTAGAAAAGGCTAAAAAAACTGTTTAAAAATACAAAAAATGGAAAAACTAATATCAAATAACTTCAAAAGGAGGTTATCATGATATTAGTTTTAATTTTTCTTGGAATACTAGTATTACTAGTGACTATTATAACTTTAATAATAGCCTCAACACTACATATACAAATAAAAAACTTAAGTGTGTCAAATATGGAGCCTAAAAATACAAATGAGTATGCAATAATATTTTCGCTATATTTAGGCAATAAAATTAAATGGATATGGTTTAGACTAAATGATAAAAAAGTTAGAAAAATGTACTCGAAAATGCAATTGGAAAAACTAGATTTCAAAAAGTTTAGAAAAGATTTTAAAGTAAAAGACCTAAAAGAACTACCAAAATTACAACCTAAAATTTCATATTTAAATTTAGATGCAAACTTAGGATTTATAAGTCCGGTAACAACCTCGTTTTTGGTAGCAACTATTTCGTCAATAATATCAATAGCGTTACCATATTTGGCCACGAGCTTAAAAAAAGAAAGATATATTTATAATATAAAACCACTTTATTATAATAAAAATTTATACAAAATTAACTTAAATTGTATAATTGAGATAAAAATGGTACATATTATCAATATAATATTTATCTTAATAAAGAAAGGAAAGAAGAAAAATGAGCAATCAACAACATCCAATAGAAAACCTTATGCTTACAGCTATGAATAGTATTAGAGATATGGTAGATGTAAATACCATTATAGGAGAGCCTATTGAGACTAGCAATAATATAATAATAATTCCAATTTCAAAAGTTGGATTTGGATTTGCAGCAGGTGGAAGTGAGTTTAAAGGCGAAACAATTGATGAATACACTAAGAGAGAAAAAGAGGAAGCAATACAATATAGGCTACCGTTTGGTGGAGGAAGTGGAGCAGGAGTTTCTATTTCACCAGTTGCATTTTTAGTGGTTCAACAAAATAATGTCAAATTATTACCAGTAGAGCATTGTTCAGCAATTGATAGACTACTAGATTATGTACCGGATTTAATGGAAAAAGCAAATTGTATGTTAAATAAAAGTATGCAAAATAAAAAAGAAGAAATGAAAAATCAAGAGAAAATTAAAAAACAAGTAAAAGAAATACTAGAGAAAGATGAGGAACCAATAGTAACTGCACAAGTTAAAGCAAGACCGAAACATGCAAAAGTCCCAAGACCAGAACCAATAGAATATGATTATGAGTATGATGAAACAGAAGAACCAGATAGCTTAGAATAAAATATTACAATTGTATTACAAAAAGATTAAGTTTACATTACATGTACTTAATCTTTTCGCTTTTATGGTAAAATAAACATACAAATTACTAAAGAAGGAAAAAACATGAAATACTCAGAAAATTTTGAAGAATTGAATTTGCCAGATTTGTATCAATTTGGGGTTGAATTAGAAGCTTTTAATGTTAACACAGGAATACCTACTAAAAATAGACCTAGTTTATACATGTCTGCTGATAGTAACAGGTTTCTAAAAGAGCATAGATGGAAAAAGGCAAATGCAATAGAAGAAACATTAGTATCAGAAGGGGGAGCAGAGCTTGTTTCTCCTATTTTGCATGACACAAAAGAGGATTGGCAAAATTTAACTGAAGTATGTGAACATATGAAAAAATATCCGGGTAATCATGGGAAAGAAGTAGTAACAGACAGTAAGTGTGGATGTCATGTACATTTTGACGCTAGATGTTTAACAGGAAAAAACTTACAAGAAACAGAAAAATTAATGGGAACATTTCTTAGGTTTTGGGCTGAATCTGAGGAATTGATATATAAAATGTGTAATGATGTTGGAGATCCAATAAGATTAGGCACACTAACAAATACCAAAAAGGGACTAAACAGATTAAGCATGAAACTTCAACATATAAAAGGTATGGCAAGCCCAACAGGCAAGAAAATAATGAAAGACATAGAGAAAAATAGACTTAAGGTATCATATAGAAAATTTGGATTGTTAAAGCGAGCATTGGCCAAAGGGAAGTTAGATACTAGAAGATATCATGGACTTAACTTAACTAATGTAGGAAATCCAAAGAAAAACACAATAGAGTTTAGAACAAGTAATGGAACATTAAATCCAGAAGTAATTAAGAAGAATGTGTATTTATATGCTTCTGTACTTCAAACTGCCAGAACAATGGCATTAGAACCAGAAAAACTTCAAGAACAAATGCAACAATTTTATAGGACAGATGTAACAGAACAAGAAAAGGTACAAAGTTTTTTGAATTTAGTATTTGAAAATGAAGAAGACAGAAAAATCTATGAGGAAAGATGGCAGTCTGTAAAAGATGCTACGGTATTTGTGAAAAATCAGGGAGATTTCCTACAAGGAACTTTCAAAAGAGATGAGTTTAAAGCAATTGCTAAAAGGACTCCAGCCACATTGGCTAAGGAAGCTTTTTGTAAGTTGAAACAAATGGCGAGAGAAAGTAGAGAAGAAACTAAAGGAAGGGAAACAAATGATGGACCAGAATTATGAAATGGCACTATCAGAAGTTGATGAGATATTAAACTATACAGATGAAGAACTAGTAAAAAAAATACCTATACAACTTAGAATTTTGATAAGTAATAATAAAAATAAAGAATATAAACCAAATATTGATAGAACTAGGCCAATTAGTGAACAAGAATTATTAAAAGAAACAAAAGCTATACTAAGTTTATTGTTTCGTAGTTATTGGGCAACAGAAGAGGAAAAATTAGAATTTGAAAAACAAGATGCCTTAGAATATGAAAATTTAAGTAAAAGTACAGAAGTCATATTTCCTGTTAATAGAAAACAAGAGCAGAATGTAAATGTTCAAAGTCAAAACGTTGAGCTGACTGTTGTAGATAATATACCATGGTATAGAAAAATTTATAATAAAATAATAAAATTATTTAAACATAGCAACAAATAATATTGCTATGTTTTTTGCTCTGTAGAAGATAAATATATGAATTACAAAAATTTCTAGCAGTTTGCACTGCGTAGAAATTCTTGGTGCTTAGTCTGGTAAATTAGAATCAATAAAATCAATTTTTCTGCTATAGTCTTTGGTTTCTTGATTACTTTTATAAACTTCGCTGCGATTTCTTTGTAAAAAATTTACTAGGTCATATAAATCACACCAAATTTGATTTGGCCCCTCTTTTTGAACTTCATCAAAAATAAGCTGAATACCAAAATGCAAGTGAGGTACATTTATGTTATTTACATTTTCTTTTGTACTATAGCCTGTCATTCCAAGGTATCCAACAACATCACCAGCTTGAACAATTTGCCCTTCTTTAATATTTTCAGCATAAGGATGGTTTTTTCTTAAATGTGCATAGTAATAATAACGTTTTTTATCAAAGCTACGAATGCCAACTCTCCAACCACCATATTGATTCCAACCAACAGCTTCAACAATACCAGATTCTACAGCAATAACAGGAGTGCCAATATTACCCATAAGGTCATTTCCAAAATGTACCCTTTTATAACCATAAGATCTAGAAGCCCCAAAGTCATCATAATGACTAAAACTATAGCCTTTGGCAATTGGACAAAAAGCTTTCAAACCATACTTTTCTTCGAACTTTTTTTCAGTAGAATTAGATCCTTTTATTTCAATTTGGTATTCACCTATAAATTCATGCAGGGCAGAGTCATAGCCTTCAAAATAATATTTATAGAGTTTCATCTTTTCTGTTAACTCTTCCATTTGCTTACCTGATTTTAATTCTGCCACTAATTTATCCAAATCAGCTTGTTTGAATTTAGAAAAGTTATTTTGATATTTACAAGCTAAGTAAGATATAAGTTCAACCCAATTGTATTTTACTGCTTCGTTTTTTTGATGTGAGTTAATATCTAATTTTGATGTCTTATCTAAAATCTCATAGCTTACTTTAAATTCAAACCATTTGATGTAATCCTTTTTCTTTTTAGATTCTGTAACATCATTGCTATAAATATATTTTTCTGTTTGACCACTAACAGGTAAAATAGGAGTAGTAAGTACAAAATAGCAAATTAGTAAAATTACAATTAGTGCTATTGAACTGATACAAAGCCATATCAAACTTTTATTTATTTTAAAACTTTTAATTATCACTAAAATTCACCAATATAAATTTATGAAAAAAACTAAAAAATATGATTACATTTGGAAACTATAGTGATATAATTTAAATGCCACAAAAAAGAAATAAGGAGGAGCTAATTATGAAGAATTATTTATTCACTTCAGAAAGCGTAACAGAAGGACATCCAGACAAATTGTGTGATTTAATATCAGATAGTATTTTGGATGCATGTCTTGAACAAGACGAAAATTCAAGAGTGGCAATTGAAACCTTTGCTTCAAAAAATTTAATTACAATAGCAGGCCAAATTACCACTAATGCTAAAATTGATGCAGAAAAAATTGCAAGAGAAACTATGAAACAAATAGGCTACGACAATGAACAGACAGATATTGATTATCGTACTTGCAAAATAGAAACAAATATCACAACACAAAGTGGTGATATTGCAATGGGCGTTGACGTCGGAGGAGCAGGTGACCAAGGTATTATGTTTGGATATGCCTGTGACGAAACAGAAAACTATATGCCGTTTGCAATTGATATGGCACATAAACTAGCTAAGCAATTGACGAAAGTTAGAAAGGAAAACATAATACCATATCTAAGGCCAGATGGAAAAACACAAGTAACAGTGGAATATGAAAACGATAAACCAAAAAGAATAGAAACAATACTAATTTCAAACCAGCATTTAGCAGATGTAGATATGGAACAAATGAAACAAGATATAATAGAAAAGGTTATAAAACCAATAGTACCAGAGAAATACATTGATGAAAATACAAAAATATATGTAAATCCAACAGGAAGATTTGTAATAGGTGGACCTTTAGGAGATACAGGACTTACAGGAAGAAAGTTAATAGTAGATACTTATGGTGGTTATAGCAGACATGGTGGAGGAGCATTTTCTGGAAAAGACGCAAGTAAAGTAGATAGAAGTGCAAGTTATATGTTAAGACATATTGCAAAAAATATAGTAGCAAATGGATATGCTAAAAAATGTGAAATTCAAGTATCATATGCAATAGGAATGGAGCAACCATTATCAGTATATGTAGATACATTTGGGACAGGCACTATCCCAGAAGAAAAAATAGTGGAATTGATAAAAGAAAAATTTGATTTAACCCCAAATGGAATAATAAAATATTTAGACTTAAAAAAGCCAATATATAAACAAACTACAAACTATGGGCACTTTGGAAAAGAAAATTTATCATGGGAGAAAATTAACATTTTATAAAAAACAAGATGATTAACATAAACACATAAAATATTGCCAGATTGGTATAAATGTGATATAATGTAGATTAGTTACTTTATTTAAAGTGACTAAATTACTTTGAAAAGAAAAAAGGAGAATAGACATCATGGGAAAGATCGTTTCTATCAACGCTGGCAGCACATCCATTAAGATGGCAATTTATGACGATTTTGCCATTCAGGATGGGCAGACTACTCCTCTTGCTGAGTACCGGTGGGAGAAGGATGTAAAGAAGGCGACTGTGAAGTTTGGAGTGCACAAATATGTGCATGACGTACCTTTTGAGAGTCACACAGAGGCTTTCAAGGATGGAATCAATCGATTCAAGAGAGCAGAGAGTTTCAAGTATTCGAATGAAATTATCACTGTGGTGAATCGAGCGGTCAATGGAGGAGAACTCCTACAGAGTCCCGATCCCATTGAAATAACGACGGAAGTTCAGAAAGAATTTGAAAGGAATATCGATCTGGCGCCGAACCACAACCCTCCTGCTTTGGAGGTCTCCAAGGCGGCTCAAAAGCTGTTTTATGGTGCCAAACATTATTACATGTTCGACACTGGGTGGCATTCAACAATGCCAATTATGAATCAGCTATATGCTCTGCCGAAAGAATGCTTTGAAAAAGTGGGGATTCGAGCATTTGGTGCTCATGGAATTGTCTATATGGACAATACTAAGAGAGCTGCCCAGAAGCTCAATATCTCCGAGGATAAGGTTAATCTTATCCTACTCCACCTTGGTGGGGGATGCAGTGCTAATGCTGTGAAAAACGGTAAAAGCATAGATACCACCATGGGCTATACTCCTATTGATGGCTTGATGATGGCCACCAGGTGTGGACACATTGATCCTGGAGTTTTCCCAAAGTTAGTGGAATACTATGGCAGTGTGAAGAAGGTGATGGAGGTCATGACTAAAAAGTCTGGCTTCTATGGACTCACTGGAGAAGCTGACATGCGTCTGGTCAAAAAGTTGGCCGAAGAAGGTGATGAAATGGCAAATGTTGCCATTGAGAGATTCATCAATGAAGTTCGCAAAGTCATTGGAGCATATATGGCTGAACTCGATTATGAAGTCGATGCTATTGTGTGTTCCGGAGGTATCGCGGAAAATGATACGGAAATCCTCCGTAGAATTTTTGAAGGATATGAGAATGTGGGACTTTCTCTGTCCAAGGATACTACAAAGATCACAGATGAGGAATGTTGCTATATTCCTGTGATGGTAATCCAGGCGAATGAGGAATTGGCTATGGCAAAGGCGGTTTTGAAAGAAGTGATTTAGTTACAAAATAGCAGGCAATTGCCTGCTATTTTATATATAATATTTGGAGAATTTCATAAAAATACTACCCAAACTCTATATTGTGTGGTATAATAATTCACGAAATAAGAAAAAAGGAGGAGTTAACCATGTCAGGACATAGCAAATGGCATAATATTGCAGCTAAAAAAGGTAAAGCAGATGCAGCAAGAGGAAAAATATTTACAAAATTAGGTAGAGAATTATTAATTGCAGTAAAAGAGGGAGGACCTGATCCTGCTGGTAATTCTAAATTAAAAGATGTTATTGCAAAATGTAAAGCAAATAACATGCCAAATGATACAATAAATAATGCAATCAAAAAAGCTTCAGGAGCTGGAAGTAATGAAAATTATGAAGAAATCATTTATGAGGGATATGGAGCAAATGGTGTTGCAGTTATAGTTGAAGCAAGTACAGACAACAAAAACAGAACAGCAGCAGATGTACGTCATGCATTTGATAAAGCAGGTGGAAACTTAGGAACAACAGGATGTGTATCATATTTATTTAGTAAAAAAGGTGTAATAGTAATTGATAAAACTACAACAAATCTATCAGAAGATGATATGATGATGTTAGCGCTAGATAGTGGAGCAGAAGACTTTGAAGCAACTGACGAATGTTATGAAATAACAACTTCACCAGAAGATTTTTCAAAAGTTAGAGAAGCTTTAGAAGCACAAGGATTAGAATTTTTAGAAGCAGAAGTACAAATGGTACCATCTACATACATTCAATTAAGCGAAAATGATGCACCAAAAATGCAAAGACTAATAGATATGTTAGAAGACCTAGATGATGTTATGAACGTATATCACAACTGGGAAGAATAATAAAATTTAATAAAATAGTTCTAAAATAAAAAACATAGCATATATATATTTATATATATGTTATGTTTTTTTTTGTGCCATTGAGGACAGAGAATTTTGACACGTTTTTAAATTTGATAAAGAGGTACAAGCTATGGATGAAATATTAAAATTTTTACCAGAAGTATTAAAACAAAAAATCATATCTAGTAATATGAACAATGTAGAAGAAATTAGAGTTAGAACATCTAAACCAGTTATACTAAAAAATAATATAGATGAAAAAGTATTAGATTATATTACCACTCCTGAAATGATACTTCAAATTTTACAAAGAGTATGTGACAACTCTTTATATTCTTATCAAAGCCAAATATGTGAAGGATTTATAACCTTAAAAGGTGGACATCGTATAGGAGTGACAGGAAATGCGATAATAAAAGACGAAAAAATAGCAACTTTGAGTTACATTAGTAGTTTAAATTTTAGAATTGCAAGGCAAGTGCTAAACTGTAGCAATAAAGCCATTATACATATATTAAACAGAAATACTGTATGGAACACCCTAATTGTTTCACCACCAGGTTTGGGCAAAACCACATTATTAAAAGACATAATTAGAAGAATTAGTAATGGAATTCCAGAAATGAATTTCAAAGGTATTACTTGTGGAGTAGTAGACGAAAGAGGTGAAATATCTGCTACATATAAAGGAGTGTCACAAAATGATTTAGGAATAAGAACAGACGTGATAGATAATATACCAAAAGCACTTGGAATGAAAATGTTAGTTAGATCCATGAGCCCAAAGGTAATAATTGCAGATGAAATAGGCAGCAAAGAAGACATAGAAGCAATTGAATATGCAGTTAGTTCAGGAGTAAATGGGATATTTACAGCACATGGAGATAGCTTAGAACAAATTAAAGAAAACCCAATATTAAGCCAATTAGTGCTAAATGGATACATAGACAAAATACTGATTTTGGACAACAAAAGAGACGTACACTTGGTATATGAAAAACAAAACCAAAGAAAAGCAGTTTAGGAGGAAATAAAATGTTAGCTTTTAGATTATTTATATTAGCTATGATTATAGTTACAAGTAGCATAATAGGAATACTATTTTCTAAAAAGTATGCAAACAGAGAAAAGGAAATAAAGGAAATGAAAAATGCCCTTAATATGTTTGCAACTAAAATTAAATTTACATATGAGCCTATTCCAAATGTTTTTATGGAAATAGCAAACAAAATAGGAGGAAATGTTGGGAACATTTTTGACAGGGCAGCAAATAGAATGAAAGAAGTTCCAGCAGGAGAGGCGTGGGTACAAGCTTTACAAGAAACCAAGTGTAATTTAAATCAAGAAGACATTTCTGTAATGCAAAATTTAGGGAGATTACTAGGACAGACTGATTTAGATGGACAAATTAGTGAAATTGAAGTAGTAAATGACTTCTTGACTGCACAACTAGAAAATGCTTCAGAAGAACGTAGAAAAAACGAGAAAATGTATAGAACTTTAGGCTTAGTCACAGGATTAACAATTGCAATCATACTGATTTAAAAGGAGATATAAAGTTATGGATATTAGTTTATTATTTAAAATAGCAGCAATTGGAATTTTAGTAGCTGTGCTATATCAAGTTCTAGTAAGAGCAGGAAGAGAAGATCAAGCAATGATGACAACATTAGCAGGACTTGTAATTGTTCTTACTCTTGTAATAAAAGAAATTAGCACACTATTTACTAGTGTAAGAACGATGTTTGGACTATAAGAAAGGATAAAAAGGCAATGGATATAATTAAAATTATTGGAGTTCGGGCTAATTTCACTAATTATAATTGTAATTGTAAAACAATATAGACCAGAATTTGTGCTGTATGTTTCTTTAGTAGCAGGAGTACTGATTTTAGTAATGATAATGGACAAGATAGGAGCAATAATAGATTTACTAACAACCTTATCAAATAAAACTGCAATAAATAATGAATTTCTAATACTCCTAATAAAAATAACTGGAATAGCATTTTTGACGGAATTTACAGTTAGCATTTGCAAAGACACAGGAGAAACAGCAATAGCCAATAAAGTAGACTTGGGTGGAAAAGTTTTAATTATTTCTATGTCAATACCAATAATAGCAAGTCTTTTAGAAACAATATTAAAACTATTGCCATGAAAAGGAATTAAACAAATGAAAAAAATATTTATCATGACCATTTTATTTTTAATTTTTATTCCAAGCATTTGCACAGCAACAGAAACAACTAGTCAAGATGTTTTACAATCACAACAAGAAGAATTGAACATATCAAGCTTTATAAAAGAAGCACAAAAGTATACACAAAATACTTTTAAAGATATAGATGTAAATGAATTATTTACTTCAGCAATTACTGGCAAAATAGACAATGACACAATTATAAAAAGCATAGTAAGTTTAGTAGGAAAAGAAGTATTAAACTGTGCTACTGTATTAGGAAGCATACTTGTAATAATTATAATTCATAGCATATTAAAAAGTATTAGTGAAGGATTAGAAAACAAAAATGTTGCCCAAATTACATATTATGTTCAATATATTTTGATAGTTACTTTGATAATGGCAAATTTCTCAGATATTCTTCAAATGGTAAAAACAAGTATTCAAAACTTAGTTGGATTTATGAATAGTCTAGTGCCACTGCTTATTACTTTAATGCTAACTACTGGTAACTTTGCATCTGCTGGAATATTAGAACCAATTATATTATTTATAATAACTTTCATAGGCAACTTTATAACTACTATTTTACTACCATTTGTACTAATATCAACAGCATTAGCAATTATCTCAAAAGTATCTAGCAGAATTCAAGTAGACAAGCTATCAAAGTTCTTTAATTCTACAGTTGTATGGACATTAGGAGTTGTACTTACTTTATTTGTAGGAATAATTTCAGTAGAAGGAAGCTTAAGCAGTACAGTAGATGGAATAACTGCAAAAACTACTAAAGCCGCCGTCTCAAATTTTATACCAGTAGTAGGTAAAATATTAGGTGATGCAGTAGATACTGTAATGGGGTGTAGCAATATATTAAAAAATGCAGTTGGAATAGTTGGAGTAGTAGTAGTAATTGCAATATGTGTTGGACCAATAATTAAACTTGCAATACTGATGGGACTATATTACTTAGCAGGAGCTGTATGTCAACCAATAGCAGATGAAAAAATAGTAAAGCTTTTAGAAGAAATGGGAAACACTTTTAAAATGTTACTTGCTATTATGTGTAGTGTGTCTGTAATGTTAATTGTGGGAACTACTTTGGTGCTGAAGATAACGAATAGTGGACTGATGTATAGATAGGCGCTAGTTGAAAAATGATTTATAGGAGAGAAGAAAAAATGAATTGGATAAGTGGTTGGATTCAAGGAATAATAATAGCGGTTATAATTGGTACAATTATTGAAATGCTCCTGCCAGATGGCAATTGTAAAAAGTATGTTAAGGTTGTAATTGGAGTATACATCTTGTTTTCAATAGTTTCTCCTGTAATAACCAAAGTTACAGGCAATGAATTTAGAGTATCAGACATATATGACATAAATACATATATAGAAGTATCTACAAAAAGCAGTCAGGAAAATATAGAGAATAGCCAACAAAATCAAATTAAACAAGTATATATAACAAACTTGAAAAATGATATGAAGCAAAAGATACAAGAAAAAGGGTATAGTGTTAAAAGTTTGACTTTAGAAATATCTAATGATGAGCAATATACTTTAAAAAAAATATTTGCACAAGTTAGCAAAAGGAAAAATGAAGAAAACAACGAGGTTAAGGGTGTAAATGAAATAAATATTACAATTAGCAATACTACTGAAAACATAGAAGGGGATATAAGCATTTCAACTAAGGAACAAAATGATTTGAAAGCATATTTAAGTGGCATATATAACTTAGAAGAGAAAAATATAAATATATATTAGGAGGAGTGAATATGTTTAAGGAGAAAATAAAGGAACTAGTTTCAAAATCAGATGATGGAAATAACAAAAAGAAAATTGAAAACCTAGTATTTTTTTTGATTATACTTATTGTAGTATTAGTAGCTATAAACTTAATTTGGAAGGATAAAAAGGAAGATATCAAAAGTACAGATAGCAATAAAAGACTAGCTACACAAGAACAAAATATCACAGAACAAAAAGATGATAACTTGAGCAATCAGTTAGAAGACATACTTCAAAAAATAAATGGAGTAGGAAAAGTAAAGGTTTTAATTACATATTCACAAACTAGCCAAACAGTTCCGTTATATAACGAAGATTCATCTCAAAAAGACACTCAAGAACAAGATAAAACTGGTGGAACCAGAAAAGTAGTTGAAACAGATGTAAAACGAGAAGTTATATATCAAGAAACTAATGGAAGCAAAACACCTATAACACAAAGCACTGTAAGCCCAAAAGTTGAAGGTGCAATTGTTACAGCACAAGGGGCTACAAACACAAACATAAAAGCTGATATTATTCAAGCAGTCGAAGCGGTTACAGGTTTGGCATCACATAAAATACAAGTTTTTGCAATGAGCGAAAATTAAGAAAGGATTTGAAATGGTATATATGAAAATTTTAAAAAGAAATCAAATTGTTGTTGCAGTAATAGCGCTTATGCTAGTTACAGCAGGATATTTAAATTTTGCAAACCAAAATAAAGAAAGGAATTTAATACCTACAAGTAGTGCAGCTGATTCAGAACTAATGGCGGGAATAGGTGATGCTCAATTAGTGAGTGCAAATGAGACTAAAGAAAATAACCAAACACAAAATGAAACTGTAGAAAATACAGAAAATGTTGCTACTACGAATAAAACTAAAGAAGATACAGCTAGCAATATAACTCAAAATACATCAGCACAAGAAGATAGTTATTTTGCACAGTCGAGATTAGACAGAGACAAAATGTATTCTCAAATGTTAGACAATTACCAAAAAATATTAGAAACTAATAATTTAAGTTCAGAAGAAAAGAAAACAGTACAAGAAGAAATAAAAAGAATAAACAATGAAAAAAATGCTATTATGATAGCTGAGAATTTAATAAAAACAAAAGGTTTTCAAGATATTGTGATATTTGTAAATAATGGAAATGTAACAGGTGTAGTGCAAAAAGACAAACTAGACGAAAAAGATATTGCACAAATTCAAAATATTATAACCAGAGAGCTAAATGCAAAAACAAATAAAATAAATATAAGTGGTAAAAATTGACCACTTTACATAATTGTGGTATAATGTAAATGTTAGTATCATTACTAATGGTATGAAAAAATTTTCATATCAAACAAAAGAGATTATTTGGAGGTATAGAACATGAACTACCGGAACGAAGTGATTTTGTCTGGACACATTGTGGAAAATTTTAAGTTCCATCATTTTTGTGGAATTAAAATTTTCGAAGGCAAAATCGAGATTGAGAGACGGAGTGGCGCAAAGGACGTTCTGATTTTACAGATTTCCGAAAGGAGATTGAAGGAAACAGTAAGCTTAAAAGAGGGCGATGGAATTATCATATTTGGAGAATTGCGTACATATAGATATATGGGCACTGACAACAAAATGCATGATAAGAACTATGTATATGTTGAAAGGACCTGCTATACTTTTAATCCGGATATGACAAATCAGGTCAAAATCTCTGGCACAATTGTAAAGAAGGGAACTTTAAGAATAACTCAGTTTAGTGGAACGAATGTAACTGAGGCTATTATTGCAAGCAAGAGTAACAATGGATATCAGCATGCATATGTACCGGTTATCTTTTGGGACGAAATGGCGGAAGAAGTTTTCTTCAATTATAAAGTTGGATCTGAAATTACGATCCAAGGTAGATTTCAATCTAGAGACTATGTGAAAAAGCCCAAAGGTGGTTCAGCAGAACTGAAAACAACCTTTGAGGTATCTACTAACAGAATAATTCTCTAAAATTTTTAAAAGGTGGCTAGAATTTAGTCACCTTTTAATATATAATTTTGATATGTTAATAAAAAATATTACGAAACTATTGAAAATTAAAAACAATTATAGTATTATAAATGCAGTATAAATCCAAAAGAAAAATAAGAAAGAGGCACAAAATATGAAAGAAGCTAAAACCTATGCAGGAGTAGAGAGAGAGAGAGAGAGAGAGAGCTACAACATTAAGAAATAACAACCAAGCTAAGAAATTAGCTTTATTAAGCAGATATAAGACAGGTTATAAGTATGAGAGTACTTGAGAAACTTGTCTTTTTGTGTGTTGTTAAAACTAATTTAAGTGTTTCTTTTGAAAATAAAAAATAGAAGG
>ENA-OOQX01000433-OOQX01000433.1-human-gut-metagenome-genome-assembly--contig:-NODE-433-length-16082-cov-3.971423_pt1 | contig 16082 bp, 8 predicted proteins | sample MGYA00241267_ERZ501173 | MGnify/ENA primary metagenome ERZ501173 (study PRJEB25962, sample SAMEA2042500) | human gut metagenome | biome: human gut; feature: human-associated habitat; material: faeces... | reverse complement strand
CTAAAAACAGGTTGCAAGCCCGATAAACAAAGGGGTTTGACAACCTGTCAACCTATTTTCAAAAAAATATCCTGTATGAACAATAAAATGGCTACAAGAAGAGGAATTTAGACCAATAGCACAAAGGACATGGCTAGGATTATACAACTATATTGACGATCAGAATAATCTGATAGAGGGTGCATTGGGACAAGAAAGGAAAATAGCTATCCATACCTAAATCGCCCCCCGCAGTGCAGACGATTACCATGGACAAGCTCCTATGATCTGGTGCGCATCAGCATTGGCAGAAGAATAGACTGAGCAATTTTATTATATTTTTGCTCTAATTCCTTTTTGTAAGAACTTAATTTTATTAATTTTGCAGTAGAACACAATAAGAATTATCATGATGAAAAGAGTTCAAACTATACTAATAATATTATCTATGGCGATCATCGCCCAAGCCCAAGGAGTCTGCCAACCGTACAAACATACGGCCTTGAGACTACCTTCTGTCCCAATAATTGTCAATGATCCTTATTTTTCCATTTGGTCTCCATATGACAAGTTGACTGATGGGAGCACGCGACATTGGACAAATGCAGAAAAACCCATTGACGGGCTACTCCGCGTGGATGGAAAAGTCTATCAATTCATGGGAAAAGAAGGCGATATCCCTCAGATAGAAATGGCAAAACAAAAATCTGTTAGTGTCTTGGCTACATCTACGTTTTATTCGTTTACATGTGGGGATATAGCCTTAGACTTAGTCTTTACTGCTCCCATGCTAATCAATGATCTTGATTTAATATCTATGCCGATCAACTATATTTTTTATCAGGTTCGTTCTTTAGATGGACAAAAACATAAGATTCAATTATATTTGGGTGCCAGTTCTTGGATCGCCGTCAATCAATTAAATCAGCCCACAGAGTCCTCTATTGTCGTTAAAGATGGAACCAGATACTTGAAATCCGGTACCATAGACCAGCCAATCCTTGCCAAAAAAGGGGACGGGATCTGTATTGACTGGGGATATGTGTATATACCAGAATTTAATGGAACAGTTTGCCTTACAGAAGGACAGTCTGCAATCTCTAACTTCATTCAAAATGGCAAGTTCCCAAAGAGCCAATCAAGTATTATCAATCGCGATTCCAAACATGCCACTACGCTTGCTTACATGCATGACTTCGGACAAGTAGACCATGCATCCAGCTTTACCATGTTGGGATATGATGAAATACAGGATATAGAATACATGTATGTACGATATAAGGCATATTGGGCAAGAAATGGGAAAGACATTTTCCAGGCATTTCGGTACATGAAAGAGAACTATAAACATATAATGGAACAATGCCAAGAACTTGACAAGATGATATATGACGATGGCTTTAAATCAGGGAACGTAGAATACGCAGAGATTCTCTCTGGTTCTTACCGTCAAGTAATGGCTGCCCATAAACTTTTCATGGACAAGGATGGAAATTTACTTTTCTTCTCGAAAGAGAATAACTCCAATGGCTGTGTCAATACGGTTGACCTTACATACCCTTCGTCTCCCCTGTTTTTGGTCTATAATCCAGAATTGACAAAGGGGATGATGACCAGTATCTTCAATTATAGTAGAAGTGGTCGTTGGATTAAACCATTCGCTTGTCATGACCAAGGTACGTATCCTATTGCAGATGGCCAGGTCTATGGGGGTGACATGCCTATAGAAGAAGCTGGTAATATGGTGATTCTTTCTGCTATGATCTCTAAGATTGAAAAAAACACTCATTATGTAGACCCATATTGGGATATTCTGAAGACGTGGACGGATTATCTCGTTACGCATGGTGAAGACCCTGAAAATCAACTTTGCACCGATGACTTCGCCGGACATTGGGCACATAATTGCAACCTTTCTATAAAAGCAATCATGGGAATTGCAGGGTTCTCTGAGATGGCACGGTTAAAAGGCAACTTGAATGAGGCAAATAAATACAGACAAATTGCCAAAGACATGGCAGTAAGATGGGAGAAAAAAGCCAAAGACGGAGATCACTATCGCTTAGCTTTTGATAAAGAGAACACTTGGAGCCAAAAATATAATATGATATGGGATGCCTTGTGGAATTTAAACCTATTCCCCAATCATGCCATGCAGCATGAGATAAAATACTATTTGTCTAAACAGAATATATATGGGCTTCCTCTTGACTGTCGTAAAACTTATACCAAGAGCGACTGGATCATGTGGACAGCAGCCATGGCTAAAGACAAAAAGACCTTTCTCAAGTTTGTCAGCCCCATCTACAAATACATAAATGAAACACCGTCTCGGGTACCTATCAGTGATTGGTCTGAAACCATTTCCGGTAAGATGGTGGGATTCAAAGCTCGATCTGTAATCGGGGGCTATTGGATGAAGGTATTAGCAGATAAATTAAAGAACAAAGAATATGAATAAAATGACAATGTTTTTGCTGCTGGGCATATTGGTATTTCCCATTTGCTCAGCAACAAAGGCGATATCAGCATTATCTACGACTTCTACATTTAGGACTTATAAAAATCCGGTAATAGACACGAGTTTGCCTGATCCCTCAATAATTAAAGCCCATGATGGATATTTCTATCTCTACGCAACAGAAGATATCCATAATCTACCTATCTATAAGTCCAAAGATCTAATACATTGGTCATTTGTAGGAACAGCCTTTACAAATGAGACCCGTCCTTCATTTGTCGAGAAAGGTAATCTTTGGGCTCCTGATATTAATTATATTAATGGTCAATACGTGCTTTACTATTCAATGTCAAGATGGGGAGAAGAATGGAAGTGTGGCATCGGAGTTGCGACTTCTAACAATCCGGAAGGTCCATTTATTGATCACGGGAAACTATTCCTCAGTTCAGAAATTGGAGTGCAAAATAGTATTGATGAATTTTTTGTCCGGGATCATGGTCATAATTATCTTTTCTGGGGGAGTTTCCATGGCATTTACTGTATAGAACTTTCTGCAGATGGACTCTCGATTAAATCTGGTGCAAGAAAGAAACAGATTGCCGGCAGTTTTATGGAGGGAAGTTGCATCCTAAAGAAAAATGGTTATTATTACTTAATAGGTTCCAATGGTACTTGTTGCGAAGGACTAAAAAGTACATATCAATTGACTGTTGGTAGATCAAAACATCTTTTAGGTCCCTATATCACCCGACAAGGAAAATCTTTATTACAAAATCATTTCACGGTTCTCCTCCATAAAAATAACCAATTTGTTGGTACGGGTCATAATTCTGAAATAATTGTCGATAGTGAAGGACAAGACTGGCTTCTATACCATGCCTTTATGAAAGATGATCCTGACGCAGGAAGAGTGATCCTTTTAGACCAACTAAAATGGTGTAACAACTGGCCATATATTGAGAATGACTCCCCTTCACTCAAACATAAAATCCCTCTATTTAAACATAACTAATACAACAATGCATAGAAGTATTCGCTTATATTTAATTCTCTTCTTTCTGTGGGTTAGCCATGTCTGCTATGGTTCCAATTATCGATTCCAGCATTTAACAAGTATGCAAGGGCTACCTAATATGCAAGTGGAATCATTGGCTGAAGATGATAAGGGAAATATATGGATAGGAACTCGCAATGGTCTTGCAAAATATGATGGATATAGTATTTATACTTACTATCATGATGACAATCGTTCCAATTCGCTAAGACACAACTTTATTCATGAATTATTTTTTGATTCTCATAAACGATTATGGATTTGCACAGAAGCTGGCATATGCCGATATCGCCCGGATACTGATGATTTTGAGAGCTATCGTGATAATAACCAATTTTATAGTTGTATAGCAGAAAATAAAAAAGGACAGGTATTCTTTGGGGGAGATCATCTTTCTCTTTATGACGAGAAGGATGATCTATTTAAGACATATCCTACATTAAACAGCAGTAGAATCTCTTCTTTAGCCTTCGATAAACAAGGGAATCTTTTTGTTGCATCAAGCTCTTCTGTCTATTTCTTCAACGCATCCATGACAAAAATTACCCAAGTTAATAAGAAATACTATGAAAATTGTCTAACAGAACATAACATTATTATGCCATTATTCTTTGACTCGGCAGGAAGGCTATGGTTGGGACGTAATGGTCAAGGATTAATGTGGATTAACCTTAAGACAGGAATGCACCATATCTTTGCTGGAAAAGATATTTCAGACAGGATTGTCCGTACTATTACTGAGGATAAGTCACACAACATGTGGATTGGAACGGAAAAAGGCATAACGATCATCCATCCTAATGGTCAAAGAGAAATTCTCCGTTATAATTTTCAAGATGATAAAGGCTTAAGCGACAATGCTATTTACACAATCCTTTGCGATAGAAACCAAAATATTTGGATAGGATCGTATTTCGGAGGTGTAGATGTTCTTATGCGAAATAATGCTCAGTTCCTTTACTTTGAGCCTGGGCAAGGAAGTTCCAATATTAAGGCTCGTGTCCCGCGAATGATGGTTGAAGTTTCTCCTAAAGTATATTGGATTGCAACAGAGGATGGAGGTATCAATATCTACAATGCCACATCTAAAACATTTAGAGCTGTTAATAGCATCCCAAATTTAGGTACAAATATTCATGCATTATTTGTATCACCGAGGAGTAATGAAATATGGATCGGAACACGTTTCAATGGACTATTCCGCTATAATCTATCAACTCATAGAACAATTCGTTATCTTCGCTCAAATGGACTTTCTTCCGAAGGCATCTTTTACATAGCACAGCAGCATAACGGTCGTATTTGGGTAGCGACAATGGAAGGATTGAGATATTATGATGCAAAAAAGGACTATTTCTTCCCTACTAAGAATGCCACTCTAAACCGTACGTTTGTCTATTCTCTATTTGTAGATAAAGATGATAATATTTGGGTTGGGACAGCTGCATTTGGCATTTTCAAGATTGATGGAAAGAATGGGAATGTTACCAATATCAGGAAAAATGGGAGAAATGGATTAAAAGATAATTATATAATCCATATATATCAAGATTCGCGGGGAACCATCTGGATTGGTACAAATAATAATGGACTTCAATATATTGATAAGAAAACTGGTAAAATTTGCTCTTTCAAAGATGATTTTATGTTAACAACGTGTACTATTTGCGGAATTGTTGAGAGCCCGATCGGTTGCCTTTGGATTTCAACCAGTCAAGGTTTATATCAATATAATCTTACAAAGCATTCAACTATTAGATTTTCATCAGAGAACGGATTACCTGTCAATCAATTTAATTATGAATCTATATTAGCTACAGCTTCTGGGGATTTATTGTTAGGTACTATAAATGGGCTAATAACTTTTAATCCCAAACGTGTAACGAGTAAGGAAGGACCTTTTATGGTTCATTTTAAGGAATTAGCCATTAATAGTAAGAAAATATCAGTTGGGATGGAAAATTCTCCTTTAGAAAAAAATATTGATAACACAAAAGTCTTAAAACTAAAATATGATGAGGCACGGTCATTCTGCATAGAATATGGGGTTATCATACCTGGTAATACAACATCTATACAATATCAAGTATGGGTAAAAGGTATCGACTCCGGATGGCGTAATGTTGGGACAGAACGGCGCTTTTATGGCTATAATGTCCAACCAGGATCCTATTATCTACAAGTACGTGCAAATAATTCTAATTATGGATGGGACCGTTGCCCTGTCAAAACCATTAAAATCGTTGTCCTCCCGCCTTTTTATCGCTCAATTTGGGCCTATTTAATTTATTTCACAATTCTTGGAGGGCTAGTTTATCTCGTATTTCGTTTTTTCTCTATCCGAATGCAAGAAAGGAATGCTGTGAAAATGGCAAAAATGGAAAAAGAGAAAATTGAAGAGATTGATAGGGTAAAATTCAATTTCTTCACGACAGTATCCCATGAACTAAAAACTCCGCTTTCTTTAATTGTTGCCCCTTTAAAGAGTATTTCTCGTAAAAGCCTTGATGAACAATCAATAAATCATTTGAACATGGCTATCAAAAATACTCAAAAGATGGAAGGTCTGATTAATGAGTTAGTAACATTTAATAAAGTAGAAACCGACAACTTTCCGTTCTATGTTCAAAAGGGAAATCCCTTGGAATTTATAGAGTTAGCATCTAAACCATTCCATGAAGCATGCGGACATAAGGATATACAATTTAGTGTTGACTGTGAGAATAATGGTGAGGAAGTCTGGTTTTCTCCTTCCTATATTGAGCGTATAATCAACAATCTACTTTCAAATGCTCTAAAATTTACAGATAAAGGTGGAAAAATCACTATAAAAGCCTTCATAACTAGTTACGAAAAAAATCCATACACCTATTTGATAATCAAAGTAAGCGACACAGGTATAGGTATTGCCAAAGAAGAACAAGAAAACATTTTCGATAGATATTACCAAACCAAACGTGGTTATAACGTCAATAATAAAGGATGGGGGATAGGGCTCGCTCTAGTTAAACGACTTGTAGAAATTCATAAAGGAAAAATTTCAGTGGAAAGCGAAATAGGTGCCGGTAGCATCTTCACGGTTTCGCTGAATGTTTCTCCAAATGCATTTGACACAAAAAACCTTATCACTAATGATAAAGCAATTATCCCTGTGAGCCAATACCAATTTTCCTTCCCCCAAATTGATTTTGATGGACATCAAAATTTAGAATTAAGCTCTGGAACGTCTGAAGCAAAAAGAACAATATTGATTGTGGAAGACAATGTGGACATGCTGAATTTCCTGGAAAATTATTTTCAGTCTAAACAATACAATGTTTTTACAGCAACTAATGGAAAGCAAGCATTTGAAGTAGCACTTAAAGAAACAATAGATTTAGTCATATCCGATATAATGATGCCAGAAATGGACGGAATAGAACTCTCTAAAACACTTAAAAAGAACATGGAGACTTCTCACATTCCCATTATTTTACTAACTGCCAAAAATGAATCTTCTGACGTTGTTATAGGCTATCAAAGTGGTGCAGAAGCCTATGTATCAAAGCCTTTTGACCCTCAGATTTTAGAATTACAAGTTAACAACATTTTATCTTTGATTAAGAATCGCCAAAAGGAGATTGTAAATCTTCAAGAAGGAGAAGACATAAATTCTACCTCTTTAAGCGAGCTGGACAAGGAATTCATTCATAAAATAAATAAACTCGTTGATGAAAATATTGATAATAGCGATTTCGCTATCATAGATATTACCAAATGTTTAGGAGTAAGTCGTAGCTTATTACATACCAAAATGAAAAATTTGATGAATATCTCCATGGGGGATTACATCAAAAAGAAGCGTATAGACAAAGCCTGTCTATTGCTTAAACAAGGATATAATGTTTCTGAGACTGCTTATCGAACTGGATTTTCAGACCCAAACTATTTTTCAAAAGCATTCAAGAAAGCCATGGGTATTAGCCCCTCAGAATTCTGTAATCACATAAAATGAATTGACATGCACAAAAACACCTTATATAAAGACAATCTTACTATAAGAGAAATACTTTTTTTGATAATTTTGCCTTGTCATTATTAATTTGACAAGGCAATTTTATAAAACATAACAAAAAAAATTTATGAACAATTTATCTAAATTCATAATTTATCTATGCTTACTGACTACTTCAGAAGCAATGCGAGCTATAGATATTAAGTCATATATTATGCTCAAAGAGCCTGGAAACAAATCCGTTACATACCAATTGACAGAATATAATGGCAAATTAGTAGCAATGGATAAGACATTACCGGTAGAGATCACTTGGGAATTGAATAATAATGGCAAAGAAAAGATCTTATGCACTACTATTAAAGCCCTTAAAAAAGTTTATTTCAATTTTGGTTTAGAAGTACCTACCGAGTTTGATACAAATGATTGCGATTTCTACATGCCGGGATTTTGGTATCACAAGAATCTTCGATCCCCTCAAAAGGCTCCGTCATTTTATGCTTCAAAAAGTTGGAATGTGCGAGAAGATCGCCTATCTAGCCCAATTACTGGAGTCTTTGACAACAAAACTGGAGAATCTCTAACAGTTGCGCGCAAATTAGATAAAGGAGAGGATGCCTTAACTGTAGCATTAGATGGAGAAGTTATTCTGTCCGGCAAAACATCTATAGGATATTTGGGGTTTAACAACGAAACTGGCAAAGCAAAATTAACCTTTGGGTATCCATATATCGAAACTCCCAAAAGATATATACGAAAGTTGACACTTACCCCAGCAATATACACATTTGAAAAGTTGAACCCTGGAGAAAGTAAAAGTATTACTTGGATAATTTACGAAGATGAAGCAAAAGATTTCGGGCAATATGTTTGTAAGACATGGACCAAAAGCTTCGATCTCTATAAGCCGATACCATTACCTGTTCAATTTACGGGTGAAGACGTCAAGACTCAATTAACTAATTATTTCCATAATTCATTTGTTGAAAGATATAAATTAAAATTTAACTCAGGTATTTCCTTACGGACTAGCAACTGCATACCCGCATCTGAAATGGAAATAGGATTTTGCGGCCGCGTTCTTTTAAATGCATTCAATGAAATTGAATATGGTTGGCAACATAGTGATAATAGTCTCGTAATTATGGGAAATAAGATATTTCAAAGTTTCTTGGATTATGGATTCACGGACAATGGCTTTATTTATGACCATATTTGGTATGATCGCAAAGTCCCTTATGAGGATAAACACTCTATACGACAACAATCCGAGGCTATCTATGCAATCCTCCATTTTCTAAAATATGAAAAGGATCATGGTAGGAAACACCCAGAATGGGACAAAAAAGTTATTAGCCTTCTCAACAATTTTGTCAAAATGCAAAATATAGATGGAAGTTTTGCACGTAAATTTAAAGATAATGGAACAATTATTGACTCTAGTGGAGGTAGTACGCCATCAGCAACGGTTCCTCTCATTATGGCATATAAATACTATGGAATAAAAGAATATTTTTATGCCGCTAAACGTACTATCGATTATCTCGAAAAAAATATCATTTCAAAGAGTGATTATTTCTCATCTACTTTGGATGCAAACTGTGAAGATAAAGAAGCTGCTATTAGTGCTGTCACGGCAACCTACTACATGACGCTTGTATCAAAGGGGAAAGAACGGCAACATTATTTAAACCTTTGTAAGCAGGCAGCTTATTTTGCCCTTTCCTGGTATTATTTGTGGGATGTCCCATTTTCAGAAGGACAAATGTTAGGAGATCTCAATTTTAAAAGTCGAGGATGGGGGAATGTATCCGTTGAGAATAATCACATTGATGTGTTTGTTTTTGAATTCCCCTCTATTCTTAACTGGCTAGGGAAAATAACTGGGGAAAAACGCTTTACACAAATGTATCAAGTAATCTATAGCTCTTTAAATCAGTTGCTTCCGACAAAGGACAAACTCTGTGGGATAAGTACGCCTGGCTTCTATCCTGAAGTGGTTCAACATACGACATGGGACTATGGCAAAAATGGGAAAGGGTTTTATAATACTTATTTTGCACCAGGATGGACAACAGCATCCTTATGGGAGCTTTATTCTCCCGACCGCACTACAAACTTTTTTAAATAAACGAGTGGTCATGAAAAATCATTATATAATTATTATAGGATCTCTATTGTTTTTGGCTCCTTTGACTTTAAGGTGTATGCCAAAGAATCTTCTTACGGAAAGAAAAGGGAATGACAACAATTCCTCCAGATATATTAAAACAACAATTAATTTAGCAGATCCTACAATTTTTGAAGATCACGGAACTTACTACCTATACGGTACCAGCTCTGATGATGGCTTCCTTGTTTACTGCTCAACCGATCTAAGTAAGTGGATAGGTCCCATTGGCGCTAATGCTGGAGGATTCTGTTTAAGCAAGGGAGATAGTTTCGGTACTAAAGGTTTTTGGGCACCACAAGTATTTAAATATCGAGGTAAATACTATATGGCATATGTAGCAAATGAACAGTTAGCCATAGCAACTGCAGATTCTCCCAAAGGTCCTTTTAAACAAAGTACATTGTCCCACATTCCAGCTCAAACCAAAGAAATTGATCCTTTTATCTTCTTTGACGATGATGGTAAGATTTATATGTTCCATGATCGGTTAATCAACGGAAACCACATATATGTAGCGGAAATGGATTCTGATTTAAACGTCTTAAAAGAAGGAACGGCCAAAGAGTGTATCAGCATTTCAGAGAGTTGGGAAAACACAGAGAAAACATCCTGGCCTGTCATAGAAGGTCCAACAGTATTCAAGTCGAACGGAATCTATTATCTTTTCTATTCGGCAAACGATTTTCGTTGTAAAGATTACGCTGTAGGATTCGCTACTGCGCCCTCGCCTTATGGTCCATGGACAAAACACAAAGACTCTATAATCAATTGGCGGAATATCGGACAATACGGGACAGGGCATGGTGATATTGTGAGAGACAACAAGGGGAACTGGCTTTATGTATTCCATACGCATAACAGTATAACAACTGTTAACCCAAGAAAAACTGCGATTGTTCAATTACAGAAGAAAGGAAATGACTTCCAAATAATCAAGGGTACCTTCAGATATCTAATCGCAAATTAAAAGATTTGGTTTTAAGTTATATATATTAAAGATGTGATTAAAGGTATTTTTGCTGTGAAGCACGAGTACCTTTACACACTTCAAAAATGAGTGCACATTGACGTTTCGTCTAAAATCAAAAAGTGTTTCTTTTCTAACCATCTTCTGCTTATTTCTCCTATTTCGGAAAATAATCAGGCATCCCTCTTTGAAGTTACCTACATTTTTCGTAACTTTACGGCAAAAATTGAGGTGACAACCATGATGAACAGATTGATTGACAAGTTGCATGACGAACATTGCTCTCTCGTTGTGTTGCACGATGGTAAGATTCATACCTATTCGCAGAAAGGGATCAAGGACCTTTTCTACCTGTTAGAGGAAGAGCCGGAGACGCTTTATGAGTCGAAAGTTGCCGACAAAGTAGTGGGAAAGGCGGCAGCAGGTCTGTTGGTTTGCGGAAATGTAACGGAAATCTATGCCGATATCATCAGCACCCAGGCTTTGCCGCTGATCGAGGATGCGGGCATCAAGCTTACTTACCGCAAGAAAGTGGACCACATCAGCAATCAAGTCGGCAATGACTGGTGCCCGATGGAACGCCTTACGCTACCAGCCAAGACCGCAGATGAGGTAGCCGCATTGATCAGCGAGAAGTTTCATAAGCAGTAGGATTCCGCTCCTTTATCACAATAAGGAAATGGCTTCCCCCATCCTAAGAAAGAGATGAAGGAAGCCAAGACTCATGCTATTATGCTTCTTTCTGCCGGGTACCCATACGAGCCTCAACGACGTTGACTACGTAGTCACCGAGCTTTTCACATTCACTAATGATGTCCATATACATCGTACCGATGGCATAAGTGTACTTATGGTCGTTGACATCACTGATGTTCTCGCTCTTCAGCTGCGTGCGATAGTTGTTGATCTCGTTTTCAATATTGAAAGAACGGTTGACATCCAGGTTTTCCTTATGCCCATTGAGCAGGACATTCATCTGGGAAAGGCTGTCATCCGTCAGCTCAAACATCTGATGGATATGCTCATACTGCTGCTCGGTAAAGTCCTCTTTTCCTTTGATCTTGCGGTTCACCGTCCGGGCAATATTATAGCAACTGTCACCGATACTCTCTATCTCTGAAATCTCTCGGAGCATGGCACGTATCTTCGCCTTGGTCTCATCGCTCAAGTGCGCATCGCTCACCTGATCCAAATACTTGGCGATCTCTATCTCCATGTTATCAGAAATCCCCTCATATTTCTCTATCCTCGTAAACAATTTCACGAAGACATTCTCGTCCTTTACATCCAACAATTCACGTACCATCCCAAACATACGATGGATACGCTCCGCGAACGACTGGATTTCCTTTTGGGCTTCAAGGACGGAAAGCTCTGGTGTCTGCATCAAGCCACCGCTGATAAAGCGCAAGCGGAAATCGTCCTCATCCTCGCTCTTCTTCGGCTTGATCACCTTGCAGACGATCTTCTCAATCTGAGGAATAAACCAAATCAAGATAAAAGTATTCGATACATTGAATGTCGTATGGAAGGCGGCAAGGACAAAGGATAGCTTGGCCGCGTTTGACATGAAGGCAGGATCCGTCTTTACCATATTCTCATCGTATCCTACAAACCCACAGACCATATTGACGAACGGCCGGAAGATGCACAATACCCAGATGACGCCGAAGACATTGAAGAACATGTGGGCAAAGGCTGCTCTCCTGGCTTGGGTATTGGCAGTAAGGGCGGCGATATTGGAAGTGACGGTCGTTCCGATATTCTCACCCATGACTAAGGCTATGCCTTGGTAAATCGGGAGCACCCCATTGGAGCAGAGGATCATGGTAATCGCCATGATGGCAGCCGACGACTGTACGCACATCGTCATAATACTGCCGATCAACAAGAACACCAATGTAGTCAGGAAACTATTAGGATCAAAAGAAGAGAAGAAATCGAGGACAGGTTGATTGTGTGCCAGATCCATGTCAATACCCGTCTGGCGGAGGGTACCAAGTCCTAAGAACATAAATGCCACGCCAAAAATAAAGTCACCAATGTTCTTACGCTTCTTCGTAAAGATAAGGATAATGGCAATAAAGAAAGCAGGATAGACGAAATCCGTAATGTTAAAAGAAAAGCCGGCACTCATAATCCACGCAGTCAGCGTCGTTCCGATATTAGCGCCCATGATAACCGAGATAGCTTGCGCCAAGGTCAGCAATCCTGCGTTTACAAAAGATACTGTCATCACCGTGGTTGCAGTAGAAGACTGTACGGCTGCAGTGACAAAAGTGCCGGTCAGCATGCCTGTGAATCGGTTGGTTGTCATCGCCTGCAACACATGACGCAATTGCGAACCTGCCATTTTTTGCAAGCTTTCACTCATCGACTTCATACCGAACATGAGGAGCGCGAGTGATCCTAAAAGCTTAAAAATTATCCAAATCGACATATTTAACTATAATTTTTATGTGACTGTTCTTGGGTTACGAATATAATTATTAACTTTACACGTCAGAAATATACTTAGAGTAACAACTATGAAACAAGTAATACAAATTCGTTGCAAAAATAACAAAAAAACTCAAGAAGTTGCAATAGGAAGCACACTTTCTGATGTTTTTCGCGATTTTAACCTGGAAATGAAGTTCGGACCTATCTCCGCTAAGGTCAATAACAAGGTGGAAGGCATGCATTACCGTGTCTATCACAACAAAGATGTTGAGTTCCAGGATATGTATTCAGCATCAGGGTCAAGGGCTTACACCAGGACTTTGTTCTTCGTCCTTTGCAAAGCAGTCCACGACCTCTATCCTACCGGCAATGTGATCATCGACATACCTGTTTCCAATGGCTATTATTGCGACTTAAAGATCGGGCACCCTGTTTCCTTAGAAGACGTGGACAAAATCAGGAAACGGGTACAGGAAATCATCGACGCCAAGATTCCTATTGTCCGCCATGAGGCTACGACAGAAGACGCCATCAAGGTATTCTCGGAACCTGGAGCCCAGTCGAAAATCTCGCTACTTAAGACCACAGGTTCACTCTACACCACCTATTATGATATAGACGGCTACGTGGATTATTTCTACGGAACTTTGCTCACGAACACCAGCCAACTGTATCTCTATGGCATTGAAAAGTATTATGATGGAATCTTGCTTCGCATCCCGTCACTCAAGGACCCATCTCAATTAGGACAGTTGACGAGGCAAGACAAGATGTTTGAGATCTTCCAAGAACACCATCGCTGGCAAAGCATCATAGGTATCAATACCGTGGGGGATTTCAATGAAGCCATTAAGAAAGGAAACAGCACGGATATCATCAATGTATCCGAGGCATTGCAGGAGAAAAAGATTGCCCGCATCGCAGATGAGATCGCATCCCGAAAAGGCGTGAAGATGGTATTGATCGCAGGACCTTCCTCCTCAGGAAAGACCACGACCTGCAAGCGACTGTCCATTCAGTTGCTGACAAATGGCATCCGCCCCATCCCTATATCCTTGGACAACTATTTCCTCGACAGGGAGAAGACACCAAAAGACGAGAAGGGAGACTATGACTTTGAAAGTCTCTATGCCTTGGACATCGACTTACTGAACCAGCAGATGAATGCCTTATTCCGTGGGGAAGAGATAGAGCTTCCCAAATACGACTTCCCTTCAGGCAAGCAAATCAAGAGCGGGAAAAAGCTAAAGATGAACAAAAACGACATCCTCGTCGTAGAAGGTATCCATGCCTTGAACCCAGAGCTGACCGCGCAGATCCCAGAAGAGCAGAAGTTCCGTGTCTATGCCTCTGCCTTAACGACCATACTCTTAGATACACATAATTATATTCCTACGACAGACAACCGTCTCCTACGGCGTATTATCCGCGACTATAAATACAGAGCTGTCAGTGCACAGGAAAGCATCCGCAGGTGGCCTTCTGTCAGGGCGGGCGAGAACAAATGGATCTTCCCCTACCAAGAGAATGCTGACATCATGTTCAATACCGCGATGATCTATGAACTGGCAGTCATCAAGACGCAAGCTGACCCACTTTTAGAGCTCGTGCCGGAGAATTGCGAAGAATATGCAGAAGCTTACAGGTTAAGGAAGTTCTTGAAATACTTCACGCCCATCCCATTCAAGCAATTGCCCCCAACCAGTCTCTTACGTGAGTTCTTAGGAGGAAGTTCGTTTAAATATTAAATTGTCTGCCAAAAGTTTGGAGATCTCAGATAAAATTCCCACCTTTGCAACATGAATGATAATCTAATATTTATACTACATTGATTATGTCAGAAGAATTAGAAGTAAAAGAGTTAGAGCAGGTTGTCGTGCGTTTTTCTGGCGACTCCGGTGACGGCATGCAACTTGCAGGCAACATTTTCTCGACCATTTCTGCCACGGTAGGCAATGGTATTTCCACGTTCCCAGACTATCCTGCCGACATCCGCGCCCCGCAAGGATCACTGACAGGAGTCTCTGGATTCCAAGTTCATATTGGTGCTGGCAAGGTTTACACGCCAGGTGACAAATGCGACGTACTCGTTGCCATGAATGCCGCTGCGCTGAAAACACAGTACAAGTTTGCAAAGCCACAGGCAACTATCATCATCGACACCGACAGCTTCGGCCCGAACGACCTGAAAAAGGCGGAGTTCAAGACAGATGACTATCTTGCAGAACTGAACATTGATCAAGACAGGGTTGTCGCTTGCCCCATCACTAAGATGGTCAAAGACTGCCTTGCAGACAGTGGCATGGACAACAAGGCTGTGCTGAAATGCAGGAACATGTTTGCCTTAGGCTTAGTATGCTGGTTGTTCAACCGTGACCTATCACTGGTTGAGAACTTCTTGCATGAGAAATTTGCCAAGAAGCCAGCTATTGCCGAGAACAATATCAAGGTCGTGAATGCTGGATACAACTATGGACACAATGTCCATGCATCCGTCCCAGCCACCTATCGTATTGAGTCAACGCATAAAGAACCCGGGAGATACATGGACATCACGGGCAACAAGGCCACAGCATACGGGTTGATTGCTGCCGCAGAAAGAGCCGGGCTGAAACTATATCTGGGATCCTACCCTATTACTCCGGCAACAGACATTCTGCATGAGCTGTCTAAACATAAATCATTAGGGGTTATCACGGTCCAGTGTGAGGACGAGATTTCTGCATGTGCCAGTGCTATTGGTGCCTCTTTTGCAGGCGCGCTTGCCGCCACCTCAACATCAGGACCAGGGATCTGCTTGAAATCCGAGGCACTGAACCTTGCCGTCATTGATGAGCTTCCATTAGTGGTCATCGACGTACAGCGCGGAGGACCGTCCACAGGTCTCCCCACGAAGAGTGAGCAGACCGACCTACTGCAAGTGCTCTATGGTCGCAATGGGGAATCACCCATGCCGGTCATTGCCGCCCTCAGCCCTACCGATTGCTTCGATGCTGCCTATCAGGCAGCCCA
>ENA-OOQX01000429-OOQX01000429.1-human-gut-metagenome-genome-assembly--contig:-NODE-429-length-16141-cov-2.945791_pt1 | contig 16141 bp, 17 predicted proteins | sample MGYA00241267_ERZ501173 | MGnify/ENA primary metagenome ERZ501173 (study PRJEB25962, sample SAMEA2042500) | human gut metagenome | biome: human gut; feature: human-associated habitat; material: faeces... | reverse complement strand
CGAATCATGCACAGGCGGTTTTATTGCAAAACGCATTACAGACGTTCCCGGAGCTTCCGAGGTTTTTGAATGCGGAATTATTTCATATGCAAATGGAATTAAACACAAGGTTCTCGGCGTAAGCGAGGACGACTTGAATAAATACGGTGCTGTCAGCGAGCCTGTCGCAAAACAAATGGCTCAGGGTGCATTGAAAGTCAGCGGAGCGGACATTGCGGTTTCCGTAACGGGAATTGCCGGTCCCGACAGCGACTCAACCGGCAAGCCTGTAGGACTTGTCTATATCGGTCTTGCCGATAAGGAAAATGTTTGGGTCAGGGAAATCAGAACCTCACGCAAGGACAGAAGCTACAACAGATATGTAAGTGCATCAAATGCGCTCGACATGATAAGACTTTATATTGATAATAAACTTTAAGGATGAGCAAAGATGGCTGAAAATAAAAACAAGAAAAAATACAATACGGGTTACGGCGGAAATATCTTTGATTCTTTTCCGGATTTTGATTCTCTTGAATCCTTGCCGAAGAAGCCTGCCGAGAAAAAAGCAACGGTTGAGACGGAAGCCGTTAAAACCAAGCCGGATCCGGTTAAAGCCCCTGCCCCCGAATCCGTTGCCGTGACAGAGGAGATTCCGCAGAAAAAAGCAAAGAAAAACATCTTTACGCTCCTTTGTGCGATTCTCATTGCCGCAATAGTTTCTTCTTCGGCACTGGCCGTTTTTAACATTGCCACAGGGTCGTCCGGAGCTTCTTCGGTCGGCGATAACGGGAATGCGGAAAACGCTTACACGAAGATGGTTGCAAAATACAATGACGTTGTTTACCCTGCCGGAATTCAGCAGAAGCTGACAAGACTTTATGCTCAGAACAAGGAAACCGTCGGCTGGCTCTATATCCCCGGCACGAGCATCAATACGCCGATTGTTCAGCACAAGGATAACGATTTTTATCTTACAAAAAATTTTTACGGCTCATACACAAGATACGGCTGCGTTTATGCCGACTATCAGAACAAAAAGAATACGCTCAGCAAAAATACGGTTATATACGGTCATGACATGAGCTGCGGAACGGCATTCTATGACCTTAACCGATATGACGATATTGAATGGTACAAAAAAAATCCCGTTATTCAGTACTGTACTCTTAACGGAAACTATACTTTTTTGATTTACACAGCGTTTCTTACCACCGTTAACTCAAAGGATGACGGCGGATATATGTTCAATTTTATTGAGCCTAATATGACCGATTCCAACTTTGCAGGCTTTATTGAGCAGGTAAATCAGCGTGCGCTTTACACAACAGGCGTTGACCTCAAGGCTTCGGACAGGATAATCAATCTTTCAACCTGTAATTATACCTATACAAATTATATCGGCAGAAAGGTTGACACAAGACTTGTTGTTATCGGCAGACTTCTGCGTTCGGGTGAAAGTGCTGACGTTAATACATCCAAGGCAAAGGAAAATCCCAACTACAGAAGACCGCAGGTTTGGTATGACTACAAGGGAACAAAGAATCCCTATGCCGGCTCTCGTTCATGGAAGCCGAGCACAAGATAAATAAAAATGAATTAAAGAAAGCAGTGATTTTTTGTCAGACGAAGAAAAAATCGGCGAAAATAATGAGCTTAATCCATTAGAAATCGATGAAAACGAAGATATAACAGAATATATAATCGACGGCTCGTTTGAAGCGTTAAAAAAACGGTTCGAAGCGGCAGAGGAAGACGCAAGCATTCGCAACGAGGATTTCAATCCGCTTGTTTCGGGTGCAAAGGCTGCAAAGCATCAGCCCGTCGACGATCTGCGCAGCTCGCCGAGCTTCAGGAAGGACTCTTTTCTTACCGAAGCTCCGAATAGGTTAACCAATGAATTCGGCTCGGCAGAGAGCACATTTGACAACGACGTAATCTCCTTTGGCGAGATCTCACTTGATTTATACGGCGACCTTTCACAGGATGACGGTGAAAAGGACTTCGATAAAAATGAGGAATACAATACAAATACCCGGGTAATCTATGTTGACGAGGATACCGAGGACGGAATAAAGCGAAACTCCGACCTCGAGGTATCCGACGTGTTTACTGCGGATTAATTAATCAAGAGGATAACAATGAATAAAAAAGAGATAAAAACTTCCATACTCTCTCTCGTGAGAAAAGCATTGCTCGGACTTTCCGTTATTTGTTTTATAGCTTGCTCCGCTTATCTTATCAAGAATTATGTAATAGAGCCTTATAAAAACAAAACGGCGTCGGAAACGCCCTCGATTGATGAAAGCGATATTCAAACAACAATCATGGCAAATAAATCGAAGCATGTTCTTGCAAAGTACAAAGAGCTTTTGGAAAAGAACGAGGATTTTGTCGGAATCCTCAAAATTCCGCTCCTTGACAAGGATGACATGAAGGTTGTTCAATGCGACGATAACGAGACCTATCTTTCCAAAAATTTCAACGGCGAATACTCCAATTACGGAACATTATTTGTTGATTACAGAAATAAGGTAGATAACTTTGACGCCAACACCATAATATACGGCCATAAAATGCGTGACGGACAGATTTTCGGCCACTTGAACTATTATAAGGATATTGATAACTACAAGGAATATCCCACCATTAAATTTAACACGATTTACGAGGACGGAACATGGAAGATTTTTGCCGCATTTATTGCGAATGTTTATGATTCGCAGGATAACGGCTATACCTTCCCCTATCTGACAGTCAATTTCCCCTCCGACGCAAAATTTAACGAATTTATTGCCGACGTCAAGTCACGTTCATATTACACAAATGAGGACGTTGACGTCAAGCCGGGCGATAAGATTCTCACTCTTTCAACCTGCTGCTATGAATTTGAGGATTCACGCTTTGTTGTTATGGCAAGACGTGTTCGTGACGGAGAAGACGAAAATGTAGATGTTTCCAAGGTCAAGGAAAACGAAAATCAAAAATTCCCGCAGGCATGGTATGATGCAAACGGCATGGAAAACCCGTTTGAGAATTCAAAAAAATTCACGCTTGAATAAGCAATAAATACAGAGGTGCAAAACAATGGACATAAAACTTTTTTCACTTTGTAACCAGGACTCACAGGAGGCTGAAAAAGGAAAGGAATATATTCTCGGCTGCGTAAAGGACTATTTCCCCGAATGCGGCGATTTCAATGAGTTTACGTCTCAGAAAAGAATGCTTGTCGCTATCTCGCAGAGCCTGCTTGCGGCAGATATAGTCCTTGTTGCCGTTCAGTCGACAATGTATAACGCAACCAAAAGACTCCTCTCGTCCGCACTTGATATCCCAACAAAGGCAAACGAAGAGGTTTCGGCGGTGCTTTCCGGCAGACCGAAGGCAAAGCAGCTTAAGCCGAACCTTTACACTGCGGCGGTAACATTCCCGGAAACGTTGTTCTGCCGACAAGCGATTATCTCAACTGCGGCTTTGCAATCACCTCGGGCGGACAGCATATCATATACATGCCCGTTGAGGAGGAGAAGGCTCAGCAAATTGTGCTCGGCTCTCTTTATGATTATTTTGCGGAGCTGAGCGAGCCGTACACGGTTTCCAATGCCTTGAAAAACAGACACAGAAAGCTGATTGATAAGGCCGTAAAAAAGCTTAATGACGAGTCAACGAGAGTTGCCGTAGTCGGAAACGATTCGGCCGATTACCTTGTTTCTTTTCTCTCGAAGGATGACATATCTGTTTTTACGATTGATATTAACTATGAATTTCCCGATGTTGATAACGACGTCAGAGAGCTTGCCGTGACGTTTGCAAGAAATGTTCGTGAAGCAAACCGCACCGAGATCGGTGTTTACATATCCGACCCGTTCGTTACCAATGACGAATCGGAAGCCGTTTGCGCTTATATCGCAATAGCGAACAGCGAAGGAATCAAAACATACAAGATGTTTATGGAGGACGGCGAAACCACAAAGGATTTGCTGAAAGCCTGTGCCGACAAGCTCCTGCTTATTCTCAGCGGCTGCGAGCAAATGGGTGATAACGACGAGGAATCCGAGGACGAAAGGAAAGCAGACAAGGATTTCAAGGGTATTCTCGGTATAATCGCCTCTGCAGCTGTTTTGGCCGCATCAATCGCAGGCTTTGTTACTGCACTTATTTTACGATGAAAGGATGATTTTTATGAAAAAGACAATGTGCATCATTATTTCCGTTTTAACGGCACTTTCATGCTGCTTTGTTTTTGCCGGGGCAAAAAAAAGCTATGACGCAACTTGGACGATGAAAGCCAATGTTAACGGCACTTCCTACAGCTCGGATTCGACGATCGGCGTCAATCCCGGCGACAAGGTAAAGGTTACACTTCATCTTTCCAACAATTATTACACCGGCCCCACCTGCTTCCAGATTTTCTATACTACCTCGGTTTTCGAAAAGGCCTCGGCAGGTGAATTCAACAAAAGCGGCAGGCTTTACGGCGTTTGCGGAAAGTCATTTACAAGCTTTGTTGATTGGGAGAAAATCGCTCAGGGCAACAGAAACCTCGGCTGGCCGAATTACAGTGCGGACAAGCTTGCCGAATACAAAAAAACACATCAATTTCTCCGTGTCACCATGACTCCGAATGTTTCTTTGACAACAACGGCAGTCGGAAATCTGAATGAAGACCTTATTACTATTACGTTCGATGTTTCAAAATCGGCTCAGCCCGGTGCGGTGGGTGAAATAGCGCTTCCGATTGAATCAAAGAGAACAAAAAATTACAAGACGGGCTTTTTCTACAGCGCAATTTACACCAGCTCGGACATGACGCAGACGTCTATTATGTACTCCGACGACCAGCACTTTGACTGCTCAAAGGCAACCTTAAAATTCAAGGTAAATACCTCCGCTCAAAAAGGAGATGTTAATAAGGACGGAAAAATAAACTCCGCCGATGCGCTCCTTGTTCTTCGATATTCCGTAGGCAGTGCCAATCTTGATTCAGAAAGATTTACACTTGCTGATGTCAACGGCGACAAAAAGGTTAACTCGGCAGACGCATTGAAGATTCTTCAATATTCTGTCGGAGCTATAAATAAATTCTAAAAAAACAGAAGGCCGATTCATTTCGACCTTCTTTCTCTTTATTTAAGTTCCTTTATAAGATTACCCGCTTCAAAAGCCTCAGTTGCATAATCAACGCATTTTGCTTCTACCGAGCAGCGTTCACAGCCGGCAAATTTTAATGCATCAATAAAAGCTTGATAATCATACTCCTCTAAGCTTTTGGGAAATCTTCTCTTTAATCCGTCCGTTGACGTCGGATTGGAGAAATGCGCATGTCTGACAGAGCCTTTGAGCTGACGTATATCGTCGTTGTTATCATCAACCATGTGATATAAATCCGCAAGACACGCAATGTTGTCCCTGCCCGAGAGAACGGCAAGCATTGTACCCTCTTTAACGGTATTTATCATATTGGTTTCTTCTTTTCTCAAGGGTTCGATGACAACGGTCATTCCGTATTTTTCGGCAATCGGTGAAACGACGGTTTTAAGGAAATCCCCGAGTTGGCGGAAGCCGTCGGCGAAGCTTATTCCGTCGGGAACATTTCGTGCTGCGCTCGAACCGAAAACGATTACTTCAAGACCTATTTCCTTGCCTCTCGCCATTCCTTTTTCGATATATTCAACGTATTCTTTGCCCGAAAAATTGTGGCCGATAACCGGAAGATCGCCCGGTAAGAAGCAGTTTGCCGCTTCGCATTTTATATCGCTGTCCTTAAGAGCTTTTTTGAAGCATTGAAACATTTCCTCATCGGCTCTCGAGAGCAAGCTGAAGCCGCATTCCATATAATCAAAGCCTGCATCTTTGGCAATTTTAACATTCTGCGGGCTGTCGATGCCCATACACATTCCGTATCGCATACAATTTTACCTTCCTTTTTTATGACATGATTATACCATAAGGATAGAAATGGGTCAATATACATAATTCAACCGCCGACTTCACAGTCGACGGTTGTTATTCTTATGCAAAAGTCCGATTCAAGCCATCTTTCTGTTTGTCGAGGGAGACTGATGCTTATAAATTCTCGAAGAGTTTTGTCATATTCATCTCTTTGTCGGCATATTATATAACGCCGTCCTATCGGAAAAGGGCGGCGTTTATCCTAAAATATCTTTTTTGGGCGGAATTTCTGCTGAAATAAAGTTTTTTTCTAAAATATGCTTGTACCGAAACAGAAAGGTGGGTAAACTATGAAAAAAATAAATATCAAAGGTGTTTCCGTACAAACCTGGGCAAGAACGATTGTGCTCTTGCTCGCGTTAATCAGCCAGCTTTGCGTTATTCTCGGCAAAAGAAGCGAAGCAATTGATGTTGATCAATGGCAGGAATATGCAACCTATATTCTAACCGTTATCGGTTCGGTCTGGTCATGGTGGAACAATAACAGCTTCACCGAAAAGGCACAGAAGGCCGACCGAATCATGAAAGGAGATGAGAGCGATGGCAACTAAAGGCGTTGACGTATCTTATTGGCAGAAAACAATAGACTGGAACAAGGTCAAGGCCGACGGGATCAAGTTTGCAATAATCCGATGCGGCTACGGCAACGGCGGAGTCGACTCGTACTTTGAGCGAAACGTCAAGGAATGTGAGCGAGTCGGAATCCCGTGGGGTGCATATTATTTCAGCTATGCCGAGTCGGTTGAGGAGGCAAAAAGAGAGCTTGATAACTGCCTTAAGCTGCTTAAAGGCAAGAAGCCCTCCTACCCTGTCTACTATGATCTTGAGGACGAAGCCACGACAGGCAGTCAGTCGAATTCGACCATTCTTAAAATGGCAAAGGTTTTTATCGACGGAATCGAGCAGGCAGGCTATTGGGCGGGTATTTATGCCAACACTAACTGGTTCAACACTCGTCTGACAGATTCATGGTATGACAAAAAGGCCAAGTGGGTCGCACAATATAATGATAAGAACACATACAAAAAGTCATACGGCATATGGCAATACACTTCATCGGGCAAGGTGAAAGGAATCGACGGCAATACCGATCTCAATTACGGATATGTTGATTATCCGGCGTTGATTGACGGCAAAAAGCCCGACCCGACACCTGAAATTGATATTCCAAAATCAAAAAACATCGGAGGAAACGATATGACAAGAGGATATTTCCGAAAGGGCGACGCCAATGAGGGCGTTTATGCTTACAAGCAGCTCTTGATTTCCCTGAAGAAGGCTAAAGTTATTACTCAGGGCGTTGATGATAACAACATCTTCGGCGATGGCACCGTTGAGGCTACTAAGCAGGTGCAGCGAGCCGCAAAGATTGAGGTCGACGGCCTTGCGGGATCAAGAACGATCAGAGCTTGCTATGTGCTGCTCGTAAGTAAAATAAGCTAAAAAACGGGTGCAGAAGCCTGCTATGGGTTTCTGCACCGTTTCTTTTGTTATTAAAGTTTTACATTTCCTTCGGGAAAAAGATGTTTAAGTATCTTTTTCTTCTCCTTATCGGAAAGTGTTCTGAATTTTCCGACAATTTCCTTTTCGATAGGATGCAAATCGGTTATTCTTGAAAGCGGAGTTTCAGAAGAATTTTCGTCCTCTTCCTGAGGGTCATGAAGCTTTATCGAAGTATTGTCGTCAAAAATCAAGTATTCAAGACCGACATTGTATATGCTTGCAAGCTTTCTCATAACCTGAAGCGGAGGATTTGCGATTCCGTTTTCATATTTTGAGAATGACGTTCTACTCATTCCGAGTATATTTGCAACGTCATCCTGCGTCATTTTAAATTCTTTACGAAGCTTCAGAAGTTTTTTTCCTAATTCCGGATTTGGGGGATTAATCATTGCTCTCTTCTCCTAAGCATTAAAATTACTTATAATATAACACATAAATCTTAAAAAGTACAGGAAAAAATAACTAATTCCGAAAATATTATCGAATTACGTCGAATATTCTTTTATTTTGTCGATTCAGTTGATAAACAGAGACGACTGTGTTATAATTTTACGGTCATAGTTTTTCCTGAAAGAGGCTTATTATGTTTGATAAAGAAATATTCAAGGATGTAAAATATTATGTCGCCGACCTCGACGGAACGGTTTATCTCGACAATGAATTAATTGACGGAGCAAAGGAGTTCTTTGACCTCGTTAAAGAAAACGGAAAGGATTTTTATTTTTTGACGAACAATTCATCAAACAATTCAAAGGTTTGCCTCGAAAAGCTTGTTAAAATGAATTTCCCAGTTCCGGAGGAAAAAATAATCATTTCAACGCATGTTGCAATTAATTATATCAAAAAGAACTACCCCGGCAAATCGGTATATCTTATCGGAAACAGCCGTTTGCTTTATGATTTCGAGAAATCGGGTATTACTCTCACCTCGGACATGCCCGACATTGTTGTACTCGGTCTTGACGACACTCTCAACTACGAAAAAATCCGCAAGGGCTGTAATTATATAATCAAAGGGGCAAAATTCATTGTCACTCATCCCGATATCAAAGCACCTATGGGCGACGATTATATGCCCGACGCCGGCTCAATGATGGCACTTTTTTCAACCTGTACAGGCGTTGAGCCGCTTGTTATGGGCAAACCCGAGGTATACACAGCGGACTATCTGACCGAGCTGCTTTGCTGCAAACGTGAAGAAATCTGCTTTATCGGCGATTCCCTCGCAGCGGACATCGCTCTCGGCGTCCGTCACGGCATGAAAACCGCCTGCGTTTTGACGGGAGTTACAACCCCCGAAATATATAAAAAATCGGATATAAAAGCCGATGTCTGCGTTGATTCCATAAAAGATCTTTGTGCGATTTTTCGGTAAAAAACGGCAAAAAGTCAGTTCGAAACCATCCTGACTTAAAATAAAACTAAGGAGCTAAAAAAATGAAGAAGATGAAAAAAGGTACGGCATACACCGTACAAGGTGCGCTGATTGCGGCGATTTATGCGGCGTTGACTTACGCCGTTGCACCGCTGTCATTCGGTGCAACACAGTTCAGAATTTCCGAGGCGTTAACGGTGCTTCCGGTATTCACTCCGGCGGCAATCCCGGGTCTTGCGATCGGGTGCATAATTGCCAATATAGGAAGTCCTTACGGGCCGATTGACATTGTTCTCGGAACTCTTGCAACCGTTCTTGCCGCATTGATGACAAGACTGACAAGAAACATTAAATTCAAGAACATTCCCCTGCTGTCGCTTATTTTCCCGACAATTTTTAACGGAATAATAATCGGAGCGGAAATAATGATGTTCACTCCCGGTCAGGCAGGAATTGTAGGATTTTTCACTTCTGCTTCGGGAGTTGCTCTCGGTGAGGTAGTTGTTTGCTACACTCTCGGAATCCTGCTTTATATCGGACTTGATAAAACCAATGTATTTAAAAAGCTTGGTGATTAAATGAAAATCGGATTTTTGATAAAGGATTTATCCTTCGGCGGAGCTGAAAGAGCGACCGTATCGCTTGCCAATTACTTCGCTTTGCATTCTCAGGACGTTGAAATTATAACATTTAAGGGCAGCGAAAGCTTTTACCCTCTTGAGGAGCTTGTAACCGTTTACACCGCCGATCTCGGCGAGCTTGAGCAATCGGCTTCTCTCAAAAGACTTTTCGGCTCGATAAAAAGAATCTTCAGAATAAGAAAAATTGTTAAATCTCAGCAGCTTGACGTTCTTATCGGTATGAGCTTTGCCATGACGTGGTACACGGTGCTTGCAACAATGTTTACCAAAACAAAATCCGTAGGCACGGAGCGAAGCAATCCATACAGGTATAAGGCTACTAAGCTTAACACCTTTCTGAGAAAATTCTTTTATAATTTCACTGACGGCTATATCTTTCAAACACGCAGAGCGGCTCAGTTTTTCGGCAATAAGAAAAGCGAGCGAGATATAATAATTCCTAACGCCATTTTCAATGAAACCGTTTATTCCCTCTCACCTCCGGCCGAGCGGAAGAAAATAATCTGCGCAACCGGCAGACTGATAAAACTGAAACGGTTTGATATGCTGATCGATGCTTTTGCAAAAATCGCAGATCAAATCCCCGGCTATATGCTGTTCATTTTCGGCGAGGGCGAGGAGAAGAACGACCTTGAAAATCAGATTGAATATCTCGGATTAAAAGACCGGATTATTCTTGCAGGAACCGACCCTCAGGCGGTTAAATTCGTAAATTACGCTTCGGTTTTCGATCTCTCTTCCGCTTTTGAGGGAATGCCAAACGCTCTGCTTGAAGCTCTTGCAATGGGCGTTCCGTGCGTTTCTACACGCTGCGAAATGGGTCCGGACGAGCTTATTGAGGACAGAGTGAGCGGAATACTTACGGACGTCGGAAGCAGCGAACAGCTCAGCGAAGCGATGCTTGAAATTATCCAAAATCCCGATTTTGCAAAGAAGCTTTCGGAAAACGGAAGAAAGCTTCTCAAAACTCATTCGATTGAAAGCATCAGCCGCCAATGGCTTGATTATTTAAACAGGATATAGTTTTATAAAATTTACAGCGGCAAAGCTCATTTGATGGTTTGAGCTTTGCCGCCTTTTTTATTCGAATTTAACAACCAACACGCCGTCAATGTTCTGAATATAGCCCTTGTTCGGATAGGTAGGCATAGCCTTAACTCTTTCATCCCGTGTTAAATCCTTTTCACTGTAATTGATCGGATAGTTCAAATAATAGGTGAAGAATTTTTTATAGGAATTATAGATATCCAAACGTGAACTTTGATAAAACGATGATCTGAAGGTAAGGCCGATAGGCAGCTCGGGAGCAAGGTCAAAGCCTTCGTAAATGCTGAATACCTCAGGAACGCCGATAAACATGACGGGAGTCACACCGACCGAATAGTCGTCACGCTCCTCCAAATCGTCAACCACTCTTGTCATAAGAGAGACTGTTGCCGTTTTTTCCATATCCTTTTTAAGATAAAATGTGTTTGAAACAACAACGTTATTGAAGCCGATTATTGCACAAAGTGCAACAGCAACAATGTTAATCGACTTTATATTCTTCTCTCGATTGAACATGTAAATCATAACAAGTGCGAAAATATAAAGGAAATTGAACGAATAAGTCATCAAATCATGTTCACTTCCGCTTTTGATAGTCAGACAAATTAAATTGAGCGAAAGCGGCAATGCCGCAAGTAAAAGAAGTGAAACGACTTTTTCTCCCGTCTTGCCTTTGCCAAGCTTGAAAATCATGATTAAGCAGAGAGCTACGCCGATGGCAATTAACAAAATATCGGCGATGCCGACTATCGGAAGCTCATAAATTGTTCCCGGCTTTACAACATCATGAATAAGCTTATAAAGCATTACCTTCAGGCTGACAATAATTGATGTATGTTCGCCCGAAAAAGCGTCTGTTCTGCCCTCGATTTGAACATTGAAAAACTTACAAGAAAGCTTGTATATAAGATAATAAGCAACAACGCTGAGCACAAACGAGACAATGGCTATTATTCCCCTTTTGAGCACCTGAGAATACTTGCTGCCCTCAAGAAGATTCTTCAATGAAGCTATGATGACTATCGCAAACGCAACCTCAATATAGCTCTGATACAATCCGAGCGAAAGCACGCCGGATAAAAAAGCAAGCAAATACCAGCCCGGTTTATCTTTTTTCATCAAAATATAGGCAGCCAGACTTGCGAAGAAAAGAGCAAGCATATCGTAGTCAAGCTCATAGATATATGTTGCGGTCATCGAATAAATCGTTCTGTTCGTGACCATGAATATTGAAACGAGAATAATCATAGCCTTTGAATCAATTTGTATTGTTTCAAGGATAAGATAAAGCGAAGCTGCTATCAGAAACAAAGAAACTATACCGATCAGCCATGGTAAAGCAATCTGTCCCCTGATCTTCATAATCAAAGGAACAACAAAACGGCCCAATGCAAGCTTCCATTTGATCTCAGTCATATCTGAATAGAGCGCATTCAGAGAATCATGCGAAAATGAGCTGTGGAAGAATTGATATGCATGGGCAATCAGGCCGATAATAACGGTGACAATAACGCAATACAAAAATTTATCTCGCTTTTCGGAAGTGTTTAAAAACGATTTCTTTTTTATTAGCTCCATTTACTTAATTATCTCCCTAATATAGTTTTCGGTGTTCATCAATTCATCAATTATCATTCTCTGATATTTTGTGAATTTCTTTTGGTCGCAGGAGCGTGACCAAAGGCTCATAGGTACACCGACCTTGTTCATATGATATTTCGCCGTCTGAGGATAGGCCAAAACCTCAAGGAAGGCTGTAAGAGTAAGAAATCCCTGTACCCTCTCGGCCTTTTCAGGCTCTTTTTCATAATTCTCGCAAACCCAAGCATATAAATCGGGATGGAAGTTACCCATAATGCCCGAAAATCCGGCTGCACCATGTCTGAGAGTATAAAGGAAGGTCTGTGAATTGGCATTAAAGAGCTTAATGCTTGTTCCTTTGAGCTGTTCAAGCCTTGCATCAAGCATATCGGGGTCACAGCAGGTATCCTTGATAAAGGTAAATCTGCCCGTTGAAATACACCAGTCAAGAATTTTCGGCGTAAGAATTCTCTTGTAAGGATAAGGACATTCGTAAATACCGATGGCAATGTCCTCGGGGAGCTTTGAAAGAAGATGTTCGGCATTCTTTATCCATACATCGTCGCCGTCATTATGAAGGTCAAGTCGGTTGCTGACCCAAACAATGGCATCAACGCCTGTGTTTGCCATTGCTGTCATCTCTTCGATCTGAGCGTTCATGTCGTCAGAATTGTGACCCGAAGCAACAACGGAAACGTTCTTTCCGCTTGCCTTGACCGTTTCGACAACCGTTTTTGCGATTTTAATCTTCTCATCAAGTGAAAGATAAATCATTTCGCTTGACTGACAAACGGCGAAAATACCTGTGCAGCCGTTATCGATATACCAGTTTGTAATATTTTTAACCGCTTCATAATCGACTGTGTTATCGTCATGGTACGGCGTTATCATCGTGGGATATGTTCCTTTGTTAATATCCTTCATTTTATGACCTCCGATTAAATTATGCTGAGTTGAATTTAATACAATTATAGTGTATAAATTTTAAAAAATCAATTCATTATTCAATTATACTTGAAAAAGTGTAATATTTTGTTGAAATTGTACGATGTACTATGTTATAATAATCAGGAAATATTTTAGAGTATTGGATGTGATCTTCGATGAAATGTCCGTTTTGCGGCTACTCAGAGAGTAAGGTTATTGATTCCCGTCCCACAGACGAGGGTGAAAGAATTCGCAGAAGAAGAGAATGTATGAACTGCGCAAAAAGATTTACCACCTATGAGATTATCGAAAGCGTTCCCATAATTGTTGTTAAAAAGGATAAATCAAGAGAAGCCTTTGACAGGAACAAGCTCTTCAACGGCCTGCTTCGTGCCTGCGAAAAACGCCCCGTTTCAATCGAAACGATCGAAAGAATTGTTGACGAGATTGAAACCACTCTTCAGAATTCACTTGACCGTGAAGTAACTTCGATTCACATCGGCGAGCTTGCAATGGATAAGCTCAAGGATACCGACGAGGTTGCATATGTTCGCTTTGCATCTGTTTACAGACAGTTCAAGGATATAAACACATTTATGGATGAGCTTGCAAAGCTCCTCGGCGAAAAAAATAATTAAGCGAGATGACTGATTATGAAGAAAAAAAATAAGGCTCTCAAGGTTGGCCTCGGTGTTACGGCTGCTGCGTTTGCCGTTGCGGATCTTGCTTGCGACTTTGCCATCAAGCGTCCCGACCCGACGAAGAAGAAAAAGCCCGAAACCCGTGAGATGTACATAAAGCGTGCCGAAATCAGACGTCAGAACAACCAGAATCTTTATGACCTCAATCCTGAGGATTTGACTATAAAGAGCGTTGACGGTCTTGATATGAAGGCCTGGTATCTCCCTGCCGAAAAGGAGACAAAGCGTTTTGTTATCTGCGTTCACGGCCATAAGTGCAACGGACCCGACGAATTCAGCCATATGATGCCGTTCTACCACTACGACCTCGGATATAATTATCTTCTCCCCGACCTCACCGGTCACGGCAGAAGCGAGGGTGAATACATAGGCTTCGGCTCGTTTGACGCAAAGAATATTCTTCTTTGGGTTGATTACCTTATCAATCGCTTCGGCGAGGATATTGAAATTATTCTTCACGGTATCTCAATGGGTGCGGCAACCGTGCTAAACTGTAACGAGATGTCGCCTCCGGATCAGGTTAAGATTATCATTGAGGACTGCGGCTTTACAAGTGCCGAGGCTGTAATGAACAACACCCTCAAGGATATGATCGGCTTCAAGTTCATGCCTATTGTTAAGCTCGGCAGTGTTGTAAGCAAGATTAAGGCCGGATATTTCTTCTCGGAGAGCGATCCGCTCAGGAATATGAATAAAGCAAAGAATCCCGTTCTGTTCATTCACGGCGAGCAGGATACATATGTACCTTTTGCTTACGGCAAGGAGCTTTATGACGCTTGCCCCACACCTAAGGATTATCTTTGGGTGCCGAACACGGTTCATGCCTTCAGCTATTATAATGCCAAGGATGAATATGAACAGAAGGTCAAGGACTTTATTGCAAAATATATGGATAAAAAAGAGGAAGCTGTGACAGCATAATAATATAAACAAGGGCACGCTTGTGCCCTTTGCTTTTGGAGGTAAACATGGAATATAAAGATTTGTCAAGAGAAAAACTTTTAGATATGAAAAAGACGCTTGAAGCCGAGTACGAGGCTTTCAAGGCAAAGGGACTTAAGCTCGATATGTCAAGAGGCAAGCCGAACAAGGCTCAGCTTGATTTGACAAACGGTATGCTTGATACCGTCAATTCTTCGAGCGATATGACCGCTTCGGACGGCATGGAAACAAGAAACTACGGCGGACTTATGGGTATTCCCGAGTGCCGCAGGCTCATGGCGGAAATTGTTGGAGCGGACGAAAAGAACGTCATCATCGGCGGCGTTGCAAGCCTTACTCTCATGTACGATTATATTTCACAGTGCATGGTATTCGGCTGCGGCGGAAATGAGCCATGGATCAAGCAGGGTGAGATTAAATTCCTCTGCCCCTGCCCCGGCTATGACAGACATTTCGGAATTCTTGAACATTTCGGCATCAAGATGATAAATATTAAAATGAATGCCGACGGTCCGGATATGGACAGCATTGAGGAATATGTCAAGGATGAGAGCGTTAAAGGACTTTTCTGCGTTCCGAAATACTCGAATCCCGACGGAATAACATTCTCGGACGAGGTTGTCCGCCGCTTTGCGGCTCTTAAGCCTGCGGCAAAAGATTTCAGAGTGATTTGGGACAATGCTTATATTGTTCATGACCTTAACGACACGCCCGATAAGCTTCTCAATATTTTTGATGAGGCGAAGAAATGCGGCAGTGAGGATATGTTCATTGAGGTTATTTCCACCTCAAAAATAAGCTTTGCCGGCGGCGGAATTTCCGCTGTAATTGCTTCGGACGCAAATATTGCCGAAATCAAGAAGCGCATGGGCATTCAGATTATCTCAAACGATAAAATCAACCAGTTAAGACATGCAAGATATTTTAAGAATCTTGACGGCATAAAGGCACATATGAAAAAGCAGGCCGCAATTCTTAAGCCGAAGTTCGACACGGTTACGGACGGATTTGAGAAAGCATTTGACGGAACCGGAATTGCAAGCTGGAAGAAGCCGAACGGCGGATATTTCATCAGCCTGTTTGTTATGAAGGGCTGTGCAAAGCGTGTCGGTCAGCTCTGCAAGGAAGCCGGACTTACGCTTACAACTGTCGGTGCAACCTATCCCTACGGCATTGACCCTGACGACAGCAACATCAGAATAGCTCCTTCATATCCCAATGTTGACGAGCTTCAAAAGGCCGTTGAGCTGCTTTGCATCTGCGTCAAACTTGCCGCTGTCGAAAAATTAACGGAAGAGTGATTATATGAACAAGCCCTTGTATAATGTCAGAGAATTTCATAATTTCAGAGAGCTGCTCAATCAAAGCGAGGAGCTTTACGGAAACAGTCCCGCTTTCAAGGTTAAGAACCAAATCGGACAGATTCTTGACATCAGCTACACCCGCTTCAAGGCTGATATAGAGGCTCTCGGAACGGCTTTGCTCAGTCTCGG
>ENA-OOQX01000416-OOQX01000416.1-human-gut-metagenome-genome-assembly--contig:-NODE-416-length-16566-cov-2.951184_pt1 | contig 16566 bp, 18 predicted proteins | sample MGYA00241267_ERZ501173 | MGnify/ENA primary metagenome ERZ501173 (study PRJEB25962, sample SAMEA2042500) | human gut metagenome | biome: human gut; feature: human-associated habitat; material: faeces... | reverse complement strand
GTGTGTTATGCAAAATAGGTTGTAATAACCTTGATCAAGGTAATTGCCACACGTTTTTTCTTCTGCCGCAGTGCGGCAGCCAGATTGACGGTAGTGGTCGTCTTGCCGACCCCACCCTTGTGGTTCAAGACAGCAATGATTTTCGTCATCGTTCTCACTCTTTTATTCCATGTACAAAGATAATACTATTTTTAGTAAATACTATAATTAGCGAATACTATTTTACGCAAATACGCATTTAAGGAACATAGTATTTACTACTTTACTATGATACTAAATGTAGCATATACTACAACCCGTACCCGTAAGGAGAGATACTAATGTACTATGTATAGTATATACTACATTTAGTAAGACTTGACTTCCTGCGATATGGCGGCTATATCAGAAAGGCAGGTCGTCCGTGTCGTCCTGCGGCGCAGCGGAGGGCGCCGGGGCGTTGTCCTCCGCCCGGGCTCCGGCCGCGTCGCGTTTGCCGGCGCCGATGAAGGCGATCGAGTCCGCCGTGATGGTAAGCTGCGTCTGGCTATTGCCGTTGCGGTCCTCCCACAGCGAGGCGGAGAGGGTGCCATCGACCAGCACCAGCCGTCCTTTGGTCAGATACTCGGCCAGGCGGATATGGTTCTCGCGGTTGCTCTTGACCCTGACCCATGTAGTGACGTTCTGCCCTTTCGAATAATCGTCCACGGCTATATCCATTGCCATGAATGAGCCGTGCGTACCCGTGATGACCCTGCAGTCCTTGCCGATGCGTCCGATCGTGTGTGTATGTATCATAATAGAAGTTTGTTTGTGGCAGGTTGGTTAGTTCTGCCGTTACCTGAAAATCGTCGTTTCTTTTTCCCTTCAAGATAGGTATGTGACTTAATATATTTTATTATCAGATATATAATACGGCAAATACCTAATTGAATAACAGAATAGTAACAACTTGGCAATATATGGTTCCAACTAATTACCTATACGATTTTTTACCAGAATCTTGTTAATTAGAAAATCTATCGCAATATGTCAACAATGTATCTATTATTTCATATAAACAGGTAGTGTTTGCCATAGCCGGAATGAGTAACCAACTGTTTGTTTCTACTTACATGCTTCAGTTGCCAGATAAAACAAGTTTGGAAAAATTCTTATTATGTCAATTAAAGGAGTAAATCATTCACATATAAGATGGACTGAAAAGGAAGTATTAAAACATTAATTCCATTTTCAGTCCATTTTACAATTACAGTTTCCAGCCGGAAATGCTTTCTTGAATATTCCATAAATGAGCGTACAGCCCTTCATTTCGGACAAGGTCATCATGTGTGCCTTCTTCCTTTATCCGTCCGTTGTCCAAGACAATAATCTGGTCGGCATCCTTGATAGTTTTAAGCCTGTGGGCAATGGCGATAACGGTACGTCCCTTGATTAAAGAATCGATTGCTTTTTGCACTTCTACTTCATTTTCGGGGTCAAGTGAGGCGGTTGCTTCGTCAAGCAGAATGATTGGCGCATCTTTTAGAATAGCACGGGCTATGGATACGCGTTGCTTTTCTCCGCCCGAAAGGGTACACCCCCCTTCGCCTACCAAGGTGTCATATCCTTTGGGCAACCGCATGATGAAGTCATGGCAACAGGCTTTTTTAGCTGCGGCTATAATTTCTTCTTCCGTCGCGTCAGTTTTACCAAAGCGGATATTATTGCGTATGGTGTCCTGAAACAGATAGACATCCTGAAATACCATAGAGATGTGGCTCATCAGACTTTCTGGATTTATCTCATTCATCGGAACACCATTGAAAAAGATACATCCTTTCTGTGGGTCGTAGAAACGGGCGCAAAGCTTCATCACCGTACTTTTCCCGCTTCCCGAAGGTCCGACAAGAGCCGTCAAGGAGTTTTTCGGGAGCGTAATGTTTATATCATGCAACACTTCCTTGTCTTGATAGGCAAACGATACGTGTTCAAACCGGATGTCGCCCGCTGCCGGGGATTGCCGTTCTCCTTTCATCTCCGGCTCGTTCATCAAGGAAAGGATGCGTCCACCGGCAATGGAAAAATAGCGGAACTCGGTAAAGTTTGTCAGGGCGGAAGTCAGCGGGTCGAACACACGAGAACCGACTACAAGGAATAGCACGAATACAAGGATTGAAAGTTGCCCTCCCAACAGAAGGTAAGTTCCACATAGCACCATCATTGTCAGCCCGGCACGTACTAAAGTGATGCTCAACAAGACGAACGGGCCTAACAAGGCTTCCTGACGGATGCAAGCACGGCGAAGTTCTGCAAACGCATCGCGTAACCTGACAAAGCGGTCACCTATCAGATTGTACGCTTTCATTACCCGAATACCCTGCAAGTATTCTTCCAACCGGTTCCCTGCATTGATTTTCGCTTGAATTTGCCTGCCGCTTAGACTTCGTTGTGCTTTTGTGCTTGCCCACAGGACAAGCATGGCAAACGGCAAGGCCGCAAACATACTGACCGCCATCCTCCAATCTATCCATACAAGCGAAGCAAAAGCCAGTACGGGCATGACTATGGCACCCATAAGTTGGGGCAGGTGATGCGAAATTCCGGTTTCTGCCATCATGAAGTCCGTAACAAGCATGGACGACAAATCACCGGGGTCACGCCTTGACAGAAAGCCTAACGAGAGTTTTCGCAGGTGTTCCGCCAGTGACAAACGTCCCGAAGCGCTCATCTCGTATGCTCCTCTAAAATTGGCTCGGTAGGATGCCCGTTCTGCCAAAGCCATGACCAGCATATAAACAGCCATAATGCCGAATATCCACCACAGGCGGGTCGTGTCAAGCGGCTGTCCGCTCCCGTCAAATGCACTGAAAATGATACGTATCGCTTCTATAGAAAGACAAAACGGTACTATATTCACTAAGTTGGCAAGCATGGTGTAACCCACCGGCTTGTAAAGTCTTTCCGTGTGACCTATTGTAATATTCTTTATTGCATTCATATCTTATTTTATTTATATGCTATAATATGTATTTCTTCCTTTTTACGGATTGTTCTGATGGATGAAAATCCGACTTCATGCAACCGCTCTTCCAATTCTGCCGGAGTATAGACAACCATACCGTCTATCCGTTCCGTCCACATTTTTCCAAGTTCGGGGTCGCTCGCTTCCAGACTAATAAGGAAACAACCTCCTTCTCGGAGAACACGCGCCACTTCAGACAACGCTATGTTTACAGGCGACCAAAAATAGACCGTTTCAAAAGCCGTGATAGCATTAAAGAATCCATCCTCATAAGGTAATGAACAAACATTCCCTTGTTGTATGAAACATCTTTTATTCAAGTCTTTTTCGTTGTACTTTTGGGCGAATGAAACACTTTCTTCTGACAGGTCTATGCCGTAGATATTTCCTTTTGGACATAAATTCAATAAACGTTTCAAATTCGCACCACCGCCACAGCCTATATCAAGAACATTCCAATTCGGCTGCCATTCCACTTGCTTCATGCCACGATTAGCTAAAGATGCATGAAAACAATTCATTCCTCGCAAAATCATCCGTCCCCAAAATCCTTGCGGACAACTTGTGTTTTGCAAGACCTTGTTTAAGAAATTCTTCTTTCTCATATTGCTTTTAGTTTTTGTTCAACGTCCAATGGTATGCGCTCGTATAGGCATCCCACATGTTTTTATATACACCCTCCGTCACAGACAATTGTTCATGCCTTCCGCATTGCACAATGCTTCCTTCTTTCATGACGACAATCTGATGCGCAGAAATAATGGAAGAAAGGCGATGGGCAATCACAATGACCGTCTTGTCCTTTATCAGCGACTGCAAAGCCATCTGCATTTTATGCTCGTTTTCAGGGTCAGCGAAAGCAGTCGCTTCGTCCAACACCAGTATCGGAGCATTCTTCAATATGGCACGAGCTACACATATCCGTTGGGCTTCACCGCCGGACAGGAATACACCTTTATCGCCTATCCTTGTTTCGTAGCCTTGCGGCAAACGCTCTATGAAATCGTGGCATTGGGCAGCTTTCGCAGCGGCTATTACCTTTTCTTTTGTAGCATCTGGAGAACCTACGGCAATGTTCTCATATAATGTGTCGTAAAAAAGGAAAGTGTCTTGAAATACAAATGAAACCATGTCCATCAGTTTTGCCGTATCTATCTGACGAATGTCAATGCCTCCTATACAAATTTCCCCTTGCTCCACATCCCAGAACCGGGGTATTAGGTTGGCAACCGTTGATTTTCCGCTTCCTGAAGGACCGACAAGGGCGGTTATCTTTCCTTGTGGAGCTTTGAAGCTGACATCACGCAAGGCTTCCGTTCGTGTTCCCTGTTCCGTGTTTTCGTAGAAGAATGACACATGGCGAAACTCTACATCGTAAGCGGCAGGCACTTGCGGATGTTCCGGCTCCGGCACAGGTTTCTTTTCAAGTATGCGGTCGATACGGTTTACACCTTCATCGATGTCGCGCGTATTACCTCCTAAAAAAGTCAGTTTGTAAACGGGCGAAGCCATACCCGGTCCCATGATGATAAAAAACAGCCACACCACAGCCAATGAGAGTGATTGCGGACTGGCTTGCAACAGCAGAATACCCATAGGAAGAATAAACGTAACCATCGAATTAAGCAAGACGGTAAATGCTATCATCCCGTTCTGGTAGGTGTCACAGCATTTCAAGGCGAATGTCTTGTATGCCTGAATCTCGGCATTGAACTGACGGAACGAACGGACGCTTTGCCCGAATATCTTGACGACGGGCATTCCCCGTACATACTGCACAGCTGATGCGCTCATTTTTTCCTGTGCATCGTAGTAGATACCCATGAACTCCCTTGCCCTTTTTCCCATGAAATTGGAAAATTGCAGGAATAAGCTAAGTACCACAACGGCCAGGCACACGACTGTCAGCCACACATCCAGCGAGAAAAAGATGACCAGCATTACCACTACCGTTGCCATTACATTGACCAAATCCGGAATGGTATGGGCGATGAAGCCCTCAATTTTCTCGATATTCTGGTCCATTGTTTTCTTGATGGCTCCCGTAGAGGTGTTGTTCAGATACCCCAACGGGAGCTTGCCGATATGCTCGGACAAACGGACACGCAACCCATACAAGATACGAAACGCAGCCACATGGGAGGACATCAGGGCGGCATAGAGCAATACCAATCCGCCAACAAGCCCTCCAAATGCAATCCATCCCCAACGCATCATGTCCGTTCCGTCCAAAGCGGAAAGATTGGAGCCATTCGACAGCAACTCTTTCAAAATTTCATAAACTGCCCAATAAGGCACAAGCATACACACCGCGCTGCCAGCCGACAGCAGACCTGCTAATATAAGCAGACCTTTCCTTTGTCCCGCTATCTCGAACAGACGGGACAAACCTTTTTTCTTTTTTGACTTTTCCATTGTTATTACGCTATTTTGATGTGATTTTATATCCGAGCAATGAACTGAATTTGTAGCAGAGCCAAGGGATGCGCCCCAATATCTGCCCGAAGAAGAATCCCCAGCGTGAACGGAAGAACTTCATATAGTTAGCCTGTTCAATGAGCTTTAAAGACGGTTCCCATTGTTCCACTACATACCCGTTGCTTATGCCGGAACGGATTTGAGCCTCGTGTTTGCGGAGCGAATCGGGCTTCACACCATGTCGGCTCATTATCGTGCCGCACACGTCAAACCACAATTCACCTCCCCCGAAACGGCTTGCCACGTGATGCAGGAAGGCTTTTACTTGCTTCTCGTAGAAGTACATCAGTACCCCCTCCACGATGAAGATAAATTCTGCTTCGGGGTGCTTCCGACGCAAGTCATCCATCCAGTCGGTCTCCAACAAAGACGCTTCAATATAGACATTGTCCGGCTGTTCGGGTATCAATTCCCGGCGTAGAGCAATGACCTCAGGCAAATCCAAATCATAAAAGACTGCTTTCTGACTTCCGATACGCTGGAAACGGGTATCCAGTCCACATCCCACATTGACCACGACCGGATGCGAATGTGCTTTAATAAATCGGCGCACAGCGCAGTCAAAATACCATCCACGCACCACGCATCCCACTTCGCTCAACTTTGCCCCGTCGAACTGGGAATAATCGTATTCCAAACTGTCCGCCAGCCATTCCGCAGCCTTGTCATATAGAATGGGATTATTCCGGCGACTTTCTTTGGCTCTCATGTATAGCGGAATAAGCAATGTTTCCGCTACAATACTCTTAAACTCGTATTTCTGTCTCATATTTTTGGAGTGTTTAATAGTGAATGATATTCAGAATTGTTCATAAAAAAAGGAGGAAACCTCCGTGAAGATTTCCTCCTTACCAACCGTTCTGATGCGGTTGAATGTTCGTATGTACGTTGTCTGTATCTCATATCTTGATAATAGCCCTCCAACCTTGGATTTCAAACAGAATATAATCGTGCAAAATAGCCTCCATCTCTTGCCGGGGTACGGAATGCATCAATAGCTCCTCGAACATCGTGAACATCCATACCGTATGCAAATGAATGATAAAATCGGACACAGCCGTATTGATTTCGGGATGTTTCCGCTGCATGGACGCGAACCACGCCTTAACCAATTCCGTGGAACGGTCGGTATAATTCTCACGGAAGCGTTCCAATGAAGAACCTTGCGCACGGAACAACAGTATTTCCATTAGCGAACGGTGTTTGTCTATAAGCGAAACATATTCGTCAATGCAGGATTTCAGGTATTTTTCCGACCGCATCATCATAATATCTTCGCCCCGTATGCCGTGGTGTTCTTGCAGCATGGCTTCCAAAGCACACAAAACAGGACGGACCACTTCACGGAATAATTCATCTTTGCTTGTGAAGTAGTTATAGATATTCCCAACACCAACACTCGACAATTCCGCTATTTCGCGCATGGAAGTCTTGGAATAGCCTTTCTTCTCGAATTGCTGTCTGGCAATCGTCAATATCCGACCCCGTATGTCCTCTTTCAGCACTTGCATTTATAATGAACAATGTTTCTGATTTTGTTTCTGCAAATGTACGGGGCTTAAATTTATCCGGCAATACCTATTTTTAGGGATTTTACAATATCCAATATATACTTTGGACTTTATTTTATGTAAGCATAAATAAGAAGTAGAATAGTGTAAAATATAAAAAAGGACATCATAATTTTCGTCCAAAAACTTGATGGCCAAATACCTTCATTCTTTTGAAGGTGTTTGGCTAACTTTTTACTATGTTCCTCCAAGAGTTTTTTCTCTGTCTTGATGTGATTGGCAGAACATTGGTTCACCTTAGCAAGTTCACTGTTATCAACCTTAGCACGGATGACGGTGTTTCGTTCCGCCTTGACAATGGCGTTGCTGATACCGTCCACAATGTTGTCGGCACTTTCCTTGGCTGCTTCCAGAGCCTTGAAGGCCGCCCGTTCCCGTTGGACGGTGTGCTTTAGGCTGCCGTGTATGCCGTGCAGTTCTTCTTTCAGGGCTTGGATTTCATTCAACAGATTGCGAAGTCCAACTATTTGACAGTTGACTTCTTGAAGCAGTCCGTCAAGCTCCTGCATATCCTGTTTCAACTCCTCTTCGGGCGTATAATTGGCAAGCCGCTCACGCAGTGCGGCTGTATCGGGTTGTTTCATTTGCGTTGCTGTTTATTGGGTTTGTCATTTGCGTTTCATTCCTGATTTCTTCTGTATGCCGAGCCTATGCAAAGCCTCACGCGCACAACGGCGGGCAAATTCAATCTCGTCTTCCTCCGGGTCTCGTCCCCATTTTAGGTCGGACTGTGAGCCGCCACCACTACCGCCGGATGTAATCTCGTAGGGTGACGCTATAAGAGTGAAGTAAGCCATCGCCAAGTTCTGCAAGTCCTGCCAGTTGGCAAGTTCCCGGTAGTCGAACTCGTCGTTGAAATAGTCAAGCACCTTGCCGGGCAGATAGCGTTTGTAGGTTTTTCCGTCATGTTCAAACTCCGTGGGCTGGCGGTTCGGCTTATAGTCCGTGTAGTCCTCGTAAACCGAGTTGTTTCGCAGTACCAATGGCTGTGGCTTTTGTCGGGCTTCATTAGGAACGGATGGCTTCGGTGTTGCTGTGGCGGTCGGTTTGGGTGTCGGGCTTGCTTGTTTGGTTTTCTGTTTATCCTGTTCGGGATGCAGCTTCTCCCATGTCAGCCTGATGCGTGATGCGGTCAGGTTGCGCCCCTTTCCGAGTTCCGATGCCTTGAACCTTGTGCTGCCCTTGCAAAGCACATAGCCGCGCATCACATCCTTCTTGTCCTTGCGCAGATGCAGTTCGTAGCCTTTGGCGGAAAGCAGCTTTTTATAACCGTCCCATGACCACTTGTCGAGTTCGCGTAAGGCTTCCAAGCAGTCGGCACTGACCTGTGGAATGTTCATCTCGTGTATGTGCATGGCGGTAGTCCAGCCCCTTTGCCGTGCGACCTTTTCAGCCGCCCGTTGTGCGCGGAGGTGGATGGCGTGGTCGTTGTTGATGTTCCCGTCCTCGTCCACCCGGCAGACGATGGCATGTAGGTGCGGTATGCCGCTCTTGGATTCCTCGTGCAGCCAGACGCTGGACTTGCTGCCCGATACGTTGGTGTGTGGAGAAATAACTTTGCCGTCCTTGTCACGTATCTCTTGGCTGTCGAAAGCCGCCGCGAAATCATTCCACAGTTGCCGCCAGTCGTCCAAGGTGAAGTCCCGGGTATGCTCCATCGCCGGGCTAATCTCCATGCGGATGACGTTGTTTTTTATGTTGGGGTGGTTCATGGTGGCGAACTTCATTTCCGTCCATATACCCGTAGCGTCCATGCCCTGCGGCATGAAGTTGTCGTAGATGCGCGTTATCTTTTCGGGATGCTTCTTGTTCCTCGATTCCCCCGACACATAGAGCATCGCCCTTATGCCGTGGGCTACCGCCTTTGCGTTGGCTATCATGCGCCGTCCTCCTTTGTCTCTTGGTTTGTTGTTCCTGCCGGATAGCTGTTCGCCGTCTGCGCGGACTGCAAGAAGTCGGCGACACGGTTTGTAACATGGGCCACTTTCTCGTACCATTCGAGCATGGTCTCTTCGTGCCGGAACAGGCGTATTTTCTCGTTGTCGCTCAGTCCGTGCAGGGCGTTGGCGAAGTTCACCATGTCCGTGCGGCAGGCCGCAAGCTGACGCAAACCGTCCAGTTCCCTGTCGGAAAGCCTTTGCCGTGGCTTGTAGCCGAGTGCCCTTGCCCGGATGAAGTCGCTGCGTGTCATGCCGCACTGGTCGGCGGTGCTCTTGATTTGCGAAAGCTCCTGTTCCGTGACCTTGGTGACAACCACCTTGTCGCGCCTTATAACGGGCTTCTTTTGCTCCTGTTCCTGATTGGAGGTATCCTCGTATTCCATATATAACAGATGTCTTTGAAAAGTCGTGAAACGGTTTCTAAAAGAGGGAAGCTGCGAGCCTGCGAGCGGCAAGGACAACGGTCTGTCAAGCCGTTGCGAGGGCGTCGGGGTGTTCCTGTCCGTAGGCGGTAATACCTCGGCATACCTCGCAACTGAACGCTAACGCTCCATGCCAAACCGGCCTTCCGCTTGCCATTGCCAAAACAGACTGGTTCCAGCAAAATGCCGGAGAATGGAACAACGGAAAGCGTTTTTGTAGCACAGAACCGTTGTCTGTCCGACTTCTGACGGCTCTTATTCTTCCCTCTGTTCGCGGATAAAGGGATTGGCGATGCTGCCACCCTCCGCTGTTTTCCACCCGAAGAGGCACGGAAAGGTCATCACGGATGCCACCCTTGAACGGTGGGTATTGACAAGCCCCAAGTCCGTGAGCGTGGCAAGCAGGTTGCGTATGCGCTTCCTTACCATGTTCCACTGTGCAGCAAGTAGTTCCTCGGAATACTGCGCCTGACCTGCGGAAAGCATGAGTGCCCGGCGGAAACCCTTGCTTTCTCCGGCGGCAACCGCCATCCTTGCCAAGAGGTCGCCAAACAATGTGAAGTTGCTTATCCCCCTGCCCTCATCATCTGTCGTTGTTCCGTGCAGCCATTGCAATGCACCTGCGGAAAAGATGAAAGTAAATGTTTCAATCCCTGTCGGGCGCAAGAAACAATATTTTTCCTTGTCCTTTGTATTTTCTTGCATCGTTTGATAAAAGTTAGGGGAACGGAATATCGGAAAGTCCTATGGCCGTTTCCAGACATCCCATGTGTGAAAGTTTAACTTGTCCGTTCCTGTGTTATCCGATATCCCGTTCCAGTTTGACATCAGTTTCTGTTTCCATTAGCGACGGATTGCGATTGCAAGTGCCCTCGCGCATCCTCCACAGCCTTGAAGTCGGAAGAGATTTTCATCAGCGCGACACTGATGCGGCAAAGCTGGCTTATATCCACAAATCCCTTGACCGCCTCCATCAACTTTTGGGCACGTTCCTGACGGTGTTTCATGATGGCCTCGCTGCTTGTACCATTTTCTTTTGTGAGCCCGTGATTAAGGAAACGGTTGACTGCCAGCATATCGGTTGCCTCAATCGTTCCGATGTCGCCATTTCCCATGCCGTAACCCACCATCACACGGATGGAATCGGCTTCGTAAGGGGTGCAGTTGCGCAAGAACTCCAGAATGGTCTGTGCCTTTGCGCTGATGACGGGTCTGCTTTCTTTCTTCTTGGATTCCTTGTTCGTGGAATCAAATGCCGCAGTATCCTTGATACCCGGCTCCATGTTCTTAGAGTTATCCATAACAGTTGTTTTATAAAAGATTGGTAAATCATTTGTTTTTCTCATGAGTCGCCAGATAGCGTGCTGCTTCGCTGTCTATTTCGTCCTGCGACTTCACCCGTACCCGTTTCATCCAAGCGTCAAGGTCTTCCTTGGCGAAGAAGCAAAGTTTTCCTCCCGGCTTATAGTAAGGGATTGCGCGGCGCATCATCATCTTATAGAGATAACTGGGTTTCAGTCCGAGGTATCGGGCCGCTTCGGTGGTGGTCATTAAATTGCGTTCACTTTCCATATCCATTCGTTTTATAATTGTTGCTTGTATCATTGAGAAACTAGAATCTGCTGTTTGTCAACCTATTGTTTTCTTCTGTTTCCGATGCAAAGTTAAGTTTGCCCCGAAGTGGCCCAATGGGGAGTGAATGGGGAAAGTGCATCAAAAGAAAATGCGTCATATCGCTGTGTATGAGCGATATAACGCATAAATGCAATAAGAGTGTATTTTGCTGAATGGGGAAACGGCGGGCGGCTATGGGGTAGTATTCAGCCGCCTTGCATTTTCGATGGCTTTGTCAATGACTTTACGGAAATCCTGATTTTCTTTGGTTGCCCCTTTAGCGCAGACATCATTGCGGTGTTTGTCATAGTAGGACTTGGATATGCCGCAATGTTTCAGGAACTCTTCTGCCCAAAGTCTGCCGCGTTCACGGGGGCGGATGGTCTGTGATACGGATAAAACCATATAGCAGACGCGCAGGTTCTCTTTCGGGCGGACGGTAACGGGGCGTGAAGTCGGCTTCAGGTTCATGAAATTCACGAAGTCGCTGCCCGACGCAAATTCAAATTGATAGTCATTGCACACTTCGTAAATGAACAGGCACAGGGCGAGATCAACGGTGTCCATCCATGAGACCGTTTCCTGCAGCAGACTTGCACGGCTCATGGCTTGTCCTCCTTCATCTGGTTGATGTCAGACAGGATGCTTTCGGCGATTCCATGCAGGCGTTCCACCAACACATCAAGAAACATCGGCTTGAAACAGTATACGCAGAAATACCTGCTGCGTTCCTGCTGCCACTCGTTATATAAATGGTCGGTTTGTGCATGAGCCGTGTCGTACTCCGCTTTCTTGGCATCGCATTCAACAGATAACTTCATGTATTCCTCCGAATCCAACGGCAGGAAGTCCAGACGGTTGTTCAGTGCCGAATATTTGCGCCAGAGTTCAGTGGAGGCGGCTTTCGCTTCCTCGTACCGGAGTTCAAACGGTTTCAGATATTCTTCAAAAAGGGCTTCAAAGTTCACAACCTGCAATGATGTTTTGTCTAGGGACAGATATGTTTCACTCTCCGAAAAAAGGGCGGAAGAAAATTTCAGAAGCTGTTCTGCGTCCTTCTCCGCCAATGATTCCGCTTCTTCTACAACCGTGTTCGTGTCACAGAAGTCCCGGTAAAACAGGGATAACAGCAAGGCTTGGGCAAAAGAGAATGCACCTTGCTCGCAAGTGGAGAGAAGCATGTTCACTTCGTGTAGCCGTTGTGAAATATTTGATAGCGTACAACTCATATTCATAGAAACATTGTCATATATGCCGGAAGATACAGCATGTCTTCTTCCTTACGCATATCTTTCGTATAAATCAGATATTTGTTTTTTATCCGGACTGAAAATTTTCTGCAAAAGGCATCCAAGGAAGCATGTGCCTTATAACCGGATGATTTCACTTCGATGGGACTTACCTTGTCGGCTTCGGCTATCAGAAAATCCACTTCGTAGTTATGCTTTCCGCTTTCTGTGGGAAATGTGTAATAGTACAACTCATGTCCGGCGGCTTTCAACATCTGGGCGATGACATTCTCATAGACATACCCTAAATCCGCACTCAGTTTGTCACTGAGAAGTTTATGATAAATCGTGTTGTCGGTGAATTTCTTGTCCCAAAACGCAAGAGTGACGAACAGCCCCGTGTCGCCAGCGAACATCTTGTATTTGTCCGGGGCTTGATGCAATGCCATTCCGGCACCCGGATCATTGGCATGATAAGCCATGTTGACCACCATTGATTCCTTGATTTCTGAAATGATTTCAGCCAGTTCGGAACTGCGTTTGCCATCTGTCGCGCTCCATGCCAGATACCTGTTGGCGTTACTTGTCAGTTGTGCCGGAATCTGATGGAACATCTTGGAAGCGTTGCCTGTCGGGTCTATTTTATTGAAATCATCTTCATACAATGTTATGATGGAACGTTTCACACTGTCTACCTTTTCAAGATTATTGGTGTCAAGGTAGGAAGCCACAGCCTGCGGCATACCGCCGATAAGCATATACAAGCGGAAATCACGCATCAACTTACGGTTCGTGGCATCACCCAAAGAAGTCCTGTTGTGGAAACAGCCTTGGAGCAAATTTATCGTTGCGGTATCTCCCAATGCCCACTTGAACTCTTCATAATCCATCGGATACATGTGAAGTTTGACTTCCTCGCTTGGGATAAGAATATCCTTGACGTTCTTGCGGATTGAAATCAGCGAGCCTGTTTCAATATAATCATATCTTCCGTCTTTTACAAGATACTTGATGGCCTGCCTTGCTTTAGGCGCGAGTTGGACTTCATCGAAGATAATGACGGACTTGCGTTCTCTCAGTTCTATACCGTACTCCAATTGCAGCCGCATGAAAATACGATTAAGGTCAGATACGTCATTGAACAAGTCGCGGATTTCGGAGGAACATGCGGCAAAATCCACCAATATATGAGTGTCATATTCGTTTGTCGCAAACTCTTCGGCAACGGTGGACTTACCGACACGCCTTGCGCCCTGTATCAGCACGGCTGTTCTGCCTTCATCTGTCCGCTTCCATCGCAGAAGCTCATCGTAAATTTTCCTTTTGAATATCATAAATTGACTTTTATTGTCGGCAAAGATAATACGCATAACACTAATCTCAAAATGTATTCAGTTAAAAATGACATTAATCTCAATTTGTTTTAAGTTTTATACATAAATCTCAAAATTATTATTGCGCAATATCACAGTAATCTCGTTTTCTAAATAATCCCAAGGCTCTCTTGTTCTAATAACAGAATTAATCTTTGGCTTCCTCCTGCTCAAACATCTTGTCCACCATATCCACCGCTTCGATTTTCTTGCTGTCAACAATTTTGGCGTAAATTTGCGTAGTACGCACATCGGCGTGCCCCATCAACTTGCAAGTGGTATAAAGGTCGGCTCCCACAGTCATCATCATCGTTCCGAAGGTATGACGGCTTGTGTGATAGGTGATTTTCTTGTCAATGCCCGCCTTTTCCACCCATTGCCTGAGTATTTTGTTGGTGGTCATGCGTGACGGAAGTGTTGCAAAAACAAGAGTCTCATCGCTATCGTCCGCGTTTCGCTCGGGCAGCCATTTTACAGCACTTTGCGAGAGCGGCGTATAAATGGGCGTGGATGTCTTCTGTTGCACCTTGCCAATCATATACCTGCCGTCATTGCATATGATGTCTTTCCAACAAAGAGTTTCCATGTCGCTCAGGCGCAGCCCACAGTAACATGAGAACAGATAGGCCTGCTTGACAGTTTTGTTGCGGCATTCCGTAGCGATAAGAAGTTTCACCTCCTCAATAGTGAGGAACTGGCGTTTAGACTCTGGCTTCTTAACCCGCTCCGAAGCGGATAACAACATGAAAGGATTCTCGTCCAGCCACTCTGCTCTGACCGCAGCGTTCAAGGCTATGGAGAGTTGGGAGATATATCCTACGACTGAACCTTGTTCCAAAGTTTTCCCTTGCCTGCCTTTGTATGTATGCTGTATCCAGTCTATGAAGCCGAGAGCCCATGTCTTGTCGATGTTGCCCATTTTTGTGCCCTTGCCATATTGATTGATGACTTTGATGACACTTCTCAATTTTTCTATCTGCTTTATGCCTTTGCGCTCCTGAATGGCATAGAACTTTTCCAGCCAGTCGGCTAGTGTAAGTTTCTGCCACGCTGATTTGTTCTTTATTCCGGCTTTGGCGTTTGTAATGTCAATGATACGCTGCGATTTTATTGTTTCAACCGCCGCACTGGAGCCGCGGGTCTCCTCTCTTACCATTGCATTGATTTCCGGCAAATGATACATCTTCAAAAATTCATAACTACGCTTGCCATTCACATAGATGTCAAGGTAATATGATTCGGAACCGTCGGCAAGTCTCTTTGTGCGTACCCTTACAGGCTCTTTTAACTTGTTTGATTTCTTTTTTGCTGCCATATCTAAAATACTTTATCTATCAATGAAACCGCTTCCTCTTTTTTCTTGTCTATAATTTTGGCATAGATTTGTGTGGGACGCACATCGGCATGTCCCATCATCTTGCTTGCAGTATAAAGGTCAACTCCGGCAGTTATCAGCATCGTTCCATAAGTATGACGGCTCAAATGAAAATGCAGATGTTTGTCTAATCCGGCATCTTCCGCCCATTTCTGCAAATGCTTTCTGATAGTCGTATAGGAAGGCAAGGCAAATATTGGTGCATCCTGCTCTCTGCTTTCTGGGAGCCATGACAACGCTTTTGCGGGGAGTGGAAGCGATATGGGTTTGGAGTTTTTCTGCATTACCACTGATATGAAATGCCGTCCTCCATTGACGGATATGTCACTCCATCGCAATCCCATGACATCACCCACACGCAGACCGCAATAACAAGCGAACAGAAATGCCCGGCGTATATTATCCTTCTTATATGGGGTATTTTCCAATTTGTTGATTTCTTCAAGCGTCAAAAACTCACGCTTGCCTTCCGGCTGCCGTATCTTCTCGTGGTCGCTCAACAATTTCCACGGGTTATTTTTTATATAGCCCTTTTGACATGCTCTTGACAGAATGATGCCGAGATACCAGAAATAGGAAAATGCGGTTGACTGTGCAATCACTTTCCCCTGCGGATTTAGGTATTCGGATTGCAGCCATACACCGTAATCAACACAGAATTTCTTGTCTATGTCGCAAAGCCTCGAATTGGGACGGAATAACTCGAAGTTGGTGCGGGATGCCCTTAATTTCAGGTGGCCGGAACGTCCGCGCTGTTTATATTCGTCTATCAACAGTTCTATGAAGTCGGACAGCAACACCTTGGACTTATCCTTCTCCGCTTCCTCCTGTGCCTTGCCATCAACCATATTCTCGGTTTTCGCAAGAATAATCTCTTCCGCTTGACGGAGTGTCCTTGCATTTTCGCGTTTTGCCTTGGCCGAAGTTTCCGGTACGAGGTATAACTTGAGAAACTCGTATTCATGCTTACCACCAACTGAATGGTCTATAAAAAGGGATTCACGGCCGTCCGCAAGTTTTCTTCTGCGTAGTTTGAATGGAGTTTTATCTACTTTTGTTTTCTTTCTTCTACCCATTGTGCTTCAGTTATTTGTACTCTGATGCAAAGATAGGAAATATCTTTGATGTAAGTATCAAAACGGGTAACAAAAATGAGTAGGATATAGTCAAATATAGAATTTAATTGAAGTATATGAGAAAAACAGGCTAATTATATAATATATTGATATGTAGTAATATATATTCTTTATTTGGTTAATGATTGGTTGTTTATTCCTTTTGATTATTGGTGTTTATCTTTTTCCCTTTGCTCGGTTCGTTCGCTGGCGGAACCGCTTCGGGATTTTTACGGATGCGGTTCATGGCTGTCGGATGAGCTTCATCCGACGGCTTTACCGGCCCAATTACGCTTCGCAGAAGGAAGAATTTGGCCGGGAATGCACTTCAAGCCGGAGGATCAAGCGCGGCAGCCGACCTTTGCGTCCGGCAAAACCCCAGGCGGCGACGACGGGGGATGAAGCGGGGAAAGCGGAAAGAGAAAACATAGAAAAGGAGGTGCGGCCCGGCCGCGTATAAGGGAAA
>ENA-OOQX01000410-OOQX01000410.1-human-gut-metagenome-genome-assembly--contig:-NODE-410-length-16679-cov-2.356473_pt1 | contig 16679 bp, 14 predicted proteins | sample MGYA00241267_ERZ501173 | MGnify/ENA primary metagenome ERZ501173 (study PRJEB25962, sample SAMEA2042500) | human gut metagenome | biome: human gut; feature: human-associated habitat; material: faeces... | reverse complement strand
GACTCTCCAACTGACAGTAAGTTTACTCTATCTGTAAAGCTTTTATTTCTTGCTTTTCCGACATTTATTTCATATAATTATATTAATACTGATATGTGTACCGATCTTACCGGAAGAGGCAGGGAATTCTATGGAAAATACGCAAAATACGCCGAAAAGAAGCGGCGGTAAAATATCATATACTCTGCAGGCGATCGGCCTGATTCCCCTGCTGGCGCTGGGGATCGTCATGTTATTTTTCACTTCCCAATGGTTCACAAAAACTATGTATCAGGAAGTAGAACGTGAATTGTATGATGCCACAAAAAGTGCCACTACACTTCTGAACGCTGCCTATCCCGGCGATTACCGGCTGGAAGGTGATGTTGCTTACCTTCTGTATAAGGGCGATGTAGATATCACCCGTGAATATTCTCTATTTGATCAATTCAAAGAGGATACCGGACTGGACATCACTCTGTTCTATCAGGATACCCGCGTTCTGACGACTCTGTATAACGCCCAGGGTGACCGCATTATCGGCTCCGGTGCTCCGGACGTGGTGATCCGTGATGTCCTGAATACCGGTGAAGATCATTTTTATACCCACACTCTGATCAACGGAAGGTCTTATTTCTCCTATTATAGTCCTGTCCGCAATCAGGACGGCAGCATAGTTGGCATGCTTTTTATAGGAAAATCCAGTGCCTCCGTATCTCAGTCCATTCAACGTTATGTCTATCCGCTGACGTGGCTGATCATCGGTTTTGTGGCTCTCGTGGCTGTCTGCATCTATTTTTACACCAGAAGATTCGTGGCTGTATTACTCCATATCCATAGTTTCCTGTCGGAAGTAGCCTCCGGGAATCTGAACGCCACACTGGATCATTCCGTAACAAAACGCAGTGATGAATTAGGTGATATCGGTCGCTGTGCCCTGTCCATGCAGCGCTCTCTTCGTACCATGATCGAGCAGGATGCCCTGACCGAGCTGTACAACCGCCGCAGTGGGGAAAAAAAGCTGCGCCAGATCTTCGAGGAAGCCCGATCCTCCCGCCATTCTTTTGCGCTCGCTATCGGAGATATTGACTTTTTCAAAAAGGTTAACGATACCTACGGTCACGAATGCGGGGATGCCGTACTGAAAAATGTCTCTGCCCTGCTGAAGCAGCATATGTGGCGCCGTGGCTTTGCCGCGCGTTGGGGTGGTGAGGAATTTCTCTTAGTATTTGAAAAGGCAGATCTTACAGAAGCACAGAAACAGCTGGAGCTTCTCATGGACAAGATCCACGAACTGGATACGCTCTATGACGGGCAACACGTAAAAGTAAATATGACCTTCGGACTGGTCTGCGAGTCCGACAAAGACATTCATACATTATTAAAAGAAGCTGATGAGAAATTATATATCGGTAAGACAAACGGTCGTAACCAGGTGGTATCTTAACCCGGTTACGACCGTTTTTTATTTGTTTCTGATTTTGTTATCTTTAACCTTGCAGACATTCCGGATTCAATAGGAAATCATAAATATTGATTGTCAGAATACCATATTCATCATAATATGGCTGCACAATATCTTTTGTAATGACAATTTTCTTAAAAGAGTCATCAATCTTCCGGAACGGTCGGATTTCCTGCGTCCGCTTTGCTTCATCCGGAAGAGAATATGCCGATTGAATGTAATATCTGGCAGAACCAAGATTGCAGACAAAATCCACTTCCAGCTGCCTGCGGTTTACCTTTCCTTCCAAATCTTTTTCTGCGATAGGGACAACACCTACATCCACACTATATCCCCGCATCCGGAGTTCGTTATAGATTACATTTTCCATGGAATGTGTCTGCTCCAACTGTCGGAAATTAATTCTGGCATTCCGAAGCCCCAAATCAGAAAAATAATATTTCTTAGGAGTCTCTATATATGCCTTTCCCTTAATATCATAACGCTGTGCTGACTCTATCAAAAAAGAATCTTCAAAGTAATCCAGATATTTCTTTATGGTTGCAGAAGTAATTTTAGATTTCTTCACGGTTTTAAAAGTATTCTTTAGTTTTTCCGGATTGGTCAACGAACCGATCGCAGAGGAAAGAATATTTAGCAGATCTTCCAATTCCCCAATATTCTTTATACGATTCCGTTTCGTAATATCACGGATATAAATTTCGTTAAATAAATTCTGCAACGCTGTTGCTTTATCCCCGGCACCATCCCGCAGAACCACTAATGGAATTCCACCGTAAAGCATATATTCAGATAACCCGGTATATTTATCTCCGTTATAAACAGACATAAATTCAGCAAAGCTGAGAGGGTACATATGAATTTCATCACCTCTGCCTGCAAATTCCGTAGCAATATCCTTTGACAACAGTTTTGCGTTACTTCCCGTCACAAACACATCAATATTCTCTTTGCGAAGGTATCCATTCAAAACAGCCTCAAAACAATCCAGCATCTGAATTTCATCCAACAGCAGATAATATATTCCCTCTCCTGTGGTTTTCGACCGGATATATGCCATAAATTTCTCCGGATCCGCACCCCTCTTTTCCTTCTCGATCTGAATAAGACTTTCGCCGATCAGGTAAAGATCATCCGCAGAATCAAAGGCAAACCGTATGATATGGTCTGCTTCCACACCGGAATCCAGCAGATGATGATAGAAAATGTTATTCAGCAGATAAGACTTACCACATCTGCGGATCCCGGTAATCACCTTGATTAATCCATTGTTCTTTCTTTTTATTAACTTTTCCAAATAGAAATCTCTGCGAATATCCATATATTTTCTCCCTGGAATAGATTTTTGCAACTGGTTGCACTTTTCTATTTCAAATTGTAAATAAACAAAGTAATTACTGTTCCATCTGTCTGCCCAGGAAGCCCGCTGCAGACTGCGCCAGTTTCTGTTCCACTTCTCCCATTTTGCTCTTCCCGTCATTTTCCAACAGGATCACACTTCCGATGATATCTCCCTCGCATAGGATCGGGGTGATCAACTGCCAGGCATAGTCCACGGCAATGTCTTCCGCAATGTTGACGTAGTTGCGGTCTCCTTTTGCAGCGATCACAGTCTCTCTGTTATTGATCTTCTCTTCCAGCTGACGGCTTACTGCCTTATTGAGCAGCTGCTTACTGCCACCTGCAACCGCAATAAATTGATCCCTGTCTGCAATCAGTGCCGTATGTCCGGACACCTGCGCAAGACTTTCCGCATATTGTCTTGCAAAAGTTGTCATTTCTCCGATGGGGGAATATTTTTTCAGAATAATCTGTCCCTCTCTGTCTGTAAATATTTCCAGCGGATCGCTTTCCCTGATGTGTAACGTGCGGCGGATCTCCTTCGGGATCACGATGCGTCCCAGGTCATCTATTCTTCTTACAATTCCAGTTGCTTTCATCATTTTTTCCTCCATGACATATTGCGTAAGATAAATCATCATCTCGCATTACTAATCATTAACGTTGCAGTTAGTATGCGAAATGCAGGAAAAAATATACTTTAAATTGCCAGATACACCGTCATTCAGCAGCGCCATTGCTGGCTTATATTTATAGCAGTTCTGTATTTTCCCTCAGAATTATTGTTTTATATTAAAATTAAAATGCATCCATTCAATTTTTACTCTTGCATGATCGAATTTTTCCATTCTCAATCAGACTGTTTCGTACTGTATTTTCCTTATTTCTATGTTACACTTATTCTGTTTACGACAATTTTTTATGGGAGAGTTTAAACTATGAATCACAAAAATAATAACAGAAGTTCGTTTTCCGGCAAGATAGGCTTCGTCCTGTCTGCTGCCGGTGCCTCAGTGGGACTGGGCAATATCTGGCGTTTCCCGTATCTGGCAGCCAAATACGGCGGCGGTATCTTTCTGCTGATCTATATTATCCTGGCGCTTACCTTCGGTTATACCATGATTGTGGCAGAGACTTCACTGGGACGCATGACAGGTAAAAGTCCCGTGGGTGCCTTTCATACCTTCGGGAAATCCAAATGGCTGTCCTTCAGCGGATGGATCAACGCTATTATTCCTATTCTGATCGTTCCTTATTATTCCGTCATCGGCGGATGGGTGATCAAATATCTGGTGGAATATGCCAAGGGTCACGGACATGATCTGGCAACGGACGGTTATTTTTCCACGTTTATTTCCAATGGTGTCTCTACAGAGCTGTGCTTTATCGTATTCACTCTGTGTACTCTGGGCATCATCTACGCCGGTGTCCGCAACGGTATCGAGCGCGTATCCCGCATTATGATGCCGATCCTGGTAGTGCTGTCCGTGGTCATCACAGTCTATTCCGTTACCAGACCGGGAGCACTGAGCGGTGTGAAGTATTTCCTGATCCCGAATCCTGCGAATTTTTCCTGGATGACAGTCGTAGCTGCCATGGGGCAGATGTTCTACTCTCTGTCCATTGCCATGGGTATTCTCATCACCTTCGGCTCTTACATGAAAAAAGATGTCTCCATTGAAGGCTCCACGAGAAATGTGGAGATCTTTGATACCGCCATCGCTATCATGGCAGGTCTGATGATCATTCCCGCCGTGTTCGCATTCTCCGGTGGAGATCCCGATACCTTACAGGCAGGTCCTTCCCTGATGTTCATCACACTTCCCAAAGTCTTTGACAGCATGGGAATGGGCACCTTCGTAGGTATTATGTTCTTCGTACTGGTACTGTTTGCAGCCATGACCAGCTCCATTGCACTTACCGAAAGTGCTGTGTCTACTTTCGAGGACGAGCTTGGCTGGGGTCGTAAAAAATCTACCGTGATCATGGGTGTGATCATGCTGGCACTGGGAACGTTATCCTCACTGGGTTACGGACCGCTTGGTGCTGTGAAGATCATCGGCATGCAGTTCCTTGATTTCTTCGATTTCCTGACCAACTCCGTGATGATGCCTATCGCTGCCATCACCATCTGTCTGCTGGTATCCCGCGTCATCGGAGTAAAGGCTGTGGAAGAAGAAGTCATGCACGGAGAAGCCGCTTTCCGCCGCAAAAAAATATTCAACTTCATGATCAAGTATCTCTGCCCGGTATTTGCTGCGATTATTTTATTAAGTTCTGTAGCAAATGCATTTGGATGGATTAAAATGTAATAATTCGTCCCGTCTCCGCGTTCACTCTATGCGAAATTGAGATTACGGTACGTCCTTCGGAAGCCCTCTTCAGTGCCTGCAGCACCTCTTCCTCAGTCTGGGCATCCAGATTTGCCGTAATCTCATCCAGCAGAAGAAGCTTCGGCTTCGCCACGGCGGCTCTGGCAATGGATAACAGCTGCCACTGTCCCTGCGAGAATATCTCCGAAGTACAGAGAGTGTCATAGCCTTTTTCCAGCTGCTCTATCGTTGCATCCAGTCCCGCAATCCTTGCGGCCTCCCGTACCTCTTCCATAGTAAAAGAATCGTCATACAGCGTGATCTGATCCTTCACGGTACCGGGTACTCTGTGAAAAGTCTGCTCCACATAGCCGTACAGACTGCGCTTTTCATTTTCCGGAATCTGAAAAGCATCTCTTCCCTGAATCAACACTTTACCCTCTCCCGGCTGATAGAGTCCCAACAACAATTTGAAAATGGTACTCTTCCCTGCACCGGTTCTGCCCGACAGAGTGACCTGTTCTCCGGGATACACTTTGAAGCTTACGTGATGCAGGATTTTACGGCTGTCATCCTCATAAGCAAAGGTCACGTTTGCCACAAACGGCGTCTCTTCCTCTGTGACCACCGGAGTCTCCAAATTCCGTACTCTCTCCGGCAATTCCTCTAACGCATAGAATTCATTGATCCGGTGCACACCCGCAATGGCGGACTGCATGGTCTGTATCTCCATTCCCAGACTCTCCACAGGGGTAAAGATCTGGGAGATATAGTTAATTACCGCTACCGCTGTACCTGCAGACATACCGAACAGTGTCAACACCTTTGCATTACCGGAGGCAGAAAACAGCATCACAACCGCCACCACGATAGCATTCAGGATCAGGATCACCGGGGAATAAATGGCATCATAAAAATTCGTGCGATCTACCGCGCGATAACTCTCCGCAATATATTCATCATACCGCTCCTCCATATAGCGCTCTTTTCCCAGCGTATGAATGGTGCGGATATTGTGCAGCGTCTCCGGCACATGTCCGGAGGCTCTGCCCACGGCACGACGGTTCTCGATCTGGGCTTTCAGCATGTTTTTCTGCACCGTCCGGGTGAACCAATACAGAAATGGCAGCAGGATCAAAAGTACGATCGCCAGTCCTCTGTTTTTTAACCAGATCACCACCAGGATACTTATAATCTTACAGGCATCGGCGAACATGCTGATGATTCCGGAGGTAAACAGGTTCTCCACCGTATCCACATCTCCCACGAACCGGGATACGATCGTACCGGGCTCCTGCTTCGTCAGTTCCCCTGCCGTCAGGTTCGTGTATTTGTCCATCATGCTGCCCCGCAGTGCATGAGTGATCTTCTGACCAAATACCGTTAACAGTCCCTCTCTGATACTCTCTGTCAGTCCGGTGAGCACCGTAAAGGCAAAATAGAGTATCACCAATGCAACAGGAACTACGTTTCCTGCGGTGATCGTATCCACAATACTACCGAGGATCCAGGGCGGCAGAAGCGCGGTTACAATGGCACCTGCGACTGCCAACAGGATTCCCAGTGACAGTCCTGCATAGCCTGTCACAGTCTGCCGGATCACGCTGCGGACATTTTTCACATTCCGTCTCTTATTTTTCTGCATCTGTTTATTTTTCTGCATGATCCAGGCCTCCCTCCTGCGTACTGTGTGCATCAGCACCATCCGCCTGTGCTTCATACAGTCTCGCATACTCCGGGAACTTTTCAAGGATCTGTTCGTGGGTTCCTGCGGTCACTTTTCCATCCTCCATCCACAGCACCTGATCCATTTGGGGGAACAGATAGAGTCTGTGGGACAGTAGGATCACGATGCTGTCTGCTGTCAGCTTCCGTAGATTGGCAAAAACCTCTTTCTCCGTCTTGCGATCCAGTGCAGAAAAAGGATCGTCCAGGATCAGGACCGGACGCTTATGGCACAGGGTTCTCGCCAATGCCAGCCGCTGTGCCTGACCACCGGAGAGCCGGACGCCACCATTTCCCACAATGGTGTCCATACCCTCTTCCATCTCTGCCACCTCACCGTCGAAGCAGACTGCCTTCAGATACTTCTCCGGATCGTCATCATCGCCCAGCAGTATATTGTTACGGACACTGTCATTGAACAGCTCCGGATCATGTCCTAAATATCCCACCATGCCGTTTTGCTCTGCCTTGGTCATCCCGGATAATTCTTTGCCGTGGAAACAGATCCTTCCTTCGTAAGGGTATTCACAGAGGAAGGTCTTTCCCAATGTGGATTTACCACACGCCACTGCGCCGGTGACACCAATGATCTGTCCCGGAGTGGCTGACAGGTTGAAGTCCTCATAGATCCTCTCTCCGCCGGGGTAAGCGAAGCTGACATCCGATACTTCCAGCGTTCCCGGCTCCTGTACCAGGCTGTCGTCCTCATAAGTGGTTTCCTTCATCAGTGGCTTGATGCGCTTCCAGGAGACCTGGGCTTTATGTACTGCATTGAATAGCTTCGCGGCATGAGAAGATTTCACGGCTAACTTCAAAAAACAGGATAAAAACGTGGTAAAGGCTGCCACATCCCATATTTTCCAGCCGGTTCCCAGCACATTTCTGCTGCCGAAATACAGGATAAACAATACTCCTGTCATGGAGATGATCCGGTACAGCGGGGGGAACGCAGTACTCCAGATATTGGCCTTCACAGCAGATGTCTCATAATCGGTAAGGTTCGCTTCATAGGCCTGCCTGCGCTCTTCCTCTCTGCCATAGACACGGTAAGTGATAGCGTTAGTGGCTCTGTCCAGTGTTGCGGCACTTAAATCTCCGGACTTTTCCTTATAAGCAGCTCCGGTGCGTTGCACGTTACGCTTCATCTTCTCCGCCAGCACATAAGATACCGGTAAAAACAGCATACCTAAGATTGCCAGCCGCCAGTCATAGAATAACAACATTCCCACATATGCCGCCAGTGCCACACCGGTATCGAAGATCTCTGTGGTAAATTTCCTCATCCCCTCCGCGCAGTCATCCACATCCAGGATTGCCTTGGTCATGACATTTCCAGCACCCTCTTCTTCCAGTTCGGCACGGCTTCTGTGCACCAGGCTGCGGTACAGGATCTCTTTCATGTCACGATTTACATTATTGGCAAAACGTCTGACATAAAAACGTTTGATATAACGGGCAATCTGCACGATAGCAATAGATATCACATATGCCGTCACCAGCACCAGCATATCCCGGTATCCGGCCTTCCCGCCCAGAATATCCACCAGACATCCCGTCATCCGACCCTCGAACCACGGTCCTGCCAGCAGTCCGAGGTTATAGATCAGTCCGGAGATTGTTACCGCCAGCAGCACCGGCCACTGGGTTTTGAAATAATACAGGATCTGATCCTTTTTCGCTGCCTCATATATCTGTTTCATCCTCTCCGGCTCCTTCTTCCACACATTTTTCCGCATTGACAAACCCTGTCCTTCTCACGTCACCCATCAATTCTGCTTCTTTCCTCAGCACAACATAAAAAGATGTACTATCCTCTGATTTAGATAATAGTACATCTTTTTCGTCTGTCAATGTATTTGATTACCATCTCAGGCCTTCAAAATCTCCGAAATGTTCCGCTGAATCCCTGCTGCCACATCCGGTTTATTCATGGAATAGACATGGATATGTTTTACACCGTTCGCCAGCAGGTCGATGATCTGATCAGTGGCATAGGCAATGCCCGCCTGTTTCATGGCTTCCGGATTGTCTCCGAAGCGGTCTACGATATTTTTGAAGCGTTCCGGCACATTACAACCGGACAGTTTTACGGCATTCTTCACCTGCACGCCACGGGTGATGGGCATGATGCCGGGAACGATGGGCACGGTAATCCCTGCTTCCCGCACACGGTACATAAAGTTGAAGAAGATATTGTTGTCGAAGAACATCTGGGTCGTCAGATACTCACATCCGGCATCCACCTTTGCCTTCAGTCCCTGAATATCCGCATTCTTGTTAGCGGAATCGGGATGCACCTCCGGGTAGCAGGCACCTCCTACGCAAAAATCTCCGTTTTTCTTAATAAAACGCACCAGATCGGAGGCGTGCGTAAAATCCGTAAATACTTCTCCGTCGAAATCCTTGGGAATATCTCCTCTCAGAGCCAAAATATTCTCGATCCCTGCTGCCTGCATTTCTGTAAGAGCTGCGCCGATACTGCTCCTGTCAGCACAGACACAGGTCAGATGCGCCACGGTAGGCACATTGTGCTGCTTCTGAATCTCTCCTGCCAAAGCAATGGTATGTCCCTTGGTACTGCCGCCGGCGCCATAAGTCACGCTCATATAAGCAGGCTGCAATGCCGCGATCCCCAGTGCTGCTGCCTCCACATTTCCGAAATCCGTGCTCTTCTTCGGAGGAAATACCTCAAAAGAAATCGTTGCTGTATCTTTATTCAAAATATCTCTGATCTTCATACAATTCTTCTCGCCTTTCCATCATCTACATACCTTCAGGCTACGTAATTACCCTTTGTTTTCCCGCAAAAAGATCGGCAGGAAATCCTGTTTTTCCTCTTCCTTAGTCTCACTCTCCGCAATGACATTCCGGATATTCTGCATCCGCTTATCCAGCGCTGCGCTCTGCTGTGCACAGTCATACAGCTCATCCTTTAAAAGCTTTGCCTGACTTTCCGGGATGTTTTTCTTATACTGCAGCTTGTGCTCCAGGCTCGCCCAGAAGTCCATGGCTATGGTGCGGAACTGCACCTCCACATAGACCAGCTTCTTCGTGTTCTGTAAAAAGATCGGCACCTGCACGATCAGATGAAGGCTGCGGTAACCGCTCTCCTTGGGATTCTTTATATAATCCTTGCGCTCGATCAGGGTGATATCATCCTGTCGTAAAAAGCTCTCCGCCAACTCATATATATCATCCGGAAAAGAGCAGATGACCCGGACACCGGCGATGTCACGGATATTCTCCTCAATGCCTTCCAACGTCATGGGAATATTTTTCCGGCGGATCTTCCTAAGGATGCTGTCGTAGGACTTCACCCGGGTCTTGATGCCCTCAATGGGATTACGGTCATATTCGAGGGAATACTCCTGATTCAATACTTTAAATTTCGTCTCCACCTCCATGATGGCACACTGATAATAAGACATCAGCTCGTCCATGGGGCGCTTATTCTTCTCGATCAGATCCAGAAACTGGTCTGAGAGTAAATGCTGCTTAAAAAATTTACCTCTGATGGTATCCATTGTGATTTATTCCTTCTCTAAAGTACTGCATTACATAACGATTCTATTATATACACTCAATCGCATCACTGCAATAAAGTTAAAAGAAAGAATTTGAGAAAAAAACAGGAACAGCAGCGATCTGCCATTCCTGTATCATTTTTGCTTTATCCATTCTCACAATCAGCTATGATTTTCCTTACTTCCTCAATGCTTTTCTCTGTGACCGCCGCAATCTGCTCCGGTTGCATTCCATTTTTATGCATCCTGGCTATCATTGATGCTTCTGCTCTCGCTTCACCGATTGCAATTCCCTTTTCTTCGATTCCCTCACTCAAATTACACATTGTACTCACATCCCTTCGCAGATTCTCTTCCATCTCAATATCATACTCTGTTTCCATGCATCTTTCTGTGCTTCCACATTTATGATAATTTGAGTCAATCCGGCAGTCTTGTCATCTTCAGATGGCAACCGGACATAAAAAATAATATCAAATCTTATCAGTCCTTCGTTTATCTCCGCGTTTTCTGTATTCAGACCGATAATCTGCTGTCCCTGTTGTTCGTGATTGGTCATCCCCAGTTCTATCGGCACCTTGCTGATATAAGGTGTTCCTTCTATATAGGGGATCACCTCCCTGGGATCCATCCCCTTGAATTCATCTACTGTTCTGGTCAGTATATGAGCCAGTATAATTTTATGCCCCAGCAGATTTTTGACTTTCGCATCATATTGTGCCTTTTGATTTGTCGCTATTACAGCTCTTTTCAGTGTATTATGCATAAGGTCTTATCCTTTCTATAAGACCTTCTCCGAAATTCTCTCCCGAAATATATTATATCTTATGAAAACTATTGCCACAACTACTATTTTCACTTCCGCAATCTCTTCCGATACCCTGCCGGAGTCTCCCCGTAGGCCCTCTGGAAGGCATCGTTAAATGCTCTGGCATCGCCAAATCCTACATTCATGGCAATCTCGTAGACTTTTTTGTCAGTGTCCAGAAGCAGTGTGACTGCATGTTTCAGGCGGATCTGATTGACATAGTCCTTGAAATTTTTGCCGGTGCTTTTTTTGAAAAAGCTGCTAAAGTAATAGGGATTCATATGTACTTCTTCGGCGAGGACATTCAATGACAAGCTCTCTGCATAGTGGAGCTCGATATACTCCAGTGCCTTATTGATATCCTTCTTATCATTCTGGGTCACTGATTCCCCAAGCCCATTATAGGCATTATCAATCACATCCATAAATATCTGTTCCATCTCGGAAAAGCTGACACAGCTTCTCCCCTTTTCCAGCAATTCCTGATGCTTCGGAAATGACACTTTTGCACCCTTTCCACTGAGAATTTCTTCCAATGACTGGATCAATGTACAATAATAGAACAGAGCGTCCTCTTTTCTCCCGTTAGACAGTCGACATACCATCTGACGGTAACGGGTCATTCCGTCCCGGATCAGTTCCTGCTGATGTGACAGAATCCCCTCTGCAATTGTACTTTTCACCTCTTCCGTACTCTGCAATTCCGTTCTGCCGGGAAAAGGAGTCTCCTTCCATGAAATCACAGCGTATTTCATCTGATCTGCGAAAAACAGATAGCCTTCTTTTTCCACACATTTTTGGAACATCTCCGGAATTTCCTGCATGGAATGAATCTCATCACCGCAGATCAGCAGGATCTGATACCCTGTGGCATTCTCTGCCCCCTCCTTGATCTGTTCCAGCTTCTCCGACACGTTCAAGGAACCGTTCGTTTGCAGAACGACTACGATCCGGTTCTCCTTCTGGAACACAATACCGTCCTTATTCTCCTCAAAATATTCCTCCAGAAAACTCAGCAGAGAAAAGTGGATCAGATGCCGGATCTGTTCATTCTCACTGCGCCGGAACACCGGGTAGACGCAAACCGGCACATATATCTGTTCCTGCTCTCCCGCATCCCCGGAAAAATCTATATTGCCTTTATATGTTACGCCCGGCTGCTCCGGTGTTTTCACGCATTTTTCAATAGCTTTCAACAGTTCTTCCCGTATCACCGGTTTCAACAGATAATCCGTTGCTCCGTAATCCAGTGCTGCTTTCGCGTACTCGAATTCCTGAAATCCACTGATAAAAATGATGTGTGTCTTGCATTGCAAGCCATGACCTTCCCGGATAATATCCACGCCGCTCATTCCGGGCATGGATATATCTAACAGGGCAATCTCCGGCTGGTCCCGCAGGATTGCCGCAAATGCACTTTTCCCGTCCTCATATTCCCCTATGATCTGAATTCCCAGTTGTTCCCAGTCGATGAGTTTCCGGATTCCTCTGGTGATTACCGGTTCATCATCCGCCAATATCATCTTTATCATCCGGATTCTCTCCCTTCTCCTCAGTATTCCAGGGCAATATCACGCTGATCATGGTACCTACCCCGACCGTACTGGTAATCTGAATTCCATATTCTTCGCCGTACAGATAGCGGATACGGTCATGAACATTTTTCAGTCCGATGCTCTGCCAGTTATACTGGTTCTTGATACCGGGAGCATCCCCTTGTAACAGCTGAAGAATCTTATCGATGCTGTCCTGATCCATGCCAACACCGTTATCCATCACTGAAATCTCCAGCGTATCCTCCTTCCTGTGGGCCTCGATCATAATACTTCCGCTTCCCTGTTTTGGCTTAATACCGTGCACGTACGCATTTTCCACCAAAGGCTGGAGAATCAATTTGGGCACCTGGATCATGGAAGCTCCCTGGGCGTTTACCATCAGCTTCACTTTACCACTGATCCTGCAGTTCAACAGATACACATATTTCCGGACAATATCGATCTCCTGCTCTAACGGTACGAGATCCTGCATCGGTCCGATGATATAATGAATCTGCTGCGACAGCGCCTCGATCATTTCGGGAACCTTGCTCTTCTCCTCATCTTCCAGCGCCGTCATTCGTATGATCTCCAGCGTATTATACAGAAAATGGGGATAGATCTGAGACTTCAATGCCGTTAGTTCCGCTTCGTTCTGCCGGATCTGTGCCAGATAGGACTGGTCGATATACTTTTTCAGTTCCCGACTCATCTCATTAAAACTTTCCGCCAGTGTCCCAATCTCATCCGAGCTCTGTACCGGGATCTCGATATCGAAATTACCCTTTCCCACTTTCTTCATCTGATTCACCAGACGCTGCATAGGTTTTGTCAGTCTATCGGAAAAATAGAAGGAACCCGCAAACAACAACAGGATGGAAAGAAAGATACAACCGTACATCAACCTCTGCATGTTACGTATATTTGAAAATGCAACTCCTGCATCCATACAGATATATACCGACAGCCCGTATTTTTTCCCATCTGAAGAGACTACGAACCAGTTCTTATCCTTCTGGATTTCCTGTAATTTTTGTGTCAGATTACTTCCGATGACTTCTTCGTCATTGCTGTAAAAACATTTCCCGTCCTCATCTACTACATAAATCTGCTCATTACTGACAAAATCAACACTCTGAAATATTTTTTCTATCCGCTTTAAATCTACATCTATAAAAATCGTAGCTACATACGGAGTATGTCCTACCGGTCCCCGCAGGTCAAAATAATTCCTGGCTATGGTAAATACCTGCTCCGGCTCGCCATAATAATAGGCTGTTGTATGGGGCGGTATCAGTATCAGATTCTTGTTTTCCCTGTCCAGTCCTTCATAGGACACCAGTTCTTCGAATTTCTCTTCATTGGAGAAAAAGGAATTATATACACTGTAGTGAAAAGAAAGCTTCTGCCCATTCTCCTGATCAGCAAGGACATGAACACTGTTAATGTAGTTGTCCACACTTTGAAGATACTGCAGAAATCCCTGCATATCCCGTTGTCTGTCCGTCTCCATGGATTCCGTTTCATACTCCTCACCTGTGAGAATCTTACGGAAATGATCGAAGGACAAATAGCTGTCTGCACCATTTCCCACACCCATATTATAAAAATAAGGCATTTTGGATATCGTATTATAATTATCAAATACTGATTCCATACTGGACAATACATATTCCGAGGCCTGGTCATATTGCGCACTTAATGCCCTGGAGTAATCTCTGATCATTTTATTTGCAATAAAAGTTGCCAGAAGGAGCATCGGCAAAAGCCCCAGCAATATCATTGTCAGGGCAAATTTGTGATAAAGATTAAAATGTTTCAATAAAGTTACCCCTCTCGTGCAGAACGCAGTTTTGCATGGCTCTGAATAGTAACAAAATAACTATGCAGAATCCTGACATATGATTCTGCATAGTTATAGAATAACAAATTTCAATGCATTCCGCAACTTGCTTAACCCTTGGCTGCTCCTGCGGTAATTCCCTTTACGAAGTATTTCTGGAACATACAGAAGATGATCAGCGCAGGCACGATGGAGATTACGGTTCCTGCAAATACGATATCCCATCTGGCAGTATACTGTCCTACGAAGGATGCGATCTCAACGGTAATGGTCTTCGCTTTGCCGCTGGGAAGTGCCAGGTAAGGCATCAGGTAATCATTCCAGATTCCCAGACCGTTCAGGATCACCATGGATCCTGTACAGGGTCCGAGAAGAGGGAAGGTAACCTTCCAGAAGGTCTGGAACGGAGTACATCCGTCAATCTGTGCTGCTTCCTCGATCTCCAAAGGGATGCCTTTCAGGAAACTGCAATATAACAGGGTACCGAAGGCAATAGATCCGGAAATGTAACATACGATAGGTCCCACCATATTACCGAAGATATGAAAAACCTTCATCTCCTTGAACAGAGGAAACATGTACAGATGAAAAGGAATCATCATACCTGCCAGGAAATAGGTGTAAATCAGGGACGTTGTCTTACTTTTTCTTCTCTCAATCCCGTATGCCGCCATAGGTACGATACATACGATCAATACTTCCGATACCACAGTCAGGAACACGGAATGAAGGATTGCCGTAGCGAAATCGGACTGTGCAAACAGATCCTTAAAGTTCTGTGTATAAAAGGAGGTCGGTAATGCAATCGGGTTCTTCAGGATATCACCGTTACTCTTGAATGCGGAGATCAGTGCGAAGAATACCGGATACAGAAACAGGATCGCCAGCAGAATGGTAACTACAAATAATACGATCTGTCCGGGTTTGATTTTCTCCACGGGCTTTCTGACAACTTTTTCTTTGCTCATTACATCTGCACCTCCCTGCTTCTTAAGAATTTCTGCTGCAGTGTATTCAGGATAATGATGATAAACAACAGCATAATGCCGACTGCGGTACCGAAGCCCTGTCTGCCTTCGTTGAAGCCTACCTTATACAGCAGGTATACCAGTGTCTCGGAGGTGAATCCGGGGCCGCCGTCCGTCATAACGTTGATCTGGTCGAATACCTTTAATCCGTTGATCAGGGATAAGGTAAAGTTGATGGTAAATGCACCGGAGATCAGGGGCACAGTGATGGACTTAAAACGCTGCCAGGGGCTTGCACCGTCGATCTGTGCTGCCTCGATCAGGTCCGGGGATACACTCTGCAGAGAAGCCAGATAGATGATCATATAGTAGCCTGCACCCTTCCATACCAGTACTACGCCAATCATGATCAGTGTCAGCTTATTGTTGCCCAGCCAGTCCTGTCGAAAATCACCCATGCCGATGTCCTTCAGGATCGTGTTGATGGTACCAAAGTTGTAATTGTACATGATCTTCCAGATGAAACCGGATACAATACCGCTGACCAGAACCGGAACGTAAAATGCACTGCGGAAGAAATTCTTGCCCCATCTGACATTATCAACGATCAATGCAAGTGCCAACGCGAATGCATTTTCGAATACAGAGATAAATACCGTCAGTAATATTGTGTTCTTCAATGCATTTCCAAAACGTGCACTGGTAAAGATCTCTTTATAGTTCGCCAGTCCGATGAATTTTACATTCGGGCTTACGCCATCCCAGGAGGTAAAACTGTAATATACACTAGAGACCGTCGGTACGATAATAAACAGTGTGAAAAAGATAAAGGCCGGAGCGATAAACACAAAGGCTGTTTTATCGAATTTTCTTTTTTTCTGCATTGCATTTCCTTCCTTTCTAAAAAGAATCCCGTAGCTGTCAGAATTACCTGACAGTACGAGATTCCTCTCTAATCCGTGGATTATTCGATTCCCACACCTGTAACGGGGTTAAAGCTCTGCATGCTTACCTGCCAGGTCTTATTTAATTCATCACAGGCAGAATCAATATCTCTGGTTCCCTGAAGCACTTCGGTCAGGGTCTTGTAGGTAAAGTTTCTGATGCTTGATGAGGTCCTCGCTGATGCCCTCGTCCTGCAGACGGTCGTGGAGCTGGTTGATGATGGTCTTGACGATG
>ENA-OOQX01000403-OOQX01000403.1-human-gut-metagenome-genome-assembly--contig:-NODE-403-length-16912-cov-2.041882_pt1 | contig 16912 bp, 10 predicted proteins | sample MGYA00241267_ERZ501173 | MGnify/ENA primary metagenome ERZ501173 (study PRJEB25962, sample SAMEA2042500) | human gut metagenome | biome: human gut; feature: human-associated habitat; material: faeces... | reverse complement strand
ACAGTAATGTAATTGACGATTACGGCAATGTTTATGACAAACACCCGATGACAGGCAAAAAGTTCTCCGAGGTTAAGATTGCAGGCGTTCGAGAGGCTCTTGACATGGTTGTTGAGGCAGCGGAAAAGATTCCGCAGGTGAGATATATCGGTTGGGATATCGCCTTTTCAAAGAACGGTCCCGTTATGGTTGAGGGCAACGAGTACCCGGGCTACGGACTTTTGCAGTTCTATAAACTAAAAGGCAAACGCACAGGCCACCTGAAAGAAATCGCCGATGTCCTCGGTGACGAGATGAATAACATTAAGCTTTGATTATTCAGCAAAAACTTTATAATAAAAACAAAAAACAGCACCGATATGACTGACCCGACCCCAAAAAGTTAGATTTTTTAGGTCTAACTTTTTGGGGTCGGGTCACAGGACAAAGTATCTGCCCTTGATTATAATTTAGTCAAGGGCAGTTTTATTTTTACAAATTATTTTGTTCAAAATCGATTACGATGATTTTGCTCTTGCTTTTTGATTAAGCCTTACAAACACTTTGCATTGTTCAATACACACTTCTTTTTGCTCTGCTGTAAGACTGCGAAATACTCTTAATAGTTCATCCTCCTGACGAGAAGAGGCTTTGTTGGTTCGACACCCCAAAAGATAATCTATTGAAACACTAAAATAAATTGCAAGAGATTTTAATGTAGCAAAATCGGGTTCACGGGTATTCTGAACATAACTGCTTACTGTTGAGGGAGCTATATTTAATTGTGAAGCTAATTCTTTTTGTGTAATGCCTCGTTCGTCAATTAAAATCCTTAATCTATCACCAAAATTCATTAAATCACCTCGTATATATCTTATATGGTATTGACAAAAATTTTTAGATAATAACACGAAGTGCGTTGACAGTTTACGAAACGAGTAATATAATAAAACTAATATACTATATTGACACGGAGGTATGAATATGTTACAACAAACAGAACAGCAAACAAATGAATATCAAAAAGTAAAGAATAAGAACAGCAAATTTTTTCAGATACTAAGTGTTATTCTGATTATTTTACTTTTGCTTGGCACAATAGGTTTTGTTGTGTTTAAGGGTGATTCAAAAGTAGAAAACGGACTTTCTGCATATGAATTGGCTGTAAAATACGGCTATGAGGGAACTGTGCAGGAATGGCTTGATTCTCTTTCAGGTAAATCTGCCTATGATATTGCGGTAGATAATGGCTATTCAGGCACTGAAAAAGAATGGATATCTGCACTTGAAGCTTCATCAAAGCAGGATGGTGCAAGCATAAAGACCGCTTCTTTTTCGTCGGATGGTGAATTGCTTATAACCTTGTCCGACAATTCTGTCTTAAATCTCGGCAAAGCTATAGGTGCTGACGGCAAGAATGGCACTAATGGCAAGGACGGTACAAACGGAATTAACGGCATTAACGGTAAGGATGGCGTCGATGGTTCTAATGGCAAAGATGGCAAAAACGGAACTAACGGTAAAAATGGTGTTGACGGTAAAGACGGAGCAAACGGTTTAAATGGTGCTGACGGCATTAACGGTACTAACGGTAAAGACGGTGTAGACGGAAAGAACGGTACAAATGGTATTGACGGTGTTGGCATTACAAATGCAAGTATCAATTCTGACGGTCAGCTTGTACTAAACTTTTCAGACGGAAAAACTGTTAATCTTGACAAGGTTGTCGGGATGAACGGTACTGACGGCATCAGTGTTACAAATTCTGAAATCAATTCAAACGGTGAGTTGGTTCTTACATACTCAAACGGACAGCGTTCAAACCTTGGTGTAGTTGTCGGTGCTGATGGTAAAGACGGACTTAACGGAGCAGACGGTAAGAATGGCATAGATGGTACTAACGGTGTTGATGGTAAGGACGGAAAAGACGGCATTAACGGTGTTGATGGCAAAGATGGAAAAGATGGTAAGGATGGTACTAACGGTATTGATGGTAAAAACGGTACAGATGGTATTAGCGTTATAAAGTCCGAAATCAACTCAAAGGGCGAATTAGTCTTAACTTATTCAGACAATGCAGTTGCTAATCTTGGCATTATAGTAGGTGCTGATGGCAAAGACGGTATCAATGGCGCTGATGGTAAAGATGGAGTTGACGGCATTAACGGTACTGATGGTAAAGACGGCGTCAGTGTAACTAATGCTGAAATCAATTCAAGCGGTGAGCTTGTACTTTCCTATTCGAACGGACAGCGTTCTAATCTTGGAAATGTAATAGGTGCAAACGGACTTGACGGCAAGGATGGAAAAGATGGCACAAACGGTATTGATGGTAAAGACGGTATAAGTGTTGTAAAATCGGAAATCAATTCAAAGGGCGAACTTGTTTTAACCTATTCAGATAATACTGTTTCTAACCTTGGTGTTGTAGTTGGTGCTGATGGTAAAGATGGTAACAATGGCATAGATGGTAAGGACGGTGCTAACGGTACAAACGGCGTTGACGGAAAAGATGGCAAAGATGGTGTCAACGGTGCTGACGGTCAGGACGGAGTTGGTATTCAGAATATAATAATCAGTTCAGATAATGAACTCGAAATTACTCTAACAAGCGGTACACAATTAAATCTCGGCAATATTAAGGGTGCGGACGGCAAGGATGGTACAAACGGTGTTGACGGTAAAAACGGTGCTGATGGTAAAGATGGTACTAACGGAACAAATGGCGCAGACGGAAAGGACGGCATCGGAATTACTGAAACAACAGTAAATTCTGTCGGTGAACTTGTTATTAAGTATTCAGACGGAACATCTACAAATCTTGGTACAGTTGTAGGAATTAACGGTCAGGACGGAAAAGACGGTCAAAACGGTACTGATGGTAAGAATGGTAAAGATGGTACTAACGGTAAGGATGGTATCGGTGTTACAAAATCAGAAATCAATTCTGACGGAGAATTAGTAATAACTTATTCTGATGGAACTTCTTCTAATCTTGGTGTTATAGTTGGTGCTAACGGTAAAGACGGTGTCAACGGTAAAGACGGAGTTGATGGTAAGGACGGAAAAGACGGTCAAAATGGTGCAGACGGCAAAGATGGCAAAGACGGCATTGGCATTTCTAATGTAGTTATAAATTCAGACGGTGAATTGGAACTTGCTTTCTCCGATTCATCAAGTATTAACCTCGGCTGTATTGTCGGAAAAGACGGCAAGGACGGTATTAACGGAACTGATGGCAAAGATGGTGCAAATGGCGCTGACGGTAAAGATGGTGCTAACGGTGTTGACGGTAAAGACGGTATCGGAATTGCCAATGTAACAATTACTGATGATGGTGTTTTGAATGTTGAACTTACAAACGGAACAACACTAAATCTCGGAAGTATCAAGGGCAAAGACGGTATTGGTATTTCAAAATCAGAAATCAATGCTGACGGAGAATTTGTACTTACATATACAAATGGTCAATCTACTAATCTCGGAAAAGTTGTAGGAGCAGACGGCATTAACGGTACAAATGGTGCAGATGGTAAGGATGGTATAAACGGCGCTGACGGTAAAGACGGCACAGGCATTGTCAATGTAACGATTTCTGCTGAAGGTGCTTTGAGCGTTGAATTATCCAACGGTACTGTACTTAACCTCGGTAACATTAAGGGTGCTGACGGCATAGGTATTTCTAAGTCAGAAATCAATTCAAACGGTGAGTTGCTATTGACTTATACAAGCGGAGAAACTGCAAATCTCGGTGTTGTCGTTGGTGCAAAAGGTGCTGACGGAAAAGACGGAATTGGTATTAAGACTGTTACTTTGTCAGCTGATGGTGAATTGAGTATTCTTCTCACCGATAACACAGTGTTAAACCTCGGTAATGTCAAAGGCGAAAAGGGTGACACAGGAGAAAAAGGTGAAAAAGGAGATAAAGGTGCTGACGGCAAAGATGGTGTTGATGGTAAAGATGGCAGAGGTATTGCCGATATGGCAATTATCAATGGAGAAATTGTTATAACTTATACTGACGGAACAAAATCGGTTATTGGAAAAAGTGATGATGTTATTTTAAATGAAAGTGATACACTTGAATTCACTCTTCTTTCTGACGGAACTTATGCCGTAACAGGATGTTTGGTTGATAATCCAACAGAAATCACAATACCATCAAAATTTAACGGTAAATTTGTTACCAAGATATATAGTAATGCATTTGAGAATATTATAACTTTGAAAACTGTTAATATTCCAAATAGTATTCTTAGTATCGGCACCCGTGCCTTTTATGGTTGCAACACTTTAAAAAATGTAAACATCAGCACTGACAGTGAATTGCAGGAAATAGCAGGCTATGCTTTTTATGGTTGTTCTGCATTAACAGATATTTACTTCCCAACTTATGTTGATTATATCGGAGCTTACGCATTTTATCAGTCGGGATTAACAACAGCCGTTTTTGAGTGTCCTACGAATTGGAATTTGTTTGGTAAATGGAATAATGGTTATCCTGCACATTTATCTCCAACAGATTCAGCAAATGCTGCAAAAGCTTTATCAACAAATTATACTTCTCACACATCATCGGATTTTTACAAAAATGCATGGATACGAAATGACTCATATTCTAACGGATCAATTGTTGGCACATATGAGCGTGAACTATAATAATAAAAAGTAAAAAAGAGAAATAAAAAATAATAAAACAGCCTGAGTATTTTTGTCTTGGATACTCAGGCTATTTTCATATCATATTCAAATTGTAAATCAGTATAATATCACGAAAAATCAGGTCATCCGAGGGAAATTCGGGGGAAATATGTAAGAAAACAAATATTGAACATAAAAAGAAAAACGGCAAAACCTTAGTGGTTAAGCCGTTTCTTAGTGGTTGCGGGAGCCGGATTTGAACCGATTATCGTCCTCGCAGGCTCGGTTGACCTTCCTGAAATATAGTCGTTTGTGCGACAGATTATAAATCTGTCTGCAAACTCGGTATTTCAGTTAATCGCTGCACAAAAACAATTCACCGGATTGTTTTTGCTTGCTCACCTCGGGAACCCTCAGGCCGTCGGTTCATTTGTGAAAATAAAAAATAAGCACCAATCTTTCGATTAGTGCTTATTGAATGGTTGCGGGAGCCGGATTTGAACCGACGACCTTCGGGTTATGAGCCCGACGAGCTACCGAGCTGCTCTATCCCGCGATATACAACTCTGCTGTTTTTTACAGCTTTATTATTATAGCATTATGTAAAGGTTGTGTCAATAGTTTTTTGCATATTTTTTATTTTATGCTTTGCCCGGCTTTTTTGACTGAATTTATTTACATTTTAATCTTAGGCTTTTTAAGGGTATGTACACAATTGTGTGGCGGAACAGATGCAAATAAAAGATTTAAATGCCTGTTGAAACAAAAGTGAGATTGTGCAAAATAATGATTTATATGTGTTTTGCACGGTGAATTTGATATATTGATTGCGGATTGCTTTTGTGGTACAATTACCGTGTGAATTTGCGGAATTTTTAAATTGCGACAAATACAGATGAGAGGGAATTATGGGAAAGAACAAAACACGCAGTAAATCTGCACTTAAACAAAACAGTGTCACAGCTGAAAACAAAAGGCTCGGCGATGACGGAAACATTAATTTTACTTTTAAAATTTTGTCGGCAATCGGCATTATTATAATAGTTTCGGGGCATTGCTACAACGGCGGCGTGTCGCTGATGTATGATTGGTTTCCGAAGTATTCGTACAATCTCGCCTTGTTCGTTTTCATTTCGGGCTATTTTTACAAGGAAAAACACGAGGAACATATTTTCAAATATATATGGGGACGGACAAAACGCTTGTTGATTCCTGCGTATCTATGGAACATTGTTTACGGAATAATCGCATTCGCACTTACTCAGGTCGGCTATACGATTGCTCAGGGCAAATTTGATCTGTACAACCTTTTTGTTATGCCGTTTATTGACGGCGAAAGTTTTGCCTACAACCTCGGTTCGTGGTTTGTGTATCCGCTGTTCTGTGTTTATGTTTTTAACATACTGTTCCGCAAATTGCTCAAAAAGGTTCACAGGGGCAACGAGTATGTCATTCTTGCCGTGTATCTTGCAATCGGAATTTTCGGTGTGCAATACTGCATTTGGAATCCTGCCCCAAATGGTGTGTTGCTGTTATTGTTCAGGTCAATGTTTTTTCTGCCGTGTTTTGAGTTTGGCAGATTTTATCACGAAAAGCTTGAAAAACACGATAATCTCAACAGCGTTGCATATTTTGCAATCGTTCTCGGAGTTCAGCTTCTTCTCCTCACATTCTGTGAAAATCTTGAATACACTCCGTCAAAGTGTGTGAAGTTTGACAACGGCTGCGTCATTCCTTATGTAACCGCAATCACGGGCATTGCGTTCTGGTTGAGGGTTGCAAAGCTGATTACTCCGATTATTAAGAACAAAAAGCTTGTCAGGATGATTTCGGACAATACCTACAGCATTATGATTCACCACATTTTTGCATTTATGATTGTAAAATGGGCGTTCTGGGGATTGAGCGTAATTACACCGCTGTTCAAAGATTTCGATATTTTAAAACTCAAGTCAACAATCTGGTACATTTATCGTCCGAACGGCTTAAATTTTTACTGCATAATCTACCTTGCCGCAGGAATATTCATTCCGATTCTTATAGGAACGGTTACGCACAGGATATTTGAATTTATGAAAGAGCATACTTTGAAGAGTATGCAAAAAAGCAGTCGCACAAGTAAAGTAAACAAAATTGAAAAAGTCGTAAAATAGTGCTTTTTTTACAGGCTTTAAAATGAATAAAAAATAAGCTGTATGTGCATTGTTACAAAATAACACGGCTTGTATTGTGCAATATTTGCCTTTAAAGCTGTGCGACTGAACAACTTGCACTAAAAGGTAAAATAATATTTATTCATTTCGCCGTAGCAAAAAATATTAATTTGTGTTACAATATTTCATTATAGTATTTAGCGGAGCAGATATGCCGATATACAGAATAGCTGATTTGAATGTTGAAGTTAATCCAAAATTTAAAATATGCAGGAAACGGCTTGAAAGCTATGCCGTTAAGTCGAATGAATCGGGAAAGACCGACATTGCGATATCGGTTTCGGATGACGAAATCCGTGAGCGTCTCAGGCTTGCCGACAACCTCAGCGAACAAGGTGCGGAGGATGTTCTGATACTCTCAAAATTCTGCAACGCCGTGCTTGACGGATTTGACGGATTCTTTTTTCATTCGTCCTGTCTTGAGCTTGACGGTGAGGGCTATGTTTTTTCGGCAGTCAGCGGAACGGGCAAGTTTACCCACACGGCTCTGTGGCGAAAGCATTTTGGCAACAGGGTGACGATGATTAACGATGACAAGCCGGTTATACGAAAATGTGACGGAAAATTTTATGCTTACGGAACTCCGTGGATGGGGAAGGCTGACATAGGAACAAATACAAAAGCACCCGTTAAGGCTGTGTATATTCTTCAGAGAGCAGAAGAGAACACGGCAGTCAGGGTGTTGCCGTCACAGGTTATGAAACAGTTGCTTGAGGCAACGATTATTGATGTTGAGCGGAGCAGAATGGAAAAGCTGCTTGAATTGCTTGATGAGTTCTTTAAGGAAACACCGTTGTTTTTGCTCGGTTGTAATATGGATGAAAGTGCTGTTATGACGGCTTACAATGCCGCAAACGGCGGATAAGGCTATGGAAATTTCAGAAAGCGGAGGAATATAAGATGGAATTTGTTCAGGTCGTTTCGGTTGAAAATATGAGAAAAAGCGACGCAAGGACGATTGCGGAGCATACTCCTTCGGCGGAGCTTATGTACAGAGCCGCACAGGGAATTTTTAATTCGGCAAAGTTTGTGGGCAAGGTTGCCATAGTTTGCGGTAAGGGCAACAACGGCGGCGACGGTTATGCGCTCGCCTGTGTTTTATGCAAAAACGGCTTTACACCGACAATTTTCAGAGCAAGCGACGGCTTTTCAAAGGACGGCCTTTACTATTATAAAACCGCAATGTCGCTCGGTGCCGAGGAGATGCCGATGTCACAGGCGGCGGCTTTCACGGGATTTGACATTGTAGTTGACTGCCTGCTCGGAACAGGCTTTTCGGGTGAATTAAAGGGTGAAATGCTTGAAGCGGTTGAGCAGATTAATATGACAAATGCCTATGTTATAAGTGCAGACATCAACAGCGGAATTAACGGTGACACGGGTGTGTGCAGTACGGCGGTAAACTCGGATCTTACCGTTTCAATCGGTTCGTTCAAGACAGGCTTGTTCCTCAATGACGCACCGTATTATATTGGTTCAGTCACAAACTGCGATATCGGAATCAGCCTTATTGAAGATGAATACAAGCTGATTGACTATTCTCTTTTGCATATGTTTGAGGGCTACGGCTCGCTTGTTATGACTGCGGAAGAATTTTTTGAAAAGTACGGCTACGAGCCTTCAAAGTGCAATGTTGCACGCTGTGTTGAGGAAATCAGCAAAAAAGAACGCAGAACAGTTGTAGTAAAAACAGACCATTCTGCGGTAATTGCGGATCTTAAATATATTTATTTTTGCGCTGACTATGTTATTAACAATTGATTGATTTTAATTGAGTTGAGGGTGAAACCATGAAGTACAAGAAGGTGTTGTTACCGCCCGAGCCGTATTACAGCGGCAGGGTTACAAGATACCCGGACAGAAAAGTTGCCTTTGAATCGGGACTCAGGTGGCATGGTTCATATGAAATTTCCTATATAAAAAAAGGTAAGGTAAGGCTTAACAAGCTTGACTGTGAAATTATTCTCAATGCGGGCGATGTCTATGTTCTTAACAGTCAGGAGGTTCATTCCTATGAGGACATCGGTGAGGATACTCAGGCTGTTATGCTCAATATCATTCCAAAGGCAATTGCACCGTATGTTGACGATCCGCATATTGTGCCGAGTTTCAAACAACCCGAGGGCGAAGCTCTTGAGTTTATCAGAAAAGCAATGGACATATTCCACGGATATGAAGAGTACGAGAGCAAGCTTATCAGCATGAAGGTAAGAGCGGTGATGTACAGCGTTGCGTACTATCTCATCCGTGATTGCATTGACAACGATATACAATATGTTCACGGTTCTCAGGCTGATGATTTTGACTGCGCCAAAAGTGCTATCAGATATATGCACGATAATTACAAACACGAAATCACGCTCAATGAAATCGCCAATTATGTAGGCATGACGCCTGCTCATTTTTCAAAATATTTTAAGGATAAAACAGAGGAAACATTTTCAAAGTATCTTCGCCGTGTTCGTCTTGAACACGCTATTGATGATTTGAGAAACAAAAAAATCACCGTCAGACAGGCGGCGATTGAAAACGGTTTTCCGAATGTAAATTCGTTTATCCTGTCCTGCAAGTCCGAATACGGCAGAACTCCTGCGGAACTTAGGAATTACAGCGAGAAGAACTGACGGCGAGCCACCGTTCTCGGTTCGTGAAAACAGTCGCTTCAAGGCGAGAACTTTTTAAATTGAAAATGGAAAATTGAAAATGTAAAATTATGGTCGGCGGTGTGCCACCGCTGTCTGTTCGAGAAGATAGTTAGATAAATGAATTGCATCAGATGCCCGAATACGGCATTGATGCAATTTTTGCTTTTTATGAAAGTAATAGGGGAGAACCGATGTTATACAACCGTCACAACACCTATTTCAACTTGATTATTGATTCTGGGAATGAATACGGTGTTGCTCAGACCTGCGCAGACAATCATTTTTGTGCCGTCAAGGTCAAATTCGCCTTTGTCATATTTCGGAAAAAGTCCCTGATTCGGAGCGATTACTCCGCCGATGAATGGCAATTGAATCTGTCCTCCGTGGGTGTGACCGCAGACGATTAAGTCTATGTCGGTTTTCTTTGCGTCCTCGGCAATGTATTCGGGCTGGTGGTGCAGAAGAATTGTGAAATTGTTCTTTGCTTTTTCGGCAAATTCTTCCCACAGCGTTCTTGACGGAACATCGTCATCGGGAGTGTAGAACTCATAATAAGGGTAGTCGCTCATTCCGCCGATAAGCACACTCTTGCCGTTTTTGGTGAATTTTATATATTCATTATCGAGCAATACAGCGCCTGTTGAATTTGTTTCGCTTTTAAAATCCGTTCCGAATTTGGCGGCATTGTCACGCTCATGGTTGCCGAGACAGCAGTATGTGGGTGCAATTTTTGAAAGCTTTTCAAGCACATCTTTCATCTTCGTTGTGTCGGGATCGCCACGGTTGACCATATCTCCGCAAACTGCAATAAAATCGGGATTTTGTTCCTTTACAAGCTCTGCAAGGTCTGCGTTCTTTTCTCCGTATTCCTTGTTGTGCAGATCCGTGATGACAACAAATTTCAGCTTTGCGTCGTTCTTAGTATTGTTTACACAGTAATTTGTGATTGCAATTGTGTTGTCACAGTAAACGCCCCATATTACGAGAGTCACAAACAGCACAAGTATTATTGCTCCGAGGATTATCGAAAAATTTTTCATTCAATTTACCGCCCATATTAAGTATGGTATTATTTTAGGCTCGTTTTGTGCGGTTGTCAACAAATGTGTGTCGAACAAGTCTGATTATTACTGCTCCTTGTGCTTTGATTGTCGGATTTTAAGTTGATTTAGGAATTGCTTTGTTTGACATTCCTTTTGCACTGTTGTATAATAAACCATAATTGTATTTATATGTTACTCGGGAAATTTACACAAAGTTAAACAGAAGAGGTATGGGTTATGAAGAAGATTAATTTGCGTAAGATGTTTCTGGCTCTCGCAGATGTGTTTATTATCGTTGTCAGCGGTATTCTTGCAAATTATATTCTCTTGCTTGTTGGCTACATAGGTGCTGCTTCAAGCAAAGGCTTGTTGAGCTATATTGTTATTGATCTTGTCATGTGTCTGTTTACGCTTTATATAAGCGGAACATATTCAAAATTATGGCGGTACTTTAACGCAAAGGACTATATTGTGTGCGGAACTGCCGTCTTTTCTGGGTTTACGCTCGGCTTTGTAATCTCGTTGTTTTTGCAGATTCCGCAGAGAAAGATTTTTTGTATAGTACATTTCGCAATAGCCCTTGTCGGAATTCTTGCATTCCGTTTTGTTTTCAGAAGGACTTTTCTTGACCTTACCGAGGCAGGAAGGGCAGAGGGCGGAGAGCGCACCCTTATTGTGGGCGCAGGCAATGCCGGCAGAATGATTGTTCGTGAAATTCACAATGCGAAAGAGCAGGGTGATGTTAATAATCCTTCAAAAAGCATCATTCCGGTATGCTTTGTCGATGATGATTTGAAAAAGCTGAATCAGAAAATCGAAGGAATCCCCATTGTCGGAACCTGTCCCGAAATTGTTAAAATATGTGATGAATACCGCATAGACAATATTATTGTTGCAGTTCCGTCATGTGAGGAAGATGAGAAGAGGAAGATTCTTGATTACTGTTCCGCAACAGAGTGCAAAATCAAGATTATCCCTTATCTCGGTGAGCTTTTGTTTGATGACGGGCATACACAGCTTATTTCACAGGCAAAGGAAATCAAGATTGAGGATCTTCTCGGCAGAAAACCCATTGAGTTTGACCGAAAGGAGATTCATGACCTTATCAACGGAAAGGTTTGTCTTGTTACAGGCGGCGGCGGTTCAATCGGCAGTGAGCTTGTAAGACAGATTGCAAAGAATGATCCGAAACAAATCATCATTGTTGATATCTACGAAAACAACGCATATGACATTCAGCAGGAGCTTGTGCTTGAATACGGCACAAAGCTTAACCTTGTAACGCTTATTTCATCGGTTCGTGATTACGACAAAATGGAGCTTATCTTCAAGACATATCGCCCCGAACTCGTATTCCACGCTGCCGCTCACAAGCATGTTCCGCTTATGGAAACCGTTCCCGAGGAGGCTGTAAAGAACAACATCTTCGGCACATTCAATGTTGCAACCCTTGCAGAAAAGTACAAGGCAAAGAAGTTTGTTATGATTTCAACCGACAAGGCTGTTAATCCGACAAATGTTATGGGCGCAACAAAGCGTGCGTGCGAGATGATTATTCAGTACAAGGCGCAGCACAGCACCGATACCGAATTTGTAACAACAAGATTCGGTAATGTTCTCGGCTCAAACGGCTCGGTTATTCCGCTGTTTCGCCGTCAGATTGAAAAAGGTGTGCCCGTTACCGTAACACATCCCGATATTATCAGATATTTTATGACTATTCCCGAGGCTGTTTCGCTTGTTCTTGAGGCAGGTGCAATGGCAAAGGGCGGTGAGATTTTTGTTCTTGATATGGGTGCTCCCGTCAAGATTACAACCCTTGCCGAGAACCTTATCAGAATGTACGGTAAGGTTCCGTACAAAGATGTTCCGATTATTTTCACGGGACTTCGTCCGGGTGAAAAGCTTTTTGAGGAGCTTCTTATGGACGAAGAAGGTCTTAAGTCAACACAGAACAAGAAAATTTTCATAGGAAATCAAATTAAAATAGACGAAACAGATATGCTGTCAAAGCTTGAGGTTCTCAAAAAGACCGCAGAAAACAATGACAGTGAAAAGACAGTTGAACTTTTGGCAGAACTTGTACCTACTTTTTGCCACAAGGTCAATGATTAACCGAAAAGGAGAAATTTTATGTGCGGTATTGTAGGTTATGTAGGACCTAAGGATTGCAGTGAGGTGCTTGTTAATGCTCTCACAAAGCTTGAATACAGAGGCTATGACTCGGCAGGTATTGCGGTTTTTGATAACGGAGAAATCAAGACCGTAAAGACCAAGGGCAAGCTTCAGGACTTAAAGGATAAGCTTGCAGAGGTCGGCACTCCGAAAGGTCATGTCGGCATAGGTCACACCCGTTGGGCAACCCACGGCGAGCCTTCGGATGTAAACTCACATCCACACAGCGGTACAAGGGTTACAATCGTTCACAACGGTATTATTGAAAACTATATGGAGCTTAAAGACTTCCTCATCTCAAAGGGAAGAACTTTTTTAAGCGACACAGATACAGAGGTTGTTGCTCAGCTCCTCGACTATAAATACAACGGAAATCCTCTTGAAACAATTGACAGTGTAATGGCTGAGCTTAAGGGCTCGTTTGCACTCGGAATTATGTTCAAGGATTTCCCCGACAGAGTTTTTGCGGTTCGCCGTGAAAGTCCTCTTATCGTAGGCGTTGCAGAGGGTGAGTGCTTTATTGCGTCCGATGTTCCTGCAATTCTTCAGTACACAAGGGATTATTATCTTCTTGACCATGATGAAATCGTAACACTTACACCTGACGGTGTTTCGTTCGTTGACGAACACCTTGATCCGATTGAAAAGGAACTTCAGACAGCCGACTGGGATATGGAGGCTGCCGAAAAGAGCGGTTATCCGCACTTTATGATTAAGGAAATCAACGAACAGCCCGAGGCTATCAGAACAACGATTATGCCGAGAATCAAAGAGGGACTTCCGTTTCTTGAGGAGTGCGGCATCACAACGGAAACAATCAAGAATTTCAAAAATATCACAATCGTTGCCTGCGGTACTGCTATGCATGCAGGTATGGTCGGCAAGTATGTTATTGAGGATCTCGCAAGAGTTCCCGTAAATGTTGACATTGCGTCCGAGTTCCGTTACAGAAATCCGATTGTAGGCGAGGGCGACCTTGTAATCATCATTTCACAGTCGGGCGAAACAGCCGACAGCCTTGCCGCAATGCGTCTTGCAAAGCAGAAGGGTGCAAAAACTCTTGCAATCGTAAACGCAAAGGGCAGTTCAATTGCCCGTGAGGCGGATATGCTCATCTACACACTTGCAGGTCCCGAAATTTCCGTTCCGTCAACAAAGGCATACATCACACAGCTTTCCGTTATGTATCTCTTTGCCTTTGAGCTTGCTCTTGCAAAGGAAACAATCAGCACAGCCGAGTGCAAGCGACTTGTTTCGGCTCTTACAAAAATGCCCGAGGCAGTTCAGTATGTAATTGACAACTGCGAGGATACCTGCAAGTTTGTTGCCACAAAGCTTGTTGCAACCGACAGCTTGCTTTACATAGGCAGAGGTCTTGACTATGCCCTTTCAATGGAGGGTTCGCTCAAGCTCAAAGAGGTTTCGTACATTCACTCAGAAAGCTATGCCGCAGGCGAGTTAAAGCACGGCACAATTTCGCTTATTGACGAGGATGTTCCCGTTATCGCCGTTGCAACTCAGACAGGTATTATCCCCAAGACAGTCAGCAATGTTGTTGAGGTTAAGTCAAGAGGTGCAAAGGTTATTCTTGTTTGTACAGACGCCTGTGTAAGAGAACTCAAGGACGGTGTTGCGGATTATGTTATCGAAATTCCGCATACAGACGAGCTTCTTATGCCGATTACAGCGGTAGTTCCGCTCCAGATTCTTGCTTATTACACATCAATCAACAGAGGTATTGATCCCGATAAGCCAAAGAACCTTGCTAAGTCGGTTACTGTAGAATAAGATGTGATTTCGTTCGGGAAGAGAGTCCGCAAAATGCGAGGGTTAAGTTGCCCGAACGGCAGTCTTGTTTTTAATTGAAAATTGAAAATGTAAAATTATGGTCGGGAAGGCAGTTTGCAAAATGCAAATCATTGTCGCCCGACCATTTTTTATTTATATGAAAGTATATGCTTAATTGTATGAGCGTCCAATGAACGCTCCTACATAACTTACTCTTGTTTTCAAATTTAAACGGTAAAAACCTTGTATTTTTTTGACAGATTATGTATAATTAATTAGATATACATTCTAAAAAGCAGTATTGATGAATCTAATTTAGTTTCGGGGGAATATACGGACATGATGAAAACTGTTTTTAAAAGAGCTGTAACGCTTGCAATTTGTGCCGTAACGGTATTTTGCGGTATTTTTGCCTGTTCAGGCGCAATAAAAGATTACGAGATTCCGCAGATTGACGATATGACGCTTTCAATGCCTGACGGTATGAGCGCTGTTACAAGGGACAGTAAAAGCACAGATAAATATTTTTCCGTTTTCGGTCTTGACTATGACACAACAATGAAAACCTTTCAGAACGGAAATATCTATCTTCAGGGTATGGATAATATGTCATCGGTTATTCTGACCGTGACAATGACAAAAAATGAGAGCAGCGAGAATGTCGGCAACTATGCTCAGCTTTCTTCAAGCGAGCTTGCAAATATACGCAACAATTTTCTTAATTCCGACGAGTATCGGAGCTGTACTCCCGACCAAAAAGAAAAAGCTGTGTGGCTTGTGTTTGACGCAACTGCTCAGAGCAGTAAGGGCGATGTGAAAACCTTTATTGCCAACACGGTTTATGACGGTATGAACATTAATATCACAATGCAGAGAACAGAGGGTGATGTTACAACCGTTGACTACGATACTTTTTCCAAAATTGTATCTTCGGTAAAATTCAGCGACTTGCCGTTTTCAAAGGGATTTATTCCGTACATAATCATCGGCGGCGGTGTTGTTATCCTTATTTTGATTGTTCTCATCATAATTTTTGCCGTGAGAATCAGAAAGCATAAAAAGGCTAAGAAGAATAACGCTATTCTTGAGGAGCTTGCAGTCAAGTATAAACTCGGTGAAAAGGGTACGGACTACGACATTGACAATTTTGACGATTCTCCCGAAAAGCCCGATAAACGCTCAAAGAAAAAGCAGAGATATGCGGAAGAGGTTGAAGAAGAACCGGCTTCGCCGGGCAGAAGATATGCTCCCGAGCCGATAATCGAAAACATGGAAGAACCGGAAGAAATTACAAGTGAGTATTCAAACTTTGGTTATGACACGGATGATGCCAAGGAAAAAGAAATTGACGAGATAATCAACTCCGCAAAGGCTTACAAGAGTGAGCTTGAGCGTGAGGCATATAAAAACAACTACGGTTACGAGGAAAACAGCACGGAGGACGAAAAAAAAAAGGAGCCTACCGCAGCAGATACCTCAGAGACTGAACCCGAAAAAATTGACGAAAACGAAAAAGATAACGCAGAAACACCTGAAAAACACGAGGACATAAGCTCTTCGTCGGGTCCTACACTCGTTATCCCCGAACCCGAACACGATCTTTTTGAAACAAGCGAGCCTGACGATATCGACCGTGAAGACGATGCCGATGTTGAAGAAACCGAGGAGGTTTCCGAACAAAAGCATCCGCTTGAAAAAAAGGTTGACAAGTACGCAAACATCATTTTCGGCAGTGACGATCCCGAGGAGAAAACCGGGGAAGAGGTTGATGACGAGGAGCTTGTAAGGGCAAAGGCTAAGAAAAACAAGTTTGACAGCGGTTATGACTTTTTTGACGAAGCTCCCAAAAAGTCAATGGGGGTTATCAAAAGCTCAGACCTCAGAGATGCCGAGGACTTTGATGTTATCGGCGAGGTTGAAAGAAAAGCAGAAACCGTAAAGCAGAACGCTCTTGAAAAAGAGAATAATAAGGAAACCGAGGGTGAACCGAATGATAAACGGTCAACGGAAGAGGTTCTTGCCAATGTAGGAAAAAACATCGGGAACGCTCTCAGGGGCTTTGCAGGCGGAGTTAAGAATTTTGGCATTCACTGCGGATATTTCTGCAAGAATGTTTCAATAATGATAAAGCGTAAGCGTGCGATTGCCAAACGCAAAAAGGCAGAGGAAGAGAGAAGAGAGAGAGAAAGACAAAAGGCAGAGCGTGCAAGAATGCGTGCCGAAAGAGGCGAGAGTGACGGACTTGTTCAGGTTCACAGCAGAACCGACCGCCGCCCCCAGCAGAATCGCCACCCTGCAAACAGAAACAAGAGAAGATAATTTCTTTTCTTAACGGAGGAAAAACATGGAAATGCTAATTAAAAACGCAGTGGTTGTTTCCCCTGCCGACAAGCTTAACGAAAAAACAGATATTCTCATAAAGGACGGT
>ENA-OOQX01000396-OOQX01000396.1-human-gut-metagenome-genome-assembly--contig:-NODE-396-length-17007-cov-4.128244_pt1 | contig 17007 bp, 17 predicted proteins | sample MGYA00241267_ERZ501173 | MGnify/ENA primary metagenome ERZ501173 (study PRJEB25962, sample SAMEA2042500) | human gut metagenome | biome: human gut; feature: human-associated habitat; material: faeces... | reverse complement strand
ATTATTATTATACGATATTTCTCGTCAAAAATCAACCATTTGTTGTGACAGAGCCATTATTTTTAAAAATAGCCATCAAATTATCTACACTAATGATAAATTTATTAACACCTTCCTTATAAGCTATCTCATCACTGATTCTAGTTCTAGTCCCTTTTAAATCTTTCCCGTACCTAATTAAATCACTTCGCGTCGCATTATATGTATTATTTGCATATTCAATTTTTAAATTTGCAAAAAAAGTATTTTCCAAAATGTCAATTTTTTCTGGATTAAAAATACAATGAATATTAACCGGACTCTTTTTAGCTAAAGGCATGATACGTAACTCAACATTGGGAACAATCAATTTAACAGAATCAGGTAAGCGTCTATCCTGCAATACTTTTTTATAATTATCAATTGAAAGATAATCTGTAATACCTATAGCAACAATATTATGTAAAGGATTTAGTCCATCCCCAATATATTCATTTATTTTTGCATAAAAATTATTCCATTTCTCTTTACTAGAACATCCTTTATAGTTATCGTTTTTATTGGTTTCAGGCGTATGAACATGTAAATCCCATCGTCTCCATTCTGAGCCTCGGTTATAATTTTCCATACAAATTCCTCCATCTAAAACTTAAATACCAGTATTAGCTTAATTATAACACCATCATATTTTTCTTTTCCAAAGAAATCCACACACGATAATACTGAACAGCGTAAGAACTGCTCCCAATTTCCACCCAGGAAGTTCAAAAGTTAATTGAATATCATTGTGCCCTGGCTGTAAAGGAATAATCATTAAGCTATCTTCAAAGGCTTGTGGCTTCACTGCTTCTCCATTGCAAGTAACGTGCCATCCTTCATGCACAGGAATTGATGTAAAAAGTTTTTCGTTTGTTCCTGCCTCTACCTTGATATGCAAGAATGTGTCAGAATCTCGCTGCACTGTGGCGGCTCTTTCCCAAGCTTTAGCTGTTGCCCATTTTAATGCATTTTCATCGACTTGATAAAATTGAGCCTGATCAATGACTCCAGCAGCTTCTTTCGCTGATTGCCAATGCACTTTGCCGATTCCTTCTGACATCGGCAAGGAAAAAACAGAAGGTGATGCCCAAGCTGCATATCGTTGTCGGATACTATCATTTAATATTAAATAGCCATCCAAATCCTTATTCCGAAAAGGAAAATTTCCATACACGGCACCTTTACGATCAGTTGTTACGCGAAAGTCAGCTTTTTTCTGGCCATCAAAATAAACAACTTGATGAATAACAGGCTTATAGATTGAAGTATTCTGCTGAAAAATATCTGCATATAACTCATTAGCAAACTGGAACGGATTATCCGCATAGGGATGATGCATAACTACGTTTTCAGGAATACGAAACGCAATAGGCATAACAAAGGGATTTTCATACACCGCTTTTTTATTCGCTGCATCATCACCTTGTACCAAGACTAATCCTGGAATCGCATAATCCGCCAAAACATACCGCACGCCCAATAAAGAATCAGTTCCCAATAAGGATGTATTAACAATATTCATGTTGTCGCCATTTCGCCGATACCCCAGTCGATCTAAAAAATTTAACTGGGTATTAACGGGACTGGAGGTATAACTTGCAACAGTCGGATACAGATAAGCCAATCCTTCATTATAATTGGCTGTAGTATGGTTTTCTTTATCTCTTGGACTAGATTGAAAAGTTCTTGTCTGAGAAATACGATAAAAATTGCCTTCTTTAGGAACTACATTTGGAATCTGGCGCTGTTCTGCCACAACATAATCATGATAGGCTTGAACCTCGTGGAAAGCATCCTGATGCTGAAGGATATAGCTGGCGTTAAAGCCTAAATCAACAGTGACTAAAAGTAACAAGACAAGATTGCCATACTTCTTGAATACTTTATTTTTCCCAATAAATGCGGCCATGATGCCCAAAAATAAAACAGAGACACCAATGATATTTCCCCATGAGTTGTACGAATGATACAGTTGCAATACAATCCATAATACAGGAATAAACACAGCTACCTTCCAACTGCTAAATTGATTTTTTGAAGCAGAAAAATAAGCGCCTGCTAACCATATGAAAAAGAAAATGGAGACATAAGCATAGCGATACCAATAGCTGCTCGCATCTTTCAATAAGGAAAACAGTAAAAAGAAAGGTTGCCAATAAAGTATCACAATTGAGAATAACAACATAAAAATAGCTAAATATCTTATTCTCCGGGATATTTCTTTGCTAAAAAAGAAACCCATCATGCCTAATAGAACTAAACTACCTGAAAATAGTGATGCATGCTTTTGGCTGCTGAATGTCCCCCAAGTCAGTCCTTCAAAGAGTGCCTTAATTCTTCCATTCCAAGAAGCACGCAATAATCCCCAGTCAAAACTACTCGTACGTCCATTTGACAACTCTTTAAGTGTGGGAATGAAGATGATAGAAACAAGCATAATCGACAAAAGAATTGCGAACCAAACGCGGATAAGGATACCCAGACATTTCTTCCAACTGCACCAAGAAGATAACTTTAATAAAGCCACTTCCCATATGGCCCAAAATCCAGTAAAAAGCAAGTCAATTAAACCAGTATACCAACCAAACGCCAAAGACAAAGCGCCCGGTATAACGACCCATAAAATACTTTTCTCCTCTCTGACCTGATAGACACCCCACAAAATGAGTGGCAGCATATAAACGCCATCAAGCCACATGATGTTGCGGGCTTGTTCCAAATTATACTGCATCAGGCCAAAACTCATCGCCAAGGCAATAAGTAAATACGAAGATAGGTGATGCTCAAAACGCTGGTCTAAATAAAAAGCCATCGTAATGGCTGACAAAGATACTTTGATGAGAACAAGTAGGTTATAAAATGTATGAAAATTCTCTTGACGAAAAAATACAACCAAGAAATTCCATGGTGAGGATAAGTAGTAGGTTAAAACCACCCAAATATTTCCACCAATCCCCCGGTCAAAAGAAAAAGTCCACGAAGCCTCGCCTTGCAGCAAATGCTTTAAATAGGAGAAAAAGTCCAAATATTGTATCGTCGCATCCACCTGTGCAAAACTATTTAAACCAAACGGAGCATACTGATTGATGGCCATAAGGATAAGAAAGATGACAAACGTGCAAAGTCCTGAAAAGACAACTGACTTCCATCTCGTGTTACCAGAAAGTGCCTGAATTGTCATTGCCGTGCCCCTTTCTGGTCCATAACGGTTTTCCCATTATAATCTTTCACCAAATAAAGAGGCCTGAACTTGCTTTCGTTGAAGACGCGGCCCAGGTATTCCCCGATAATGCCGAGGAAAAAGAGTTGGATACCGCCGATGAAGAGGATAATGGAGACGAGCGACGGATAACCTGGCACGTCTTCCCCGCAAATCAGCGTGCGCAAGACGATAAAGAGCATATAAAGGATAGCAATAAACGCCAAAATGCAGCCGACGAAGGCCGAGGCCCGCAGCGGCGCGATGGTGAAGCTCGTAATGCCTTCGATGGCTAAATTGAGGAGCTTCCAATAATTCCACTTTGTCTTGCCGGCCGCCCTGGCATCGCGGTCGAAGAGGACTTCTTTCTTTTCAAAACCGATCCAGCTGAACAGGCCTTTCGTGTAACGCTGGGATTCCCGCATCAGGCGCAGAGCATTGAGGCACTGTTTATCCAACAAGCGAAAATCGCCGACATCACGTTGCATGGGTACACTGGACATCTTCTGCAAAATCGTATAAAAGGCATGGGATGACCACTTCTTGAAGAACGACTCTCCTGCCCGGCTACGCCGCTTAGCACTGACATCCTGATAGCCCTTTTCCCACCAGGAAATCATTTCTGGAATCAATTCCGGCGGATCTTGCAAATCGGCATCCATAATAATCGCCGCATCGCCCGTCAAATAATCGATGCCAGCAATCATAGCGATTTCCTTGCCGAAATTGCGCGACAAATCAACATACGATACGCGACTGTCCTCTTCATGAAGCTCCCGCATAATATCCAGCGTATGATCCTTGCTGCCATCATTGACGAACATGAACTGGAAATTATACCGCGATATACCGTCAATGACCTGTACCGTACGCCGGTAAAATTCATGAAGAACTGCTTCTTCGTTATAACAAGGTACTAAAATCGAGACTAATTGTCTGTCTGTCTGTCTGTCTGTCAAGAGTGTAGTTTTCATCAATCATCTGTCAAATCCTTTCTTTTAAATATTCCTTAAAATCTTCTCCCAAATTCTCGCGCCACAAGGCATATTCCACGGTTGCTTTGAGATAATCTAACTGATTGCCTACGTCGTAGCGCTTTCCTTCTATTTGGCAAGTATAGACAGCTTGGCGGCTGGCCATGATTTTTAGGGCATCGGCTAATCTGATTTCGCCGTTTTCATCAGGCTGGACGCGGCGCAGGATTTCAAATATATCTGGTGTCAGGACATAGCGTCCCAGCATGGCTGATTTTCCATCGGCTTCATGACCGACCACTTTTTCTACGTTGAGGAAACGGGAAATGCCTGTTTTCTCGATAGCCACGCTTTGCAGAATATTCCGCGGAACGGCTTGATTTCCATTCAATGTCTGGCAGCCTACCATAGTTGCGCCGTATTTATTATACATTCTCATCAGCTGATGCATGGCCGGTTCTTGTTCATGATAGATGATATCATCTCCGAGGAGGACAGCAAAAGGTTCATTGTCGATAAAGGATTCAGCACAAAGGATAGCATCCCCTAAGCCGCGCATATGTTTCTGGCGAATGTAATGGACATTGATTTTCGAGATTTCCTGTACCAGTTCCAGGTACTGCAACTTCCCTTGCTGACGTAAGTGATACTCCAGCTCGACATTCGTATCAAAATGGTCTTCGATAGCCCGTTTCCCGTGACCGGTGATAATTAAAATTTCTTCGATGCCACTTTGAATAGCTTCTTCCACGATATATTGAATCACGGGCTCATCGACGATAGGGATCATCTCTTTAGGAATTGACTTGGTCGCCGGTAAAAAGCGTGTCCCATAGCCTGCCGCCGGGATGACGGCTTTACGAATGGGCTTCATATTTTTTCACCATCTCTAAGGCACTAGCAATAACGTCATCCATGTCATAGTACTTATATTCCGCTAAACGGCCACCGAAAATGACATTTTTTTCTTGTGCTGCTAAGGCTGCATACTGTTCATATAAATGCTGATTCCGTTCGTTGTTGACCGGATAATAAGCTTCTTCACCAGGATGCCAATCTGCCGGGTATTCTTTGGTGACATACGTAACCGGCTGTTCGCCGAATTCAAAATGTTTATGTTCGATGCTGCGTGTATACGGCGTTTCCCGGTCGGTATAATTCATGACTGCTACACCTTGATAATTTTCTTCTTCTAATTCTTCGGTTCCGTAATCCCCGCTTCCTGGCGCTGCTGGGCAATCTTGGCCGCTGCCTGCTTCGGCGTAACGACACCCCACATCTTGGTAAAGGTATTCATATTGAAAGGCAGGTTGTACAATTCACCTTTATAATTCGCTACTGGCGAATTGACATAATTATTGAATTCCACGAACCGGTTCACATAATCCCAAACCGCTTTATTCGAAGTATGGAAAATATGAGCGCCATATTTATGAATCCGGATTCCTTCCTTTTCTTCACAATACACATTGCCACCCACATGATCCCGCCGTTCCAGAACCAGACAAGACTTACCAGCCTTCGTCATTTCATGGGCAAAAACAGAACCAAATAAACCGCTACCAACAATCAGATAATCGTACACCGATAAAACCTCCTGTAAAATACCATTATGTATATTGTACTACAGTTTTTCTACTTTTTAACTTTTTGGTATAATTATAAATTTATTTTAATATTAATCCATATGATATTTATTTTTTCTTAATTCAAAAGCTATCTTTCCACCTTCTAAAATATCACATATATGTTGTTGAATTCCTTCAGTATTAAGAATACCAGGAATTAATCTTCCATTTTCATCTACTTGGGGATGATTATTTTCAATTGAACCACTTCGATATTCAAATCGCTTTGTACCATTGGGGATATCCTTCCCATCTTGATTAGCTACAATGACTTCTTCTGCATCTCCCCCTAAAACAACATTTGCATTATGAGTAACAATAATTATTTGTCGCTGCGTTTTTTTTGCACGAATAAACGGAATTAATTCATTAAAAATAGACCTATTATCTAAATCATCTTCAGGCTGATCGATTAAAATTGGACATTTACTTTGATCTAAATTAATAAGCAGTTCCAAAAGCACTAAGGCTTTTTTACCTGGTGACATAGAACTCATAGAATCATTGTCCATACTAACATCGTAAGAAACAAAGAAATAATTGCTCAACATCTCATTTAATGCATTCGAAATATCAAAAGCACCTTTACAAGATAATTTTTTTGTTAAAATTGCTTTAATCAAACACTGAATATTCTCTTTTGACAATTTATTAAAATCAAAATCTTCTTCATCAAAAATATCTTTAAATTGTCTAAGGCTACGATTATCAAAAACAGCATATACCTTTTCTAGATAAGCATTTTTCTTAAATTTAGTTCTCAAACAAAAATTCAAATGTTCATCATTTTTATCATCGTTTAAAAATTTATTGATTGTTTGAGTATAGGCTATATATCGCTCTTGATAGGATATTAAAGTGTTTGATAATTTATCAATATGGTCATTAATACAGTCTTTAATATTCTGGCATTCTTTTTCTAAACCATCATATTGTCGGATTCTATCATTTTGAACTTGTATTTTGTTTGATAATTTTATCATTTCATCATTAGCCGTTACCTTTTTCGATAATTCATTAAAATTTTTTTGAATATTCACTAATTCCTCATGTACCTTATTTTGGTTGGCATTAATTTTTTCCAGCAGTTTGTCTCGTTCACTATTCCATAAGACCATAATCTTTTTTTCTTGTTCATTTTGAATGTTTTTTAGAATTGTATAAGTATTTTCAGACAATCCTGATGGAATAAGTGCTTTTGTAAAAATCTGATTTATGCCTTTGATAATTTTCAAATCATTTTCCATTACCTGCATATTCAGTCTCATACTAGACATATTTTCTAACATGATATTATATTCTGTTTGTTCCTCTTCAGTAATCGTATCCCCAAAATTCATTTGTTTCTTACGTAGTTGTAATGCTTCAAGTTGCTTGTATATTCCCTCCTTAGTTCCAAGTTCTTTTTTCATATCTTGTTTTTCTTTATATTTTTCTATATCATGCATTAATCTCAGTACATCATTATCTGTTATTCGTCGGATTTCGGCTATTTGATTCAATAATTCATCTCTTAAATTTTTATTTTTCTGATCCTGCATCAATACATTTTCAATTATACTATCAATGTCGGTCTTATCATCTTCACTATCTGTTAATCGATTCAAATAAGTTTGCGGTATATAAATAATTTTATGGTTTTCATCTTTTTCATTTGAATTACTTGATGATCCATCACACCAAGTAACTACTGCTTTTTCCAAATCTAAAGGTTTATTACTGCATAATTTACTTTTATTAAGAGCTTGCTCAGAATCAATTGCATACGCAATATTATGCAATAAAATAGACTTACCGGTAGATTTTCCTCCTATAATACAATTCAGTTGCGGATTAAAGAAAATAGGTTCCTCTAAAAAATCTTCCTGATTCAATTGTATATTATCAATAACATGATAACTATCTTTTTCATCTGGCACATTAGATGAAATTCTCACTCTTTGTTCTGGTTCATATAATATTTGACAAAGACCATTAAAAGTAGGATCAGCTTTAATCCAGCAATACTTTCCGCCCACAGGCTCAAATAATCGTTCTAAATCATGAGCATCTGAACCATGTACACAAGCCTTTAATGAACCATATTTTTGAATAATTGCAGCCTTACTATCTGCTCCTTTACCCAAAAAATATTTTACGTCACTATCATTACCAGAAAAAATAAAATCAGCATTCAAATAAATATTAGTTCTCACTGAAGCTAATTGCGATTCCGCATTTCCAATATATTCCTTATGAGTGGTAATTCCACTTGCACCGTCATCACTGTTATTAGATATAGCAATAAGTGTATTCTCACGGAGTTCTTTATTATTTTGGCTATGTCACAATAAACAGTTGATAAATAGCCATTTTTATAGGGGAGTATCAGAACTCCCCTACAAACTGTTATTTGCAGTTATCTATACTCATTTGGAATTTCGATATGAAGTGTCTCACACAATAACTTCACATCATGTGCATCATTTTCATCAAACTCGTATCCCAGATGGAACATTACTTGACTATATGGTTCAATACAGGAAACCTCTATTTCCTCAATTCTTCCTTTACCCGAAAAAGTTTCTACCGGAAAACAATCCCCATCATAAAGAATTTCACCTTCGTCCGTATATTCAAAACAATGCAAATCAATAATTCTGTTTTTCAAATCTTCCCATACAGTATGGTTCAATGTTGTATATTCCATCTTAATCTCATAAAAGCCATTAGCTTTCATTATTTCTATAAAGTTCTGATAATCGTTCTTTTCTACAAAAATGTCAATATCATTATGGGCTCTTGACTGATATCCAAGAAGAGCATCTACACCCCAGCCACCATCAAGAAAGACTTTAATCTCCGCATCTATTGCAAATTGAAGAATCTGTTTTACATCTGTTATATTGACCATCTTATCATCTCCACAAATTCTAATTAGGCGACCAGAGGAACTGCTGGTCTGTTTGATAAATCTCTGCATTTAGCAGTTTTCAATGTTGCCAAAACAAAAGTTAAGAAGATGTTCCTTTTCTCCATGTCGCTTTCTTTGGCGTAATTTACAAGGTTATTCCACACAAGATAGTTGTTCAGATACTTGGTAGAAACACCGTTAAAGCCACGCATAAACCTCTTTAGCTGGCTATGGTAGCTATTGATATGTTGGATATTATAAATGCCTTTCTTGGCTTTGCCAGTCTTTAACTGCACAAGGTCAATGCCATTGGCATTTGTAAATCTCACATAGGAGTTCATCTTGTCCGTAACAAGAGTGGAATTGGTCTTAATCCTACCATCATAAATATGATGTAAATCTCTTGTAGAAACTCTACCAGTATTCGTAATCTTGGAGATAGACAAGCCATTCCTATTAACCGCACAAGGAACACATACCTTTTCTTGGGACAAGCCTCTGATATGTGTAGAATGACCACGCTTATGAGCCTTGCGTGGCATAGCAAATGTCTTACTCTTGCTATGATTGCCCTTGTACGAGATGGCGAAAAAAGTTTCGTCAGCCTCAATAATGCCGTCAAGGGTAACATCGTCTGCCATATTCTGAAGTGCATCCAAAATCTTGTGTCTCCAAAGGAATGCGGTGTTTCTGTGAATCCCACAAGCAACAGCAGTCTTACGAATGGATAAGCCATTCATCATACAATCAATGTACTGCTCCCACACGGACAAGTCTTTTCTTGTACCAGACACAATGGAGTTCGTAGCAATCACGAAGGACTTGCCACAATCCTTACATACATATCGCTGTGTGCCATCTTTACGATGACCATTGCGAACCACATGGATACAGCCACAAAGAGGGCATACACGACCATTTGCAAAGCGTTCCTTTGCTACGAAATCTTCAATATTCAAAGACTTTACAAAGGCAGGACTTAAAAGCATTGTTTTAAGGCTTTCCTGCTCTGCGACAGTCAACTTACCGATAATATCTAATGCGTCTTTGATAGTAGGCATATCCAATTACCTCCTTCGGTGGTACTGTTTCTTATTATTATTATACGATATTTCTCGTCAAAAATCAACCATTTGTTGTGACAGAGCCTTTTTATTAAAGACAAAATGTGTCTATATCAATTGTTATTATAGAAGTATGCTTAAGGAAATAGCATATCAAGATTTTTATATGGAGTGATTCAATGGATGCTAAGGCGGTAGTGAAGATTCTCGATTGGTCTTATGACCAGGCTATTCAAGGTATACCGGGTATGGGGACTGCTGAGGAACTAGCTATTTCTTATTTAAGGACACCTGGTACTGCTAAGGAAAATGCAGATAAATTAATTCGTTACCAGATTTTAAAATGTGGTTCCAGTGGATTCCTAACTAATTTGGGTGGCCTAATTACATTGCCAATCGCTTTACCGGCCAATATGACAAGTGTCCTCTATATGCAATTGCGGATGATTGCAGCAATCGCATATATGGGGGGATACAATATGCATAATGACCGCGTTAAGACATTGGCATTTTTATGCTTGTGTGGAAACCAAGTGGAAGATGTTTTAAAACAAGTAGGGATTCATATAGGCAAAAAAATGACTGAACGAGTTATTCAAAATATTTCTGGAAGCATCATTCGTCAGATTAATCAAGCTGTAGGCTTTCGGTTACTTACAAAATTTGGAACCAAAGGAATGATAAATTTAAGTAAGTCTATTCCTATTGCTGGGGGCATTATTGGAGGAGGGATGGATGCCTATGCAACAAAAATTATAGGTGAAAAAGCTAAAGAAATGTTTATTCTTAATTAGGAAGTGAGAGATAATGGGAATTGGAAAAAGAATTAATAATACCAATAAGGATGTACCTATAACGCAATCCGTTCATAATGAAACGATGACAGAATCAAAAGTAAAAAAAGAAGTTGTATTTGTTCCGGAAATCCCGAAATATACGTTGGAAGATTTAATTTTGCCAAGAAATGTATATGAAAAGATTTTAGATATTGCTGATTATGCACATAATAGCAAAGTGGTGTTTGAGGATTGGGGATTAAAAAGTACTCACAAATATTCTAGAGGTATGGGTATTAACTTGTATGGTCCTCCAGGAACGGGTAAGACAATGGCGGCTCATGCTATTGCAAACTATTTAGGTAGAAAAATATTAGTTGTTAATTATGCTGATATAGAATCAAAATATGTTGGGGAAACCCCAAAGAATATTCGCAAAGCGTTTGAAGCGGCTAAAGAAACACATAGTATTTTATTTTTTGATGAGGCAGATGCTATATTGAGCCGGCGTGTTACTAATATGTTGAATGCTACTGATGTTAGTGTGAATCAGACCCGCTCTGTGATGTTGATGATTATGAATGAATATCAGGATTTTATCATTTTTGCCACTAATTTTATTGAAAATTTTGATCCTGCTTTTATGCGGAGAATTGCAATTCATGTTAAATTTGATTTGCCAGATTATGAATGCCGGAAACGGTTATGGAAAATGTATATTCCTAAAGAAATGCCTAATGATTTTGATGTTGAAATGATTGCTCAAAAGTATGCAGGTATTTCTGGCAGTGATATTTCTACAGCTGTTTTGATGGCTGCTTTCAAGGCTGCACGCCAAAAAGATACCGTTGTTAGAGAAAAATATGTTGAAGAAATGATACAAGGAATTTTGGAAAGTAAAAAAGCTAATAATAAAAACCAGCAACATCCTATAAATGTTACAACGCGTGAAGTATCTGAAGAATATGTAAAGAAACAATTGGAAGGAGATTTGAAATGATTCCAGTTTTGATTGGAGCAGGAATACTTTTAGGTGCAGTTGTATTGGTCTCAAATTGGGATTCACTTATAAAGAAGTTTCTTGATCTTTTACCTAAAGTAAAAGCCTTTTGGCAAAGTATACGAGAATATATTCCTCATGCTGCCAGAATGATTGGTGATACCATTCTGGAAACGGGGGAAATGTTAGCAACCATTGCTTATCAAATGTATTATAAAGATGATGGGAAGTGGATGGAAAAAACAACTACTTATAAAGTGGATATTAATGAAGTTCCTGAAGATATCCGCAGCAAAATTGAACATTCACATGATAAGGTAGATATCACCAATGAAATGGAACGAGAATTAAATTTAGAAATTTAAGGTGAATAAAATGTTTCCTTGTGAAAGATGTGCTGCTTGTTGTCGTCATGTTGGTAATAGTGATTTAGGGAAACAGATGGCATTGCCCAATGGAATCTGTAAATATTTGAATCAAAAAACAAATTTATGTACCCGATATGACAGTCGTCCGATGATCTGCAATGTAGACGCTTATTATGATAAATATCTTTCTCACGTCTTTACGCGAGAAAAGTTTTATCAGTTGAATAAAGAACAGTGTCATATATTGCAAAAGCTGAAATAATATGAGGAGTTGATGATGTATGGCTTCAAGAAAAGAAAACATTGCAAGTGAATTAGATATTTGGGTAAAAAGCTTTAAAGAAACCATTCGGGACTTTTTACCTAAATGCAGTCTCGAAGAAATGATAAAGGTGAACTATAGTGATGCCCTCGATCGCATGATTTTAGCAGAAGAAAGCTTTCATGATACTATGTATGTTGGAGGGGAATTTAGTGTTATTTTAATAGACGAAAATCATTTTAAACTAGCCATGGATCTTTATTTTCGAGATAAAGATAAAAAATGGATTAAAAAAAGTGCAACAACTGAGGCATGGCCAACCAAGTATTTATGTAAAAAAGATTTTATTGAGTTATGCCAACAGAAAAAAATCTCTTTTGAAATTGAAGCGCCTGAAAAAATCGTTTCTAATCAGTCTAAGTTATTAGAAAAAGAGGATTTGTCGACTTCAGAAGTTCAGATAGAACCTTCTGTAAGTATAGAATCTGAACCAATTAAGGTGGAAGTAGAAGAGATTTCGACGAAAGTGGCTCCTTCATTAGATATCACAACAATGGAAAATAAGCCAGTGAAAGATCAACCTGAAAAAAAGGAATAGTTCATATTTTATAAGGAAAGAAGGATGTTAATCATGATACCGATTTTAATAGGTGCGGTTATAGGTGCTATTGGTACTATTGCTATTTTAGCTAATTGGGATGAATTAGTTAGCTTTTTTAAAGATTTGATTAGTGAAATTAAAAATGCTATTAAAAAAGCTAAAGAAAAAGCGGCATCAGCGGCAACAATGACAGCCCGTTTGCTTAAAAATGGATTTGTTAAAATAATGCATAATTTGTATTATAAACAGAATGGTAGATGGATGGAAGAAACTACTACACGTGAAATTAAAGAAGATGAGATTCCCGATTTTATCAAACGAAAGGTTGCAGAACGTGAAACCGATATCACTAAAGAAATGAGCAGAGAGTTACAAATGGAAATCTGTTAAGCTGATAAAGAAATTAAAAATATAGAGTGAGGAGTATGATTGCAGTGAGTGAATATATTCATGAGGTTTCTCCAGATGAAGTTCCATTATCTATAAGAAATGCAATATTGAAAAAAGATAGTGCGGCTGATACGACGATTACTATTTTAGGTACAAGTGGTTGCGGAAAAACTTGTTACTTATTGAGTATGTATCATAAGATGTGCAGTGGTATGAAGGGCTTTACCCTTACAGCTGATGATGATGTAGATGTGGACCTTCGCAATCGCTATAAACGTATGACAGATCGCTCGTTGGGCGACGCGCGTTTTCCTCTAGGGACAGATAGTCGTGAACGGTATGATTTTACTTTAGAATATGGGTATGAACCAATCATGTCTTTTAGCTGGGATGATTATCCTGGACAAGTTTTAGATGATAAATCTACTGGTGACATAGAAATGTTTAGTGAAGTAGAAAAATCGATTATCAAGTCTAGTTGTTTATTTATTTGTATTGATGGTGAATTGCTATGTGATGATGATTTTGATGAAAAAATTGAAAATATTCAAGATGATTGCAGTATTATTATCAATAACTTCATCAGTAGATATAAAAAGAAACATAGACATTTACCACCAACGGCTTTTGTCATTACCAAATGGGATATCTGCCAAGGATATACTAATGAAGATGAATTAAAAGAACTTCTTAAAGAAACATTTACCCCCTTTTTTGATGTCGGTTCTACGACAGCAATCATCCCTGTTTCCATTGATACGAAAAATGGTACTAGTAATACTAGTGAAAGATTGCATCCATATCATATTCAATTGCCGATTTATATGGGAATATACTTAGCTCTGCAGGATAGAATAGCGGTTTTACAAAAGAAACAAAAGAAAATGGATTCTGAGCGAGCAAATGAATCTAATAGTTTCTTCATTTTTAGGAATGATAAAAAAATCGCTCAGTTAGAGCAATCAATTGATCAGATACAAGAAGATATTAAAATTAAAACAAGAAATTTGTATAATTTAATCGCTGAATTAGATAAATATAATGTACCTCTTTTTGTTGATGGAGAACAACGTAGCTTTTTACAATAATCGTGAGAAGGTGATTCATTATGTTGAAAGTAGCACCTCTTATTCATAGTCGTACATTGCGGTGTGATTTCAATCCTGGATTTTTAGTAAGGCCTAATGATTTTACTGATAGTGATGCAAAAATTATACATAAGAGAATTCTTGAAGCAACTGCCTCTATTGATAGTATGCAAGGTTTTCGCTGGATAGTATTTCATGAAGGGAAGTTCTGTGTTGCAGGAGCAGTTTGCATATTAAAAAATCTGGCTTCAAAATGTGATATTCCTACAGAAGATGAAAAGTTTTTTTTTGATATACGTCAACGTTCAACTTATGCTTTTATTGGGGGATCTATACAGAGTGATGATGGTGCAATTCCTGAAATTTCTTATCAGCAATTATGGGATTGGTATGTTACAAATGTTTCTGATATATGGGAACGGACGGTTGTTGAAACACAGAAAACGGACTATTTACAGGTGCCTTTTTATGAACCCAATACTACGATTCCGAATAATGGGGAAATAATCAATGAGGTCACATTTTATGAAAGCTCGGAAGCGAGGGATTTGATATTATTTTATTATTACTTAAAAAAAGCTGTCACAGGTAAGAATATTAGTTATTGCAGTAATCTCTTAAATTTCCGTGATGTAGAAAGATGCAGCTACCAAGTTGTGACAACAAGTAATAACGTAATTAATCGATTAAGGACAAAAGGTAATGTAATACATCAAGAAATTAATGATACCTTACAAGAGTGCGATTGGAATCTCGTTATAGAGAAGTTAAGAGAAATGAAAAATGAGTTTGATCATGACGGTAGCGTTTATCTTGTTCTTGATGATAAAAGAGGAACTCAGATAGAACTCCCGATTGGTCTTGATAATATCATACTACCTAATGATGATGAAATAAAAATTCGGTCAGCGCAGTTTAAAGCATCAGATTCGGGAATACGTAACTTTTTTAAAAAATTTAAAAAAGATTAATGGATAAACTTGAACATGATATCGCATAACTTTTATGGTATGTTTTCCGTGTATTGTTATGCGATATTTTTATTATTAAGTGTTTTATGCAAATGAGTCTGATTGAGGTGTATAAAATATGATAAATAAAACTTTTACTATTTTGGGTCCTAGTGGTACAGGTAAAACTTGTTATTTGTTGAGTATGTATCATCGAATGCTCATAGGCGTACAAGGATTTACACTTCAAGCTACTGATAAAGAATCGGATTATGAATTATATGAGCGTTATCAGAAACTAGAAAAACAACTTTCAAGTACTAAGAATTTTAATTTTGGAACTGATGCCCTTAATAAATATGAATTTATAGCACAATATTATAGTAATCCGTTTTTACGGTTTACTTGGCAGGATTATCCTGGAGGCTATTTAGAATCTAAGACAAGGGGTGATGAAGAAGCGTATAAATCATTAGAAAGCTCTATTATAAATTCTAGTTGTTTGATTATTTGTGTGGACGGCTCGTTATTAACAGGAAACGATTTTAGTGAAAAAGTTGAAAATGTCCAAGAAGAATGTAGTAATATTTTAAATCCCTTTTTTAGCCGGTATATGCGCAAAAATAAATATTTACCATTGATTGTATTTCTTATTACTAAATATGACCTTTGTGCAAGGTGGACTAGTAAATCAGAGATAAATGAGATTATCCAAGAAGCTTTTTCATCAATTTTTTTGAGTAATTCTTCTTATTCTGCTACTATTATTCCTGTTTCTATTAGCTGGAACAGCAGTTCATCATATGCGTTGTCTTGTCGTAAGGAACCTTATCACGTTGAGTTACCAATTTTGGTAGGGTGTTTATTTGCTGTAGTGGATGAACAGGAACGATTAGCATCTATTCTTGAGAAAAAAGGAGAAGAAAAGCATATTTTGCCATTGATAGCTGGAGGTTTTATTGGCGGTTTACTAGGACCTCTTGGGATTCTTGGAGCTGCCGGAGCTGCATTTGCGAGCAGTAAAATGTCATCAAAAGAAACTGATCAATTGATTGATTTACTTAAACAATATGATAACATTTCAGAGAGAATAATATCTATATTGAATAATGCTGGAGTGTTGTTTTGGGGGTAATCATAAAAATAGGAAGACAAAATGTGTCTCTATCATATGTTATATTATAGAGAGAGGGGGATTGTTATGGAACTCATGAATTTGAATCATCCCGCTTCACATAAGTGTGCTTTTTGTAAACACTGGTATGACCCGATGAACCAGGCCATCCGGCCGAAGGCGCCGATTGTCGGTTTTTGGGAGTACGATCCGCTGGCTGAGAACCAGTGTATGGTGCGGGACATGAAGACCCGAGGTGTACAGTCGTGCAATCAGTTTGTCTGTAAGATTTGAGAAGGGCGTGAGGACGTAAAAGATGGGGACGGCTGTGGCTCATGAGTTTATTAAATGGTTTATTTTGCGGCCTTTATTTTATATTTTGATACAGGTTTTATGGCCGTTTATTTATGGCCTTGGTGTCAATTTTTTAACTGTTTATGAGACGGGATGGAACAGCGGCGATTGGCTTACGAGAGGGATGCTGATTTTTATTACCCTTGGCTTTTTGGGACTGCTCGTCGGTATTTTTGCCCCCAAGAAGGAGGCCCAGGAAAATCGGCATCGTGTCCGCTGTGTGATGGTCAATGTGCTGTTATACGTGCTGGTCCTTTATATTATCGCCCGGTGGTATGGGTTGGCCCAGCCCATTACGATGCCGATTACGAGTTAAAGCGGGGCCACC
>ENA-OOQX01000388-OOQX01000388.1-human-gut-metagenome-genome-assembly--contig:-NODE-388-length-17267-cov-2.502033_pt1 | contig 17267 bp, 15 predicted proteins | sample MGYA00241267_ERZ501173 | MGnify/ENA primary metagenome ERZ501173 (study PRJEB25962, sample SAMEA2042500) | human gut metagenome | biome: human gut; feature: human-associated habitat; material: faeces... | reverse complement strand
CATCCGCACACACCTCTTTCACGTACTTATCAACAAAGCATCATTCTGCTTAGACAAGATCTCTTGAAAGTCAAACCTAATTTTGGGTTTTATGTAATTGTTCCAGGTCAAAAAATGCTGCTTTTTTTCTTGACACGGGAACATATGTTTTCTACAATTATTGTAGTGCAGCTCTACTAATTTAATTGGAAGGAAACACCTCATGGGTGATTTACTCAATGTCGACATGAATTACCTTATTGGAAAAAAAGAATCTACTGAAATTATTCCGGATAGCTATTATCTCAATCCAGAAGCCCGTGACATGGCTCAGTTTCTCTTCGAGAATCCGGAATACAAGGTCCTCTTCGATGCCTCACGGAAAGTGAAGCCGGAGGACATTCAGTTTGTAAAAGAGATGATCGAGATCGGGGCGCACAAAAGAAATGAGAATCACTATGAATCAGTATGTAGTATTACAAGTGACACTTAAGGAGAAACTTATCGGAACTGCATCCAAGAATCTGAAGGAGCTCGAGGATGTGATCAACGCCCAGGCCGCAAAGGGATACCACCTGCACCACACTATTACCACCGCTTCTGCCAATAGTACCGGCTTCGGCGGCGGAGACCGGATCCAGGCTACTATGGTATTCGAGAAACTCTGATGTTGTTGCACCGGTGCAATTTTTCAAAAATATAAATTTTAGGAATAACTTGACAAGGCTTGCACATAATGGTATTATTCCACTAATTAGCGAATGACTGGTGTCCGGTCGCGAAAGAGTCTTGGAATTGTATTCCAGGGCTCTTTTTACATACAAAGGAGAATTGTAATGAACGAACAAGAATTTGAAAAACAGTTAAATGCTTTGCACGAACGCGTGCTCTCGAAAGCTCTTTCTGACGAAGAGAAAAATAATGATATTGTCAATATTGGTTTACACTTTTTTCTCAAGGATGTTCGACCTATGCTGCCTCCTGTAATGAATCGTAGTATTGTTGACGCTTAATCATCGGAGGTAAGCCACCATTAGCAGAGCAGATTCTTCGGTTATTCCAATAGCTGATGAAATATCTCCAGATGAGTGTTTTTAACTGTTCTACTGTCATTGAAGTGGTATCATAACGTCCATAAAGTAATTCTTCTTTGAATCTTGCCCACATGCTTTCGCATCTGGCATTGTCGTGGCATCTCCGGCGCACAATCATTTTCTACCAAAGTAGCGACATAAAAAATTTCATTGTCCTGCCTTTCAAAAATAAGAAGTTTCCATTTTTTTGACTGCAAATTCCGAGGCTGTCTCTTGTACAATTTCTAGTACATTGACATCTTCTGCTATATTTCCTTGACGGGGTTCCAGCTCATTGTTAGTTACCACTTCTGCCTTGCCAGCGTCCGATGCACCATAAGAGAAATTTACTATGGTAGCATTGCTGTATTTTTCAAAAGCTGCATAGTATTCTTCTTCTGTAATTACATCTGTTTCCTCTCCTTTTTTCATGGTATAAGCAGCATTTCCACTTTCGTCAAATTGCTCATAAATCCCCTCTGCCAGTCTGAGCGAACCGGATTTTTCAATTTCAAAACGCTGCATATCGTGACCGGAAGCAGCATAAATACCTGTTTCATCATAGGCGATAGGATATGCTGTTCCCATACTTTCTATTGTTCCTATGTTTTTAACTTCTTTATCTATCAAATAATATACATCACAATTAAGTGCTGCCTGATTTCCCAAACCGTCATTATATACTTGTGAGGTAACAAGTAAAACAGGTAAAGAAGCATTTGTATCAATAATTGCAAAAAGCTCATTATCTTCCAATCCTCCGACGGTTTCTCCATAAATAGCAGCGTTTTCACTACCTTTTTCTCCACATGCACATAAAGAAAAGATTAACACACATAAAGCCATATATGAAATAAACTTCTTTGTCTTATACATATTTTCAGTCTCCTTTTTTTCTTCTTTCAATGGTATAACTTATGAACAATATCACTCCGATTGCTGCCGCAATAATAGACGGTATCATTAACCGCATATAATCAATAGGGGCATTTTCGTATTGTCCTGTAACGATATATCGGTATAGCATATACTGGGTACTAAGTGTTGTGCTTTGTAGCGCAATTACATAGGCGAAATTTAATATGCTAACCATAATAAAAATCAGACCACTAATTAGCAACAGCGTCATTTTTCTGTTATGAAGATTTATTTTCATCAAATCTTCTAAAGTTATTTGCTCATCAGTTTTGTTTGCCACACCTGCTTCTCCTTCCTTTAGCAAATCATCTAATGACACATGAAAAATTCTGCTTATTTTAACGATACTTTCTAAATCAGGGGAAGTGCTATCTGACTCCCATTTGGAAATAGTCTGTCTGGATACGTTAAGTTTTTCTGCTAATTGTTCTTGTGTCATTCCCGAAAGTTTCCTTAATTGGTTGATTTTATTTCCAATTTCCATTTTGTGTCCTCCTTTAAGAGCAATTTTAAATAAAATAAACAATTTTTTCTATCAACATTGCTTTACATTTGCGCTCAAAATAATAACATTTATGAAATTGCTTGTTTTTCTGCACTTTAAGTGTTCATATAAAGGCATTTAAAATATCAACACCCTCCGACAGACATCGCGGCATGACATTCCGCTCACCGTGGGCGTTCTGTGTTTTGAAAATCCCATGAAAAAATACTGAGTCTATCTCTTGTTACTGGTTTCTGTATTCCTCCAAAGTCATTTACATACTTAATTCTTGTTTTCAAATTTTATACATGTGTTTCCTAGAGCGATTTACATACCTATTTTCCATTTTAGCCTATTGCGCATGTGTTTTCCCGGTTATCATACATGCCGGATCATTATTTCTTGCTTTAAAGCATGTATTTTCCGACTTGTTATACATACCTAATTATGACTTTTGAATTATTCGCATGTATTTCCTACTTTATTGCACATACCTAATTCTTGTTTTAAAATTGTGCGCATGTATTTCTTGATTTTTCGCACATACTAGATTCTTGTTTTTAATTTCCGCACATGTATTCTCAAATGCTCTGCCTAAATAATTGGGATGTTTTTCATAACCCAGCAGAAAAGGACTGCTCCCCCGGCGTAGATGCGGCGGAGACTGTGAGATTTTCTTGGAAAGTGGTTGAGCCGCAGGGGCAACGCGAACACGATGTTCGCGTTAGCCGATAAGTGCCATGGATGGCAACGTAAAGGCGGCCCCGTCATGATGAGAAGCACTTGGCCACTTTCCTTTAGAAAATCCACAGTTGTAGCTAGCATCCGAGTCCGGGGCGGGCAGTCCTTTCTGCGTGGATTTAAAAACAACTATTTAATTAACTCTCAAGTTACTGACATCTTTTCTCAATAATCATTTCCCCTATTGACAAAATAAAGAATCCTTACTATAGTGTTCCTGTAAAGAACTACTAAAGGAGCATCTATGGAAGAAGCGGCAATCATAGAACAACTTACCCTGTTCGGACTGAGCAGGCAGGAGGCTGCGATCTATCTGTGTCTTCTTCAGAATGAAGAACTGACCGGATATGAAGTGGCGAAGCTGACGGGGATTTCCCGGTCGAATGTATACAATGGCCTGGCATCTTTAGTGGAACATGGTGCCGCATATGTGATCGAAGGCAGTGCTTCTAAATATCTTGCGGTATCGTTAGAAGAGTACTGTGACAACAGACTTCGTTATCTGACGGGAGTGAGAAATGCACTGATCGCCGGCGGACCGAAGAAGTCCCTGCCTAGGGAAGGCTATATTACCATCGAAGGGTACGATCATATCTGTGACAGGCTCCGGCATATGCTGCAGGATGCACAGATGCGGATCTACTTTTCTGCCTGTGGAGAATTCCTCGAAGCATGGAAAACGGAGATTGCAGCGTTGGTGGCTGCCGGGAAAAAGGTAGTACTGATCTCGGAGGATAACAGAGAATTGTTTCCGGAAGATACAGAATTAAAGTCCGGGATCATAGAGTATCTCGTTCCGGAGCATTTCAGAGAGCCGGAGGAAGAGGAACAGCGGTCAGATCAGATCCGTCTCATCATAGATTCCGAGTACATTCTCACCGGTACGGTGACCGGGAAGAGTGGTGATGCTTGTCTCTACAGCGGGCAGAAGAACTTTGTCAGAGTATTTAAGGACGCTATGCGTAATGAAATTGCCCTGATAAAAATTGCACAAAATAAGTAAAGCAAAAAGCACTTTATAAAAAGAAAGGGATAGAAAATGAGTATCAGAGTCGCAATTTTAGGTTATGGTAATTTAGGAAGAGGAATGGAATGTGCAGTAAAACAGAACGATGACATGGAGCTGGTGGCAGTATTCACCAGAAGAGATCCTTCCACAGTGAAGACATTAACAGATGTGAAAGTATACAACGTAGACCGGTTACTGTCCATGCAGGACAAGATCGATGTCCTGGTGCTGTGTGGAGGTTCCGCCACCGATCTGCCGAAACAGACTGCAGAGTATGCAAAATATTTTAACGTGGTAGACAGCTTTGATACCCATGCGAAGATTCCCGAGCATTTTGCACAGGTAGATGCTGCTGCTAAGGAAGGCGGCAAGGTAGCCATGATCTCCGTAGGCTGGGATCCCGGTATGTTCTCTCTGAACAGACTGTATGCCAACGCAATTTTAAGAGACGGCAGTGATTACACTTTCTGGGGCAAGGGTGTCAGTCAGGGACATTCCGACGCAATCCGCCGTATCCCCGGTGTTAAGGATGCCAAGCAGTATACCATTCCCGTAGAGGCCGCACTGGAAGCTGTCAGAAACTGTGAAAATCCGGTATTGACCACCAGACAGAAGCACACCAGAGAGTGTTTCGTGGTAGCTAAGGAGGGTGCAGACAAGGCACAGATTGAAGAGCAGATCAAGACCATGCCCAACTATTTTGCAGATTATGATACCACCGTGCATTTCATTACCGAGGAAGAGTTACAGAGAGACCATGCAGGCATTCCTCACGGCGGATTTGTATTGCGTACCGGCAAGACCGGCTTAAACGGTGAGCATGATCATGTGATTGAGTACAGTTTAAAGCTGGATTCCAACCCGGAGTTCACTTCCTGCGTACTGACTGCTTATGCAAGAGCAGCTTACCGCATGAATCAGGAAGGCCAGAAGGGCTGCAAGACTGTATTTGATGTGGCACCCGCATATTTAAGCACTTTGACTCCGGAAGAGATGAGAAGTACTTTATTGTAATAAATATAGACTTAGAGGAGATACTTATGGAAAAAAAGGCATTTGTTACCAAAGATATGATCGAAAAGATTGCAGAAAAATATCCTACACCGTTTCATATCTATGATGAAAAGGGAATCCGTGAGAATGCAAAAGCACTGAAAGAAGCATTTGCATGGAATAAGGGGTACAAGGAGTTTTTTGCAGTGAAGGCGACTCCCAACCCGTTTCTGATCAATATTTTGAGAGAATATGGCTGCGGATGTGACTGCTCTTCTCTGACAGAGCTGATGCTGAGCAATGCCATGGGTGTAAAGGGAGAGGATATTATGTTCTCCTCCAACGATACTCCGGCCCATGAATTTGAATATGCGGCAAAAATAGGTGCTACCATCAATCTGGACGACATCACCCATATCGATTTCCTGGAGAAGACCATCGGTTATCTGCCCAAGACCTTAAGCTGCCGTTACAATCCCGGCGGATATTTTTCCATCAGTAATAACATCATGGACAATCCGGGAGATGCCAAGTACGGCTTTACCACGGAGCAGATGTTCGAGGGATATAAGATCCTGAAGGCAAAGGGCGTGGAGAATTTCGGTATTCATTCCTTCCTTGCCAGCAATACGGTAACAAATGACTATTATCCCACGCTGGCGAGAGAACTGTTCGAGCTTGCTGTCAAGCTGAAGGAAGAGACCGGCGCACATATCACCTTCATCAATCTGTCCGGTGGTATCGGTATTCCTTACCGTCCGGATCAGGAGCCTAACGATATCCGGGCCATCGGCGAAGGCGTGCGTAAGGTATACGAGGAGGTTCTGGTACCTGCCGGTATGGGTGATGTTGCAATTTACACAGAGCTTGGCAGATACATGATGGCGCCTTACGGACATCTGGTAACCCAGGTGATTCATGAGAAGCATACCCACAAGGAATACATCGGTGTGGATGCCTGTGCCGTGAACCTGATGCGTCCTGCCATGTATGGAGCATACCATCATATTACCGTGCTGGGCAAGGAGAATGAGCCCTGCGACCATAAGTACGATGTGACAGGTTCCCTGTGCGAGAACAATGATAAGTTTGCCATCGACCGGATGCTGCCGAAGATCGACATCGGAGATTATATCGCTATCCACGACACCGGTGCACACGGTTTTGCCATGGGTTACAATTACAACGGTAAGTTGAAATCCGCAGAGCTTTTGCTGAAAGAGGACGGCAGCGTGGAACTGATCCGTCGTGCTGAGACACCGAAGGATTACTTTGCAACCTTTGACTGCTTCGACATATATAACAAGATTGACTTTGACGCATAACACTTAACCATAGGAAGGACGATAGCCCGGAATGCGAATGGACGTTGCGATTTCGGGAGTGCAGAGCATGGAGAAGTCGAATATGCATAGTATATATAGGAGGATACAAAGCAATGAAATATCCGAAAAATATACAGCAGGGAGGGACCATCGGATTCGTGGCCCCTTCTTTTGGCTGTCAGATAGAACCTTATTACAGTGCATTTGGTAATGCACAGAAAAAGTTTCGTGAACTGGGATATCAATTACAGCTTGGTCCCAACTGTTACGCGCAAGAAGGCATCGGCATCAGCAATACGCCCGAAAAATGCGGACAGGAGCTGACGGACTATTATTGCAGTCCGGACAATGGTTGCCTGATCTCCTGCGGTGGCGGCGAACTGATGTGTGAGACCATGAGTCATGTGGATTTTGACCGTCTGCGGGCAGCAGATCCGAAGTGGTACCTGGGCTATTCCGACAATACCAACATGACCTACCTGCTGGCAACCATCTGCGATACCGCGTCCGTCTACGGTCCCTGCGCGGCGGCTTTCGGCATGGAGCCCTGGCATGCATCTTTAAAAGACACTTTCGGAATACTCACCGGAGAGACCAAAGAGGTGCACGGGTATGATAAATGGGAAAAAGAATCCCTGAAAAACGAAGAACAGCCTTTATTACCATATAACACCACAGAGCCCAGAGTGCTGAAAAATTATCTTGGAAGACAGGCAGCAGGAGAGGATCAGAAGATCTGCTTTTCCGGCAGATTATTAGGTGGCTGCATGGACTGTCTGGTGAATCTGTTGGGAACCCGGTTTGACAGGACGAAGGATTTTCTGGAAAAATATAAAGAGGACGGAATCATCTGGTTCTTAGAATCCTGTGATCTGAATGTTTTCGCTATCCGCAGAGCCATGTGGCAGATGGAGGAAGCAGGGTGGTTTCAGTATGTCAAAGGCTTCCTGATCGGCAGGCCCTTGTGTTTTGGACAGGAGATGATGGGACTGGATCAGTATCAGGCAATCCTCGCTGTGGCGGGAGAGAAGAATGTACCTGTGATCATGGACGTGGATCTTGGACATCTGGCACCGATGATGCCCATCGTCACCGGAAGCCTTGCGGAAGTAAGGGTATGTGACAATGATATTACCATTCGTTATGACTACCGGTAAAAACGTATAAATTTTCATAAATGGTATAGAAATAAAAAGGCTCATCCCGGGAGGAAGAGCCTTTTTGCGGTTGCGCGCCAGGGGCACGCTCTATTCGTTGAAAACGATATTAGCAGCCGAAATTGAAGTAGCCGCAGAATGCATTCAACCACTGAGAACAGTTAATGAATCTGAAACACATACTTTCTTCCTCCTTTTCCTGTTGCATGGTGTCCGGTTACGTCTGTGTTAGCTAAGCACAAATGGATTGTAACAATTTTGTAACAATTTATCCATAGGAGATGATTGGCAAAAAAATGGAAAAAGCAGGAAATAAGATTCGAGTATAAAAAGGAAAAAAGAAAGCGCAGAATCATATTGATTCTGCGCTGACTGCCGGCAATGGGACTTGAACCCATACGGTGTTGCCACCAACAGATTTTGAGTCTGCCTCGTCTGCCATTCCGACACGCCGGCATTCAAACACTCACAACAGAGATTATCTTATCATAGATTAAATGGGTTGACAAGACTTTTTTTCCGGAATATGTATACTATTTTTCTAGTCTTTTTCCACAAGATGTTGTATAGTAGAAGTGTATGAGTATACGGGGACGCAACTTGTAGAAGGGGCCTTTGGGATATGGTGGAAGCATGAATTGCAAAGAATTTGAAAAAAATATTCCTGATTTTATTTCCGGGAAACTGGATTTTTTAACCCTGCAGGAATTCGGGGAGCATATGGAAAAATGTCCCGGCTGTAAGGAAGAACTGGTGATTCAGTTTTTGGTAACGGAAGGTATGCAGCGTCTGGAAGACGGAGATGCCTTTGACTTACAGAAAGAACTGGAAGTGCGTCTTTTGGAGGCAAAGCGCAAGATGAAATTCCATATGGCTTTTATGAAAACGGGAGCCGTGTTGGAGGTACTGACAGTGATCTTCCTGATGGGATTTTTAGGCTGGATCATTTCTTAAATAAAACAGGATAGGATAGAGAGATTATGAGTCAGAAACTGGTATTGATCGACGGACACAGCATATTGAACAGGGCCTTTTACGGAGTGCCGGATTTAAGTAATGCAGAAGGATTGCATACGAACGCTGTCTATGGCTTTTTAAATATTATGTTTAAGATCTTGGAGGAGGAAAAACCGGAGTACCTGGCGGTTGCTTTTGACGTCCATGCACCGACTTTCCGCCATCAGATGTACGAAGCCTACAAGGGGACGAGAAAGCCTATGCCCGAGGAACTGCGGGAGCAGGTGCCCGTCATGAAGGAAGTACTGAAGGCAATGCACATCACCATCATGGAGCAGGCGGGACTGGAAGCAGATGATATCTTAGGAACACTGGCGAAGAAAGCGGAGCAGGCAGGCATGGAAGTATCCTTAGTCTCCGGAGACAGAGACCTGCTGCAGATCGCCACGGATCATATCAAGATCCGTATTCCGAAGACGAAGCAGGGCAGAACGGAGATAGAGGATTATTATGCAACGGATGTAAAAGCCGCTTATCAGGTGACACCGTTACAGTTTATCGAACTGAAAGCGTTGATGGGAGATACTGCCGACAATATTCCCGGCGTGCCGAAGGTGGGAGAGAAGACTGCCCAGGCGCTGATGGTGGAGTACGGCTCCTTAGACAATATTTATGCTCATGTGGAAGAGATCCCGAAAAAAAGTATCAGAGAATCCCTGATCGAGCATAAGGATCTGGCGGAGCTAAGTAAGACGCTGGCAACCATCAGGACGGACTGTGAATTACAGCTGGACTATGAACAGGCGAAAGCGGAAGGCTTTTATACCCCGGAAGCCTACACCCTGTGTAAACGCCTGGAATTCAAAAATCTGCTGGGAAGATTTGAAAAAGAGGCCGCTGCCAACGACAGCAAGATTGCAGAAAGTTTCCGGCAGATCGAAGACAAAGCGGAATTTTTAAAATATCTGAAAAAAGTAAAAAAACAGGAAGAGATCGGTCTGTGGCTGATCACGGAGCCTGCGGATGCGAATACGAAGAAGGAAGAACTCTTAGGAGTGGCACTGTCGGTGTCCGATGAGGAGACCGTATTTTACGCTCTGACCCATGAAAAGGAACCGGAAGGACAGTTGAGCCTGTTTGTGGAAACTGTGGAGCCGGTGGATGATACTGCGGAGATTACAGCTGCTTTACAGGAGCTTTCTGCAGGGGAGAACATACAGATCGCTACCTTTGATGTGAAGAGACAGTATGACTATTTAGACCGCAGCGGCACGAAGCAGTATTTTGATGTGCTGATCGCAGCATACCTGTTAAATCCTCTGAAAAATGATTATGATCTGGAAGCTATTGCTTCCGAGCATTTGGGCATTCTGATCCGCGGAAGAGCAGAAATATTCGGCAAGAGAGATTTCCGGACGCGTGCTTTAGAGGAGCCAGGGAAAGCCATGGAATATGCCTGCTACGGAGCCTATATCTCCCGTAAGAGCAAAAAGGTTCTGGAGGACAAGTTGGAGGCAGCAGGCATGAAGCGTCTCCTGGAAGAGATGGAGATGCCCCTTTCTCTGGTGCTGTACGACATGCAAAAAGAGGGTGTCGCAGTGAAGAGAGAGGAACTGAAAGCGTACGGTGATGCACTGGTAGCAAGGATCGAGGAACTGGAGGAGTCCATTCATGCGCAGGCGGGAACGGAATTTAATATCAATTCCCCCAAGCAGTTAGGAGAGGTATTGTTCGAGACCCTGCAGATCCCCGGTGGCAAAAAGACAAAGACCGGCTATTCCACAGCAGCGGATGTACTGGAGAAGCTGTCGGCGGATTACCCCATCGTCCGGGATATTCTGGAGTACAGAGGCCTGACCAAATTAAAATCTACCTATGCGGACGGACTGGCTGCTTTCATCGAAGAGGACGGCAGGATCCATACGAATTTCAACCAGACCATCACCGCTACGGGGCGTATCAGTTCTACGGAGCCGAACTTACAGAACATTCCCATGCGTATGGAACTGGGCAGACAGATCCGCAAGGTATTTGTACCGAGGCAAGGCTACGAATTCATGGATGCGGATTATTCCCAGATCGAGCTTCGCGTGCTGGCACATATGTCCGGTGATGAACAGCTGATCGATGCATACAGACAGGAAGAGGATATTCATAGGATCACGGCATCCAAGGTATTCCATACTCCTTTTGAGGAGGTCACGGATCTGCAACGCCGCAATGCCAAGGCAGTCAACTTCGGCATTGTCTACGGCATCAGCTCCTTTGGATTGAGTCAGGATCTAAGCATCAGCAAAAAGGAAGCGGCACAGTATATCGAACAGTATTTTGCCACTTATCCGAAGGTGAAGGAATTCATTGACAAACTGGTGGCGGATGCGAAGGAGAAGGGCTATACGGAGACCATGTTCGGCAGAAGACGCCCGATTCCCGAACTTTCTTCCTCGAATTTCATGCAGCGGTCCTTTGGGGAACGTGTGGCAATGAATGCCCCCATTCAGGGAACAGCGGCGGACATTATCAAGATCGCCATGATCAAAGTATGGAAAGCATTGAAAGACGAAGGCTTAAAATCCCGTCTGATCCTGCAGGTGCACGATGAACTGTTGATCGAGACTGCGCAGGATGAGGAAGCAAGAGTACGCAAGATCCTTACGGAAAATATGAAGTCTGCGGCAGATCTGGCAGTGACACTGGAGATTGATCTGCACACAGGAAGCAACTGGTATGAGGCGAAATAAATGCGTTTTATAGGAATCACCGGCGGCGTAGGTGCCGGGAAAACAGAAATCTTAAAATACATCGGACAACATTATAAATGTGAGATCTATCTGGCGGATGAGATCGGTCATAAGGTCAAGGAACCGGGAACCGAGGGGTACCGTGCACTGGTGGCACTTTTAGGAGAGGAAATCCTCGCAGCGGATGGACAGATCGATAAGCCCGCAATGGCGGCGAAAATTTTCGCAGATCCCGCATTATTGGAACAGGTCAATGCCATCATTCACCCGGCAGTGAAAAAATATCTGGCAGACCGGCTGGAGGAAGCGAAGACCCGGGGCGATGTGGAACTGTTTTTCGTGGAAGCGGCGCTTTTGATCGAGAGTGGGTATGAGAAGATTGTGGATGAAATGTGGTATGTCTATGCCAGAGAGGATGTCCGCAGAAGGAGACTTTCTAAGAGTCGTGGCTATACCCCGGAGAAGATCGAGAGGATCATAACATCACAGCTTTCGGAGGAAGAATTCCGCAAGCACAGCAATTTTGTCATTGATAACAGTGACAGTCTGGAAGCTAGCTACAGACAGATCAGACAGAAACTGGAGGCGTATACATGGAGGGAGTAAAAGAAAAACAGGGACAGCTGGTATTCGGACTGGATATTGGTACGCGAAGCATCGTAGGTACGGTAGGATACTTAAATGGCGGGAAATTCCATGTGCTGGCGCAGCGCTCCAGGGAGCATGAGACCAGAGCCATGCTGGACGGACAGATCCATGACATCGGTAAGGTGGGAGAGACCATTTCCCAGGTGAAGGAGCAGCTGGAAGAGGATCTGGGAAGAGAACTTACAGAAGTGTGTATCGCAGCCGCAGGTCGTGTGCTGCGCACTGTTACCACCTATGTGGAGCACAGCTTTGAGAGCGACCGGGAGATCACGCAGGAGGATGTGTATTCCCTGTGTACCATGGGTGTGGAAAAAGCATACGAGGAATTCCAAAACAGCAACACCGATACGGATATGAAGTTCTATTGCGTCGGTTATACTGCCATGCGTTATTATATGAACGGTTATCAGATGGGAAATCTGGAAGGACACAAGGCGAAAACCATAGCGGTGGATCTGATCGCAACCTTTTTGCCGGATGATGTGGTGGACGGTCTGTACAAGGCTGTGGAACTGGCGGGCCTGCATGTGGCGAATCTGACATTGGAGCCTATTGCGGCGATCCAGGTGGCAATTCCGGAGAAATTCCGTATGTTAAACATGGCACTGGTGGATGTGGGTGCGGGCACCAGCGATATTTCCATTACCAAAGAGGGAACGATCACGGCTTACGGCATGATCCCTGTAGCCGGTGACAGCCTGACGGATATTCTGGTGCAGCACTGTCTCGTGGAATTCGAGATGGCAGAGCAGATCAAGAGAAAATGCCGGACCCAGGAGACTATCGAATACGAAGACATCATGGGCCTGCCCCAGACGATCAAAGCGGACGAAGTGCTGGAACTGTTGGATTCCGAGATTGAACGGATGACGCAGCTGGTATCCGATACGATCAAGGAACTAAACGGTGACAAGCCGGTCAGTGCGGTGTTTGTCGTAGGCGGTGGCGGTATGGTACCCGGCTATACGGAGAAACTCGCAGAGAAACTGGGTATTGTGAAAGAGCGTGTGGCGATCCGCGGACAGGAAGTCATGCAGTCCATCGTATTTGAACTGGAAAATGCCAGAAAAGATGCCATGATGGTGACCCCCATCGGTATCTGTTTAAGCTATTATGTGCAGAGCAATAATTTTATCTTCGTGGAATTCAACGGAGAGCGGGTAAAGCTCTATGATAACGGAAAATTGTCAGTGACGGATGCCGCCATGCAGATGCAGTTCCCCAATGATCAGCTGTTCCCCAGAAAAGGAGAAGCCCTGCTGTTTACGATCAATGGCAAAACACGGATGGTGCGGGGCGAGCAGGGAGAGGCAGCAGTGATCCGGGTCAACGGGAACGAAGCGGACATGTATACCCGGGTACATAACGGAGACCGTATCGTGGTCACTCCTTCCACCGAAGGAGAACCGGCAGTACTGGAGATTGGAAAGCTTCCGGAACTGGGCGATGCCCTGCGGGTCTATGTGAACGGCAGACAGATCAGCCTGCCCAAGACAGCAGAGGTCAATGGACACAGAGAGAATGAATTTTACCGGATCAGACCAAACGACGATATACGGATTCAGAATTCCTATACGGTAAAAGAGATCGCGGAATTTCTGGATGTACCTCTGGGTGAGGATATTAAAGTCAACGACACAGCGGCACGACCGGATACCAGAGTTTACGAGCATTTCACTGTAAGCTGGAATATGGAGAAGGCGCTTGCACAAGGTACTTATGCGGATCTGCCGGATGCGGACATGGAAGAGAATGCTCATAGAGAAGAGTCTGCTCATGGAGAAGGGTCTGTGATGCAGAAGGCAGAGACTGTGGCAGGAGAAGCAGGAAAGGATCAGGAAACACAGACTGCGGCAGCAGATAGAACAGATGATGTGACGACACAGCTTCCGCATCCCCTGACTGTGATAGTAAACCATACCCCCATCACCATGCAGGGGAAGGCTTCCTACGTATTTGTGGACGTATTTGACTATATTGATTTTGACCTGGGAACTTCCGCATCCGCAGGCAGATCCATCGTGACGAACTTAAACGGTCGTCCGGCACAGTACATGGAACCTCTGTCAGAGGGAGATGTGATCGAGATCTACTGGAAAAATATGAGATAAAAGATGCAAGACAAAAGATATTAAGATTAAAGATATGTGATAAGAAATAACAGCTATAAAATAGAAAAGAGATTAAGAAGTTATGAGATTATGTAGTATTGCCAGCGGCAGCAGCGGCAACTGTATTTATGTAGGATCGGAAGCCACGCATCTGCTGGTGGATGTGGGAATCAGTGGGAAAAAGGCGGAAGCAGGACTGAACAGTCTGGGACTGACCGGCCGAGATTTAGACGGTATCCTGGTGACCCACGAACATATGGATCATGTGGCTGGTTTAGGTGTCATGGCAAGAAAATACGATGTGCCCATCTATGCGACTCCCGGGACTTTGGAAGAGATTCAGAAGATGGGAAATCTTGGTAAGATCGATCCGGAACTGTTCCGTGAGGTGAAAGAAGATGTGAAACTGACCATCAAGGATCTGACCGTGAATCCCATGAAGATCTCCCACGATGCGGCACAGCCTGTGGGGTATCGCATTGCATATGGGAATAAAAAAGTCGGAATCTGTACGGATCTGGGCGTGTATAACGATTACACCGTAGAGTGCCTGAAGGGAATGGATGCGCTGCTCATAGAAGCCAATCACGATGTGAAGATGCTGCAGGTAGGTCCTTATCCTTATTATTTAAAACAGAGAATCTTAGGGGAGAGAGGGCACCTGTCCAATGAGAATTCCGGAAAGCTCCTTTGTCATATTTTACATGATAAGTTACAGGCTATTGTGTTAGGGCATTTGAGCAAGGAAAACAATCTTCCTGAGCTGGCCTATGAGGCGGTCCGTATGGAGATCACCATGGGAGAGAATCCTTACCGGGCGGAGGACTTCCGGATGATGGTGGCGGACAGAAGTAATGTATCACCGGTCATCAATATTGCTTAACTATGTTTCAGCCAGCGCTATTTGCAAAGTCGCGGTAGCACGCTTTTACGTCACTTCGTGATTAACTTTGCTCATAGATTGGCGCTTAGTGCATGAACGTATTCGTTCACAAAATCGTGAAAGCTTGATTTGTGCGTCCGATATGCCCATAGGCGGAACTTAAGGTTGCAAAATGTAACAAAGTGTAGTTTAATAGATAAAAATATAGATAGAAATAATAGCATGAAATCATGCGGAAAATGAGGGCGATTATGAAAAAAACAATTATTACGGTAGTTGGTAAGGACACAGTAGGCATTATCGCAAAGGTATGTACCTATCTTGCGGAGAACGGCATCAATATCCTGGATATTTCCCAGACCATCGTGCAGGGATATTTCAATATGATGATGATCGTTGACACCAATCAGATGCAGAAGACTTTTGGTGACATGGCAGATGAACTGGCTGCTCTCGGAGAAGAGATCGGCGTAGTGATCAAATGTCAGAAGGAAGAGATTTTTGATAAGATGCATCGTATCTGATGCCCCACGATAAATAATAAAGACCCGAAGGGCAGAAGGAGCCGTAATGATCAATTTATATGAAGTAACAGAGACCAACAAAATGATCGAGGAAGAGAACCTGGATGTGCGTACTATCACACTGGGAATCAGTCTGTTAGACTGTATCGATTCCGATCTGAATAGATTAAACGAGAAAATTTACAATAAAATTTACGAAGCAGCCAAGGATCTGGTGAAGACCGGAGAGGAGATCTCCAGAGAATTTGGTATTCCTATTGTAAATAAGAGAATTTCCGTAACACCCATCGCGCTGATCGGCGGCGCCGCATGCCACACCATCGAGGATTTTGCAAGTATTGCAAAGACCCTGGATAAAGTAGCACATGAAGTGGGTGTGAATTTCCTTGGCGGATATTCTGCACTGGTAAGCAAGGGAATGACTCCGGCAGACGAACTGTTGATCCGTTCCATTCCTCTGGCTCTGTCCACCACAGAGCGTGTGTGCAGCTCCGTGAACCTGGGCTCCACCAAGACAGGCATCAATATGGATGCGGTCAAGCTCATGGGAGAGATGGTGAAGGAGACCGCCGAGTACACCAAGGAAGATGATTCCCTGGGCTGTGCAAAGCTGGTTGTATTCTGTAACGCACCGGATGACAACCCTTTTATGGCAGGTGCATTCCACGGTGTGACCGAAGCAGACAAGATCATTAATGTCGGTGTCAGCGGGCCCGGTGTTGTTAAGACTGCATTAGAGAAGGTACGCGGAGAAAATTTTGAAGTTCTCTGTGAGACCATTAAAAAGACTGCTTTCAAGGTAACCCGTGTGGGACAGCTGGTAGCACAGGAAGCATCCCGGATGTTAAATGTTCCTTTTGGGATTGTGGATCTGTCCCTGGCACCGACCCCGGCTATCGGCGATAGTGTAGCGGATATTTTATGTGAGATCGGTCTGGAGCATGCAGGAGCACCCGGAACCACCGCAGCGCTTGCTCTGTTGAATGATCAGGTGAAAAAGGGAGGTGTTATGGCATCCTCTTATGTCGGCGGATTAAGCGGAGCGTTTATTCCTGTCAGCGAAGATCAGGGAATGATCGATGCTGTCAATGCCGGAGCCCTCACCATTGAAAAGCTGGAAGCCATGACCGCCGTCTGCTCGGTGGGCATCGATATGGTCATCATCCCGGGCGACACCAGCCCGGCCGTCATCAGCGCGCTGATCGCGGACGAAGCCGCCATTGGCATGGTGAACAGCAAGACCACCGCCGTGCGCGTGATTCCCGCCATCGGCAAGGGCGTGGGCGACTGCGTCGAGTATGGCGGCCTGTTTGGCCGTGCGCCCATCATGCCGGTGAACCCCAACGCCGGCATCGTGCTCGCCCACCGTGGTGGACGCTTCCCGGCACCGCTGAACTCGCTCAAGAACTAGCTGAGGGGTACTGGCGAGGAGCCCCGGGGAGGGCAAATATATAAGGTCGCCTGCTCGGACAGTCCTGACTCGCACGGAGAGCACATTAAGTGCTCTCCGGCTCGTGCGGAACTCGCGATAAACTTAACCCCCACACCCCTCACGCGGCGGGCAACCGTCGTTGGGCTTATCACTGACACGAATAAACCGCTTGCATATCGTCTGCTGGCTTGGCACGGTACAATACTTGCAGCTTTAATTCATAAATTAGTGGAGTTATTGATGGCAGAATCTCGTGCGGAGCGTAAGGCTCGTCGTGCTTTGATCGAGGCGG
>ENA-OOQX01000385-OOQX01000385.1-human-gut-metagenome-genome-assembly--contig:-NODE-385-length-17392-cov-2.296706_pt1 | contig 17392 bp, 16 predicted proteins | sample MGYA00241267_ERZ501173 | MGnify/ENA primary metagenome ERZ501173 (study PRJEB25962, sample SAMEA2042500) | human gut metagenome | biome: human gut; feature: human-associated habitat; material: faeces... | reverse complement strand
GACAAGGTCAGCGCAAAGATACCTGCCAAGCACAACCGTATCATTCTTCAATCGTTTTAGGAGTGATGTCCTTCAATTGGTTATATGCGTCGAAGGCATATCTCCGCGCGATCCATAAGGTTGCGGCCAATGCCACAATGGACGTACAGAAACAAGCGATGATGAGCAATGTCTGATATTCCACGGCAGCGATAACACTGGAGCCACTTAACAACATCGACCATATCACAACGGGAGAAAGGCCCACTACAAGGTAAGTCATCCTTGAGATATAATAAGCAGCGTTCTTTTCCAAGGCCCGCCTGAGGAAATAATCCACGGCCTCTTCGTGCGTAGCACCATTCCCCAAGAGGAAGTAGTACAACTGCTGATGGTATCTCAGTCCCATATAATAAGTGGACAACGCCTTGTAGTTCACCTCCAACATGCTACCCGTGAGAAATCCCATGACCGGGATGAAACACCTGGCATCAAAAGGGTTCTTCATTCCCATCACGAAAAAGAGAAAGAACAGCCCAAAGAGTACGGCTGATAGTGCTGTCGCTGCCAAGACTGGTACAGTGAGCTTCGCAACAGACAATCGTGCTTTGGACAAGGTGGTAAAGGAAACGACAACGGCCATCAGCAAGAACCACAGGATGTTCACCAATACATTGTTCCATTCAAAAACATAGTAAAGAAAGATTCCCGTCAGGCACAGACAGGCAAGCATCTTCACGAATGCCACCAGCAATTTGCTGATCAGTCTCACCTTGAATCTGTACATGATATACAAGGGGATCCCCAAAAGAATCAATCCCAGACAAAATCCGATTACCGTTAGTTCCATTTATTGTTCCCTGTTTATTATAACCTGTTTATCGTAATACTGCCCATCCCTCCCATCGATAGCCGTGGCAACCACACATGATCCTTGACGGGCGAGGCTCCGGACCAATTGCCATTCCATGCCGCTCTGCGGCCCATCGACCAGGAACACCTCCTTGGGCATCTGCAAGAAGACAGTCAGGATGATTGCCCTTATCACGGATGTCTCCACGACAGTGATGTCCCTATTCAAGAATGCTGCGTCGATCCCTACCTTCTCCCATTCCTTCATCAAGGACTCTTGGGAGAAAGAGGAAGCCCGGTTGCCCTTCAGGTGTGTCAGCGTCTCAAGGAACTCCTCGACCGTTCCTTGGGGGAAGGCCAGGTCCTGGGGAAGATACCCGATCATTTGACGGAAAGATGCCGCAGAATCAGCGTTGATCCATTCCCCGTCCAAGGTGATATATCCCTTTTCCACAGGAAGCAATCCCAAGATCGCCATCAGCAAGGATGTCTTCCCTGAGCCTGGCCCACCTACGAGGCACATCACCTCCCCTTCTTTCGCAACAAAAGAAAGGTCGGATACGACAGGCTGTCCCCCACGGGATAAAAAGACATTCTTCAATTCAAGCATACTCACAAGTTATGACTACTTGCTGCAAAAGTACGAATTAATTTCAATACGGCAAAAGATGTCGTGGAAATAATCATTCGGCGATGGGATCATTTTTCCCGCAGTTTCTTCTTCAATTTCTCAATGGCGCCCTCTAAGCTTTCCGTGGGCTCAATGATATTGTCCTTTCCCCAGAAATCAGGCGCATCGAACGATTCTACCTTGTCATACAGTGAACTCTTGGGACCAAACGACGCCTTCCCTTGGATAGGATGGACCTGATCTTGCGGGTACTTATCGGTAACTACCATTTCCGCGGTCACCGTATATCCTGAATGGAACAGCTTTCGTTTCCAATCACAATTGAACTTAGACAAGCTGCGGACATAGCTGATGCGCGAGATGCCGTCCTCATCCCGTTTGTAATTGACTAACAAGGACATCTCCTTCGGTTTAAAGCGCACCCCTTGCGGTTTCTTGACTAACATACACCTGGTGGCTTTCTCTCTGTCCTTCATATCCAATTGCAGTTCAATGCGCGAGAAAGCCAAGGTAGCCCGGTCGATATACACCTTCCCTATGTACAACGCATCCTCCACGATCCTGCGAGGAGTCAAGGCAAGCACGATTTGCGGACGGTCGTTGATGGATGTCGGGATATCCACGTTCACGTTATAGTTGTCCAGGTCTACATCATTGAAAAGGAATGCCGGATCCTTCACGTAGTCGATATAGATCGGGAGGACAGGCCCGCCCATGATCTTGGCACCTAAGGTGTCACTTTGCTTGGTGCTGATCATCCTACGTGCCTTGTCGATCTCCACCCGGTCCAGATAGTGATTCATCTTGGCATAATCCGTCTTATACATGTTCACGACCGCCTCAGCCACATAGATATATCGACGACCGCGTTGCGTCGTTTCCCGATAGAATCCCCGGAAGAGCTCCGGCACCTTACCGAAGTTCTGGGGGATCCTATCCATGGCAGCATAAAGGATGGAACGCCCTTCCCCAGCATTCACCAAGACTTCGGAAAGGGTTATAGCAGAAGGCTTCATGGACACTTTCAAGCGCGTGAGCTGGTCTTGGACCACGTATTTGCAGGTACGGTAACCCACATGGGAGAAGACAACAACTGAAGGTTTCCCCGCTGTCTTGAGGATAAATCCCCCATCCGAGTTGGTTACCGTACTAATATGGGTTCCGGGGACTGACACATTCACGTAAGCCAGGGCCTTGCCTGTCGCATGATCGCGGACGGTCCCGTCCAAGGTCACATAAGTATCCTGAGCCATGGCCTGCACGCTGAAAAGGGCACAGCACAGCAAGAGAAGAAAAGCCGGTATGGGATATGACAAGTTCTTCATGATAACCTCCTTTTTATGTTGAATAGAACATTGCAAATATAATCAAAAGGATTGATATTCACAATGTTTTCAACAGAAAGTTATCAATACCTCATGTCTTTTTCTTCCCAATGGCTGTCCACCAAGAACTTGAACGAGTTTGCCTCAGGGTTGACGATCTCCCCATAGAACATCCCGGAGTATTGTGTGATCATGTTACGCTTGACATCCACATCCTCGAAGGTCCTTGTGAAGAGGATATTATCTGCTGGGTCCATGGCATTGACAGTGATCTTCAGCACGTCTGTATCCTCATGCGGGAAGGTATAGATCTCAAAGGTCTTGCCTTGCTGGGATACCGTGCGCTCCTCTGTCTGCTTGGAATTGACGCAACCGTGTCCAGTTACGGCATTGAAGGTACTGCTGCCACCCGTATATTTAAACTGGAGTTTCTTAATCTGGTCGGGCGCATCATCCTCGACCACCAACCGGAACATGGCTACCGCCCGTTTGAGTTCTACGGAATAGTCCTTAGGCTCATGAACCGTGATTTCCTGATACGCGTAAAAGGTATCTGTCACCTTCCCGTCAAAGGAGATCTTCTCCGGAGAGGTGATGGTCGCGGAAGAGGCTCCACTATGCGCGATGATCACTACCTGGAAGGACTTTCCCTTGCTCAGTTCCACTTTTACAGTGCCAAAGTCTTTGTCGCCAACTTTCTGGGCAATCGACTTCACCTTAGTGCCATTGCTGAACACTGCGAAATTGAGCCGTGTGCATAACTGCTCCACAGGCACGGCATCCCTCGTCACCGCAACGTCCTTGACGAACGGCACCTGTTCAAACTTGTCCACGTGAAAAACCAATTCGATACCATCCCCGTTTTCCTGGGATTCTTCATCATTCACATTTACTTTCTCGCAAGCAGAAAGTAACAAACAAGCGAGCACGCTCGTGCCCATTGCCATTAATTTGTTTTGCATACCATACTGTTTTAAAAGGTTATATATACGTTTACAAAAAGGTCTATATAATGTTTTCTAATGGTAAAGACCGCGACAAAGATAGGAATTATCATCCAATCTTCCAAATATTTTTTGTATTTTCTTTCATCATGGTCTGTAATAGACAACATCAGGAAACGTAAGCCTATCATATCTTGCACGATGACGGCCATACGTGGACGGACTTTGGAGCGCACATATCGGTAAGTGAATTTGCAGGCCAAAGGTTGACAGGAAAAGCACATCTTGCGCTAAATTCTCTCGAGAATTTATTGTGATACCTATGCTATTGCTGTTCAAGAGGTCTTCTATTAGATCAAATTCTCTCGAGAATTTTGCATGATAGCAGCCCCGTTAGAACAAGCCCACGCTGGGCGAACGAATGAAAAAGGGTAGTCGCAGCTTGCAACTACCCCTTATCTTCGTGGACCTGGAGGGATTCGAACCCTCGTCCAAACAGGGAAACCATACGCTTTCTACACGTTTATTCCAGCCTTTGATTTTCGTGTGACGGCAAGACCTGGACCACCAACCGGCACCTTATCCTCTAAAACTTCACCGAGCAAGCGAGGCATTGCCCGACTATTTCCGATTTACCTGCACCGCTAAGCCCTTAGATTCGGAACAACATCCTTGGAGCGATGTCTCGTCCCATCACCTTGTGACGGGATAAAGCCAGTAATCTACTGTACTTCGATTAGGCAGCGAGAGCGTAATTGTTTTCGCCAATTAATTTTTGACAACTGAGATTTAAGAGCCAATCATCGACGCTCTGCGTGCTTACGTACCATTCCAACCCGCTGTCAAATCCAGTCAAGCCCGAACGGAATTATTTGCAAAGGTATAAATTATTCTTGAAATCTCCAAGAATTACATAACTTTTAATTACCTTTGCAACGAAATTTAGGCTCACTAATAGATGATTTTGCATTTAATGAAAGATAGAATGCAACATTTCGCACAATTTAGAGTTATAAAGACAAAGAGAAAAAGATGAAGAGAATCTTTATTTTACCCATATTCCTCATGTTTCTGATTCCTATGGAGCTGAGGTCGCAGACATCCATGACGGATTCTCAGGTGATGAATTATGTCATGAAGGAAAAGAAAAATGGCACGAGCAACGCACAGATCGTCACCAAGTTGATGCAACAAGGTGTGGACATCTCCCAAATACGGCGTGTTCGTAAGCAATACGAGCGTACCATACAGGACAAGGGACTCGGCGTTGTGGCTGATGAAGCCCAGACAAAGGTAGAGGATCGCATGCGCAAGAACAATGAACAGAAAAAGAAGAGCGACACGAAGCACACCGATCAGAAGCTGACGGACATAGAGAGCAACTATACCCATACCTATGATGAAGACGACCCTGACTTTATCGCTATGAACAAGGAATTGGGCGCTTTGTACTCCGATACACTAAAAGTGGATGACAAGGAGAAAAAGCCCAAGGTATTCGGCAGGGATATCTTCAACAACAAGCTGCTCACCTTCGAGCCCAACATGAACATCGCTACGCCCCAGAACTATCGGCTTGGACCGGGAGATGCAGTCTTCATCGATGTTTATGGTGCTTCGCAACGCACCATCCAGGATACAGTATCGCCAGATGGCACAGTGACCATTGAAGGATATGGTCCTGTGAACGTGGCTGGGCTGACCGTAGAACAAGCCAATGCCCGTCTAAGGTCCACATTGGGCAGCAGGTACAGTAGCAGTAAGATACGCCTGACAGTTGGGCAAACCAAAACCATTATGGTCAACGTGATGGGAGAAGTGAAGGCTCCTGGTACCTATACCCTTTCAGCATTTGCCACCGTCTTCCATGCCCTTTACATGGCAGGCGGGACCAACGACTTAGGTACCTTGCGCAATATCAAGGTCTATCGGAACAACCATCTCGTCACTGTGGTAGACATCTACGACTATATCTTGAACGGTCGCCTGACCGGCAACGTACGTTTAGCTGACAATGACGTTATCGTTGTCGGGCCATACGACTGCTTAGTAAACATCACCGGCAAGGTAAAACGGCCGATGATCTATGAGATGAAGAAAAATGAGACCGTAGCCACGTTGATGAAATATGCCGGCGGGTTCACGGGAGATGCCTATCGCAAGGCAGTGAGAGTATACCGCAAGACAGGCAGGGAATACGCAGTCTTCAATGTCGAGGAGTTCGACATGAGTTCCTTCCGGATTTCTGATGGCGACTCCGTGACTGTCGACTCCGTGCTGCCACGCTATCATAATACGGTAGAGGTAAAAGGCGCAGTCTTCCGGCCCGGCATGTATCAGTTGAGTGGCGACATCTACAGCGTGCGTACGCTCCTTGAACATGCGGAGGGCATGACAGAGGATGCCTTTACAAACCGAGGCGTGATGCACCGCATGAAGAAAGACCGTACGTTGGAGGTTATCAGCCTGGACTTAGGAGGCATCATGGAAGGCAAAGTACCCGACGTGCCCCTGAAAGAGAATGATGTCGTGTTCGTTCCTACCAAGCCTGAGATACAGAACCAACGGACTATCACGATTCATGGCGAGGTGCAATATCCTGGCATTTACAAGTATGCAGACAACGAGACTATCGAGGACTTTGTCCTGCAAGCTGGGGGATTGAAAGACCAAGCCTCTACGATCAAGGTAGACGTGGCACGCCGCATCGTCAACCCCAAGGCTACAGCTGCTGACAGTATTATCTCACAGACCTATACGCTATCCCTGAAAGACGGTTTCGTTGTGGATGGTACGCCAGGATTCAAGCTCATGCCATTCGACGAAGTTTATGTACGCAAGAGTCCCGGATTCCATACGCAACAGAATGTCTCCGTAATGGGAGAGGCTATGTTTGCTGGTACATACACATTAAGTAAGAAGGACGAACGCCTGAGTGACCTTGTCAAGAAAGCAGGAGGGGTAACCGACCTTGCTTATATCAACGGGGCAAGGTTGCTGCGCCGCACATCCCCCGACGAGCGTGCTAAGATCGAGAGTATTACACGTCTACTACAGGCACAAATTGGCAATAACATGGCTAAGGACTCACTGAACAAGGCTATGTTGCAACTCTCCGACAATTATCCTGTAGGCATAGACTTGGCAGAGGCTATCAAGAACCCAGGCGGTGATGAAGACTTAGTCTTGCGTGAAGGCGACCAACTATACATCCCAAGGTATAATGGGACAGTCAAGATCAGTGGTGATGTGATGTATCCCAACACTGTGGTCTACGAAAAGGGACGTCGCCCCTCCTATTACATCGACCAGGCTGGTGGCTGGGGCAACAGGGCTAAGAAAAGCCGGACCTTCATCGTTTACATGAATGGCAAGGTGGCACGCGTGTCACATCATGCCAAAGTACAGCCAGGGTGTGAGATCGTCGTGCCTTCCAAGCCCAGGCGCGACATCAATTCGGTGAGCCAGAACCGGCACTTCTGGGATAAATGGCCCGGCAGTAGCGTTGCAAGCATCGCCATGGTGATTGCAAGTATCGCGAACTTGATAAAATAAACAAGTGCCCTCCTTGCCCCAATGGCAGGAGGTACTTTATAAAAATATAGGACTTGATTGTCCAGCTGGGACGGTACCTCTGCGGAACCTCACGGAACCCAATGCGGTCGCATCTTCTCTGCTCCGTCATCGTGACGGCAGGAGCCCTTGCCCAATGGCAAGGGGAGGAGAAGGAGTATCCCAGAGATAAGTATCATCCAAATAAACTGATTATTAGAAGCGGAACAAGCAATATGAAAGAAGAAAATACTGTGCTTTCCACAGAAAGTCTTTTTAGACTTCTGCACTTGATTAAAACTAACTGGATTTTATTTACGGCAATCATAATCTGCATAACAGGATTTACCATTGTCTATTTGTTCAGTTTACCAAGATTATATACTTCTACTGCCATTCTTCTTCCCGAGAGTAATAATAGCTTATTATCGGGCAACTTAGGGAATTTATCAAACTTAGTAGGACTTAAAACAAGCAACGAGGAAGATGCCATTAGCCCAGATCTTTATCCCAAGGTAATTTCTACCTCTGTTTTCAAGGCAGAATTGATGAAGCAAAAGGTATCGATTGGAAACAAACATGAGATCTCCGTCTACGACTATTTTTCTAATCACCAGAAGACCCCGTGGTGGAATGTCAAGAAAGAAAAGACAGTGGGAGATGACCTTTCGCGCCTGAATCCGACACATTTCAATGAGCATGAGGAAAAAATATCAAAGATTCTCAGTTCCAGCATTACCTGTATGGTTGACCAAAAAACATCCATGATCACCATCAGTTGTGAATGCCAAGACCCTATTGTTGCCAAACAAATAGCCAGCATTGTCTTAGAACGTCTGAAGGATTATATCATAGACTATAGGACATCCAAAGCCCGTAATGACGTGAAATACTACCAAGGGCTTTATAGGCAAAGCAAGGAGCAATATGAAAAAGCCCGTAGGTTATATGGAGCTTATGCAGACAAGAACGAAGATCTCGTTCTTGAGTCTTACCGCTCTAAAACAGAAGATTTGGAGAATGACATGCAGCTAAAGTATAATATCTATACCCAGATGGTAACACAATTAGAACAAGCCAGGGCAAAATTGCAAGAAAAGACACCCGTTTATACAACGATCCAACCCGCTACGATTCCACTTAAGCCATCTGCGCCTAAAAGAATGCTTGGAACGATCTTGGCTTTCTTCATCTCTTTGTTCCTGGCTATTTGTACCATACTTTTTAAGGAATCTATAAAAGATTACAGAAATAGCAAGAAGTAAGAAACAGGTAAAGCAAGGCGCAAGCGATGAAAAGTGAAAAAGCAGAGCTAACTGACACTTTCTTTCTTATCCTTCTGCAAGGGGTCAACTATATTCTCCCACTGATAGTAATGCCCTATTTGCTATATGTATTACAACCCAAAGGCTATGGTTATGTGGGCTTTTCATATTCATTTATCCAATATTTCACGTTATTCGTAGATTTTGGGTTCAATCTCTCAGGTACGAAAAGAATAGCTCAGGCAAAGGACCAAGCAAGTCGTGACGCTATTTTCTCAAATATCGCCTCTGCCAAGATCTTACTTCTTGTCGTGTCAACGCTCCTCATGGCTCTCCTCCTCTTTACAATTAAAGACTTTCAAATATATAGGTTGACAATATGGGCAACATGGCCGATGATCGTTGGCTCTTCTTTAACGTATATGTTTTTATTTCAGGGGATTGGCAAGATCAGAATCTTCTCCATGATCAATACGATAGCAAAAGTGATTTGCCTCCCTCTTATTTTCTTATTAGTCAAGCAAGAAAACGACTATAATGAGGCAGCATTTCTACAGTCTATTGTGTTTGTCTTCGCAGCTATATTCTCTGACGCATATTTAATCAAGAAGAACTTAGTAACGATACAGCGCCCCACCTGGCATGGTATCAAAGAAGAGATCGGCAACAGTATTCCCCTTTTTCTTTCTACAGCTTCGACAAGCATCTACACGCAATTGTTCGTCATCATCTTAGGGTTCTATTGCACTACCGTCACCATTGGATACTATACCTCTGCAGATAGGATTGTAAGGGCTCTCATCTTTTTATTGTACGTTCCCATCAACCAGGTTTTCTTTCCAAAGATTAGTACATTATCTGCAAAAAACAGATTGCAAGCGAAGCAAATCTTCACCCATTTACGTAACTGGGTGTTTGGGTTAATGCTTGCATTGTCTATTTGTATTTTCCTAACAGCCCCTCTACTTCCTCTGCTATTCGGAGCAAGATATGATGGAGCAATTATATATGTGAGGATTCTAAGCATGATCCCTCTATTTGTTGGATTGGGAGGATGGTATGGACAGATGGGACTGGTTGCTTTAGGAAATGAACAGACTACAAATGCCTTTCGTAATGTTTACCTTACTGTAGCATTTTTCTCTATTGTGGCGGCTATGGTAATTGCACCAATATTCAAATCTATTGGCATATGTGCACTGGCAGCCCTTAGCGAGTTTCTCGTCGCATTATTGATGTTCATTAATTACAGGAAATACCAAACAGCATGATGGCTGGTGTCTTCATATTGCTTACCCTCATTGTCATATTGGGATATTATTACTCAAAAGACGTGTTCGCCCCTTTTGTAATATCTCCCTTGTCTTGGTGGTTCATCATCTTTCTCTATCTTCTCACAGCACAGTACACCTTTAAGATCAATCACATCTTCCCTTTGTGTTTTACCATTTGGATATTGGGGTTCTCATTGTCGTCTTATATTGCATCTTGCGCTACTCATTCTGCCTCACAAGCTGCCCAGATCTTAGAGCCCAATAAGCGAGTGATATACATCTATACATTAGTAGTCAGCATTGTTATACCCCTGATGAGTGCAGGAATGATTTACATAGCCTATACCACGGAACCTGAGACAATGTTCAGATACTTAAGAATCATGAACACGGGTACTGATCCTTCCATAGAGCCACCCGCCTTCATGAAAATAGTATCCTATTTTATACCCTTATGCTTTACAAGTCTCTTTTTAGCACAAATATACATCAAGAAAACATACCTAACGATCTGGCTCGTTATCATCAATGTAATGACGGCTATCGTTTCTATGTCAAAGCTCAATTTCCTTAGCATATTCTTTACTTTATTATTTGTTCTATATGCTCAAAGAAAGATCAAGATAAGGCATTTTATCATTGGCGGGACTGTCTTCCTTGGGTTTTGTATTCTCTTACAAATTATCCGTTCAGGTTCCCAGAATGCAGATGGCTTTAATATTGCAGATTTTCTTAGCATGTATTTACTCTCCAGCATGGGGGCTTTTGACTATCATGCAGTAGCTTGTTCTTCCATCAACTTTGGAGAAAACACGTTTCGCTTTCTATATGCTATTAGTCATGCCCTTGGAGGAGATACGGCACCTATCCAAACGATTCTCCCCTTCGTTGGTACTCCAGCATATACAAATACATATACCTGCCTATATCCTTTCTACACAGACTTTGGCAATATCGGAATCTTTGTGTTTTCCATTATCTACGGCGTAGCTTTCGGATACCTATATAAGAAATTTAAAACAAATGGACAGCTCTCAATTGTTTTATACACGATCCTTTTAAATAATATCATCCTTTCTTTCTTTGCAGAATTAATATTCTATAATTTCTCCCTTCAACTCCAATATCTCTTTTGGGCTTTTCTCCCGTTTCTTCTAAATAAGAAAATTAAATATGCAAGATAAGGTAGACATTGTCATGGCAACATACAATGGGGCAGAATATATCTCACAGCAAATACGCTCCTTGCAGAACCAGACAATTAGAAATTGGCATTTGCTGATCCATGACGACGGATCTACAGACAATACCGTCCCTATTATCAAAGATTTCATCCGCAATGACCCAAGGATCCAATTGATAGAGGATGGCAAATGCCTCCATGACTCAGGCAGGAACTTCCTTCATGCCCTCCGTTTTTCCACAGCTCCTTTCATCATCTTCTGCGACCAAGACGATATTTGGTTGGAACATAAGCTAGAGGTCTTACTCAATGCCTTCATGAAAGTTGACAATAGCATCCCCACTGCTATTGCCTGCAACTCATATATGTATTTTGACGACAAGGAAAAGATAGAAGGGAAAGCAACCATCTGCTTTCCTCGGAATTTAAAAGAAGAGCTTTTCATGAATAGTGGCGTTCAAGGTTGTGCGATCATGTTCAACCAAGTACTACGCGATATTTGCCTTAACACGCCAGATATCATTGCCATGCATGATCATCTTGTAACACTGGCTGCGCTCACTTTCGGAAAATTACATTGCATTGATCAAAACTTGATGTTGTATCGACGTCATAGCCATACAGTTACTGGATACATTGAGGAAAACAAAGTACAAAAGGCTAAGAAGTTCTTGAACCGAGGGAAAACAGTTTTGTCTCTTCCCCATCTTGAAGCTATCAAAAGTTTCTACCATAGAAATTATGAGGCAATGGAGCCTTGCTCAAAAGAAATATTCGAAGACTTCTTTCTCATGGAAAAGCAGGGTAGATTACGAAATGCTATCCATGCCCTATTCCATCATTACAGCGTAATGAACAGCAGATGGATACTATTCGCTAAATTATTAATCAGACCCTTAGTATGATTACAGTATTCACGACCACATATAACAGAGCATATAGTCTTCCGCGGCTATACCTTAGCCTGATCAAGCAAACGACATTTGACTTCGAATGGATATTAATAGACGATGGTTCTACGGATGATACTGACACTGTCATGAAAGATATAATCAGCAATCATCAATATCCTTTCCCAATCAGGTACTATCAGGAAGCAAATTCTGGCAAAGCAGCAGAAATCAACAAAGGTGCCCTCCTTGCACACGGGCAATGGTTTTTTATCGTTGATAGTGATGACTGGTTACCACAGGACGCCGTCGCAACCATTATCAAGGAAACTTCCATGATACAGTCAAAGGATGTCGGTGTGATATGTGGAATGAGGTTTTACGAAAACGGAATTCCAGTAGGAGCTGATCAATCCTTTGAGACTACAGAATGTACACACTTTGATTTTAAATACAGGAACAAAGCCTCCAACCAAGGAGACTTGGCAGAGGTCATCAAGACATCTGTGTTAAAAGCATACCCTTTCCCCATATTCTCAGGAGAGAAGTTCTGCCCAGAGGCCGTGGTCTTCAATCGCATTGCCTTAAAATACAAGACCCGATATTTCTTTAAGAACATCTATTATTGTGAGTACCAATCAGATGGTCTGTCTGCTCATATTACAAGGTTGAGAATGAACAATTGGCAGAGCTCTCTTCTCTGCTATGCAGAGCAAGCACACTGCCCCGTTCCATTGAAGATAAAAGCAAGATCGTGGATCAATTTCTGGAGATTCAGCTTTTGCACTAACAGAAAAATCAATTTGGCATCCTATCAAATACCTTTTTGGGCATATCTATGTAAGCCTTTAGGGTTCGCGTTTCACTTGATAGATAACAAAAAATGAAGATTCTTCATGTCATCAACAGTCTCCTGATTGGAGGTGCAGAAAAACTCCTTGTCGATGAATTGCCGATAATGGCACAACAAGAACATATAGAATTGCTCGTGCTCAATGGTGGGAACTCACCCTTTATGGAGGAACTAAAGAAGCAAGGCATCACCATACATGCTATCAATGCGTGGGGTGGTATTTACAATCCTATCAACATTTTCTATCTTAGGAAATACATCAAGCAGTTCGACATCATTCATGTGCATCTGTTCCCTTCACAATACTGGGTATCGATTGCAAAATTCCTTTTCGGAGGAAGTGCACAATTAGTAACAACTGAGCATAGTACATCTAACAAACGTTTTAATCATACATGGATGACATGGATTGACAGATGCATTTATAAGCCATACCAATACATCTTCTGCATATCTGACGGTGTAAAGAAGGCCATGGAAGCTCATCTCCACCGTCAAGATGAAGCCTTAGTTGTAGTACCTAATGGTATAGACACAGAGCTATATGCAACCGCCAAACCCATCTCCAGAGACCAACTTCACCTGTCAGGCAAAAATATATTCATTCTTCAAGTTGCGCGATTCAGAGAACAAAAAGACCAGGATTGTTTAATAAGAGCTCTTACTTATTTGCCAGATGATTACATTGCCGTATTCGCAGGAGATGGGGACAGGCTCCAAACCTGCATGAACTTGGCGAAACAATTGAACGTAAATGACAGGTGCCGATTCCTCGGTAGTCGTACAGATATACCCCATTTATGGCGTAGTGCCGATATCGGTGTACTATCTTCACACTGGGAAGGGTTTGGGCTATCAGCCGTAGAGTGCATGGCAGCAAGCAAGCCGATCATCGTATCTGATGTTGAAGGGCTGCGCGATGTTGTAGGCAATCGTGAACTCTGCTTTCCCAAAGGCGATGAAAAAGCACTTGCAAAAAAGATACAGACCATTATGGATGATCCTGATGCATATAAGTCTTTATCTGATTACTGCTTGAGGCAAGCGAAGAAATTTGATATGAATACTACCGTTCATCAATACTTGAATTATTATCGTTCACTCATAAGAATGGAATCTCATAACTAACCTTTTAGGATATCATCATAGGTTCCATACACATACCTGACATCAAAGACTTGCTCAGCCTTTTTCCTACTCGTTTTAGAAAAAGAATATTTCGCCTCACATGGCAGTTGTATGTAACGCTCCATAGCTTGTGCTAAGGCTAAAGTATTTTGAGGAGGCACTAAAAAACCGTTCACGCCATGATCAACAAATTCCTTACATCCATATATATCTGACGTGATGATAGGTTTGCCCACTGCGCATGCTTCCATCAGAGAACGGCTCATGCCCTCACTATAAGAAGGCAAGACAACGACCACGCCCTTTTTCTTAAAGACATTGAACATGTTACTTGAGAACCCATCATATTTTATGATCCCATCTGAAACATTCTTCTTTAATTCATCTAATGGGATACTATTGGGATAAGCAGCATCAAATGCCCCCAACACCTCAAACGAGACATCAGGATATTTGTTCTTAATGAGTGTAGCGGCCTGTACGAACTCACGATATCCCTTGTCCTTTAAGATTCTTCCTATAAACAAGAATGTGGTCTTTTGAGATGAATTGTCGAAATAAGGGAACTTTTCCAAATTCACTCCCTCGCCACCTTTTAGCCATACGATTTTAGAAGGTTCTACAAAATGGTGCTCCCTTAGGTATTGAACGTTTCCTTTATTCAATACCATTAAATGCTGGACATTACGCAATGCAAGACTATAATATTTCCTCACTAAGCGTGCCATCATGCCATCATTGATAAAGATATATCCCATTCCTGCCATCATGGCACATACTTTTACGCGAAGCAGTTTTCCTGCGAAGGCCCCATAAATATTTGGCTTAATCGTATAAGTAAAAACATAATCAGGACGGATTCTCTTGAAGATCCTGATCAATTGCACAAAATACGCCATATCTCTAAGAGGATTGGTTGAATTCTTTGCCATCTTGACCGGGATATAATGATAGCAATCAGGAATCTGGGCTTTCATTTGGTCATCCCCGTCATTGGGGGCACAAATATAAATATCATATCCTTGACCCTTCAGGTAACCAAGCACATCACCGCGGAAATTCAACAATCCCCACAGCGTATTATCACAAAAAAGTAACCTCCCCTTATAATTACCCATAGAATATAAATTTTGTTCAGATTTATAACGCATTTACAATATAAATATTGCACTCTCTTCCTTCATTCACTTCATCTATTTCACATACATACACATTTTTTATTACGACTTAATGCAATAAAAAGACGAAGAGTGGGTTTATAAGTTGAATTAAAAGAAATAGTAATGCTTAACAATTTAACAGACACTTACTGTATGCTACCTACCTTGTTGTCCTTCCTGATCAGCATGGTTTGTGGCTTTGTGGCGACTCCGCAGATTCTGAACTTCTGCCAGAGGCACAATCTTTATGATATACCCAATCGGCGAAAGATGCACCATACCAAAGTCCCACGCCTGGGTGGCATTGCCTTCTTCCCATCGATGCTGTTGGCAACGATCATCAGCATCTTTATCTTTTCATCCGTATGGACCACGCACACCATAACGATTCACATAGGGACAATCCTGTTTCTGATTGGGCTGACCATCATCTATATATTAGGACTGGTCGACGACCTTGTCGAACTGAACGCCAGGCTGAAGTTCTGCGTGCAAATCATCGCGGCATGTATCTTAGCGATCTGCTACCTGCGTTTCAACGATTTCTATGGCCTGATGGGGATCCACAGCATCCCGACGGGGATAGGAATCTTCCTGACCGTGTTCTTTATCGTATATACCATCAATGCCTTCAACCTTATCGACGGCATCGATGGATTGAGCGCAAGCTTATCTTTCATCGCATTGGGGGGATTTCTCTACTTCTTCTATGCACAAGGCATGCATTCTTATATGAGCCTCATCGCCGGGATGATGGGAGTGCTGATACCTTACTTGTATTTCAACCTCTTTGGAAAAGCGGAGGAAAACCGCAAGATCTTTATGGGAGATTCTGGTAGCATGACCTTGGGATTCCTATTGGGAACGCTGACTGTCAAATTCTCCATGAATGATCCCGCACTGCGGATCCTCTCGGACAATGACTTGTTGTTAGCGATGTCTTTCGTGCTGGTCCCCATCTTAGACGTCACAAGGGTGATTGCCGTGCGCTTGGTCCACCGAGAGCATATCTTCCATCCTGACAAGAACCATATCCACCACAAGCTACTGCGCACGGGCATCAGCCAGCACGCTGCCTTGGGCATCATCGTCGGACTTCAGGTCTTCTATGTTATCCTGAATGCCGCCTTGGTCAATGTCGTCAATGGGACCATCTTGGTAGGCATCAACATTGCCATATACATAGCCTTCAATGAGGTCGTGGACATGTATATCCATAAAAACGGAAAGAATTGTTATGTAATATGAAGCGCTTTTTCGATTTTGTCCTTGCTGTTTTTTGCCTGGTCGTCTTCTCTCCCTTATTGCTGGTCTGTGCCCTCGCGGTCGGCTGGGATGACGGACTGCCGATTCTCTACCGACAAGAGCGCATAGGACTGCACGGAAAGCCTTTCTGGATCTATAAGTTCCGGTCGATGAGGAACACATCTCCTTCATCAATCATAGCAACAGTATTTTTACCAGTTCCTCTGCATCCGATTATCGTACCCTGAACAGTCGGCCGATCCTCTCCTTTACGCCATTTCTCAGGCTCAAATGGCAAAGGGATAAAAGTCTGCTTTATCTCCGATTTAGTCGCCCACCTCGCAGTTCCATGCTGACCGTCACCGATCTTTTTAGCCTTTATTCCGTTAAGTGACTTATTGTCAAGTAAATTTACCAATACTGCAAAAACAACAAAAATCACAACCAAAATTCCAATTAAAATCATTTGTTTTTCACTCAAAATTTCACTTCCAATCACCATAAAATACTCTTTCTTCTGTATTTAAATAACATAGTTAGTTTGTTATCTTCAAGGTATTGCGCTGTGAGGCGGAGGGTATCGCATTACCCGAACTCCATACACGGTTCGGGTTCAGAAATGATATCTATATCCTCGCACTGCTCCTGAATCGGTACACTTAAAGCTTTCTCAACCGACAATCTGACAGCACTATCCGCAAGCCGATACAGCAATTTGGCAGTCTGTACTGACTGTTCACGGGTACGGGCTGTCTGTTTAAGATCACGCAAAACCTCATGCACACAATCCTGCAAATTCCTTTGTTTTTGCGCCTTTTTGCCCTTGTCGGTGTAAGGCTTGTAACTACTCCCAAGCTTGCCTTGAAGCCTTTCAAACGCTTGATATTCGCTGTTTATTTGTTCGGTTTTGGGCATAAAAAATGCAGAGCCTGCCAAAGCATACTCAGCCAGATATTTGTATTGTCTGTTTTTTAACGTTGCATAGATCTGCGAGGTCAGCTTATCGGGACGGCATTTCAGATACCCAAGTTCACTCACTTCTTTCAGATATTCTTCCTTTCGCTTATGAGGAACGGCAGGCAAAAATTCCGCTCCGTTTTTTTCCTTTAAA
>ENA-OOQX01000359-OOQX01000359.1-human-gut-metagenome-genome-assembly--contig:-NODE-359-length-18421-cov-1.887292_pt1 | contig 18421 bp, 13 predicted proteins | sample MGYA00241267_ERZ501173 | MGnify/ENA primary metagenome ERZ501173 (study PRJEB25962, sample SAMEA2042500) | human gut metagenome | biome: human gut; feature: human-associated habitat; material: faeces... | reverse complement strand
TCCGTAAGATGATAAGGTTGACAGGAAAAGCACATCTTTTGCTAAATTCTCTCGAGAATTTTTGTAACCACTCTCTCAGATTGCGACACCCTTATTGCGCTTGAAGAGTTATTCAAGACCGTACTCAGCACCCCAAGCCAAACGACTGTGTACATTGAGGAGATCAAGTACGAGAGGAAACATCCATATTTTGATACACCTCATTTGATGATTTTTTTCTAATTTATTTTGCGATATCTCTAATTTTACCTAATTTTGTAGACACACAAAGAAGAAGCAATGAATAAGAAAGATCTAAGAATTGTCTTTATGGGGACCCCAGAATTTGCCGTTGGATCCCTCCAAGCCTTAGTAGAAGGAGGATATAACGTTGTGGCTGCCATCACGCAACCTGATAAACCAGTAGGACGCCATGGCTCTATTCTTCGACCATCAGCAGTAAAAGAATACGCATTGGCTCATCAGATCCCCGTCTTACAGCCCATCAAAATGAAAGACGAGACATTCGTGGAGACATTACGATCCTACCGGGCCGACCTTCAGGTGGTCGTGGCATTCAGAATGTTACCCGAAGTGGTATGGGCAATGCCACGGTTCGGTACTTTCAATGTCCATGCTGCCCTTCTGCCACAATACCGGGGAGCAGCACCTATCAATTGGGCTGTGATCAATGGGGAAAAGGAAACGGGCGTCACGACTTTCTTCCTTGACCAACAGATTGATACAGGGCGGATTATCCTACAGAAGAAATTCGCTATACCAGATGATGCAAACGTGGAATATGTCTATGATGGACTCATGAAATTAGGCGCAGAAATATGCCTTGAGACCGTTGACCTTGTCCTTCTGGGAAATGGGAAGGTCACCTCTATGCCACAGCCGGAAATAGGAGTCTTGAAGCCAGCGCCAAAGATCTTTAAAGAGACCTGCAGGATCGACTGGAATCAACCTTGCAAACGGATTTACGATTTCATCAGGGGACTCAGTCCTGTGCCGGGAGCATGGACGATCTTAAAAGACAGGAAAGATAACCAGGAACATGAAACCGTGCTGAAGATCTACAAAGCGGCTAAGACTGATCAATGCACAGACGATCCCGAAGGTTCTATTATCATCGATCATAATCGTCTGTATATCAAGACAGCAGATCAGTTGTTGGAGCTTATCGAGGTGCAGTTGGCTGGCAAAAAGCGCATGGCTGCCCGTGATTTCCTGAATGGAACGCACGACATAGAAGCTGCAAGAATGGAGTAATTTAACATTTCCCTTTTTGCTTTCTATAAATAATTGATTATATTTGCGTCACGAAAAGACAAAATAAAGAGAAATGAATCAATCAGAAGACATCAAGAATGCGGTAGAAGTGCTGAGAAAAGGGGGCGTGATCTTGTACCCAACGGATACGGTATGGGGAATAGGCTGTGATGCCACGAATCCTGATGCAGTTGCACGTGTTTACCAGATCAAGCACCGTGATGATTCCAAGGCTTTGATTTGCCTTGTCGACTCAGATGCACGCCTGCAGCAATATGTACGCAACGTACCGAATGTAGCTTGGGACCTAATCGATGTAGCCATCAAGCCGACAACGATCATCCTCGATGGTGCCGTAAATTTAGCTCCGAACCTGATTGCCGAGGATGGATCTATCGCATTACGGGTGACCAAGGAGCCTTTCTCCAAGGAACTGTGCTATCGGTTTCAGAAAGCCTTGGTAAGTACGAGTGCGAATATCAGCGGTCAACCAGCTGCCGCCAACTACAGAGATATCTCCCAAGAAATCCTTGATGCCGTCGATTATGTCTGCTGGTCACGACGACAAGAGCATAAGCCACATACACCCAGTTCCATTATTAAGCTATCATCCAACGGGGAGGTGAAGATCATCCGGAAATGAGTGAGCAACAACCCATCATAGAACGCTTGAACAGTTGGCGGGAATCTCATATCAGTACCCGGCAATTCATGCTGGTTTTGTCGTTCGTCGTAGGATTCTTTGCTTCTGTCGCTGCATTCGTGCTTCATTGGATCATCAAGCAGATCCAACTGCTGCTAACGGCTGGATTCCATATCAACTCCTACAATTGGCTATATTTTGTGTTTCCTGTGATTGGGATTTACCTGACATCCTTGTTCGTCCGGTATATCGTCAAGGACAATATCTCTCATGGTATCACACGAGTTCTATATGCAATCGCTACTAAAAGGAGCAGGCTAAAGGCACACAACTGTTGGAGTTCAGTGATAGCGTCCGCCATTACCATTGGTTTCGGAGGTTCGGTTGGTGCCGAGGCTCCTATTGTCCTGACAGGTGCTGCCATCGGGAGTAATTTAGGACAATTATTCAAACTGGATAACAAGACCTTAATGTTGTTGGTCGGATGTGGTGCATCTGCCGCCATAGCAGGAATTTTCAATGCTCCCATTGCTGGATTGGTGTTTACGCTTGAGATCCTGATGGTCGACTTATCCATGGCATCTTTGCTTCCGATTTTGATATCCTGTGTCACGGCTACGGTATTTTCTAATATTTTCATTGGCGGAGGATCTATCTTTTCCTTCCACTTAGATGATGCATGGAAGTTGGAACGCGTACCCACCTATATCTTATTGGGGCTTTTCTGTGGACTGGTCAGCCTATACTTCATTCGTACCATGACAGCATGCGAGGAAGTGTTTGCAAAACTCAAGAAGCATCCGTATGCTAAATTGGCATTGGGAGGGCTATCCCTGAGCACGCTGATTTTCTTCTTCCCTGCCCTTTATGGTGAAGGAACGAACGCAATGGACATCTTACTGTCCGGGCAGACAGAGGCTGATTGGGAGACGTTATTGAACAATTCGTTATTCTATGGGCACGGCAACTTATTAATCCTATATGTGCTCTTAGTCTTGTTGCTGAAGACATTTGCCACCGCAGCTACCAATGGCGGAGGAGGATGCGGAGGTACCTTCATGCCCTCGCTGTTCGTAGGAGGGTTCGGTGGATTTTTCTTCGCCCGTCTTTGGAACACAGAGCAAGTGGGAATCTATACGCCAGAAACTAATTTCACCCTTTTGGGAATGGCTGGCGTCATCGCGGGAGTCATGCACGCTCCCTTGACGGGCATCTTCCTGATTGCCGAAATCACAGGAGGCTATCAGCTGTTCATGCCTTTGATGATCGTGTGCATCTGCTCTTACTTAGTCATGAATGTCTTTGAACCACACAGCATCTACGGAATGCGATTGGCACGACAAGGAAAGCTGATCACCCATCATACCGACAAATCGGTTCTGACGCTCATGAACTTAGAGAGCATGATCGACAAGGAGTTTATTCCCGTAGACCCAGACATGGAATTGGGCAAGCTCGTACATGTCATCAGCCAGAGCCATTCTACCTTTATCCCTGTCCTCGACCATGCGGGCACCTTATTGGGCGAGGTTGACATCACCAAGATACGGCACATCATGTTTAGGACGGAACTCTATCATCGTTTTACGGTTAAGCAATTGATGGTACCAAGCAAGGCGATCTTAGGTGTCAACGATCCCATGGAAGAGGTCATGCAGAAGTTTGACAACACCAATGCTGTAGACCTCCCCGTCTTAGATGTCAACAATCACCTGATTGGTTTCATCAACCGCACCCGGATGTACACTGTCTACCGGAAGATGGTTGCGGATTATTCAGCCGAATAATCCCATCCTTGATGATTTTGAGAGATATTTTGAATATTTCCTGCATATAATTTGTAGGATTGAATAAGAATTCCTATATTTGCGACATGAACTAAAAGACTAAAAGGAATTCTTATGGAAACTAAATTGAAAGTGTTTTTCTCAATCGTCATGTTATGGACTGCAGTCTACCCATGCTGCTGCCAAGAAGTCTATCAATGCGAACCCATCACAAAGCCATCCCAGATCGTAGATGGAGGGACTTATATGTTCTACCATCCTACGGCGACAAATCAGTGGTACTTTGAAAGGGAGAATTGCACCGCAGAAGGAAAAGAATATAAATATAGATTGGCAATAAAATACGGAAAAACGACAAAGATGGATGATATCATCCGCCATAACTTTCTATTCAAATTCATAAAGATCAAGAATGAATGGTATATGGTGGATGTAAGAAGCAATTTGTTCATCGGTCATGAAGCCAGTTGGTTCATAGAATCAGAAACACCTGATCAGGACTATGTCGTACACTTTGCGGAGAAAGAGAAAAATCCTTGTGCCGTGATATTCGGCAAATATGCTGTTACCATTGCATCCAGCTGGGTTAGCCTGAGTACAAGCCCAGACAAAAAGATAAACTGCCCCAACCTCTATCAAGTCACAAACTGTGGAATGATTGCCGATGAAGACCAGGACTTGCAGATGCCTTCTGTCACCTGCACATCCGCTACCCTGACCCGGAAGTTTGCAGAATCCGTGTTCAATACCCTTATCCTGCCCTATGATGTTCCCAACTATAAAGTTACATTCGGATGGAATACGACTGCCTATGAACTGGTTGAGGCAAATGCCACAGCCCTCTATTATGAGGAGAAGAACACAGATCTGGCATTAAAGGCAAACACACCTTATTTAATAAAAGGTCACTTTTTCACCGGCAATTATATCACACCCATTCAAGTTTCTGATGACATGGGCACGAACGAGATCACAAAGACCATCGGACCCGTCACCATCCATGGCATCTATGAGAAGAAGGATATCGGCCGATCTGACGCTTTTATCCTTTATCAAGACATTCTCCGTTGCTGCCAGAAGGTAAAGAGCATGCCGGTGAAGCCCTATCATTGGTATATCACGATCCCAGGTGGAGCTTCTCAGGCAAAAAGTATCCGTATGATCGATAAGACAACTGCAACAGGAATGGCATCACCTATAGTTACAGAGAATCCGAATGGTCCCATCTATCATATACAGGGCACCCCGATGAACATGCCATGGGATGCCCTCCCAAAAGGAATATATATCGTCAACCATAAAAAGGTGATCAAACCATAGTGACCTTAAAGATTCAGCCAATTGGCAACGATCTCCTTCCCCATCGGAGTCAGCACGCTTTCGGGATGGAACTGGATTCCATGGATATTATAATTTTTATGCTTCAGTCCCATGATCTGACCATCATCACTGACAGCCGTCACCTCTAAGCAGTCGGGGAAGCCAGACCGGTCTACAACCCAACTATGGTACCTACCCATGACAATGCGCTTGGGCATGCCTCTGAAGATAGGATCATTGCCAAACTGGGTTCCCTCCGTGGCTACGCCATGATAGACCGATTCGAGATTTGTCAGTTTCGCGCCAAACACCTCCCCAATTGCTTGATGCCCCAAGCAGACACCCAACATGGACTTTCTGCCCGCATAAGTCTTGATGACATCCAACAACAATCCTGCTTCGGAAGGGATACCAGGTCCAGGACTCAAGATGATCTTATCAAAGGGCTCCAATTGGTTCAATGTGAACTGATCGTTGCGATATACAGTAACATCAGCTCCTAACTCCTTTACCAAATGCGCGAGATTATAAGTAAAGGAATCGTAGTTATCTATGATTACTATTTTCATGATGCTTACATATTTTCTGCCATTTTAATTGCGTTGACCAAGGCACCTAATTTATTATTGCTTTCTTCCAGTTCGTAGTTGTGGAGATGACCTCGTATTCATCGAGGCTATGAAGATGGAAACTCCCGTTAAGGCTCCGCAGGACGGCACAGTTGCAACAGTTGATGTTGCAAAGGGTGAGTCAGTTGACTCAGGTAAGGTTCTCGTAACACTTAACTAATCAATAATTCGGAGAAAGGGATGCTGTAAAATGGCAAAAAAAATCAGAGTTACCGAAACTGCTCTGCGTGACGCTCATCAGTCACTCATTGCAACAAGAATGACAACAGAGGAAATGCTCCCTGTTCTTGACAAACTCGATAAAATCGGTTATTACTCACTCGAATGCTGGGGCGGCGCAACATATGACTCATGCCTCAGATTCTTAAACGAAGATCCGTGGGACAGACTCCGCACAATCAGAGAGCATTGCCCTAACACAAAGCTCCAGATGCTTTTCAGAGGACAGAATATGCTCGGTTATCGTCACTATGCCGACGACTGCGTTGAGTACCTTGTTCAGCGTTCAATCGCAAACGGTATTGACATTATCCGTATTTTTGATGCTCTTAACGACATCAAGAATCTTAAAACAGCTATCAAGGCTGCTAACAAAGAAGGCGGTCATGCACAGGTTGCTATCAGCTACACAACAGGTCCTGTATTCACAGATGAATACTATGTTGAGTATGCTAAGAGAATTGCAGACGCAGGTGCAGATTCAATCTGTATCAAGGATATGGCTGCTCTTCTTACTCCGACAAGAACCGAAAGCCTTGTAAAGGCTATCAAAGCCGCTGTTCCGGAGCTTCCGCTTCAGCTCCACACCCACTACACATCAGGTCTTGCATCAATGTGTCTTTTAAAGGGTGTTGAGGCAGGTGCCGACGGCATTGACACAGCAATCAGCCCACTCGCTCTCGGTACATCACACGCACCTACAGAGTCAATGGTTGCCGCTCTTTCAGGCACAGAGTTCGACACAGGTCTTGACCTTAAACAGTTCTCTGACATCCGTGCTTACTTCATGACTCTCCGTGAGAAGTACATCAAGTCAGGACTTCTTGATCCTAAGATGCTCGCAACAGATGCTAACGCTCTTATCTATCAGGTTCCCGGTGGTATGCTTTCCAACCTTCTTTCACAGCTCAAGCAGGCCGGTAAAGAAGACAAGCTTGACGAAGTTCTTGCAGAAGTACCCCGTGTTCGTAAGGATTCAGGTTATCCTCCGCTTGTTACTCCGACATCACAGATTGTCGGCACACAGGCTGTATTCAATGTAATCACAGGCAAGCGCTACTCAATGTGCACAAACGAGTTCAAGGGACTTGTTGCCGGTGAGTATGGTACAACTCCAATGCCGATTGATCCTCAGTTTCAGAAGAAGATTATCGGTGACAAGAAGATTATCAAAGGTCGTCCTGCAGATCAGCTTAAGCCTGAGCTTGATAAGCTCCGTGGCGAGATTGAGCAGTGGATTGAACAGCCTGAGGATGTTCTTTCTTATGCACAGTTCCCGAAGGTTGCTCTCGACTTCTTTGAAAAGAGAAGAAATGCCAAGGTTGGCATCAACGGCGACAAGCTTGACAAGAAAAATATGGTTCACCCTGTTTGATTTGACAACTAAAATTAACATTTATGCCACTTTCGCTATGAAAGTGGCATTTTTTATTGATAGTTAGAATACGAAATATGTGAAGTAGGTACTGCTTTTTATAAGTAAACACTACTGACAAAATTAATAATGAATTTTCAAATGAATATGAAGTTTTTATTGAAAGTGAAAGTAATATGTGTTATAATAGTGATATAAAATCACAACAGTAAGGTTGGTGACGATAATGTAATATTATAAAAATGTAAATAATAAAAAGTAATTTAGGAATAGGAGTTTATGTATGAAAAAATTAAAATTATTGACAGGACTATTTTTCTCTGCTATACTTACAGTAAATGCTACTGTAGCTTATGGGGCAGTAACTGCGGATGCTAATTATAATACTCTAAAAACTGATTGTAATGATATTAGTTTGGATGAGAATTTTTGTGACGATTCTGTAATTGTAGTACTTAAAAATGAGAAAAGTATGGAATTGGACACATATCATGTGTCTGATTTTAGTGAAGTTAATCCAAAATATATTAGTGATTTAACGAGTGATACGGTAGATACTATTCAGAACGAATATATTTCTGTTCATAATGAATTTGTTAGCATAGTGTCAGACAATGATACAGTATTTTTGTCTGATGAACTAGGACAGCAGGCACTTGACAGTATTGATGAAAATATTAAGGATGAATATTCAGATTTTCATCAGACTTTGTGTATAACATTAAATAAACACGATAAACAAAATGTTTTAGATGCTATAGAAACTCTTCAAAAGAGAAATGACGTACTGTATGCTGAACCTAATTATTGTATTACATTAGATTCAACTGATGTGACTAATGACGAATATGTTAGTGAACAATGGGCTTTAGACAAGATTAATTTACCTGATGCATGGAAAATAACTACCGGTAGCAAAAGTGTTAAAGTAGGTATTATGGATACAGGTATAAAAGCTGATCACCCTGATTTAACGGATAATGTTGACCGTGAGTTAAGTAAATCTTTTATTGATGGGATTAGTGATGAAGTGGCTCTAACTGACTCTAACGGTCACGGAACACATGTAGCCGGAATAATCGGTGCTGTTGGAAATAATGGTACTGGAGTTGCGGGAACATGTTGGAATATCGACTTGGTAAGTTTGAAAGTGTTAAATGATAACGGTAATAAGGACAAATTGAGCGATATAATTGATGCGATTAATTACGCTGAAGCGAAGAATATTAAGATATTGAGTTTAAGTGCAAGTTTTGAGGGACATATTTCAAAATCTTTTGAAGAGACCATAAGTAACTATAGTGGATTATTGGTATGTTCAGCAGGTAATCGTAATTTAAATATAGAAACAGCAAATAAATATAGCAAGATATATCCATCTATATATACTAGTGACAATATTATATCCGTTGCAGCTTCAAATGTTGATGATAAAATTTGGAAAACTGATGACTATGAAGGTAGCAACTATGGTTTGGTAAGTGTTGATTTGGCTGCACCTGGAGCGAGTATATATTCTACATACGCTGCAGAAAATAAAGCATATACCAATATGTCTGGTACATCTATGGCAACACCATATGTTACAGGTGTTGCGGCATTGATTCAGAGTAAATATCAGAATATTTCTACTAAGGCAACAAAAAAGGCGATTCTTGACGGTGTTGATAAATCATCATATTGGTCTAAATATGTAAAAACCGGTGGCAGATTAAATGCTTATAATGCACTTAAATCAGCAGGTGACTGCAAGTTTACAATTCAGTATGATAAAAATGGTGGTAGCGGAAGTAATATGCCAAATACAACTGTTACTTACGGTGTGTCAACTAAAATTAGTTTAAATACATACCAGTCCCCCTCTGATGAAAAGTTATTTGCAGGTTGGTATGCAAATAGGAAGTCTGACAATAAGTGGTTATATCAAAATGAGTCAGGTAAACTTGGTTGGTATAAAGAAGGAAGTCAGCCGAGCGGTTATACAAAATCAATATATAGAGATGGGGTGACGGTTGCTCATACATCAAGCGTAAAGAATGACACGATTGTTATGTATGCTTACTGGATAAAGAAGGGTGATGTTTTGAAAGGTGATGTTAATCTTGACGGTGCAATAACCGTTGATGATGCAGTTCTTGTTCAGAAGTATATAAATAATATGTGTACGTTTAGCGACATACAAAAATATGCTGCTGATGTTAATTCTGACGGAGTTATAAATATTTATGATGCAACAGAAATACAAAAAATAATTGCTAAACTTAATTAACGGGAGAAATCAAAATGAAAAAAATTTTAACAGCATTGATAGCATTTGTAATGTGCTTTTCGGTTGTAACAACAGCTTTTGCAGCTACACCTGATGAAATATCAGAATCGGATGTTGCATCAGAAATCAGACAGGTGATGATAGATACATATTACGGTGGTAAAGAGCCTGAGTATCTCAACATTGAAATTGTTGGTTCAACAAGTGACGGCGGAGTATATTTTATGCACAATGAAGGCTTTAGCCTTGATTATTCAATTGAAGAAACAATTGGTGACTATACTTATCATTACAACCATAACGATGATGTTATGCTTTATAAGAATGGCAATGTTTACTCAATTAAAGAGGCTTATGAAAGCGGAGTTATTGACGATAGTATTCTTGAAGAATTGTCAAAAATGAATTTTGGTTTGGAATCTAATAAACCGAATACAACTGTTCCTACTGAGCCTACAACTTCGGTTGCAACAGTTGACGAACCTGTAACAGTACCCGATACAACTTCTGCAACTTCGGCAACTAAGCCTGTTTCAACAAGCGACACAGCAACAAATGACACGCCGAGCAATTCACAGAACAACAGCGGTGCTGTACAGACAGGACAGAACAGCGTTGCTGTAATTCTTCTTGTTGCAATGCTTGCAGGTTGTGCAGTAATTTTTGCAAAACGCAGAAATTATTTTAAATAATTCAAAACATCAACAGAATATATAAAATAAACCGTTCTCGCTTTTGTGAACGGTTTATTTATTTTAGCTTAAAAATTTGTGATAGTTTATCAAGATGTATTGCTTTTTATATCATTTAATGTTACAATTAACTTGCATAAAAATTTAGCGAAAGTTCTTAATAATGCGTAGAATATTTACAAAGTGAGGGATAGATATGAAAAAGTTTTTACCTATAGCCATGGCGGCGGTAATGTCGATGTCTGCGGTTGCGGTTTCGGCAGTTTCTGCAAATGCGGTTGAACCACTTAACACACCCGTGCAGTATGCACAGGTTGCAAGGGCAAGCTTGGCAACTCCGAAAATTTCAAAAGCCGAAAGTGTTTACGGCGGTGTAAAGCTTACATGGAACAAAGTGAATGGTGCGGCTAAGTACAGAGTTTACTACAAGGGCCGTAAAGGCTGGACACGAATGGTCGATACAACTTCAACCTCATATATCGACAAGGATGTTTCATCGGGCAGGAATTACACCTATACTGTAAGATGTATTTCTGCTGACGGAAAGAGCTTTACAAGCGGTTATGATTCAAAGGGGACAACCGTAAAATATATTGCTGCCCCCGAAATTTCAAAGCTTGAAAATGTAAACGGCGGTGTGAAAATTACATGGAACAAAGTAAACGGTGCATCAAAGTATAGAATTTATCATAAAAATTCGTCAGATTGGTTCAGAGTATCAGATACGACTTCTAATTCTATAGTTGATAAATCTGTTGGTATGGGAACCTATACTTATACCGTGAGGTGTATAAGTGATGACGGAAAGAGTTTTGAGAGTGGATTTAACCCAAAAGGCTTAAGTATCAGATATAATCAAGCTCCTAAAATACTTGAAACCAATGTTGTAAACGGCGGTATTAAGGTGATTTGGGATTCTGAAGAAAATACAAATTACAGATTGTACTGCAAAACAGAAGGTAAGGGCTGGACAAAAGTATGCGATAGCAAAACAGGTGTTGTGACACATAAAAATTTACAGCCGAATAAAACCTATACATACACTGTAAGAGCAATCAGTTCCGACGCTAAAAAGTATTTGAGCGGTTATGACCCTGTGGGAATGAGCGCAAAATATGTTGCCACACCGAAAATATCAAAGGCAGAATATACATATGACGGTATCAAGCTTGCGTGGAATAAGGTTGCAGGTGCAGAGAAGTACCGTGTGTACTACAAAGACGGTGAGGGTTGGAACAAACTTGCCGATACAACGGGTAACAGTTATCTTGATATGGGACTTGTATCAAGAGAACTAAGCATAAAAGATAATTCCGTAAACGGTCAGTATATTTATACTGTTCGTTGCATTTCAAGTAACGGCAAGGTTTTTCAGAGTGGTTATGATACAAAAGGTTCTAAGGCGAATTTAGGCAATGAATGTCCGGAGATTGTTCGTGTTGACTCAATGCATGGCGGAATTACAGTTTCATGGACAGATGTTTGCGAAGATAATTCAAAGTATCGTATTTATGTAAAAGAAAAAGGTTCGTGGAAAAAGCTTGCTGATACAACAAATAATTATTACACTCATAAAAATGTAAAAGCAGGACAGACCTACACTTATACCGTAAGATGTGTTTCTAAGGACGGCAAGAAATTTACAAGTATCTATAATCCGTCAGGTGTGACATTTAAGTATAAGACTACAGATAAAACAAGAGATGCATACATAGATTATCTGCTCAAGCATGAATCGGAATGGTTACCTGAACTCAAGGTAGGAAATGTTGCTTTGGCTGGTGTGCAGTTTGCCGATCTCGATTTTGACGGTGTTCCCGAGCTTATAGTACAGGAAGCAGGAGATAAGGAATACTATTTGAATGCAAAAGTATATACTTTTAAGGACGGAAAATTCTCGTTAGTCGGATTTGATGATTATAGAACTTATATCCCGAATCAACTGACTTATTTCTATGACAAATCTGCTAAGAAATATATAATTAATGCCGTTGAATTGTCAACCTCAAATGTTGACCGTTATCTTGAACGCGAAAACTATACATTGAATTATGACGGCACAGTTTTGGTTGTTCGTGGATACTCTTCTGCTCATTTGGCTCTTGAAAGTCGGGGATTGGAATACCATTATTACAATAATACCGGAAGAACAACAAAACAGGCATATAATGCCACAAATGTGAGTGTACTCGGTAATTGTGTAAATGCACATATGTACAGTCAGTTTGTTTGCTGTTCTGTTGACGGCTATCCAAAACTTTGGAATAATTATAGTGAAACACAGAAGAAACAGCACCTTCTTGATTCATACAACGCTTTTTCTTACGACAAATATTGATTGTCAAAATTGATAAGTTTTAACTGCAAAAGGGTTCAGCCGTAAAAATCTGAACCCTTTTATTGCGCAACAAAAACGGTTTAGCCAAATTGACTGAACCGTTAATTCGTACTATGTAATGTTCGGGTGACAGAAATTTGAATATATCAAACTAACTTCACGAACTGCGGGCGAGGTGCTCGCAAAAAGGGTAGCTTGAAAATCAAGCTACCCTAAATTCGTACTATGTAATGCTCGGGTGACAGAAGTTTGAATACATCAAACTGTCTTCACGAACTGTGTGCGAGACACTCGCATTAGTTGTTGATGAGCTTATCTTCGTCAGACCAGCTGTAGAGCTTTCTAACTTCCTTACCGAATACTTCGGCAGGAGCTTCGGCAGCGAGCTTTCTCATAGCCTTGAAGTGAACCTGTGAACCGGCATCGCTCATGTCAAGGAGGAAGTCCTTAGCAAATGTACCGTCCTGAATGTCAGAAAGAACCTTTCTCATGGCCTTCTTAGTATCCTCTGTGATGATCTTTGGACCTGTGATGTAGTCACCGTACTCAGCTGTGTTAGAGATTGAATATCTCATGCCTGCAAAACCTGACTGATAGATAAGGTCAACGATGAGCTTCATCTCATGGATACACTCAAAGTATGCATTTCTCGGATCATAACCAGCCTCGCAAAGTGTTTCGAAACCAGCCTGCATAAGTGCACAAACACCACCACAAAGTACAGCCTGCTCACCGAAGAGGTCAGTCTCTGTCTCTGTACGGAATGTTGTCTCAAGAAGTCCGGCTCTTGCTCCGCCGATACCGAGTGCATATGCAAGTGCGAGATCCTTAGCCTGACCTGTAGCATCCTGCTCAACTGCAACGAGGCAAGGTACACCCTTACCAACCTGATACTCTGAACGAACTGTGTGACCCGGTCCCTTAGGAGCTACCATTGTAACATCAACATCCTTTGGAGGCTTGATGCAACCGAAGTGAATATTAAAGCCGTGAGCGAACATAAGCATATTGCCTGCTTCGAGGTTTGGCTCGATGTCGTTCTTGTAAAGAGCTGCCTGCTTTTCATCGTTGATAAGAATCATAATGATGTCAGCCTGCTTTGCAGCCTCTGCTGATGTATATACCTTAAAGCCCTGTGCCTCAGCCTTTGCCCAGCTCTTGCTGCCTTTGTAAAGACCGATGATTACATCGCAACCTGAATCCTTGAGGTTGAGAGCGTGTGCATGACCCTGGCTGCCGTAACCGATAATAGCAATTTTCTTACCCTTGAGAAGGTCAAGGTTGCAATCTGACTGATAGTAGATTGGTGCTGTCATGTTTTTTGTGTAGTCTTTCATATTAAAGTCCTCCTTACCGCAAACGCGGCATATAAATTAAAATATATGCTAACTGTAAGATTAAACGGAAACCGAAGCTGTGCCTCTGTCAATGGCAACAGTACCTGTTCTTACAATCTCACGGATACCATAAGGCTTGAGTAAGTCAACAAGCGTGTTGACGCGGCTTGCGCATTCGCAGTACTCAACGGTAACTGACGAAGGGGATACATCAACGATTTTCGCCTGCATAATTTCAACCGTTTTGACAATTTCGGCTCTTTTTGAGGCGGCGCAGTGAACCTTGATTAATACAAGCTCACGGCTGATGAATTCGCCCTCGTTAAGCCTTTTTACCTTAATAACGGGAATGAGCTTGTTGAGCTGTTTTTCAAGCTGTTCAACAATGTACTCGTCACCGTTTGCAACGATTGTGATTCGGGAAACCGACGGGTCCTGAGTAACACCTACTGCAAGTGAGTCGATGTTAAAACCTCGGCGAGAGAAAAGTCCCGAAATCTTTGAAAGAACGCCCGCCTGATTTTCAACAAGTATTGATAATGTATACTGCATTTTATCACCTCATTAAATTGACGGAGTGTCGGGGTGAACATCGCAAACAAGAATGAACGGTTTTTCTGAATCAACAATACCCTTGATGATGTTTTCGGCTTCCTTGTTTGAATGAGCCTCTGCATGGTCAATGCCGTAAGCATCGGCAATCTTCAAGAAGTCGGGATCACCGTTGAGAATTGTTGCGGAGTGTCTGCCGCCGTAGTGTTTGTCCTGAAGTTCACGAACCATTCCGAGTCGTGCGTTTTTCATAATGATGATTTTAATTCCGAGCTGATTGCCTGCAATAGTCGCAAGCTCATTAAGCCCCATCTGAAAACTGCCGTCACCGCAGATTACAATAACATCACGGTCGGGTCTTGCAAACTTTGCACCGATTGCAGCGGGAATTGAGTAACCCATTGTACCCATACCGCCTGCTGTGAGGAATCTGCCCTCACGAATACGGAAGTTGTTTGCACACCAGATTTGATTTTGTCCTACATCGGCAACAAGAATTGCCTTTGAGCGGAACATTGCGCTGAGATGACCGACAAGTGTTCTCGGCTCAACAAAGCCGTCAAATACGGGAGGCTCACGGTAAAGGTCTTTTTTCCAGTTCTTTACGGTTTCGCTCCACATTGTTGTAACCTTGTAATCGCCGAGTTTTTCAACATTATTGCTAAACGGAATCGTTGTTAAAAGCTTGCAGTTTTTAAAACATCTGTTTCCGATATTGATGACATTTTTCATATCGCCTACAATCGGAATTTCTGTTTTAACATTCTTACCGATTTCAGCAGGGTCAATGTCAATGTGAATTACCTTTGTGTTTTCACTCATCTGGTCGGGAGCCGCAACAGCTCTGTCACCGAGTCTTGCACCGCATACGATTACAAGGTCGGCTTCGTGAAGAGCACGGTTGGCAACAGCCTTGCCGTGAGTGCCGAGCATTCCGAGATAAAGCTCATGCTCGCTGGGCATAACACCGATGCCCATCATAGTTGAAATAACGGGGATACCCGTAGTTTCTGCAAATTTTTGAAGTTTAAGCTTGATACCCGAACTCAGCACGCCGCCGCCTGATACGATAACAGGACGCTTGCTTGCGTTGATGGCCTCAACAGCCTTTTTAACCTGAATTGCGTGTCCCTTAGTGTTCGGCTTGTAACCGATAATGTTTACGCTTTCGGGATATTCAAAACTTTCAATTTCATTTTCCTGAATATCAACGGGAATGTCGATAAGTACAGGACCGGGTCTGCCGGTTGAGGCAATATGGAAAGCCTCTTTGAAAACTCTCGGAAGGTCTTCTGTTTTGCTGACGAGATAACTGTGCTTTACAAACGGTTCACAAGCTCCTGTGATGTCAGCTTCCTGAAAGACATCTCTGCCGAGAAGGTCGGAACGAACCTGACCTGTAATGGCAACAATCGGAATAGAGTCCGTATAGGCGGTTGCAATGCCTGTGATGAGGTTGGTTGCACCGGGACCGGAAGTTGCCACGCAAACACCGGGACGATTACTGCATCTTGCATAGCCGCTTGCCGCATGAGCAGCGTTCTGTTCCTGACGAACAAGAATGTGGGTAATGCTCGAGTCGTAAATTTTATCGTAAAATGGGCAGATAGCCGCACCCGGATAACCAAAGACTATGTCAACGCCCTCGGCTTCCAAACATTTTACCATAATTTCAGCACCGCTGATCATTATGTTTTGTCCCTCCTATCCTTTTTATTGTGAGCAAAAGGTGTTTTGTAACATTAAATATACCCTTTTACTTTACCGCTAATTATACAATAAATACCTTAAAAAGTAAAGAGCAGTATTGACCATAAATTAAATTTTTTGCAGGATTTTAAATTATTCTGTCATCGCCTGAAAAAGATATAATAAATGATTAACAACAAAAGCAAAATGCTGACCAAAAAAGTATCTGTATAAGAGTAATAACAAGAAAATTCCCGAACAGTTTTACCTGCTCGGGAACAGTAATGATTGTTGAGAAAATCAATATTTCTTTTTGAGGAGTCTTGCGGCTATGAGGACGCAGACTACGCTGACGCCTGTGTCGGCGATAACGGACATCCAGATTTGTGCAAGACCGAATGCGGCGAGGATGATTACAAGAGCCTTGATTGAGAGGGCAAAGATGATGTTGCCCTTGACAGTGTTGATAACACTTCTTGCAATTTTAATTGCCTTTGGAAGCTGTTTGAGTGTGCCTGATGCGAGAACTGCGTCTGACGCTTCAATAGCGGCTTCACTGCCGAATCCCATTGCGATACCGCAGTCGCTTGCTGAAAGAACAGGGGCATCATTGATGCCGTCACCCACAAAGCAAGCACCCTTGGATTTTGATTTCAAGCCCTTGAAAAGCTCAAGCTTTTGAGCAGGGAGAAGTTCTGCGTGACATTCGGAAAGTCCGAGTTCGTTTTTAACATTTTCGGCAGGCTGTTGTCTGTCGCCTGTGAGCATTACCGTGTTCTTGACACCGAGCGCTTTAAGCTGTGATATAACCTCTTTTGCCTCAGGTCTTACTGTGTCGCTGACATTGAGCGAACCGATAAGCTGACCGTCATAAATTACGAAAACAGAATCATCTTTATTTGCAATCTTCTTCTGTTCGTCCGAAAGAATCTTTGAACCGCCGCACTGAATAGTTTTGCCGTTATAAACTGCGCTTGTTCCGTGACCGGCACTTTCGCTGTAGTCGGAAAGCTCGGGAAGTTCAAGACCGTTTGCCTTTTCTCTGATTGCGGAGGCAATCGGATGAGCGGAATATTTTTCGCTTGCAGCGGCAAGAGCAAGAACTTCGTCAGCACTGTATGAACCGACCGTATTAACCTTGTTTACGCTGAGCTTGCCGCTTGTGAGTGTGCCTGTTTTATCGAATACGAATGTGTCTGCTTTTGCAAGAGCCTCAATGTATTTTCCGCCCTTGATGAGTACACCGACTTCGGATGCCGCACCGATACCCGAATAGTAGGAGAGAGGTACGGAAATAACTATAGCACACGGACATGACGCTACAAGACAAACAAGCGCACGGTAGAGCCATTCGCTGAATGCTCCGAGTCCGCAAAGCGGAGGAATTACTGCGATTGCAACTGCAATGAGTACAACAACCGGTGTGTAAACAGAGGCAAATCTTGAAATAAGCTTTTCGCTGTTGCCCTTTTGAGCGGCGGCATCTTCAACAAGCTGAAGAATTCTTGTTGCGGTACTGTCGCCGAAATGTTTTGTGGTTTTGACAGTAATAAGGTTACTGCCGTTGATTGCGCCGCTGAGTACCTCACTGCCCTCGCCTGCATCAACAGGAAGGCTTTCGCCTGTGAGAGCCGATGTGTCGAGAGTCGTTTTACCTTTAATAATAATGCCGTCAAGCGGAACTCTTTCGTATGGCTTGACTTCAATGATACTTCCGATTTCAACGCTTTCGGCAGGAACAATCTGTTCCGCACCGTCAACAATAATTGTTGCTGTATCGGGACGAATGTTTGCAAGCTTTTCAATGTCACGGCGGGATGCGTCAACTGCTCGATCCTCAAAAATTTCACCGATAGAAAAGAGGATTGTTACCATTGCCGCCTCAACAAAATCTCCAAGACAGAATGCCGCAATTACCGCAACAGCCATAAGCGTTGTTTCATCAATTCTCAGCTTTAGAATGTTTTTTGCACCCTTGATGAATACCTTGTAACCCGAAAGAAGTGTTGCAACAAAACACGCTGCGAGTACAACATAATGAACAGCCGTAACACCGTCAAGTGTAAGGTGGAGAATTTCGGACACTACAGCAAGTACAATTGAAATTGCAAGGAAGATTGTGTCATGGTTGATTTTCTTTTTCGTGATTTCGGGTTCTGCCTTTGTTGTGATATCATTTTTCGGAGTTTTGTCAACAACAGTTACACCGTCCTCAATGCTGTCGCAGATTGCCTGAATTTCGAAAACAGGATTCTGCTTTTCGCTTTTGAAATTGAGAAGTTTTGTCGCAAAATTAAAGCTTACATCCTCAAAGCCG
>ENA-OOQX01000316-OOQX01000316.1-human-gut-metagenome-genome-assembly--contig:-NODE-316-length-19910-cov-3.057064_pt1 | contig 19910 bp, 24 predicted proteins | sample MGYA00241267_ERZ501173 | MGnify/ENA primary metagenome ERZ501173 (study PRJEB25962, sample SAMEA2042500) | human gut metagenome | biome: human gut; feature: human-associated habitat; material: faeces... | reverse complement strand
TACTAAGCGGCTAAAGGATAGCCGCTAAGTGCCGACGGTTTCAAAAGTACCCAGCTTGTAATGTATTTTTATTTCACAGCTGGTTAGCAATAGTGGTCGTTTTGTAATTATCTGTGATAATATTATGTATTGTAATGGGGATTATTGTAAAAGTCAATTGGGAGGATTATACGTGAGTTATGGAAAGAGTGTATATATTTGATTGTGACAGGATTATAGGTGATGAGGAAAAACGGACTATTATAGAGAATATGGAAGGAAAGGCTGAGGTTATTTTTGATAATTCTGAGGGGTATGACAGGGATACGGATATAGTTATAAGTACACGTTGTGTGGGGAATAGAGATGTGGCTGGTATGGAAGTTATTATAAGGGAAGATATTGGAGTTGGGTGTGATTATGTGGGAACTGCACCTTATGTGATATATGAACCAGAGGAGATAGATTATTATTACTGTCAGAAGGTGTATGCAAGAAAAAAGGGGCTTCCAGCATTTATTCTTGAAACAGAGAGGTTTATTGTGAGGGAAGAAAGTCTTGATGACCTTGATGAATTGTACGAATTGTATGACACACTTGCAGATTGTGAGTTTATAGAACCTTTGTATGAATTAGAGAAGGAAAAAGAATTTGTAAGAAATTACATTAATAATATGTATAGATTCTTTGAGTACGGAATGTGGCTGGTATATTCTAAAGATACAGGCAGGCTTGTTGGACGTATGGGAATTGAGAATAGAAGCATTGATGGGGAAAATGTTCAGGAAATAGGTTATCTTACAGGAAAGCCTTATCAGAATATGGGGATAGCATACGAAGTATGCAGTGCAATTATGGAATATGCTAAGGAAGAATTAGGCATAGATAAATTATATTCCTGCATAGATAAGAATAATAAACCGTCAATATCGCTTATACACAAGCTTGGCTTTAAAGTGTATGCACAGGACATTGACGGTATGAATATTTATATATGTGAGTTTAATTAGTTGTTACTATCATCTGACTGATTATCATTTAAAGTAACAGCAGTGTTGTCAACATTGTCATCAATGGCTTTATGTTGTTTAGCCGTTTCTATTTTTTCAGCTTTTTCTTTTTCAGCTTCTCTGGCCCGCTCATCATTAGTGTTCTCTAATGACTTAAATATTCTTGTGAATATGAATGAGTCAACATAAATAATAAGCGGTATAGTTACTATAAATGCAGTAAAATACTTTAAAGAAAAGAGGATAAGTCCGTATGTTGCAATCATCATGATAAATGTCTGTGGCAGGTGATGAACGCATAATATAAGTGAATTCTTAACAATTGTAATTGCTTTATCATCATATCTTGAAAGCACTGCAAATGAATATAAAAGAACACCAGCCCATACAAGAGCACAGCCTGCGATAGCATACATAAAAATAGTACCAGCCATTGAACCAGATGAGAATGCCCAGTAGGCACAGGCCCTTATATCAAAGAATAAAAGTAGTCCGATAACTCCCATGATAAGTTCGACCAATAATCCCTGGACAAAATTAGTCTTAAAAGACTTCCAGAAATCTTTAAACACATAATTTTCTTCATCTTTAACAAGCTTCATTCCAGCATAAAATGCAGCTGTAAGTGAAGCACCTATTGTGATAACAGGGATACAGAATATAACTGTTATTAATCCAAGTATAAGGAAATCACCAGCTTTCGTGAGTCCCCTGAAAAATTTACCATCTAATCCAAAACCACGCATAATATATCTCCATTCTACATTCATAATGAAAGTGACTAAATCAGATTATACTTATATATGTAACAAAAAGCAAAGAATTTTTAATGTATATTTCTTAAATGTTTATAAAAGCTGTTTTTTTAAGCGTTAAGGTATGATAAACTAACAAATGTTGATTAATTAAAGAGTAATTAATAAAAAGCAAAGCCACAGTGTTTCTGGCTGTTTAATGAAATGTAATGTATTAGGAGGCTATATGGCAGAAGGTAATTCTATTAAAGATGAGGTGAAAGAACAGCGTAAGAAGTTCTTAACACTTACGTTTACAGGCAAGCTGCAATATATATGGGAATATTACAGAATTCCAATTGCGGCGGTTATAGCTGTTGTTCTTGTGGTATTGTCATTTATAAATGCTTACAGAAGAAATAATTATGAGACATTATGTGATATTGCAGTATGTGATGGCAAGATTACAGGATACGATACAGATGATGATGTATTGACAACTGGTTTTACAAAATATCTTGGTATAGATGGAAAGAAGCAGCGCGTTCACATAGATTACAGTTATACGCTTGAAGAAAAGCTTTTTGACCAGGATCCACAGATAAGCAATGAGAAGATATATGTTTTGTCGCAGACTAATAACCTTGATGGGTATATGTCAGAATATGAAAATATAGACCACTTCTGCTTTGATACGAGCTGCTTCTTCTATGATTTAACAGAACTTTTTACAGATGAAGAAATGGAGCAATTATCAGATTATATAATATACCATACACAAAGAGATGGTGAAACCCGTGCAGTAGCAGTAGATTTATCTGATGCACCAAGAATACAGGATACAGACCTTACAATGGAAAGACCTTGCTATGGAATTGTTCAGTCAGCAAGAAATCCGGAAAATGCAGCTGATTTTATCAGATATGTATTTGATATGGAAAGAAAATAAAAATGTAATATTATGAAATGATATATGGAAGGCTTGATATATGAGCCTTCCATTATTTATATATGGAGGGAATAAAGCTTGAATAATAAAGATGGAGAATTAACAGAGGAAGAGTACAGGGAAGTTATAAAATATGGCAGAGGTATGCTGATTAATATAATTATAGGGGTGGTAGCTGCTGTTGTTATTGCAGTGTATATGGGAATGTTAAAAAAAGGAGTGGTATTTTTGATGTTATTATTGCAATTAAGACAATATTGTGGCGGATATCATATGAAAAATCATAATAAATGTATTGTGGCATCAATAATAATATATTTTCTACAGTTAATGTTAATAAAAAATTTGAAAGTTACCATTAGTGTGCAAATTGTTATGCTAATTTTTGCTTTGGTAATTATTTTAATGTTGGCACCTGTCGATAATATAAATAATAAAATGAATTATGAAGAAAAGAACTATTTAAAGAAGAAAATAAGAGTTATTTTAATAATAGAGTTATTTTTATATGCTATTTTTATTGTATTATCAAAAGCAGACTACGGATTAATTGTAGTTTTGTGTATTGCTATAGTAGCGGGATTGCTTATATTAGGGAATATAAGTAATAGGATACAGGAAAGAGGGGAGAAATATGATATACAGGATAGGGATATGTGACGATGAACAGTTGACGTGTTCAGAATTGGAGAATTACATTAATGAAATTTTTGAATGTAAAGATGATAAAGCTGAAATATATGTGTGGAACTCAGGTGAAGCGTTGAAAAAGGATATATCTAATGGGGTGAAGATTGATATTTTGTTTCTTGATATAGAGCTTCCGGACAGCAATGGCATTGAACTTGGTAAATATATAAGAAATTATATGAAAAATATGTCAATGAATATTGTATACATATCGTCAATGACAGAATATGCTATGGAATTATTCAAGATACATCCATATGATTTTGTGGTAAAGCCATTTGATAAGAATGAAATTGAGAACTTAATAGATGAAATGTGTGGATATTATAAGCAGGATAACAAGCATTTTAAGTATTGTGTGTATGGAAAGACCAATATGGTTATGATGATGGATATTAAGTATTTTGAGAGCAGGGGACGGCATATAATTATCAATCTTGTGGATAATCAGTCAATACAATATGTGGGACAATTAAAAAATGAAATAAAAAAGCTGCCATTAAATTTTGTGGAAATTGGCAAATCTTATATTATAAATTTAAAGCATATGAGGGAATGTCACGTCAGTTATGTGGTTATGGATGATGGAAAAGAGCTGGGGATAAGCAGGGCATACCGCAATTATTTTAATGAGAAAATATTAGAATATAATAGCTGATTAATAGAATAAAGCGTGAATATATTTTAGTGAGTTAGAGGGATAAATTATGACATACAATTATATAATATCAGTTTTTGTGGAATTAGTAAGGACAATACTTATTGTACAGTATTTTCAAGTGTTTTTTGATAAGAATAATAGTCTGTGCAAATATCTGGTTAGTGGATTTATGTTTGTTGCAACAGTGCTGGTTTATATTACGTTTAATAACGTAATATTAAATATGATAATAACATTTGTGACAATATTTGCTATTGCCAATGTATATAGCGGTTCTCTAAAAAAGAAATTCTTATTATCGTGTATGAACTTTGGAATATGCTGTGCAATAGACATAATATGTTCTTTTATATTGGGAGTTACGGTAGAAAACAGAAATAACGAAGTTATAGGTATGATTATGTCTTTGTTGATATTTTATGTAGTTATATTGATTATAAAGAAAATATATAATGGCAGAATACAGGATGAATTCGCAGGAAAATGGTATTTTCTGCTTATAATTTCAGCTATGAGTATTGCTTCTGAATATATTTTATCAATTGATAAGGGGATAGCATATATAACGGTAATAGAGATTAGTTTTATAATTTTATTGATAAATGTCATTTTGTATTTCTTCTACCTTTCTATGATAGAACAGTATTCATTACAGCAGGAAATGGAAGCATTAAAGAAGCAAATGGATGTGCATGAGCTGAGAATGCAGAACAATATACAGAATGAACGAAATATAAGAGCGATTAAACACGATATGAAGCATCACATAAGGGAACTTACATATCTTGTGACGGATAATAATTATGCAGAGGTGAAAAAATATCTTAATTCTTTGGAAAATGATGTGTACGATAATACATCATATATCAATTCTGGAAATCAGATAATGGACGGAATAATTAATTATTATATATGTAAATTCAAAGAAAATAAAATCCAATATGAAACAAAGATTGTTGTGCCGGATAAGCTGGATATAAGTTCATATGATTTGAATATTATATTGGGAAATCTTCTGGATAATTCAGTCCAAAGCACGATTTTAACGCAAGCACCAAGCATAAATATACGAATTGAATATAAGATGGGAATATTATACATATATGTTAGTAATTCGTGCTTAGAAAATTCAGTAACCTATAAAAATAATAAAATTATCAGCACCAAGGGAAGTAATCACGGATATGGCATAAGTAATATTGATAAAATTGTAAAGAAATATAATGGAACTTATAAAATAGACTGCATTAATAATGAGTTTAAAAGCAGCATTTTAATACATTTATGTAGCTAATATGTGCAAATTATGTCGAATTATCTACCAAAAACATCGTTGCCCTAAATAAAGGCATATAAAGTGTTATAATCCAGCTTGTGAACAAGATAAAATGACAAAGTCAGTTAAAAAACTTAGAAAAATGTAGGAGGAAGTTCAATGGCAGTAGGTGGAATAGGCAGTTTTAGTGCATTGACTAGTTACAGTAGAGTTAATAGCAGTAAAGCTAATAGTGAGCTGGAATTTGATAAAATCTACCAGCAGAAAACAGATAGTGTAGAGATAAATTCAACAGCAGGAAACAATGACATAATGACAATATATGAAATGTTATGTTCAGAATTTCCAGAAGCTAATTACATATTGGAAGATAGAAGTGATGAAGGAAATCTGTTTTTTAATAATGTTGATACACGAATAGGAAAAGATTTTGGAAATCCAAGTAAAAAGAATGTATTTATAGATGTGGGGGTAATTAAGAAAATACAAGAAGACCCGTCTTATTATTTAGAAGCCAAGTTGGATTTGCAACAAATAATTGAACATTATGATGAGGCACGAACCCACGGTGGTTCAGATTTGCCATATACTACTGGTGAGCTTGATTATGAAAATGGTAGAATACAAGCTGGATGGAGGTATGATAGTAAGTGTTGTCAGGAAGCTGTGGCAAAAGAAGTTAAAAAGCTGGAGAGTCCTAAATTATCAGATGCAATCAATTATGACTATATTAAAGATAAGATGGACACAATGCTGGACGATTTTATGGATAAAGTAACGGAAGGCATAGTAGGGAATGATAAAGAAGGAAAGTGAATAGTGAACTTTCGAGATTATGAAAAAAGTTTGTAAATTCAAACTTCTATAATAAATAAGAGCTGGAGGTATGCTTCCAGCTCTTATTTATTATAGTCAGGACAGTCCTAAAGAGCATCTTCTCCACGTTCGCCAGTACGAATACGAATGGCATCAGTTACTTCATAGACGAAGATTTTGCCATCGCCATATACACCAGTGTTGATTTCTTCGATAATCTGGTCAATGATTTGTTCGTAGGTTTCATCAGATACAATAGATTCAACCTTTACTTTAGGCAGCAGGTTGCCGCCGAAGTCAACGCCGTTGTATACCTGCTTATGTCCTTTCTGGCTTCCGTAACCCATTATATTAGTAATCATAAGCCCGTGAGCGTTGTTATTGTTAAGAATTACCTTTAAATCGTCAAGTCTTTCTGGACGTATAATTATTTCGAGTTTTTTCATAATTAAGCCTCATTTCTGCGCACGCTTCTAGTGCATAGTGAATTTGTTAAAAATGCATTATTAATCTTCATAAAATTAATCTTCATAAAGCTGTTTGCTTGAGCTGTAAACTGTGAAGCAGTAGTATAAAGCACATATTCCAACGAGAGCTTCAACAAGTATTGAATATAAAGAAATTGTTGAACCAAATATCATAAAATGTGCAAATACAGCAGCCGATAAAATAAGCCAGGTCATTTGATAATTACGTGTTACAGCAGATTTCTCCTGAATATTAGATTCCATAATAAGTGCTTCTGTAAAATAATAAGTAAAATAGATTGCAAATATTACAGTTATTCCAAGTGAAATAGTAAGCATTGAGCCAGCGGCTTCCTGCCAGTCAATAAAGTTGATGATCTGTGCGATGACAGAAGCAATAAAGCCGACAATAGCAACAATGCCGGATTTCTTGAATCTGGAGTTACGGTTAATCATTGGAAGTACGCCAATTATAATTAAGAGAAAACCAACGCAGTCATTAGTTACATCAATATTAATATGACCAAATGTTACGTTGAAACGCATAGAAATAATTAATATTCCTACAAGAATTAAAATAATATTTTTTTTGTTCATATTCTGTGTCTTTAAGGAAAAGACATCTCCTTTCGATATAGTCTTTCAATACAATATAATATTTTAGGTAGATTATTTCAATAAAAATTGTATTAAATAACAGATAATGGAAAGCTTGGCAAAGTAAGCTTTCCGTTATTATCAAAAATTGGTTGTTGATATGACACTAAACTGTACTATCTAATGGTATGTAATATAGCAGGAAATATACTATATTATATACTATAAGTATAGTGTGATATACAATAAGCTATATGTCAAATAAAAAAGAAAAGTTAATTTTAGGGGGATTTTACAGAGGTTTAACACATAATTTATATAGGGAATAGTTGTTTATTATAAATGTGTGTGCTAGAATGTCAGATAATTATCATAAGCCTTATGTGCTTTAGAAATGGAGATGTGTATGTTAGATTGGAATACTCCAAAGCTTAGTGATAAAGAATGGATAGAAAAGTGTGTAAAAGAGGCACAATATATAGGGAGTGATGCCGCATTTGCCAATATATACCTGTTAAGAAGCAAATATAATATAAAGGTGACATATTATAAGGATTTACTCATAAGATATTATGAGGGGCTTGGCAATAGAAAAGGATATACCTTTCCATTGGGAAGAAAAGATGTGTTATCCGCGCTTTATGCAATAGAGCAGGACGCTAAGGAAATGAACAGACCATTGGAGTTCTGTTTTGTGACAGAGGAACAGAAAGAAATATTAGAGAATACATTTGCAGGCAGGACAGAGAGTTCATCAGATGCAGGCGATTACGATTATATATATGGACAGCCAGAACTTTCACTGCTTAGTGGAAGAACATATCATAAGAAGAAGAACCACGTTTCAAAATTTAAAAGGACATATGAGGATTATATGTTCTGTGAAATAGGAAATGGTAATCTTGATGATGTTATGCTTATAGAAGATGAGTGGTATTATGACCGCTTACAGCAGGACGACACTTCTGCAATGAAGGAATATGAGGCAATAAGGGAAGCAGTTGATAATTTTGAAGAATTATCGCTTTCTGGTGGAATTATTTATGCGAATAATGTTCCTGTGGCTATGACAATAGCATCATATATTAATGATGCGGCGGTCGATATACATTTTGAGAAGGCAGTCGGGGAATATGCTGTTAATGGTGGATTTGCCGCAATTAACCAGATGTATGCTTCAACGCTTAAAGATGTTAAATTTATTAACAGGGAAGAAGATATTAACATACCAGGTTTAAGAAAGGCGAAGGAGTCATATCATCCTAAGTTTATGCTTAAAAAATATGGTGTGAGAGTGAAATAAAATGCGTGTAGAATAATATATGCGTAAGAATAAGGAGTAATATACAATATGCTGTCAAAGGTATTATCAAAAGAAACTTGTGCAAAATGCCGTTTTTGCTGTTCGTTTAGAAGGTGCAGTCTTTGGGAAACACCTTTATTTCCTAAAAATGAGTGTGAAAAATTATCAAAGGATAATGAATATGGTGTCAAATCAGATTTTCAGATGCAGGGAGAGTATGGGCAGATGAAGCTTTTACACAAATATTGTACACAGGATAGTGAGGAAGAAGCAGCTTGTGATTACCTTGATGAACATAAGGGATGTATTCTTTCACAAGAGGACAAACCATTTGATTGTAAGATATGGCCTCTTAGAATAATGAGAAAAGGCGACAGGCTTGTAATAGCACTTACACCAACTTGTCCTTCGATAGGAAGAGAGCCGTCAGAGGAGTTAAAAGAGCTTGTGAATAACGGCTTAGGTGAGGTTATATATAATTATGCAAAGGAAAATCCATTTATTATTAAAGAATATAAAGAGGGATTTCCTATAATCATGGGTTAACAAAGTATAAAGCTTGCCCGATATATCAATCGTATGTAGTAAAAAATGATTAGGAAAGGGGTCTGGTTATGACTGTTATAGGAGCAGGAAGTTATAGTATTAAAAGTGTTAATTATAATAATGACATAACTGTTATAAAAGATAATCAGGATACAGACACTAATGTTTCGTCATCCAGCATTAATTCAAAGCTTGATAATGCAGAAGCTGCCAGTGATAAGTCTGTAGATGATGTATATGCAGATGACGAACAGGTTAAGGAAGCTGATAAAACACCAAGACATTCTGATCCTAAGAATTTTACATTTGACTTCAAGAAAGGGAATGAATTCAATCTTGAGGGTGCGACTAGGGATTATGAAGATATTAATGTTAGTAAAGCGCTTACAGATATGAAGAAAGATGAAGTTCTTGAACAATATAAGTTCTTTGTAGATTCTCCAAATCTTGGAACTGACACAGATGGAACGGTACGGATTGTAAGGCGTTAAAGGCGGTATTATATGCTTTTTAAGGCACTTAATTTAATCACAGATAAAAAAATTCAAAATTTTTAAAAAAATTCAAAAAAACACTTGCATTTTGTAAAATGATAGTATATAATTCATTTTGTTGTCACGACAATGGGCTTTCGCCAAGTGGTAAGGCACTGGATTCTGATTCCAGCATTTCGGGGGTTCGAATCCCTCAAGCCCAGCTTGTACCCTCGCATTTATTGCGAGGGTTTTTTGTTTAACAGGAAATTCCTATAGAAATTTTTATTGAATATACTTTCGGGCAGGTTTGCACTGCGGCTGCCCGAAAAGTATTCATCGTGGGTTATAATAATTAAAGGAGGCAGTTATGATACAATTGGGTAAAACGCAATGTCTTAATATAATAAAGAAGACTGATTTCGGTGTATATCTTGGGACAGAAGATGATAAGGTGCTTCTTCCAAAGAAGCAGGTGCCTGAAGATATAGAGATAGGAGATGCACTTACGGTATTTGTATACAGGGATTCAAGCGACAGGCTTATAGCTACAACTAACACACCTAAGATTGAGTTAGGCGGACTTGCAAGACTTAAAGTATCAGAGGTAAGCAGTATAGGTGCATTTCTTGACTGGGGACTTGAGAAGAATTTACTGCTTCCTTACAGGGAACAGACAACACACGTTAATACGGGTGATGAATACCTTGTAGCTTTATATATAGACAGGAGCAACAGACTTGCCGCAACAATGAAGGTAAGCAGATATCTTCAGACTACAGATAAGTATGTAAAGGATAGTGCTGTATCAGGAACTGTTATTGGAATTAAGCCAGAACACGGAATATATGTGGCTATTGATGATAAATACTACGGATTTATAACAAGAAATGAAATGTCAGATGATATCAAAATCGGAGATGTAGTCCACGGAAGAGTTATAAAGGTAAGGGAAGATAATAAAATAACAATAAGTATACATCAGAAAGCTTATATACAGATGGACGAAGATTCAACACTTATCTATAATAAGATAGTTGAACTTGGCGGAAGTCTTGGATTTACAGATAAGGCAGATCCGGAGGTTATAAAGAAGTATTTTAATATGAGCAAGAATGCTTTTAAGAGAGCCGTAGGAAGGCTTTTGAAGCAGGAAAAGGTTGTTATTACAGAGAATTCAATAGTTTTAAAATAATAATAGTTCTAAAACAATATTTCTTGAATAAAGATAATTATTGTTATACAATTTAACCTGATGTGAACAATATATGTGTACATTCAGATTAGATATGCACAGTTACACATCAACTTTTATATATGCGAAGGCATTAGAAGGAGGATAATATGCAGAAAGTTATTAGTACAGACAAAGCTCCAAGTGCAATTGGACCATACTCACAGGCTATTGAGATTAATGGAATGGTGTATACATCAGGTGTTATTCCGGTTATTCCAGCAACAGGAGAAATTGCTGAGGGCGGAGTAGAGGCTCAGGCAGAACAGGCTTTTAAAAATCTTTGCAATCTTGTAGAAGAGTCAGGTTCAAAGGTTGAGAATATTGTAAAGACAACAGTATTTATTAAAGAAATGAATGATTTTGGAAAGATTAATGAAATCTATAAGAAGTACTTCAAAGAACCATTTCCAGCTCGTTCTTGTGTAGAAGTTGCAAGACTTCCTAAAGATGTATTACTTGAAGTGGAAGCTATCGCATGGAAGTAAAAAAGATTAATTGTTTTATGCCGGTATTGATTGTTTCGTATGTATTTCTTTCATCATTAGTATCATTGCTGATGGTTGTGGCAATTAATCAGCTGGGTATTCATATACCAGGCTGGGTGTCTTACGTTATCAGCGAGACAGTCATTATTGTAATAGGGCTTATATATATTGCTGTTATGGGAATAAGCATAAAGCGAGATATGCAATATCATATAATTGCATTTAAAGATGTAATTGTTTCTGTACTTGCGGGTTATATGATGATACCTATGGTGCTGTTTATTAACAACGTTTCAATGCTTTTTTCAAAGAATTATCTTGAGGCGGCATCACAGACGTTGCTAACATATCCATTTGTGGTACAGATTATACTTATGGCAGTTATACCAGCATTTGTTGAAGAATTCATATTCAGAGGCTTGTTTTATGGAACGTATAGAAAATGCGGAGTATTAAAGGGAGCTCTTATGAGTGGTCTTGTGTTTGGATTATTCCACCTTAATATTAACCAGTTCTGTTATGCGTTTGTCATTGGTGTTGTATTTGCGTTTTTGGTAGAGGCTACAGGTTCTATATGGTCATCAGTGCTTGCACATTTTGCGATTAATACTTATTCAATTACGATTATACAGCTTCTTAAGATTACAGGTACTTATGATACAATGCAGGAAGCGGCTGGTGAAACAGTAGTACAGAGTTCGTCAATTTCTATGTTACTGACACTTGCTATGCTTCTTGGAGTATCGATTGGATTTATGTCGCTTGTGTATCTGTGCATTAAGAAAATGGCACAGCATAATGGAAGATGGGAATATATCGTTAATGATGTGAAATCTTTCAGAGTGCAAGAAAATGCTGCGTCAGAACAGTCAGTTCCGCAGCAGAGGATTATGACAGTTCCGGCAATCATTACAGTTATTGCAGTTGTTATATATATGATTGCAAGTGAAATATTTTAATTGAGAAATTCAATGAGTTAAGATAATTAATAATGAGCATAATTCGTATGCAGAATAATACGCCGTCAGTTATCAATAAAGATAATTGACGGCGTATTATTGGTTTAATGTATCAGATAAAAGGAGTAAGAAATATTCCGTTATATACGAATATCAATATTCTGTCCTAATTCAGGATTAACAGATGCTTCCATCATCTTAGTAAGACTATCTCCTGATGTCTCAAGAGTGTCAAGAGATTGTCTGAGCACAGCAACCTGAACATCATTCACTACATTGATTGTACTTAAGTTAGTAGATAATTCAGCTATGTCCATATATAAATCCTCTCTTCTTTGGAATAATTAATAGATTAATATAATTATAAGCACATAACAGCCATAATGCAAGGGTAAATAGCTGAATATATATAAAGATACTGCAAAAAATAGTAACAGGACAATAAGCAGGGAGGCTGGATAATAAAGATAATAAGACATAGACCAGGAAATATGGATAATGATAATAAAAGAGAATATTAAAAATATTTATTTAAAATGGATATATATAATCACAGGAACATTTCTTATGGCAATTGCATATAAAAGCATATATGATTCTGCTGGAATGGTTACAGGCGGAATATCAGGAATAAGTATCATAATAAGAAGATTGTCATTAATTGCAAAGGAAAGCTGGAAGTCGGGGTGGCTTCCACAATCTGGCATACCGATATGGCTCACTAATATTATGCTTGATATTCCTTTATTCATATGGGCATACTGCAAAAAAGGCATAGATTATATTAAAGATACGCTTGCTGCTGATGTGCTGCTTACATTTTTTATGGCAGTACTTCCAGCGGATACAAGAGTAGATGTAAGTTATTTAAAGACTGCCATAATTGGAGGCATAATGGCAGGTGTTGGTATTGGAATGGTATTAAGGACTGAGATTACGACGGGGGGAACGGATCTGCTTGCTGGTCTGATTGTTGAAAGAAGCAGATATTTAAGTGTGGTTGTAATTATGAATATAATTGATGCTCTTATAATAATAGCAGGGGCGTTTGTATTTGGAATAAGGGTTACGATGTATGCAATTCTGGCGATTGTTATAACAACTTTTATAGCTGAATTTATTATAAGATGGCATATGAAAGTTAAGAGTTTTGGTGATGTTAGTGAAGATTGATTGAGTAAATTTGTGCAAAATACACATCAATTTAATAATTATGGTAAAAGTGATAAAAAAGCAACTGCGATATTTGGCTAATTACCATATAGCCAAGGACAGGCATTTAGTGTAGAATAAGCAGTATCAGAAAGCGTGCATACGCTTTTTATATTTTAGGAGGAAAGTTTTCAATGGCAAGTTTATCACTTAAAAATGTTTGTAAAGTATATCCTAACGGCTTTGTAGCTGTTAAAGATTTCAACCTTGAAATCGCAGATCAGGAATTTATTATCTTCGTAGGACCATCTGGTTGTGGTAAGTCTACAACTCTTCGTATGATCGCTGGTCTTGAAGAAATCAGTTCTGGTGAATTATGGATCGGAGACAAGCTCGTTAATGATGTAGAGCCTAAGGATAGAGATATCGCTATGGTATTCCAGAATTATGCGTTATATCCACATATGTCAGTATATGACAATATGGCATTTGGTCTTAAGTTAAGAAAGGTACCTAAGGATGAAATAGATAAGTCAGTTCATGAAGCTGCTAAGATTCTTGATATCGAGCACTTACTTGATCGTAAGCCAAAGGCTCTTTCAGGTGGTCAGAGACAGAGAGTTGCTATGGGACGTGCTATCGTTCGTAGTCCTAAGGTATTCCTTATGGATGAGCCTCTTTCAAATCTTGATGCTAAGTTAAGAGTTCAGATGCGTGTTGAGATTTCTAAGCTTCATAAGAGATTACAGACAACAATCATCTACGTTACACATGACCAGACAGAGGCTATGACACTTGGTACAAGAATCGTAGTTCTTAAGGATGGTATTATACAGCAGGTAGATACACCTCAGAACCTTTACAATACACCTAACAACATCTTCGTTGCTGGTTTCATTGGTTCACCTCAGATGAACCTTATTGATGCTACAGTATCTCAGGAAGGTTCACAGGCAGTTCTTAAGATGAGCGAAGAAGTTACTATCAAACTTCCAGCTGAAAAGAGCAAGAAGCTTATCGATGAAGGTTATGTTGGAAAGACAGTTGTAGTTGGTATCCGTCCAGAAGACGTTAAAGATGATCCAGAATTTATCGCTGCTCATCAGGATACTAAGTTTAAGTCAACAATCAGAGTATATGAATTACTTGGTGCTGAAGTTAACCTTCACTATGAAATTGGTGATGTTACATGTACAGCTAAGGTTAATCCTAGAACAACAGCTCGTCCAGGTGATGAAGTTGAATTCGCTATGGATGTTGCAAGACTTCATGTATTTGATAAGGAAACAGAAATGGTAATTACTCACTAGTTACTATACATAATTAGATATTTGTATTATTCAAATATAATTATTTTATAAAATTTAGAGGAAGTGTATAATTTCTATACATTTCCTCTTTTTTTTTTTGTCATTTTGCTTTACAATGATATAGTAAATGTCAAAAAGATGCGAAGGAATGGAGTATAATATGATTTCAAATCAGATTTTACAGACAACCGTTGATGGGTTAAAAGAAATATCACGAGTTGATTTATGTGTTATTGATGCAGAGGGCAAGGTTGTAGCTAAGACATTTGATAATGTTGCTGAATGTACAGCAGATGCACTTGTATTTATAGATTCACCAGCAGATAGTCAGGTGGTTAATGGATATCAGTTCTTTAAGGTTGTTGAAGATGGCAATCTTGAGTATATAATATTGGCTAAGGGAACAACTGATGATGTATTTATGTTAGGAAAGCTTGCAGCATTTCAGATACAGAATCTTTTAGTTGCTTATAAGGAAAGATTTGATAAGGATAACTTTATAAAGAATCTTCTTCTTGATAATCTTCTAAGGGTTGATATGTATACAAGAGCTGAGAAGCTTCATATTGATACGGATGTAAAGAGAGTTGTATATATTATTGAGACTAAGCACGAGAAAGATATTAATGCATTAGAGACAATAAGAACTTTATTTGCTTCAAGAACAAGGGATTTTATCACAGCAGTTGACGAGAAGAGTATAATACTTGTCAGAGAGGTTAAGAGTAATGAAACTTACGAAGACCTTGATAAGACAGCAGAAGTTATTATAGATATGTTAAATACAGAGGCTATGAGTTCTGCTCATATTGCTTATGGTACTATTGTTAATGATATAAGAGAAGTATCACGTTCTTACAAGGAAGCTAATATGGCTCTTGATGTAGGCAAGATATTCTATAGTGACAAAAAAAAAAAAAACAAAAACAAAAAAAAACAAAACAAACACAACACGTTTAATATATCAGCTTCCACTTCCACTTTGTCAGATGTTCATAAGAGAGATATTTGACGGAAAGTCACCTGATGATTTAGATGAGGAGACGTTATCAACAATTAACAAGTTCTTTGATAACAGCCTTAATGTATCAGAGACATCAAGACAGTTATATATCCACAGAAATACTCTTGTATACAGACTAGATAAGCTTCAGAAGACTACAGGCCTTGATTTGAGAGTGTTTGATGATGCCATAACATTTAAGATTGCACTTATGGTAGTTAAATATATGAAATATATGGAAAGTAAAGATACATACTAATTTGGAGGAATATTAATAATGATTATAATGGAAGATGTTACCAAAACGTATACATCTGGAGTTCCTGCTTTGAACGGAATTAATCTTCACGTTCAGAAAGGAGAATTCGTGTTTATAGTAGGTAAGAGTGGTTCAGGTAAGTCAACTCTTATAAAGCTTCTTCTTAAGGAACTTGACCCAACATCGGGTAAGATATACGTTAATAAAAAGTACCTTAATAAACTTACAAGAAAGAAGTTACCATATCTTAGAAGAGATATCGGTGTTGTATTTCAGGATTTCAGACTTTTACCAGATCGTAATATATACGATAATATTGCATTTGCACAGAAAGTTGTCGAAGCTCCTAATAAGAAGATTAAGAGCAGGGTTCTTGCTATGCTTTCAATGGTAGGACTTCTTGATAAGTATAAGTCATTTCCTAATGAGTTATCAGGTGGTGAACAGCAGAGAGTTGCCATAGCCAGAGCACTGGTTAATAAGCCAGCTATATTATTGTGCGATGAGCCTACAGGTAACCTTGACCCAGCTAATTCTAATGAGATTATGAAGATATTAGATCAGGTTAACAAGCAGGGAACAACAGTACTTGTTGTTACTCATAATATGGAGATAGTTCAGCAGATGAAGAAGAGAACTATTACTATGAGCGAAGGCAAGATTATCAGTGATTTGGAAAAAGGTGGTTATTTCTATGAAGATTAGATCGTTATTTTATCATATTAAAGACGGATTAAAGAACATCTATCGTAATAGATTGTTCTCTCTTGCGTCTATAGCAACAATTACAGCGTGTATATTCCTTTTTGGTGTATTCTATGCACTTGTATCCAATTTTCAGTATATGATTCATAAGGCTGAGAATGAAGTATGCGTAACAGTATTTTTCGATGAAGGACTTACAGACGCAGATATTAAGAAGCTTGGCGATACGATAAGCCAGCGTAATGAAGTGTCAAGAATTCATTATACATCAGCTGATGAAGCGTGGGAGAATTACAAGGCTGAGTATTTTAAAGATTACCCAGAACTTGCAGAAGGTTTCAAGGATGATAATCCTCTTGCTAATTCTTCATCATATGAGATATATCTTAATGAAGCTTCAAGTCAGGCTACACTTGTAACATACCTTGAAAATCTTGATGGTATAAGACAGGTTAACCGTTCAGAGGCAACAGCAAGTGGACTTGCCAGTGCCGCAAGACTTGTTAGTTACATAACAATAGCAATTATAGTTATTCTTCTTGCAGTATCTATATTCCTTATTACTAACACAATTGTAATAGGTATTACTGTCCGTAAAGAAGAGATTTCTATTATGAAGTATATAGGTGCTACAGATGCATTTGTTAATGCACCATTCTTCGTAGAAGGTATTGTAATTGGACTTGTTGGTTCAATTATTCCAATAGTTATTCTTAGATTTGTATATGAGAATATTATTAATTTTGTTATGAATAAGTTCTCGATACTTCAGAATATTCTTGCATTTATGCCGGTTAATGATGTATTCAGAATACTGGTTCCAGTAGGAATTCTTCTTGGTATCGGAATAGGTGCATTAGGAAGCTTCTTTGCCGTAAGAAAGCATGCTAATGTATAGCAGATAATATTAGCCAGACATAGGACTGCTGCATTGAATTATATGATTATGTATTATATATGAAGATTATATTATGTGATTGTATATGATATGTGGAAGTCCTATTTAAAAATAAAAATGGTATCCTACAGTATAGATTGTTATGCTATTGTTAAGCGGCTGTTTGTATGCATTTTATAAATGGTTTGGCTGAATGGAGGAGTTGTATGAGGAGAGCATTAGCAAAAAGGCTTATTCCATTGTTGATGGTACTTGTGCTTGTAATACCATATTTTGCAGTGTCATATTATGATGTATATGGAGATGATAAGCAGAATCTCAATGATGCTAACAGCAAGAAAAAAGATTTGCAGAGCCAGTATGAACAGACAGAGAAAATAATTGAAGACTTAAAGGCACAGAACGATGATATGATAGCTTATATTGCCCAGCTTGATGCACAGATGTCCAGTGTTGATGGCGAGCTTAATGAGGTTAATGAGCAGGTTGAGCAGATAGAGGCTGAGATAGCGGATACAGAAGAAAAGCTTGCACAGGCAGAGATAGAGGCAGAAGAACAGTATAGTTCAATGAAGCTTAGAATTCAGTTTATGTATGAACATAATGATGAAACATATTTTGCATTGCTTATGAATTCCCAGAGTATGGGTGATATGCTTAATAAGGCGGAATATATTACAAAAATCTCACAGTATGACAGGGAAATGCTTGAAAAATATAATGCTACTGTTACTTATATAACTGTCGCCAAAGCACAGTTAGAAACGGACAGGGAGACACTTGTAACCAAGCAGGAGGAGCTTGAAGATAAGAGAGCTTCACTTTCACTGCTTGAGTCAACCAAGAAGAGTGAAATGGCTTCATTACAGAAGAATAAGCAGCAGCAGGAGAATTATAAAGCTAAGATAGAAGCTGATATAAAGGCTCAGGACGAATATATTGCCAAGATAGAGGCAGAGATTAAGGCCAAGGAGAATAGTGGAAGTGCCAATGTTGTAAAATATGATGGTGGAAAGTTCAAGTGGCCTACAGAGTCAACAAGGATAACCTCACCTTATGGTGATACAGAGGGCAGAAGTTCTCCGCATAAGGGAATTGATATCGGTGCACTTAACAGAGGCGTTGCGGGTGATGCTATATATGCGGCGTATGATGGTGACGTGGTAATTGCGACATTTAGTTCATCAGCGGGGAATTATATTATGATTAATCACGGTGGTGGATTGTATACAAGATATCTGCATGCTTCAAAGCTTCTTGTCAGTGCAGGAACACATGTAACTAAGGGACAGAAGATAGCACTTATGGGAACAACTGGTGATTCTGACGGAGTTCATCTACATTTTGATGTAAGATATAACGGAAGTTATGTTTCACCTTGGAACTACTTAAGCAAATAAATATTAATAAATGCAGAGGCATATAGGTATGGACAATCAAAATAACAACATTTATTCAAATGATAATGTCAATAGTGACGATTTTAATGCTGGTGATAATATCAATGCAAGTAATAATGTTAATGCAGATAATGACAACAATGCCGGTAACAGAATTAATAATAGTGCTTCGGATAATCGTGGAAATATTGGTGATTTGTATGGAATGAATGATTTAAGAAGAAATGCACAGCCGCCAAGAAAGAAGAAATCACAAGGCTTTGCAAGTGGAATGATTATCGGTGCTGTATCAGCATTTATGGCTGTTATACTTCTAATATTAAGTGTGGCAGCAGTGTGTATAGCTAAAGGCTACATTCATATAGGTGTTAATGGAGATGTATATATACAATCTGATGCAGTCACAGATTCAGACGGAATTGGAAGTGAGGTAGAAGGCAAGCTTAATGCAATTGATTCTGTGCTTGAATCCTTTTATTTTGGTGATGTAGATGATGAAACCGCCAAAGATAACATTTACAAGGCGTATCTTAGTTCATATGGTGACAAGTATACCATGTATTATACAGCGGATGAATATAAAGCCTTAAAGGAGTCAACAAATGGCAAGTTCTATGGCATAGGAGCAGTCTGCCAGCTTAGCGGTGAAGGTGGTGTTCTTCTTGTAGATGTATATGATAATGGGGCAGGTTATCAGGCTGGACTCAGGAGTGGCGACAGGGTTGTAAATGTTGATGGCAGGGACATAACAGGTATGGAGCTTTCATCAGCCGTTGCACTTATTAAAGGCGACAAGGGTACATCTGTCACGCTGGAGGTCATTCGTGGAACTGAGCGACTGACATTTTCTGCGGTAAGAGATGCTGTTGAAGCAAAGACAGTGTCATATACACTTCTTGATAATAATATAGGTTATCTTTCGATATCACAGTTTGAAGAGGTAACAACAAAGCAGTTCAAGGCGGCTGTGCGTCGGCCATAGCGTCCGCCAAACGGCCTAA
>ENA-OOQX01000300-OOQX01000300.1-human-gut-metagenome-genome-assembly--contig:-NODE-300-length-20516-cov-12.588632_pt1 | contig 20516 bp, 18 predicted proteins | sample MGYA00241267_ERZ501173 | MGnify/ENA primary metagenome ERZ501173 (study PRJEB25962, sample SAMEA2042500) | human gut metagenome | biome: human gut; feature: human-associated habitat; material: faeces... | reverse complement strand
TAGGCGCCTTACTTCGCCCGACTTGCACATCCTCTGCAGGATGTGCACAGTGGAAGGGGTGGCCGTAGGCCACTATGACAAGAACCAAGAAACTTTTATCTCTTTCCTTTTTTCTGATATAATAGAATTAACATTTAGTTATTAACCTATAGTTATACATGAACGGAAGTTTTCACGGGGGATTACAAATGAAGAAGACACTCCTTGTTATGGCAGCTGCTTTGGGGCTGGCAGGCGGACTGGCCCTGTCAGCTCAAGCGGAGGACTATACCCTTCGCTCCGGAGACCAGCTGTCTATTATTGTGGCGCAGGACGAAACCATCAGCACCAGCCCTACTGCCAATTTCACGCCCTACGTTGTACGCCCCGACGGGAAGGTGGCCATCCCCTATGTGGGAGAAATCTATGCCAGCGGCATGACCGTAGCCCAGTTCACCGACACCGTTAAAGCAGGACTTTCCAAATACATCGTTGATCCCGACGTAGCGGTGAACATCGTCAAATGGGGCTCCGTCCGCGTCTACGTATTCGGCGAAGTCCACAAGCCCGGTGCCTACGAACTCACCAAAGGTCACACTGTCATGGACGCCATCGGTGCAGCAGAAGGCTTTACATGGGATACGGCCAAGAAGAAAATTTTCCTTATCCATCAGGACGACACAAATAAAGCCATTCCTGTCCACCTGAACGACATGCTGAAAACAGGCAATATGAAAGAAAACTATACCCTGCGGGAAGGCGACATTCTCTACCTTACCAAGAACGGCAAGATCAGCTTCGCCAGAGACATAGCTCCATTCCTTAGCGGTGCCTACATGGTTTCTGAAATTAAGGATAATAACTGATAGAGTTTCTAGTTTTTAGTTTTTAGTTTTTAGTTTCTGATTCGTGTGGGTTCGTGAACCGGAAAATCAGATAGGAATCTACAAAGAAAGTGTATTTTATAGATGGGAGCCATGCTATGCAGAGCTATAAAGATTTGTGGATATGGCAGGAATCAAAAAGGCTGGTCAAGGCTGTCTATGTTCTTACTGCTTCATTTCCTCCCGCAGAAATATATGCCATGACATCTCAGCTTCGGCGGGCGGCTGTTTCTATCAGCTCAAATATTGCTGAGGGAGCCGGCCGTGGGACATTAAAGGAATATATTCATTTTCTCTATAATGCACGAGGTTCTGCTTATGAAGTAGAAACACAACTGCTCATCTGCATGGATTTGGGGCTTGCACCTAAAGAGAAAATAGAGCCTCTGCTGCAAATGGAAGCAAATACAGCCGGAGGAATCAATCGATTGATTGACCGGCTTGAATCTTCATTACAAATATCAAAAAAAGCAAATATAAAGAAGATATTAGTAAGTATGGAAATGAAAGTGAATAGACTTGCTCCAAGTTTGCGTATATAAAAAGCTCGAACTCAAAAATTGGAAACTGAGACCAGGAAATATGGTCTAAAGAAACAAGAAACAAGAAACTATTCCCCTTCTAACCCTCCCATATGATTCAAAAGTAATCCCTCACATAAAGGAGTAAACAATTGCAAGATCAGGAAATTGACTTGAAAGAGCTATGGCAGATCATAGATGACAACAAGAAAACCATAGCAAAGGTGACAGCTGGATTTCTTGCTGTGGCTGCGGCGTACCTGATCGTGGTGCCGCCCACGTACCAGTCCACCTCACTTCTCCGCATAAAGCAGGATAAAGGACTGTCCAGCTCTATTCTGAGTGCCCTGCCTACCCTGCCTACCCTGCCTACCGGAAGCGACCAGATGATCAAACAGGAAATGAATACCGATGCGGAAATCCTCAAAAGCCGCAACGTAGTCATTCCTGTGATTAAACAGACAGAAGAACTGAAAGACGGAAAATATCCGGACTACGAAGGCTACGTGAAAGGCCGTATTACCACCAAGCCCTACAAGGATACCCAGATACTGGAAGTCGATGTGACAGGCAGGACACCGGAAAAAGCACAGGAAGCCAATTCCCTTCTGGTGAAAGGATTTCTGAACCGTTTGACCGAGCTCTCCCATGCGGAATCTCAGGCCACCAGGAAATTTCTGGAACAGCGTGTCGTTTCCTCCAAAACAGAACTGGCAGGAGCAGAAGATCGGCTGAAAGCCTACCAGGTAGCCCACAAGATTTACTCCACCACGGACCAGATGAAAGGCCTGGCGGACCAGCTCACCGAACTTGACAAAGTGAAAGCCCAGAACCAGCTGGATCTGGAAACGGCGCAGGCAGCTCTGGGAAGCATCAAAGGACAGCTCTCCGACGCCGGAGCAGGAATCGCCGACAGCCCGGCTATTCAGCAGTACAAGACACAGCTGGCCCAGCTGGAAGCCACCAAAGCATCCTACACCGGCAAATACACCGATGAACATCCGAAAATGCAGGAAATCAACCAGCAGATTGCCCAGACCAGACAGGCCCTCAATGATGAAATTTCCAAAATCGTAGCCCAGCAGGCCCCATCCTCCAGTGCCGTTCAGCAGAAACTGCTGTCCGATAAATTCTCCAGCGAAGCAGCCATTGCCGTAGCCCAGAGCAAAAATGCAGCCATTGCTGCCCTGGAAAAGAAAAACGATGCAGAAATCGCCAAGCTGCCGGAAGACCAGCAGGGATACATCCGCGTGAAACGAGACGCCGACGTGGCCCAGGAAATCTATGTCATGCTGGCCAAGAGGCTGGAAGAAGCGAAAGTTGCCGAAGTCATGGTACCGAATGAAGTCCAGGTCATCGACGAAGCCACCCTTCCGGAAAAACCCATCAAACCAAGGAAACTTCTTACCCTCGCTATCGCAGCTATCCTCGGCATCCTTGCCGGATCCGGCTACACGGTGGCGAAAGCCCTCATGTACCGTAAAATCCGCTCCTCCGAAGACGTGGAACAGTACCTTCAGCTCCCCGTACTGGGATCTATTCCTGATGCAGACAGCCTGAAAGAGCCGGACAATCAAAAAGAAACAGGATTCAAAGCACTCATTCACAGCCTGCGGGGAGGTAAAAAATGAACGAAGATATCCAACTGATTACAGAAATTGACAAACGCTCTCCCATAGCGGAAGCCTACCGCTCCATCCGCACCAACCTTCAATTTGCCGGAGCCGGTAAAGAACTGAAATACATCAGCTTCACCTCCGCCACCCCCGGCGAAGGGAAATCCACCACCATCTCCAACGTGGCCATCACCATGGGACAGGACGGGAAAAAAGTCCTCCTCATTGACTGCGATATGAGAAAACCGGTGCAGCACAAGATCTTCGGCCTCCGAAACATCGGTCTTTCCAATATCATCGCTATGGGAAAAACCTTTGACGAAGTGGTGCAGAAAGACGTCCACCACAACCTGGATGTCCTTGCCTGCGGTCCTATTCCGCCCAACCCCTCCGAACTTCTGGGCTCCAAACGAATGCAGGACCTGCTGGATGAAGTCAAAGACAAATACGACTACATCCTTCTGGATATGCCTCCTATCCTTGCCGTCACCGATGCTGCCGTCATGGCCAGCAAAGTGGACGGAGTGGTCTTCGTTATCCGCTCCGGATTCGTTTCTCCTGAAGAAGCCAAAGAAGCTAAAAAGAGACTCCTCCAGGGCAGAGCCAACATCCTTGGCGTCATCCTCAACGCCGTTCCCCAGGCCAGACACAATGGCTACGGCTATGGATATTACTATTACTACTACGACAATGACCATGTAAAACACAAAAAAGAAGGCCACCACGAAGGAAAACAGAACCCCATAGAGATGGTGAAAGAAGGAGCATCGAAAATCGTTCTCCACCTCAAGAGCATGAGAGGATAAAAGCAGCTGGAAACCGACTCCTAGATTCCCCCTTCCGTCTCGCTCCGCTCGCCACCCACCCCCTAAGTGGGGGTGGGCAAGAAAAACATGGAGGCAAGGAAGAATTAACGCAAACCCTTGTCTCCCCCGCTGAGTTGTAAAACGGATTCTTGGTTCACAATTTTCATTATTCATATGCAAAGAAGGTACATTCATGATTTTAGACAGCAATACTCACCAGCGACTGAACATCCGCATCGTGAAGCTCTTTGACCTGCTCCTGCTGACTGCGGTATTTGCCTTGACCTGGGGACTGTACTATGCTGACAAAATGACCTATTCCTTTTATAATCTGGGCAATTATATGATGATAGGTCTCTTCTTTATCATCGATTACCTGATAACCCGACTCTATCGCGGCTATGCCATCCACCTTTTCCGGGTATCCGATCTGGTATACAGCCAGGCATTGGCCGTTTTCATCACCGATGGTCTTCTCTATATAGTGATGACCATGGTAAACCGTCATTTCATGAATCCCCTTCCCCTGATAGGGGCTTTTGTAGTACAGAATCTCATCATAGTCGCTTGGTCCATCGCTGCCCACCGCTGGTATCTCCATACCCATCCGCCGGTGCCGGCAGTACTGGTATGCGATGAATATCGCATGAACGTGGATCATATCATGAAAAACTATGACATGGACGCCCACTTCAAAGTGACCGATATTATCCTGGCTAAAGACGTCGTAGAAGACATCCCCTCATCCATTATTAAAGATGCCGGCGTCGTCTTCATCTGCGGCCTTCACAGCCATGAAAGAAATATCATTGTAAAATACTGCGTGGCCCACAACATTGCCAGCTACGTCATTCCACGGGTAGGGGACGTCATCATGAGCGGCGCCGAAAAGATACACCTTTTCCACCTGCCCATGCTCATGGTTCATCACTACGATCCTACACCGGAGTACCTTTTTCTGAAACGACTTATGGATATCATCCTGTCACTGATAGCTGTGGTTATCTTTTCCCCATTCATGATTGTGACTGCCATTGCCATCAAAGCCACAGATGGCGGCAGCATTTTCTACCGCCAGCGGCGGCTGACTAAGGATGGAAAAGAATTTGACGTATTAAAATTTAGAAGCATGCGCATGGATGCTGAAAAAGACGGCGTGGCCCGCCTTTCCACAGGGGAAAACGATCCCCGCATTACAAAAGTGGGGCGCATTATCAGGGCCATCCGCTTTGACGAACTTCCCCAGCTTCTGAATATCCTCCAGGGAGACATGACCATTGTAGGTCCCCGGCCGGAACGTCCGGAAATCTCTGCCCAGTATGAAAAAGACATCCCCGAATGGCCCCTCCGCCTTCAATGTAAATGCGGCCTTACCGGCTATGCCCAGGTCTATGGCCAGTATAACACCACCCCCTATGACAAACTCCTGATGGATCTCATGTATATAGCCAGACCCAGCCTGGTCGAAGATATCAAAATCATCTTCGCCACAGTGAAAATCCTTTTCATGAAAGAAAGCACCGCCGGCGTAGCCGAAGGGCAGGTGACGGCGAAAGTGAGTCAGCGCCGGTCAGGGAGAGAATGAATGGGTAAACAGTATTCTGCGCTGATTTTCATTTTGAATGAGTAATAGGTCAATGATTAGTGATTCGTTTGAATTTTTTCAAGGATGCCGCATATATGAAAAAAATCGCAATTTTAATTAATGACACCACATATGCATATAATTTGCGTGGTGCTATCATAGAACAATTAATTCAAGAGGGATATCAAGTAGTTGTTGTAGGAAAGTTATTAGAACATCAGGACAAATTAAAAGGAATAGGAGCAAAATTAATTGGCGTGGATACTGGAAGACACGGGAAAAATCCATTTGCAGATTTGCACCTTTTTTTGCAATATCGCAAAATCCTTAAAGAGGAAAAGCCGGATGCTGTACTGACTTATAATATAAAACCTAATGTATATGGGGGTATGGCTTGTCAATTCTTAAAAATTCCTTATTTGCCGAATATCACGGGGCTTGGAACCCCTGTTGAAATTCCAGGATTATTACAGAAATTAACAATTTTGCTATATAAAATCGGTATCGCAGGTGCATCGTGTGTTTTTTTTCAAAATGAGAGCAACCGGGATTTTTTTTACGATCATAATATGTTAAAAGTTAATATAAGAACCAAAATCTTGCCTGGATCTGGGGTCGATTTAAGAAGATTTCAACGGCTGCCCTGGCATAAAGGAAAACTCCATTTTCTTTTTGCTGCAAGGGTGATGAAAGAAAAGGGGATTGATCTTTTTTTAGCAGCAGCTCATCGATTTGCTTCATCTGATATCATTTTTGATATCTGTGGATCCTGTGATGATCCTAAGTATTTAAAAGTCTTAAAAAATGATTCTTCAGTTGTCTATCATGGGGCGCAAAAGAATCTAATTCCATTTTATGAAAAATGCTCGTGCTTTTTATATCCTTCTTATTATCCTGAAGGGATGAGCAATGTTCTTTTAGAAGCAGCTGCTTCAGGAAGACCTGTAATAGCTGCTAATAGACCTGGCTGTCGTGAAACATTAGAAGACGGAGTAACAGGATTTTTAGTACCCATTAATGATGAAGAAGCCGTATTAAAAGCAACAAAGAAGCTTATTGATATGAGTGTGGAACAACGTAGCCAAATGGGCATACTTGGGAGAAAAAGAATCCAAGAGAGGTTTGACCGGCAATTTGTTGTAAAGGCTTATATGGACGAAATAAAAAATATATGATTTCTGAACAAGAAATTTAACTCACAGGTGAAAATTATTATGACTGAAACAATCAATCCAAAGCGGGTATTAATTGTACTTGGCGGATTAAATCGTGGTGGAGCACAAAGTGTTGTGATGAATTATTATCACTTTATGAATCGAAATAAAATCCAGTTTGATTTTATTAGTCATTCAGATAAAAAAGATGAATTGGAGGATGAAATTGTTTCTTTAGGGGGAAGGATATTTCATTTTCCACGTTTCAAGGTTTATAATTTGCTTGAATATAGAAGTCAATGGATTAACTTTTTAAAAAATCATCATGATTATTTAGCAATTCATGCTCATATGTCAAGTACTGCCAGCATTTTTATTCCCATAGCACATAAGTATGGAATTAAAACAATTGCTCATGCACATACGAGCCATGATATGGGAAATGTAATAAAAAGGGTCTTAGAAAAGATTTCTTTTCATTTGGTTGATTATATGGCAGATTATTTTTTTGCCTGTTCTCAAGAAGCTGGCAATTTTAGATTTGGCCATTCTGTTGTAGAAGGTCCTAAATTCGGAATTTGGTACAATGCGATAGATTTATCGCTCTATAAATTTTCTACCATCAAGAGAGAACAGATAAGAACGAAGTTAAATGTAAAGAATGATGAATTGCTTATTGGTAACGTAGGAAGGTTATCATATCCTAAAAATCAAGGTTTTTTAATTCAAGTATTTAATTCGTTCTTGAAAATACATCCTAGATCGAAACTTTTGCTTGTTGGAAATGGAGAGATGGAAGTAAAAATAAAAGCATTGGTAGAAAAATTGGGGCTAGAGGGAAAGGTGATTTTCACTGGTTCGGTTAATAATGTACAGGACTATTTATCAGCAATGGATTTATTTGTCTTTCCTTCACATTGGGAAGGATTACCTGTTTCTGTGATAGAGGCACAGATAGCTGGATTATATTGCATTATATCCTCAAATGTTACTAGAGAAGTAAAAATTAGTCCCAATATTGAATTTGATGATTTAAATAAAGGAGTAGATTTTTGGGTAAATAGAATAGCAACTGTACCAATGTATTCTAGAGAAAAAAATAATATCCAAAATGATAACTATGATATAATAAAGGCCGCACAGAAAGCTGAAGAGTTCTATTTATCTTTACCATCTCGAATATAGTGGAAGCCATTAGGTACGTTGAATAAAAAGTAAAATGAAGGAGGTTATTTTGGAACAGATAAAAGTCCAGGTATTTTTGTCAACTTATAACGGAGAAAAATATCTCCGGGAACAGCTTGATAGTCTTTTAAATCAAAAGAATGTTCAAATATCTATCTTAGTAAGAGATGATGGATCAAAAGATAGAACTTGCAATATCTTAGAACAATATCAATCTCTGGGTAGATTAACATACTATAAAGGTAGTAATTTAGGGTATGCTAAGAGTTTTATGGATTTGGTCAATCAAGATACAGAAGCTGATTATTATGCATTTTGTGATCAAGATGATGTATGGTTACCTTTAAAATTATATGAAGCCGTAAAGAAATTACGGCATGAATGCGATAATCAGGAATCAAGGCCCCTATTATATGCGTCTGCATTACAACGTGTTGATGGGAATTTAAATAAACTATCTCTCCAAAATTTCAAAAATTTACGATTGACATTAGGTGCTGAATTTACACGGCATAGGTTGGCTGGTTGTAGCTTTGTGTTTAATAATCAGTTAAGGAATCTCCTAAAAAAATCATCAGAGATTCCAACGTCACATGATAAATTGGCCACAATATTATGCTTGGCATGTGGTGGGAAAGTCGTCTATGATACAACTCCTTTTATACTGTTTCGTAGACATGGCGACAATACTTCAGCAGATGGTGAGAGTATAAAACGAAAGATTGAAAAGGACTTAGAAAAGTATCTGGGGCATAAAAATAATGGCGACATGTTAGCTAGAAGAATCCTTGATGAGTACAGCACTGAAATGGATGAGCAATCTTTTAAATTTTTAAGTGTTGTAGCAACATATAAAGATAGTATAGCCAAAACAGTTAGACTTGCTTTCTCAAAAGATCTTGGCTGTGGATTTTGGTTCTTTGATTGGTTTATTCGCTGTATGATTTTTATACGGTGTTATTGAATTTTATGTAAAACTTATCGCCTTACTTATGACGAGCTTTCAAATGAAATAAGAGTAGGATAGATTGTTTTTGAAGGGAGTTTATTTATGAATATTGCAGTAGCAGGAACCGGTTATGTAGGTCTTTCTTTAGCCACTCTTTTGTCACAGCACAATCATGTGACAGCGGTGGATATTATCCCGGAAAAGGTGGATATGGTTAATCACCGTAAGTCTCCTATCCAGGATGATTACATTGAAAAGTATCTGGCCGAGAAGGATCTGGACCTGACAGCCACACTGGATGCTGAGGAAGCTTATAAAGATGCGGATTTTGTCATTATTGCTACGCCGACGAACTATGATTCCCAGAAAAATTTCTTTGATACTTCTTCTGTAGAAGCAGTTATCAAGCTGGTGATGAAGTTTAATCCAGATGCTATCATGGTAATCAAATCCACTATTCCAGTAGGTTATACCAGAGCCATCCGCGAAAAGATGGGAACAAAGAACATTATCTTCAGTCCGGAATTCCTTCGTGAAAGCAAGGCTCTCTATGATAACCTTTATCCCAGCCGTATCATTGTAGGTACCGATTTGAAAGATGAAAGACTGGTAAAAGCAGCCCATACTTTTGCCTCCCTTCTTCAGGAAGGTGCCGTAAAAGAGAATATCCCTACCCGTTTTATGGGATTTACAGAAGCAGAAGCAGTCAAACTCTTTGCTAATACATATCTGGCTATGCGTGTATCTTATTTTAATGAACTGGATACCTATGCGGAAATGAAGGGACTCAAGACGGAAGAAATCATCGACGGCGTATGCCTGGATCCCAGAATCGGGGAATTCTACAACAATCCTTCCTTCGGCTATGGCGGCTACTGCCTGCCGAAAGATACGAAGCAGCTTCTGGCCAATTATAAGGAAGTACCGGAAAATCTGATTCAGGCCATCGTTCAGTCTAACCGCACAAGAAAAGACTACATTGCAGACCGTGTGCTGAAGCTTGCCGGTTATCATTATGATGAAAATGATCCGGAAGCAGCCAAAGAACAGCCTATGACTATTGGTGTATATCGTCTCACCATGAAATCCAACTCCGATAATTTCCGCCAGAGCTCTATCCAGGGTGTTATGAAACGAATCAAGGCCAGGGGGGCGAAAGTCATTATTTATGAACCGACTCTGGAAGATGGCAGCACCTTCTACGGCAGCAGGGTGGTCAATGATTTGGAAAAATTCAAGAATGAAAGCCATAGCATCTTGGCTAACCGTTATGATCATTGTTTGGATGATGTGAAAGATAAAGTGTATACTAGAGATCTTTTTGAAAGGGATTAATAACATAAGATGGAGTACATATTCTTTTTATTGCTATTAGTTATATGGCTTATTTACTATAGCATAAATAATTTCATGATGATAAAACCTAGTGTGTTTTATCTTAGTGTTATGGTTTTCACAATGTTAGTGTATCTCACTGCTTTTGAAAAGTGGGGAGTTCATTTAAGTTTTGCAGGGTTTGGAATAACCCTTTTAGGGTTTGCTATATTTGCTGCTGGAGAAAGGATTGGAATATCTTTTTCTACTAATTTATTGAAAGCAATGAATTTAAATAATGGGAAAAATGGCGGAATTAGTAAATTTTATATATCTATTAATCGAAAATGGTTGTGGCTTTCTTTCCTCCTGGCAGTGATAACAATTAAATTGTGTTATGATCATGCCCTTGTATTAGCACTTTCATTAGGTACAAGTGCTGACAGTGAATTTTTGTTGGGGGCAACCAGACGAGCCTTGCAATCAGGAGAAAAGATGGGAGCTGCATTAGGTGCTCTTGCTATCTTAACAAATACGATCAGCTATATTTCAGCTTTTATATTTTTAAATAACATAGTATTAGGTAAAAAAGATTTTTCTTACCTTATACTTAGCATTATATCATTAATACCAAATTTTCTTTTTGGAGGTCGATTCGGACTTATAAGCTATACTTATAGTATTATTACAATGTGGGCTGTTCTTCTGCAAATATATCATGGTTGGCATTTTCAATGGAAAGTCAAACAAATTCTAAAGTTACTTGGAATTGCAGTATGTATGCTTGCTGGTTTCCTGGTTTTGGGTAGCTTTACAGGAAAAGTAGATTTTGATGATATTATTAACCCATTGCAGATCTACATTGCATTTCCTATACAAGGGATAGATTATATTTTAGATAATGAATATATTTTTAATGAAACCTTTTTCGGAGAACATATTTTTGCTAGGCTAACAAATCTATTATATCGAATTGGGATTTTTGATGATCAAACTTATATTTTTCAGCCATTTGCTTATTTTAACGGTTTTTCAGCCAATACATATTCTGCTACTGGTGACTGGCTGGCTACTGGCGGAATCCTAGCTGTTGTATTTGGACAATTCATTGTAGGATTATTATTTGGTATTTCGTATAATTATATATACAAGTTAAGGAAAATCAATTATTTTACATTTCTTTATTCCATATTTGGCTTTGTTATTTTGGACCGGATGACGGCAGAACATTTTTTTAATTTTCTATTTGATTTTTCGAGTATTTTAATGTTTATCATTGGATATTGTATGTTTCGAATGATAAAAAAGGTTCCGGTAGGAATTAAATAATAAATCTTCTAAATTCATTTCAAGGGAGTACCAATATGTCAATTTTGGATAAAAAAATTTTGATAATAGGCAATGATTCTGGAAAACGTCTAATACAGGAATCCATTTATCATCCAGATTATTTTCTTGATTATAAACCCTTATCAAAATTGGGTAGAGGAATTCGCAGACTTTGGCATATCCTAGGGGTTCCCAAGTTTTGCAACAATTTTGTCTCTTTTTCAGTAGAAGATCTAGCGAAATATGATGTTATTATTTTGTTTCAATGTATGTATGCTGCTGATATGATTCAATTAATTAGGCAATATAACTCACATGCTCGGCTTATATACTGGCTATGGAATTCTTATAAAGGTTTTACCGTTTCACCTTTATACAATGACAAAAAAATATTTAATGAGATATGTTCCAAACAATTTCGAAGAAAGTTCGATTTTGAAATTTGGTCTTTCGATCATATGGATTGTAAACGATTTAACTTAAAGTTCAATAATACTTTTTGTGTAAAATTAAAAAGAGTAAAATCAAGGGGAGTTTTATATGATGTAATGTTTTTTGGAATTGATAAGGGTCGATTACATGTTTTAAAAGAATTAGCAAAGACTTTTCAAGAATATGGGATTAGTTATGATATAAAGGTGATTCCTGATAAAAGAAAATCATATCCGAAAGAAGACAACTTATATTTATCTAAATTATTTCTCCCGTATCCAAAATTCGTAGAAAAAGAAATGGAATCCCGATGTCTTTTAGAAATCGTTCAAAATGGTCAAGCAGATATAACTTGGAGAGCAATGGAAGCACAGTTTTATGAAAAAAAATTAATCACTAATTGTACCGGGATTAAGCAATATCCATTTTACAATCCACATAATATCTTTATTTTAGGGGAAGATTCTTTTGATAATTTAGCTTCATTTATTTCAACACCATATGAAAAGTTAAATCCAAATCTAATTCGTAAATTTCAATTTGATGGGTGGTTAGAGAATTTTTTTGATAATTGAATTATTGGCTGAGCATACTTTCCAAAAGAAAGAATAGCCCTAAGTAATGGAGCATGGCTATTTAAAAACCTAGATTCCCGAATTACATAACAAGGATTCACGAAAAGTATGCCCTTCACCAAGCATATTCTGGATTGTTAAGCGGTCTTCCAAAGTGAGATGTTGATTTTTGGTACTATGGTTAACAAAAGGATCCATGATGAGCCCTTTCTACCAGAAATACTCTCATAGTTAATTCTAGTCCCAAAAGCTTTTCGTGGTAAGTTCCGGTTGACCTTACAGGGTGGAATTTACTTTGGAAGTTTTCTCCCAAATCACTCGATGCTTATCGTTATCCTTATTTCTCTTTATTTTGCTTTATTATATGGTATATAATATAACTACTATGCTACTGACTTATGATGTGTAATTCTTTTTGAAAATCATGGTGGTCTGAAATTTGAATACTATAATTATTCCTGTACTGAGGAGGGAAATTTAAGTGAGGCTGGGAGGGGTTATAAAAAATATTTCTTATTCTTTTTCCGCAAATTTGATTTCTCTTCTTATTTCTGTTTTTATGGTTATGTTTGTACCCAAGCTTTTATCGGTCAATGATTACGGGCTTTGGCAGCTTTTTTTGTTCTATTTTTCCTATCTGGGCTTTCTTCATTTTGGCTGGGAAGATGGGATTTATCTTCGATATGCAGGGAAGAGTTTCAAGGAGCTGAATCCTCGTTCGTTTGCCGGACAGTTTTACAGTATCATTCTTTTGCAGTTTGTACTTGTTTTGGTGGTCAGTTTCTTTGGATATATGTTTGTCAGTGATCCGGATAAAAAGTTGGCACTTGTCTGTGCTATCTGTCTGGCTCCTTTTGTCAATTTCAATAATTTGTGTAATTTTATCATGCAGATAACCAATCGAATCAAGGAGTATGCAAAGCTGCTTGTTACGGAACGGGTCATATTCTTTGCAGGGGTTTTGTTTTTCTTGGTGATTATGGGGCGGAATGAATTCCGGTACATGTATTCTGCTCAGGTTTTTGCTGTTGTATCTATGGCGGCTGCCGGAGTTTATTTGTGCCGGGGCCTTTTGGTACCTCGATTTGATTCGATTTCTTCAATCGGTCATGAAGCCTATGAAAACATCAGTGTAGGAAGTAAGCTGATGCTGGCTAACATTGCAGGGATGCTGATCATTGGTATCATCCGCTATGGGATTTCCATGGGATGGGATGTAGCGACTTTCGGTAAGGTCTCGCTTACATTGGGAGTTTCTAATTTCCTTATGGTTTTCATCAATTCTGTGAGTGTGGTCTTTTTCCCGATTGTGAAGCGAATGGATGAGGGAAAGCGGTCGGAGGTATATACGGTTATCAGGAATGCTTTGACATTTCTGCTGTTTGCCGGTCTTATCGGATATTATCCGGCCCGGTATATTCTGTCTCTGTGGCTTCCGAAGTATGCAGACAGCCTAATCTATATGAGTGTTCTTTTCCCAGTGTGCGTTTTTGTAAGTAAGGTATCTCTTCTCATTAATACGTATCTGAAGAGTATGCGAAAAGAGTTCCTTATGTTGGAAATCAATGCGGCAAGCGTTGTTTTTTCTCTGGTAGTTACAGTTATCACAGTAGGAATATGGCATAATCTGAATGCTGCGGTCTTTTCCATCGTTCTGTCTTACGCTTTCCAGTGTGTGCTGGCAGAGTATCAGGTAACAAAGCTCCTTAGACTGGATTTACGGAAAAATATGATAGAGGATCTGCTGATGTGTGGCATTTTCATCACTAGCGGCTGGGTGTTTGATAGTTTTCTGTGCATGGTGGTGTATGGAGCTGCGTATATAGCATTTATACTTATCCATCGGCGTAGTCTGCAGCAAGTTATCGGTATGGTAAGAAGGTAACCATAGTATGTTTATTTTGATAAATAAGGAAATGTATACATGTACTGATATTGTTATAAATGCTATAGAATAATTTTATGAACATCATATTAAAAATGATTCTGCCAGGAGGCGCAAGATGAAAGGTATTATTCTCGCCGGAGGTTCCGGCACAAGGCTTTATCCATTAACCAGGGTGACATCGAAGCAGCTGCTTCCTATTTATGACAAGCCCATGATTTTTTATCCTCTTTCCACGCTGATGCTGGCGGGAATACGGGATATTCTGATCATTTCCACGCCCCAAGATCTGCCGAATTTTGAGCGTCTTCTGGGAGATGGTTCCCGGTTTGGCGTTCATTTGTCTTACAAGGTGCAGCCCTCTCCGGATGGTCTGGCCCAGGCCTTTATCCTTGGGGAAGAGTTTATTGGCGGGGAATCCTGTGCCATGATTCTGGGGGATAATATTTTCTATGGCGCCGGCCTTACGAAGTATCTGAAGGAGGCGGCTGCCAACAAAGAGGGAGCCACGGTGTTTGGATACTATGTGGATGACCCGGAACGGTTCGGCGTTATCGACTTTGACGAGCAGGGAAGAGCAAAGTCCATCGAAGAAAAGCCGGCTCATCCGAAGTCTAACTATGCAGTCACCGGGCTTTATTTCTATGACAAGAATGTCTGTGAATATGCAAAGACTATCCGGCCGTCTGCCCGGGGAGAACTGGAAATCACAGATCTGAATAAAATCTATCTGGAAAAAGGTAAGCTCAATGTAATCACCCTGGGCCGCGGGTATGCCTGGCTGGACACAGGGACCATGGATTCCCTGTATGACGCATCCGTTTTCGTCCGCTCCATTGAGACCAGGGCTGGTATCCATATCTCCATGCCCGAAGAAATCGCCTATGTCAATGGGTGGATAGATAAAGAAGCCCTGGCAGAAAGTGCCAGGCAGTATGGCAAGAGCCCTTATGGAAAGTATCTGATGAAGGTAGTGGAGGGGAAAGTAAGAAAGGAATAATGGCTGACGGCTGTCGGCTTTCGGCTATCGGCTGTTGGCTTCCGGCTGTTGGCTGACGGCTATCGGCCATCCGCTATCAGCTTACGGTTGACCGAATGGAGAAGGACTACGGCATTTGTATTTATGCAATCATATAAAAGGAATGTTTTATCGTTTTATAGAGCGAGTTGGGCCGAAACAGTAGAAATTGGACAACCAGAATCGGTTAGCTGTTCATATAATTAGTAAGCAAATTCGGAAAGCGGTAAGCGGATAGCGGATCTTCATACCGCATGAGAGGAAAGGTAAAGTGCAATTATGACTATCATCATCACCGGCGGCGCCGGATTTATTGGTTCTAATTTCATTTTCTATATGATGAGGAAGTATCCGGACTATCGCATCATCTGTCTGGATAAGCTGACCTACGCAGGTAATTTGTCTACCCTGGCACCGGTCATGGATAAGCCGAATTTTCGCTTTGTGAAGATGGATATCTGCGACAGGGAGGCGGTGTATGGCCTCTTTGAAGAGGAGCATCCGGATGTGGTGGTGAATTTTGCGGCAGAATCCCATGTGGACCGGTCCATTCTGAATCCGGAAATTTTCCTGGAGACGAATATTATCGGCACCTCTGTCCTTATGGATGCCTGCAGGAAATACGGCATCGGCCGGTACCATCAGGTATCCACTGACGAGGTATATGGAGATCTGCCCTTGGACAGACCGGATCTTTTCTTCACGGAAAAGACGCCCCTTCATACCAGCTCTCCCTACAGCAGCTCCAAGGCAGGAGCTGATCTCCTGGTGGGCGCATACCATCGTACCTATGGCCTGCCGGCTACCATTTCCCGCTGCAGCAATAACTACGGACCTTACCAGTTCCCGGAAAAGCTGATACCCCTCATGATGATGAACGCTCTGGAAGATAAGCCCCTTCCAGTGTATGGGGATGGGAAAAACGTAAGGGACTGGCTCTATGTGGAGGACCACTGCAAGGCCATCGACCTCATCATCCATAAAGGCACCGTAGGGGAGGTCTACAATATCGGCGGCCATAATGAAATGGCAAACATCGACATTGTCAAACTTATCCTCAAGGAGCTGGGAAAACCGGAAAGTCTTATCACCTATGTGAAGGATAGAAAAGGACATGACCGGAGATATGCCATCGACCCCGCCAAGATTCATAAAGAACTGGGGTGGCTGCCGGAAACGAAATTTGTAGATGGCATCAAGAAGACCATCCGTTGGTACCTGGACAATAAGCCCTGGTGGCAGGAAATCGTAAGCGGAGAGTATCAGAATTACTATAAGAAAATGTATGGGGATAAATAATCCGCTGTCCGCTTCCGGCAGCTGACAGCCGATAGCGGTAAACTGATAAAGGAGTATACCTATAATGAAAGTTCTTGTAACAGGAGTGACCGGTCAGCTTGGTTATGACGTAGCGAAGGAACTGGAAAGACGTCATATCGAATACAAAGGCGTCGGTTCCAAAGATATGGACTTGACTGTTCCATCTGAAGTGGAGAAAGTAGTGGCTGCGTATCACCCGGATGCTGTCATTCACTGTGCTGCTTATACAGCCGTGGATAAGGCGGAAGACGAATATGGCAGGGCCATGGATGTCAATGCCAAAGGAACGCTGGCTCTTGCAAAGGCCGCCAAAGAAATTGATGCGAAGATGCTTTACATTTCCACGGACTACGTCTTTGATGGAAAAGGTAGCGAGCCATTTGCTACGGATGTGCCCAAGGGCCCTCTGAATGTGTATGGATTGACAAAGCTTTTTGGTGAACAGGCTGTGCAGCTGGAACTTGATAAATATTTCATTGTCCGTATTTCCTGGGTCTTTGGCAAAAATGGCAATAACTTTATTAAAACCATGCTCCGCCTGGGGCAGAGCCATGATGAACTGACTGTTGTGGCTGACCAGTGGGGCTCCCCAACCTATACGGCAGACCTGGCGCCGCTGCTCTGTGATATGGTGGAGACTGAGAAATATGGAATCTATCATGCAACAAATGAAGGCATCACCAACTGGGCTGAGTTCGCAGCAGCCATCATGAAAGAAGCCAATCTTCCCTGCCGCATTCGGCCTATCCCTTCCTCGGACTATCCCACTAAGTCTGTTCGGCCGCTGAACAGCCGTATGGATAAAAGCTCACTGGACAAGGCCGGATTCACAAGACTGCCGGAATGGAAGGATGCGCTGAGAAGATATCTGAAGGAAATCGGAGCTCCTGGAGGCTGACTGTTGGCTATCGGCTGTCGGCTGTCGGCTCCCGGCTTCCGGCTTCCGGCTTCCGGCTGTCGGTTATCGGCTCCCGACTGTCGGTTATCGGCTGTCGGCTGCTGGCTCCCGATTCGCGGCTCCCGGCTATCGGCGGTTAAGGGGCGGCGCTGATGCGCTGATTTCTGAAATATTGAATTTCCTTCGCTAATGCATTTATTTTAGAAGGAGGATATTGTGGCGGATTATAGAAACTTAGAGGTCTGGCAAAAAGCAATGGAACTGACTATGATGATATATGATGCTGCGGATACCTTCCCGAATCATGAGCGATATGGGCTGGTGAGCCAAATGGAGAGAGCAGCCGTTTCTATCCCTTCTAATATCGCAGAGGGATATGGGAGGCAGTCAGATAAGGAATTCTATCACTTCCTGATCATTGCAAAAGGCTCTTTATATGAATTGCAGACGCAAGTATATATTGCATCCGGTCGAAGCTATATGAGCGAAGAGCGGACAAATAAAATCAATCAGCGGCTGGATCAGCTGGGAAGAATGATTTACGGATTTATGAGAAGATTGGAAAACGCGAACCCAAGTATACGTCGAAAGTAGGAATTGTGGCTGGCAGCCGACAGCCGGTAGCCCGTAGCTGATAGCCAGCAGCCGGAAGCCGATGGCTGACAGCTTGCAACTCAATATTTAACGATGATATAAATACTTAATAGAGACATAAGGAGAAAATGATGGGACAAATCAAAGTGACAAAAAATGTGGGAGGCATTGAAGGCCTCTGCATCATTGAGCCCGCTGTCCATGGAGACGAGCGGGGCTATTTCATGGAAACTTACAACCAGAAGGACATGGAAGAAGCCGGATTTCATATCGACTTTGTCCAGGATAACCAGAGCATGAGCACGAAGGGGGTCCTTCGCGGACTCCATTTCCAGAAGCATTATCCTCAGTGCAAACTGGTAAGGGCCGTGCGGGGCAGTGTTTTCGATGTGGCCGTGGATCTGCGGGCCGACTCCCCAACCTATGGCAAGTGGTATGGGGTGGAGCTGACAGAAGAAAATAAAAAACAGTTCCTCATTCCCGAAGGCTTTGCCCATGGCTTCCTGGTTCTTTCCGATGTGGCAGAATTCTGCTACAAGGTGAACGACTTCTGGCATCCCAATGATGAAGGCGGTATGGCCTGGAATGATCCAGAAATCGGCATCCGGTGGCCGAAACTGGTGGGAGAATATAAAGGAACACCGTCGGCAGAAGGATATGCTTTGGAAGATGGCACGCCATTGAATCTCAGTGATAAGGACCAGAAATGGCTGGGGCTGAAGGATACGTTTAAGTTTTAAGTGGGACAGTGGAGGCTTTTGACTTCCGGCTGTTGGCTGACGGCTTCCAGCTTCTGGCTCCCGGCTTCCTGCTTACGGCTCCCGATTCCCGAATCCCAATTCTCCATTCCCGGCTGTTAGGAAATAACCACCGCAGGCGTATCCTATTGACATTTATTCACGGACAGTTTAAAATAGCTATAATTTCAAAGAAGCAGGGAAGAGAAGAGTACCCGTGCAGGAATGGCAAAGAGAGCTCCCACTGGTGAGAAGGAGCACAGGAAAGCATGGAGAAGATGGCCTCTGAGCTTGATATGCTGAATGGTGAAGCAGTCCGGGAGTCTCCCGTTACAGAGACAGGGTATCAAGGCATGGCCGGCGTACCTGTGAGGTCTTTCCGGTGACGGAAAGATGAAATTGGGTGGTAACACGAGGATCTCGTCCCTTAGGGGACGGGATTTTTTTATTGCATGTATGCTTTTACAAGGAGGTTTTCATTTTGCCGATTAAAATTGCCGACGGTTTGGACGCTGTTTCAGAGCTGAAGAAGGAAGGAATCGTAACCATTGGAGAAAAAAGGGCCCGGACCCAGGATATCCGTCCCCTTCATATACTGATTCTGAACCTCATGCCTATTAAGAAACCGACAGAAGTACAGCTTCTCCGCCTGCTGGGGGATACGCCGCTGCAGCTGGATGTGGATTTTGCCCGCATTGCTTCCCGGGAAACTACCCATACGGACCGATCTTATCTGGATGAAAATTACCTCACCTTTGATGATATTAAGGACAGGAAATATGACGGCTTTATCATTACCGGGGCGCCGGTGGAAAAAATGCCTTATGAAGAAGTGGATTACTGGCCGGAAATGTTGAAATATTTCAACTGGGCCGACAGCCATGTGTTTTCCACCCTCCATTTCTGCTGGGCCGCCCAGGCAGGGCTGTATCGGGACTATGGTGTGGAAAAGAGAATCCTGCCAAGGAAACTCTTCGGCATTTACCAGTACAATCTCACCCTGGCCTACCATCCGCTTCTCCGGGGCTTCGACGACCGCTATTTCATTCCCCAGTCCCGTCATACTTCCATTGACGATAAAAAAGTGGATGCCACGCCGGAACTCACCGTTCTTTCCCGGTCCGAGGAAAACGGCATCAACATCATTTCCGACAAGGAATCCCGCCGCATTTTCGTGCTGGGCCATTTTGAATACGACCTGCGCACCCTGGAATGGGAGTACAAGCGGGATAGGGAAAAGGGACTTCCCATCCGTCTGCCGGAAAATTACTATCCCTACGATGATCCCCAGGAAAAGCCCCGTTTCGTATGGTGCAGCTATGCACATCTGTTTTACCATAACTGGCTGAATTTCGTATACCAGGAAACGCCCTACAGTCTGGATAATCTCATGCCTTTCAATGTACATAATCCGCTCCACGGGAATTAGTGAGCTAGTGATCTAGTGAGCTAGTGTACTGGTGGGGCAGTGAGACAGTGAGACAGCTATCCGCTATCGGCTGTCGGCTGTCCGCTGGGCCGTATTCCCGAACGTGGGGAGATGGCAGACAGTCAAATTTCCGCTGACCGCTGTGGGCTGTCTGCTTCCCGCCTGGCACCGTCATTCTGAACGTAGTGAAGAATCTCGGTGAGTACCGCTAATGGCTCCTGCTAGCTCACTAGTCCACTAGTTCACTAAAGAATACCAGTCGGCGGGAAGACATCAGACTATCAGACGACAGACATCAGAAAACAG
>ENA-OOQX01000281-OOQX01000281.1-human-gut-metagenome-genome-assembly--contig:-NODE-281-length-21306-cov-2.379888_pt1 | contig 21306 bp, 25 predicted proteins | sample MGYA00241267_ERZ501173 | MGnify/ENA primary metagenome ERZ501173 (study PRJEB25962, sample SAMEA2042500) | human gut metagenome | biome: human gut; feature: human-associated habitat; material: faeces... | reverse complement strand
CTTCACCTCAAGCTGACCCTTTACCTGGGAAAAATCCGGAATGTAGTCCCGTTCTTCCGTGGGAGAATGTGTATTCGGCTTTGCGGGTGCAGGTTCGAGAATGTGATTGAGATAATCTTTCAGTTGAAGAATGTTGTCAATACCATACACTTCAATTCCGTCAACAACAGCACCCTCGCTTGCGTTGGCTTTCGGAACATAAATTTTCTTTATACCGCATTCCTTCGCTTTGATTACCATGGGCAGAACTCCGTTGATTCCTCTGACTTCTCCCGAAAGCGAAAGCTCGCCGATGAATGCGCAGTCGGAGATGTTGCTCTTAATCTGATTGAGCAGTATAAGAATTGCAATCGCAATCGGCAAATCGTAAATAGGCCCTTCTTTTTTGATATCGGCAGGGGCAAGGTTCACGGTCATATGTGCGGCAGGGTATCTGAATCCGCAGTTCTTTAATGCACTGAGAACCCTGTCCTTGCTCTCACGCACGGCGGCGTCGGGCAGACCGACCATATCAAATTCCCGTGTGCCGTTGTACATTGACGCCTCAAGCTCAACCTTGTAGCCGTCCATACCGCTCATGCCAAAACTGTTGCAGGTAACAACCATAAAAATTCCCCCGAACCGATAAATAAAAATCGTAATAAATTAATAATATAAAGTATAACATTTTCTGCTTCTCTTAACAAGTTTCATAATGTATGTAATTTCGACTTTATTTCAGCTATTTTGCACAAATAATTTCCATATCATAATGCAATATTACAGAAATTGCATTCGGGTTGTTGACATTTGTGCGTTTTTGTTATACTATTAAGCGTATAAGAATAAGTATTAGGGGCAGGTTATGACCGAATTGCAAAAATCCTACGGTACTTTATCCGACGCACAGCTTGCAAATTTTGTGAGTCTTGGTGATGACCGTGCTTTTGATGAGCTTGTCGTAAGATATCTTGACACAATCAGCATAATTGCACGAAAGTTTTCGGCAGAGGGTTATGAACACAATGACTTTGTTCAGGAAGGACTTGTGGGACTGCTTTGTTCCTGCAAAGCCTTTGACCAAAACGGCGGTGCAAACTTTAAAAGCTATATGTCGGTTGTTGTTGAGAGAAGATTTATTTCTATAATCAGACGGGGAGAACAGAAAAAAGCCATCCCCTCATCAAGCATTGTTCCGATGGACGATGTGGGCGAGTCAATTGAAGATTCCGCCAAAACTCCCGAAGAACTTTTGATGTGCAGAGAACAGCTTGACCAGTTGCTGTTGCGACTTCAAAGTGTGCTGTCAAAGTCCGAATACGATGTTCTTATGCTCTACGGCAACGGCTTGAGTTATAAGGAAATTGCAGAAAAGCTTTCCGTAACCGAAAAGGCGGTTGACAATGCCTTGCAAAGAGCAAGAAAAAAGGTTCACGGCGGTCTGAATGTCGGCTGAGCGGTGAACCGAAAATTAATATTTGTCCTTAACAGTATTGCGGTGCAACTCCGCACGGGGCAACAAACTAACCTCCGAGAGGTAGAAAAAGAGAGGTAAATACCAATGTACGAAGATAAGACACTTGTCTGCAAAGAATGCGGAAACGAATTTGTTTTTACTGCAGGAGAGCAGGAATTTTACGCTGAAAAGGGTTTCACAAACGAACCACAGCGTTGCAAGGCTTGCAGACAGGCTCGTAAAAATGCTGCCAAGACAGAGAGAGAATTCTTTGAAACCGTTTGCGCTGAATGCGGCGGAACTGCAAAGATTCCTTTCAAGCCTGTTGAAGGCAAAAGCTACTATTGCAGCGAATGTTTTGCAAAAAGAAAAGCAGCTGAATAATTAATTGAATTTTTATTGTTTTAGTTTAATTTCTCGTAACTGAGGTTAAATATTTTAATTTTAAAAGCTTGATTATCTTCAGACTAATTTCAAATTTAAAAAGCTAAACACAAAAACGGTGGGCATTGCTCACCGTTTTTTTATGCCATTGTTTTGATACAAACGTTAAAATATTTCACAATCATTGGCGAAATAGTATAATTTAGTGAAATAAATTCACTAAATTTGTTGATATAACGAAAAAAGTGTGTTATAGTAACCCTATAGTGTTGTGAAATTTATATAACGGATAGAGGGAAAGACATGGCAAAGAATTCAAGCTTAAATGCTGCAAGTGTTGCAAAACAGGATGAGTTTTATACACAGTATAAAGATATTCAAAGTGAATTAAATAACTATACAAAACATTTTGCGGATAAAACAGTATTATGCAATTGTGATGATCCGTTTGAGAGTAATTTCTGCAAATTCTTTTTGAGAAATTTTAATTATTTGAAATTAAAGAGATTAATCTGTACTTCGTATAGCACATCTCCCATAGTCGGACAACAACTTACTTTGGTTGGGTGGGATGAAGAACCTATAAAAAGAGGTAATGGTTATGTAATGGATATTTCGGAAATTCCGATGGCAAACGGCAGAGGTATTTCGGACAGCGATATTGATAGTTTATTAAAATCTAAAAAAAGTGGTGTAAAAAGGTTAAAAGGTGACGGCGATTTCCGTTCTGATGAGTGTATTGAATATATGAAACAAGCTGATATTGTTGTTACTAATCCACCTTTTAGTTTATTTCGAGAGTATGTTGCGTTGCTGATGAAGTATGATAAAAAGTTTTTAATTATAGGAAATCAAAACAATATTACCTATAAAGAAATTTTCCCTTTAATACAAGAAAATAAAATATGGCTTGGTTGTAAATATGGGGATATGGCATTTAGAGTTCCTGATTATTACAAGCCAAGGAACACGAGATATTGGGAAGATGAAAATGGTCAAAAATGGCGTAGCTTTGGAACTATTTGTTGGTATACAAATTTAGATCATCAAAAAAGGCATGAGGATTTGGTTTTGTACAAAAATTATTATGGAAATGAGGAGGATTATCCAAAATATGATAATTACGATGCTATAAATGTTAATAAAGTAGCAAATATACCAAAAGACTACTTTGAATGTATGGCAGTACCAATTACATATGTTGATAAACATAATCCGGATCAATTTGAAATTATTAACGCAAATGATATAATAACAAACCCTGATACTCCGATAAAAGCTCATGGATTAATCAAAGACAAGGATGCTGTAATTACAACACAAATTTATACAAAAAACGCAGAAAAAGACTTGACACAAACAGCTAAAACGGGGACAATCTTGACAGACAGACAGACAGACAGACAGACAGACAGACAGACAGACGAATTACATATGCAAGAATTGTCATCAGGAGAAAGATGTAACGGAGTCATGGGAGTGCCTATCACATTCCTTGACAAGTACAATCCAAACCAGTTCATTATCATCGGACTTGACAGATATGTTGCAGACAATCCACGATTCGGACATAGATTTACAGTCAACGGAAAGGAAACTTACGCAAGAATACTCATTAAGCGAAGAATGTAGCGGCATTATGGGTGTTCCAATTACATTTTTGAGTAAATATAATCCAAAACAATTTAAAATAGTAGGATTAGCAAATAGTGCGAGATATATTGGTGATTTTCCTTGCTATACGGTGATAAATGGTGAGAAAATTTATAATCGTATTTTAATTAAAAGGAGGAAAAAAGATGAAAATTGAACCTAAGTCGATTAAAGTAAAAGATATATTTGACGGTTATGCAGATAACGGTGATAACGGTGTTTTTGCATATGACGGTAGGCTTGCAATTCGACCGGCTTATCAAAGAGAATTTGTATATAGTTTAGAACAGGCTGAATCTGTTATTCATACGATACTGAAAGGATTTCCTCTCAATGTTATGTATTGGGTAAAAGTTGGTGATGATCAATATGAGGTTCTTGACGGACAGCAAAGAACTCTTTCTGTAATGCAGTATTTAGATCATAAATACTCTATTTCTGTTGACGGCGGGAAATATTATTGTGACTCATTACCCGATGATAAATATGATGATATAATGAATTATGAGTTAATGGTTTATGTATGCGAGGGTAGTGAATCAGAAAAATTAGATTGGTTTAAGGTTGTAAATATTGCAGGCGAAAAATTGACTGACCAGGAACTTCGTAATTCAGTATATACAGGTAAATGGCTTACTGATGCTAAGAGATATTTTTCTAAACGAAATTGTGCCGCAAAAGGGTTATCTGATAAATATATTAAAGCAGACCCAAACAGACAGGAACTTCTTGAAAAAGCTTTAATGGGTATTTGCGGTTTTCAAGGTATAGATAATATTACAGAGTATATGTCGATGCATAAGTCAGATGATGACGCAGATGAATTATGGCAATATTTTCAGGATGTTATCAATTGGGTACAAAAAATATTTCCTAAGTATTACAATGATATGAAGGGATTGGATTGGTGTTCACTTTATAATAAATATCATAACAATACCTATAATTCTTCAGCTATGAAAACAGAGGTAGAAAAACTTCATCAAGATGATGAAGTACAAAAACGAAAAGGGATTTATGAATATCTTCTTTGCAAAGACAAAGATCCATTTGCCGGCAGATTGCTTAATTTAAGAGCCTTTGATAACAGAGATAAGATGGCGGTTTATGAGAGACAACAAGGATTGTGCAATATTTGTGGTGAACATTTTGAGTATGATGAAATGGAAGGCGATCATATTAAACCTTGGAGTAAAGGCGGTCGCACAATTCTCGATAACTGTCAGATGCTTTGTAAATCCTGCAATGCAAAGAAAACTGACAAGTATTGAGTAGTAACAAAAACGGTGGGCATCTGCTCACCGTTTTTTATGTTTTTCATAATATCACCTATAACTTGTAATGCAGTAAATGAATAAGCCTATTATCATAAGAATCGGAATGCCGATACTGTACGGGAAAAAGAATGCAAAATCCACACCAAAAAGGATACTGTAGAATGGTGTTGAAATGAGCGAAAAAACAATTGATTTCCCGACTTTTGTACCTGTATCGCATTCAAACTTTTTAAACATTGTAAAATAAGCAATAACAGCTTGAATCAAAAATATAAAAGCAATACTTCCTATGCTGAAGGAAAGATAGCAAGTTAAGTCAGGAAACGGAAGATTAAAAAGCAGTATTGCTGTCATATGCAAAACAAAAAATATCGGGTAAATTATTATGTGATTCTTTTTGCTGATGTTTACTTTGTTTTTGTAACCCGCACTTCTTTCCGTATGGCAAAATGCCGTTGTAACAGAAAGTATGGCAAGAAGTAAAGATAAAATAATTATAGTGGTTAAGATTTCGGGGTTTGAGTTTTCATTCATAATATTACTTCGTTAAAATCAGCAGGGGTAAAGAGATACTGCGATTATATACGGAACTATCGGTGAGCTTACGATAAATATGTAATACGGTGCGCATATTGCGGCAAAGACTGCGGCTCTTTCCGTTTTGTCTGCCTTTGAACAGGAAAATCTTTGGAATATAGTTGACTTTGCAATAAAAAATTCAACTACGCCTGCCACAAATATTAAAGATAAATAAGAAAATTGTCCTATTGAAAGATGGTTGTAATTACCTGAGTCTGCAATATGTGCAACAGCCGTTGCGGCAAATGATGCAATGAAGTTTATAATTGAAAAAATCAGAATTGTTTTTTGATAATCATTTTTTGTTATAAGTGCTTTTTCTTCTGTATCAGCTTTTTTTCTTGCATAATATATAGCAATCGAAACGGTAGTAGATGTAAAAAGTATGGCTGAAAGTATAAATAATAATATAACAGCGAGAGTTGCCGAGTTAAACATAAATCATCTCTCCTTAAACACAAAATCAAAACATCATACGGTTGATAATCATACTTGCAATCTGTCCGTAAGGGATCAACAATTCATACGGTGCGTTTGCAAGTGCGGTGAAAAATGAGAGTTTCCATTTTTTATTGTTTGGTATTTCAAATTTGCGATAAACAAATGTGTAGTTCACAAAAATCAATACCACTATGCTTACGATAATAACGAAAATAAACGGAAAAACATATATCAAACCAAGACCGTATGGACTATCCAAAAATTCATAATTTGCTCCGATAATAGCCATGTAAAATATAGATAAGAAGTCCTGCAATAACTGGTCAAATCTTATGTGTGAGTAAATTGCATCCATCACCATCGTCACAATAAATAAAGAAGCTAAAGCCAATAATATGTATCCGACTCCGAATGAAATAGAAGCTGTTTTTATGACCTTGAATTTACCGTTGTAAGATTTTTTAGAAAGGTATTTTGAAATACCAAAATTTACTGCTAAAGCTTTTCCTATGCTTACTGCAACGGCACAAATGCCGAGTATAACATATATGTATGTGTATTTCATAACCAAACCTCCTTAACATTAAATCATACTTTTGAAAATCATCGTTCCAAACTGACCGTATGGTATTAACAATTCATAAGGTGCGTTTGCAAGTGCTGTGAAAAATGAGAGTTTCATTTTCTTATTTTTAGGAACTTCAAAATCTTTGTAAACGAACTTGTAATTGATGAAAAACAGCGTTGGAATGCTTAGAATAACTAAAATAAAGAAAGGTATAACAAATTCATAATGCATACCGTATCCATTACCGATTGCATTGTACCATGGACCTAAAAGAGATATTACAAGTGCAATAAAAAATCCTAAAATCAATTCTACTAAATTTTCTATTATATTTAAGTAACTCGATGCACTGCAAACCATCACACCTATAACAAACAAAACAACTACTGTCAACAAAATATAGTTCGTTTCCAAAGTATGTAACGCAACTTTTTTGAATTCAAAATCGCCCTTATATGGCTTTTTTGAGAGGTATTTTGAAATACCATAGTTTATCGCAAAGGTTTTAAAGATACCTCCGCTGAGAATTACAACGGCAAGTAACATATATAAGATAAACTTCAACATAAAATCACGCTCCTTATCAAATAATTGAACTAATTCATTAGTACAATTATATAATACAATATCTCTGTACAATTGTCAATCAGAAAACACAAAATTTTTGTTTAATTTCAAATGTTTTTATTACAAAAATTGTATTGAACCGCCCGAATAACATACTTGTTGTCAAATTTGCTTATATAATGTATAATAATAAAAGTAACGATACCGAGAAGGTGATTGCCGTGACAATTGAAAAAATTAAGAGAATTTATGCATCTACCGCAATTTACAAGTTTTCGCAGGGACTAAAGAACGCTGAAACCGATGACTTTGATTCAGCGTTTGACAATGTGCTTGATTTTTTCGGAAACAAAATCGAGGAAGACGCTCTTAAAATTGAATGTTCGGGCGATGAGGTTAATATGATGTTCCTCGATTTTGTAAGAATGTTATCGTCAACCCGTCACCTTGCAATGTGTGTGTTTGTAAACGGCAATGCCGATGTTGATACAGTCAAAAGACTTGAACGCTTTTCGGGTTGGTCGGAGTGCTTTAAGGTTGTTCGTGATATGAATAAACATGATGACAAAATCTGCATCTACATAGGTTTTATAAATTGGTTTGACGGTGAAATTTACGATGTTGATTACACGGTTAATGTAATTTTGTAAGGTCAAATTGCTTGAAAAGTCAGACTTTATCGGATAAAAATTGAAAGTCAGAAAAAGTCAAAAATATTTTAAAATATTAGAAAACGAGAGCATAAGCGAGAATTCGTGAGAATTTCAAAGCTTATGCTTTAATTTTTGACTTTAATTGACTTTGACTTTCTCTGACCTTGATATTATAATGTAGTCAAACAAATGAAAAGAGGCGACCAAAATGAGAATGAGCGATTTGGTGGCACAGTACATTATAGAGATGCTTGACCGTGAAAACGGCAGTGCGGAGATTCAGCGAAACGAACTCGCCGGCAACCTCGGATGTGTACCGAGCCAAATCAATTATGTTATAACCTCCCGATTCACTCCCGAAAAAGGCTACATTGTAGAGAGCCGTAGGGGTGGCGGCGGATTTATCCGAATAAGCCGTGTGAAGATGGATAGAGGTACGGCGCTTATGCATATAATAAATTCGATTGGAACAACACTTGACAAGGCAAGTGCAGAGGCAATGCTCAAAAATATGTTGCAAAGAGATATGGTTGAGCTTACATCGGCAAAGCTGATAGCCTCGGCGTTGTCCGACAGAACGCTTACAAATGTTGAACAGAGTAAACGAGATGCCGTGCGAGCGGACTTGTTCAAGAATATGTTGCTCACATTAAGTTGATTTTGAACGGAGGCAGTTATTATGAAATGTCAAAAATGCGGTGCTAACAATGCAAATACTCATGTAAAGACCGTTATCAACGGTGAAATTAAAGAATATGATTTGTGCAGTGAATGTGCAAAGAAAATGGGATACACAAACATCTTCGGTAACTTTGAGGACGAATTTTCGGGACTTCTCGGAAGTTTCTTCGGCAACAGCCTTCCCGCAAGAACTCAGGCAACACGCTGTGACTTCTGCGGAAGCTCATATTCCGATATTGCAAAGTCGGGTCATGTAGGCTGTGCAAAATGTTACGAAATCTTCGGCGACCAGCTTCTTCCTTCAATCAGAAGAATCCACGGCAACACAACCCATTGCGGTAAGAACAGCCGTTTCGGTACAAAGAAAGCCGAAAAGAGTGCCGAGATGACAAAGAAAGATAAAATCAAGGCACTTAAAAAGGAACTCGACAAGGCAATTTCGGAACAGAATTTTGAACATGCCGCAGAGTTAAGAGACCAGATTAAGGAAATGGAGGCTTAATTATGAGTAACGAAGTAATTTCCACCAGAGTAAGACTTGCAAGAAACCTGAAAGATTACCCGTTTCCGTGCCGACTGTCCGAACAGGGCAGAAAAAAGGTTATTGAAAAGGTTACAAGTGCAATCAGGGACAGCAACAGCTCAATTGCCTCGGATTTCAATCTGATTAAGCTTGATGATTTGACAGAGGCACAGGGTGTGTCACTTGTTGAAAGACATCTTGTAAGTCCCGAATTCATCAGCGAAACAGAGGGCAGAGCATTGCTGTTGAGCAAGGATGAAAGCATGAGCATTATGATTAACGAGGAAGATCACATAAGACTTCAGGTTATCACAGACGGCTTGTCGCTTGAACAGGCATATGACACAGCCGATAAGCTTGACACCCTGCTTGATGAAAACCTTGAATTTGCTTTTGATGACAAGCTCGGTTATCTTACACAATGCCCTACAAACCTCGGCACAGGCATGAGAGCCTCTGTTATGCTCCATCTGCCGGCACTTGAAAAGAGCCGTACAATCGGCAGAATTGCAGGCAACCTTTCAAAGCTCGGACTTACAATCCGTGGTGCTTACGGTGAAGGCTCAGAACCCAGCGGTTCGCTTTATCAGCTTTCAAATCAGGTAACGCTCGGTATCTCCGAAAAAGCCGCAATTGAAAATCTTGAGAACATCACAAAACAGCTTGTTTCTCAGGAACAACAGGCAAGAGAAAGACTTGCAAAGAGTATTGATATTCAGGACAGCGTAAGCAGAAGCTTAGGCTTGTTGAAATCGGCAATGGTTATGACTCATGACGAGGCTTTAAAGCTGTTGTCAAATGTTCGTTTCGGCATTTTGTCGGGACAGATAAAAGATGTTACCGCAGAGGTTGTTGACTCTCTTATGGAAAAAATTGAGCCTGCAACGCTTATGGTAAACTCAGGAAAAAATCTTTCCGCACAGGAAAGAGATATTGAAAGGGCAAAAATTTTAAGAGAGGCTCTTTCATAGAAAATAAGCAGTTAATACATTATCCACAAGGAAGGGTGATGATTTTATGTATCAGTTCAAAGGTTTTACAGAAAAAGCAAACAAGGCGCTTAATCTTGCGATTGAAAGCGCAGAGGAGATGCGCCACAACTATGTCGGTACAGAACGTAAAAGAGGGCAGCGGTGTTGCCGCAACCGCTCTTAATGAGTGCGGAGTAACGGAAGATGCTCTCCGTGAAAAGCTTGAATCCATTAACGGTACAATGTCGCTCGTTGAGCTTACTCCCGATGATTTTACTCCCCGTACAAAGAGAGTTTTGAGAGCCGCAGTTATCATTTCTTCAAAAACAGGCTACACCTATGTAGGCACAGAGCATTTGCTCCTTGCAATCCTTTCGGAGAGCGACAGCTACGCAGTAGCTTTTCTTGAAGAACTCGGTGTATCTGTTGAAAGACTTGCACAGGCTGTGTCAAAAGGTATGCAGGGCGGTGCAGATGACGGCTTCGGCGGTTTTGAAAACGAATCCGCTCCGAACGGTTCACAGAAAGGCGGTTCGGCTCTTGATAAATTCGGCAGAGATCTTACTCAAGCCGCAAAGAACGGTGAAATTGATCCTGTAATCGGCAGAGAAAAGGAAATCCAGAGGGTTATCCAGATTCTTTCCCGCCGTACAAAGAACAATCCTGTTCTTATCGGTGAACCGGGTGTAGGTAAAACTGCGGTTGCAGAGGGACTTGCACTTGAAATTGCAAAGGGCAATGTGCCTGAAATTCTTAAAGACAAGCGAGTTGTCAGCCTTGACCTCACAGGTATGGTAGCAGGTGCGAAGTACAGAGGTGACTTTGAGGAGAGAATTAAGGCGGCTATTGACGAGGTTAAAAAGTCAAAGAACACTATCCTCTTCATTGATGAACTTCATACTATCGTTGGTGCAGGTGCCGCAGAGGGCAGTGCAGACGCCGCAAATATCCTTAAACCGTCACTTGCAAGAGGCGATTTTCAGGTTATCGGTGCAACAACTCTTAACGAGTACAGAAAATATATTGAAAAAGATGCCGCTTTGGAGCGTCGTTTCCAGCCCGTAAAGGTTGGCGAGCCTACTCCCGAACAGGCTGTACAGATTCTTAAAGGCTTGCGTGACAGCTACGAGGCACACCATAAGGTTAAGATTACCGATGAGGCAATCAATGCCGCAGTAACATTGTCATCAAGATATATCGCAGACCGTTACCTCCCTGATAAGGCAATTGACCTTATTGATGAGGGTGCGTCAAAGGTAAGGCTTGCATCTCTTACATCTCCTGATAATGTAAAGGAGCTTGAAGATGAAATTGCAGACTATGAAAAAGAAAAGGCAAGCGCAATTAACGAGCAGGACTTTGAAAGGGCTGCACGACTTCGTGATGAGCAGAAGGAACTTCAGACAAAGCTTGACGATGCAAAGAAGAAGTGGCAGGAACAGCAGAAGGGTAACAGCGGCGAGGTAACTGCCGAGGATATCGCAAAGATTGTGTCCGAATGGACAGGTATCCCTGTTGTTCAGCTTACTAAGGAAGAAAGCGAAAGACTTCTTAACATGGAGAATGTTCTCCACGAAAGAGTTATCGGTCAGAGCGAGGCTGTAACTGCAATCGCAAAGGCTATCAGACGAGGCAGAGTAGGTCTTAAAGACCCGAAAAGACCTGTAGGTTCGTTTATCTTCCTCGGTCCGACGGGTGTCGGTAAAACAGAACTTTGCAAAGCTCTTGCAGAGGCAATGTTCGGCGATGAAAACGCAATGCTCCGTCTTGATATGAGTGAATATATGGAGAAACACACCGTGTCAAAGCTTATCGGCTCACCGCCCGGATATGTAGGCTTTGAAGAGGGCGGTCAGCTCACCGAAAAGGTAAGAAGAAAACCGTATTCGGTTGTACTTTTTGATGAGATTGAAAAGGCTCACCCCGATGTATTCAATATGCTCCTCCAGATTCTTGAGGACGGCAGACTTACCGACTCACAGGGCAGAACGGTTGACTTTAAGAACACCATTATCATAATGACCTCTAATGTCGGCGCAAGACTTATCACCGAAAAGCAGAGCTCACTCGGTTTTAATTCCGAAAATGAGAATGCCGAAGAGAGCGAGAAAAAGGACATCAAGGAGCTTGTAACAGGCGAACTCCGCAAGGTATTCCGTCCTGAATTCTTGAACCGTGTTGACGACATTATCGTGTTCAACAAACTCAACAAGGACGAAATCAAGCAGATTGCCGTTAAGATGCTCAAAACTCTTGAAAACCGTCTTGATAAGATGAATATTAAAATCAGCTTTACAGACAACGCAATCAGCGAGATTGCCGACAAGGGCTTTGACGAAAACTACGGTGCAAGACCTCTCCGCCGTGCAATACAGAACGAGATTGAAGATCCGCTTTCAGAGCAGATGCTCGAGGGCAAGGTCAAGGACGGCGCAGTAGTTACCTGCGATTTCGCAGACGGTCAGTTTACCTTTACAACAGCAAACGCCAACTAAGCGTAATTCTTAATAAAAATAAAATCAACCGCAGAGCTAAAAACTTTGCGGTTGATTTTTTTGTTTTGAATATCTTGACAAAATGAATTTAAGGTGTATAATTAAGCCTACAAAAACACAAGAGGGTGTTAATTATGAAAAAAATTATCTCGATTATATTGTTGGCAGTTATTATCTCAACTTCTGTTTTATTTACAGGTTGTGGTGAGGTTGCATCAAATAACGCTCAGACTTCTGATGAAGCCGATACAACTGCTTTGTCAGAAACTACACCGACAGCAGATCCAAACCAATTTTCAGTTGAATTTTATGACTATAAAACTAATGAACTCATTTCAAAATCAAACAAAAACAACCTTAACGAAAAGTTGATGTCATTTAACGATTTGGTATATATGACATCTGATAATAAGGTGGATTCGATAGATGTTGAACCGAGTTATGTACTTCTTTTATCATACCTGAAAGATACCAGTCGAGATATTTGGGTTTTGATATATGTCAAGGGTGACGATGTTTATGTTCAGGCTGACAAAAGGCACGCAAATATAAACCTTGACACGGCAGGCTATGATATCTATAAGAGCGAATATAATAAATCGCAACTTGAAGAATTGATGAAATAATCACAGTGTAAAGTTGCCTGAATTTAAAAGATTTTATAAAGTACGGTGTAACCATAAAACATAGGTTGCACCGTGTTTTTTATATCAAATTTCTGTTCATAATTTGAAAAGTGTAGCTTTTGCCCCTCAAATTTCATTGAAAAGTGTAGTTTTTAACCCCTAAATTCTATTGAAAAGTGTGTCTTTAAATGGTATAATCTTATTGAAAAGTGTAAAAAACTATACTGAAAATTTATTGAAAAGTGGGATTGGTATGCTTTACAGAAAGATTGAAACCGTAATCGAAGAACATATAAAGTCGGATTCAAAGAAAATTCTTCTCATAGACGGTGCAAGACAGGTCGGAAAAACATACATTATCCGTTATGTCGGCAAAAAGATTTTTAAAAATTTTATTGAAATAAATATGGTTGAAGATTCCCTCGGCAACCAACTTTTTGAAAACACAAAAACAGTCGAAGATTTTTACTTGCAGGTGAGTATGCTCGCAGGAAATAAAATGGGGAAGAAAAGCGATACCTTGATTTTTATTGACGAAATTCAGGCATATCCTCATCTGTTGACTTTGCTCAAATTTTTGTCACAGGACGGCAAATTTACATTCATTGCAAGCGGTTCGCTTTTGGGTGTAACGCTGTCACAGACTACCTCAATTCCAATGGGCAGTATTCGCAAAGTGCGTATGTTTCCGCTTGATTTTGAGGAATTTCTCTACGCAAACGGAATGAATGAAATTATTATTGCGGCTATGCAGAAAAAATTTGAAAATCTTGAATCTCTTGATGAATCCATGCACAATAGGATGATGGATTTATTCAGAAAGTATCTGCTTGTCGGCGGATTGCCCGATGCGGTTAACAGCTATATTTCTGAGAGAAATATTCAGTCCGTCAGAGAGATACAAAGTGAAATTCACGAATATTATGCTGCAGATGCTTCAAAATACGATGATGAAAACAAACTTAAAATCCGCAGAGTTTATGACCTCATTCCGTCAAATATGGAAAACAAAAAGAAAAGGATTGTTGCAAAAAATATTGAGAATAAAAGCGGTAAGCGTTTCAGCGACTATCAGGATGAATTCGAGTATTTGATAAGTGCAGGGATCGCCCTTAATGTTCAGGCAATTTCAAATCCCGTTTTTCCGCTTATTGAATCAACGGGCAAAAATCTGCTCAAGCTTTATCTGAACGATGTCGGTATTCTGACGGGAATTTTGTACGGCAACAATATCCGTGCCGTGCTTGATGATGAAACGAGTGTGAATCTCGGTTCGGCTTACGAAAGCGTTGTGGCAAGCGAACTTGCGGCTCACGGCTATAAACTTTACTATTATGATAATCGAAGTAAGGGAGAGGTTGACTATCTTATTGATGATTACGACAGCCTTTCTGCTGTTCCGATTGAGGTGAAATCGGGAAAGGATTACACGGTTCACAGCGCATTGAACACATTTGTAAGCAATAAGGATTATCACATCAAGAAAGCCTTTGTTCTTTCAAACGAGAGAACAGTAACTTCCGACGGGAAGATTAACTATATCCCGATTTACTATATTATGTTTTTCAAAAATGATGTGGGCAAAACAGGAAGTTTTATCTTTTGATATTTAATAGGGTGTAAAAAAGCCTCCCGTGGTGGGAGGCTTTTGTTCGGTTATGAACCGTTAATCAGTCGATTTCAACCATGATTTTTTCTTCACTGCGGATAGCGGCACTGCGGGCAATTGTGCGGATAGCCTTGGCAATTCTGCCCTGCTTACCGATGATTCTGCCCATGTCGTTTTCTGCAACATGAATGTGGTAAACAACTGTTCCCTCTTCGTTGGGAGCGTCTGCTTCAACTGATACGGAATCGGGATCGTCAACAAGACCCTTTGCGATAACTGCAAGTAAATCTTTCATTGTTTGTCCTTTCCGAAACGCAATTATTCAATTACGCCGTTCTTCTTGAGAAGAGCCTTTACTGTGTCTGTTGGCTGAGCACCGTTAGCAATCCACTTCTTAACTGCTTCAGCGTCAACATTGAACTCAGAGGGCTTCTTGAGAATATCATATGTGCCGATTTCTTCAATGAAACCGTTTCTCGGATATCTTGAATCTGCTACTACTACTCTGTAGAAAGGAGCCTTCTTTGAACCCATTCTTCTAAGTCTGATCTTTACTGCCATAATGTTCACCTCATAAAAATTGTTAATTTATATTCACCAACCGTAATTGGATGAAAAACTTTGTTTAATGTTTGATTAATGTTAATTATTTGAACGGAGGCATTCCGTCGGGACCGCCCATTCCGCCTGCAGGTCCCATGCCGTTCATCGGCATACCGCCGAGTCCGGGAAGGCCTTTCATTTTTCTTCTTTTCTTAGAGCCTTTTCCGCCCTTTGTCATCTGACGCATCATTTTCTGCATCTGGTCAATCTGCTTGATAAGTCGGTTGACCTCTTCAATGCTTCTGCCCGAACCTGCCGCAATTCTGCGCTTTCTTGACGGGTTCATAATGTGCGGATGACTTCTTTCTTCGGGTGTCATTGAGAGGATGATTGCCTGAACCCAGTCAATCTGTCTGTCGTCAATGTCAACGCCCTCAAGCTGTTTTCCGACACCCGGAATTTTTGAAAGAATGCCCTTGAGCGGTCCCATTTTTTTGACCTGCTCAAACTGATCATACAAATCGTTAAAATCGAATTTGTTGCTCATCATCTTCTGAGCCATTTCTTCGGCTTTTTCGGCATCCATTTTATTCTGTGCGTCCTCAATGAGAGTAAGCACATCACCCATGCCGAGAATACGGCTTGCCATTCTGTCGGGGTGGAAAACTTCAATATCGTCAAGCTTTTCGCCTGTACCTGCAAATTTAATAGGTCTGCCTGTAACAGCCTTTACCGAAAGCGCCGCACCGCCTCGAGTGTCACCGTCAAGCTTTGTGAGAATAACACCCGTAATGTCAAGAAGTTCGTTAAAACTCTTCGCAACATTAACTGCGTCCTGACCTGTCATCGAGTCGATAACAAGCAAAATTTCGTTTGGTTCAACTTCTTTTTTGATGTTTTTAAGCTCATCCATAAGAGCCTCATCAATATGAAGTCGGCCTGCGGTATCGAGAATAACAACATCGTTGCCGTAGTCCTTTGCACGCTTGATTGCCTCTTTTGCAATCTTAACGGGATTTGCTTTTCCCATTTCAAAAACAGGAACGCCTGCCTTTTCACCGACAATTATTTCCTAAGAAGTAGCAGAGCAAATATTTTTCCTTTATGAATCGTTCCTTACTGATGCCTTCACCCCATTCCTCAGCTGTAAACAAAATCGTAGGATCACATACTACAGGTACCTCTCTTCCTATCAAATTCTTGATAAGATTTTGACCACTTACCTCACGAACAGAACAATAGTCGATACGAGGCAAGAACTTCTTTGCCAACTTTGCCTGTGCAGAAGGCAACTGGGATATACCAAAACTAGTAGCAAGTGCCATTTTAGGAACCTCTCTTGGCACAAAGTTCAAAGTATAATAGTTGGCAGCAATATTGGAAGGCAACCAAAGCTGATCACTTCCAACGACAAACATCTGATAACCATCAGCAGCCTTACTCAATTCAGCAAAAGAACCATAACGCTTTGATAGATGAAATTCATGCTGAGCAAAGGTATCAAACATATTATATCGCTCTGCAAGGTGTGAAGCATAAGTATGATTACTTTTCTTAGCTATCACCTTCTTTACTGTAGCCCATTTATCCTTGATGGTATTGGCATCAAATATCTTACTCAAAAAGTACTTATACTTTGCCTTATTGATTTCACCCTTCAGACCATCAATCATGATAGTCTCGTTAGGAACATGAATGTCATCAAAGAACTTCTGTGTAGCAAAAGCCTGGAGCTGACTTCCATAATTAGGTTGGAAGTAACAAGTTACAAGTGCTATTTTATTCGTCATACAAAATTATCAATAATTATATTTTCCTCTTTTCAGCATAAACTGTTTTGCTCTACCAAATATATCAAGAACAAAATACATTTTAATCTTAATAAAAAATAAAGCAATTTTTCTGAATTTATCAACTTCGTTATAAGAAGCTTCTTTAATCGCTCCTTTGAATAATAAATTCTCGTCTATTATTCTAGCAAATTTCCTTGTCCTTTTCACAAGCGAATCTGAATTTGCAGGATGAAAGTAAGTATTCATTGCCATTGCTAAAATAACATATATAGCCTTATCATACATTGGCTTTCGAAAATCATCTTTATTACTAAAGGTAGAAATATCTTCCTCCATAACTTTAAGACAATCGATGATACATTTAACATTAGCTTCACTTACACTTTTTGAAATTGAGGTTGGATTATATCTATAATGATAAAAATACTCATTAATAAATAAAGCCTTGTGTGCATAATAGAACGAACGCATTGCAAAAATATTCCCCTCTAATCCTTGTTTTGTTCTAGAATCGTGGGTAACATTGTATTTTTTTGCAAAGTCCATTCTCACTAATCTTATGACAGGAGAAGAAACTCCTAAATTATAAATCAAGGTATCAACCGCCAATTGCTTACACTCTTCGGAACCATATACATGAGTATAATCATCACATTTCCATTCTAACTTACCAGTTATCTGATGCCCATTAACTTCATGAACTAGTTTCCAGAAAACGACATCAATATCAGCATGATTACCCAACTGATGAACAATTTTCTCCATCATATCGACATCAAGCCAGTCATCGCCATCTATAAAACAGAACCAATCACCAGTTGCCATTTCATAACCAGCATTGCGGGCAGAAACCAAGCCTCCATTTTGCTTATGTATAACCTTGATGCGATGATCTTTCTTTGCATATTCATCACATACTAATCCACAATTATCTGGACTTCCATCGTCAACCAAGATAATCTCAATATTAGAATAAGTCTGATTTTGCAAACTAATAATACAATCACGCAAATATTGCTCCTGGACTTTATAAACAGGCGCTATGATAGAGATTAATGGATTACTCATTATTTTAAAATTAAATCTTTAGACAATACTGACTTAAGCTTCCCTTTTACTTCTAAAGAATGGATGTATACACACAATGCTTCGAACTTTTCCCATTCCCAAGAATATAAATCATGTTCCAATGGGTGTCCTTTCTTACATATACTGTGAAGTATCAAAAGGCAATCAGTTTTATTCTCTATTGCTTTATTAACAATATATTTAATCTGTTCAAAACTGTTATCTAACAAAACCGGTACCCCATGGAGAAAATACCCATCTTCAACTATATTTGCCAAAGTATTCTTATAAGTAATATATAAAGGCCATTTAAAACCACAGATTCTTGAGATTTTTCTAATATAACGATAAACAGGCGAAAACTTATCATAAAATTGGCTTTTGCGTACATACAAGAAATTAGCCCCTTTGAATTTATTCAGAGGATTCTCATTTAAATCCAACTGAGAATGAGGGCTTGCAAAGCCGAGTTTCTCATTTGTACTTAACCAGCCTTCCAAGATTCGCTGACCTTTAACAATATCATTAAAGTCATTTACGTGGGTATGGCTATGCCCCGCAATTTCAACATTGCCATCATCATACAACTCTAAGACCTGCTCTTTAGTCATTGCAGGACAATCACCAGCATCTGTAGGAGCAGAATTCTCTACATAAGCCGTTGTAACATTCAAAGTACATTTCACACCATACTTAGATGCAAGTTTTATTGCATCATACTCATCAAAACGAGCATCATCAAATGATAAAACTATTCTTGTCATAGAATTTTTTATAAAAAATATTATTCTACATTTTCTTTCGGAGTAGCTTGACTTCTTAAAGTACCAAACTTAATAAGATTAATCAATCTTAATATTAATCTTAAATCTCGTATTCCTAGAAATGTCCAAAACTTCTGTTCCATTCTAAAATACCAAGGCAACCAAGAGCCAGCGAAATGATGAATAGTAACAGTCTTTTCTGTAGACATAATTTTACCTGTATCATGATTTTTGGGACTAAAATATTCCAACGGGAAAACAGGAATTACAAGATTATTTTTTAAATCAATGGCCTCAGAAATACTAGTTACATCAAATAATTTATACCCATTTCGCTCAAGACATCTTTTAATCACACCTGGTAGGGGCTGAATATTAAAAGTACCATCTTGATTAATAAATTTACGAGTATCATAAAAATCCAAGCATTTTTTTATCCATGGAGAGTGCTTTTCAACCCCAAAAGCAGCAACTTCTAAACCTTTAGCCTTGCTATTTTCATAACCAATCATGGTAGCAAGACCTAAATAAGGATCAAAAGGCTTTACAACCTCAACATCCATATCTAAATAGAAGCCACCATAATGATACAAGGCATAAATGCGAATATAATCCGCAGCAAATGCATATTTCTTATTATCAAACGCATCTCTGACCCATTTTGACTTCTCTTTAGGAAATCTTTCAAAATTCCAAAGCATGAACTCATAATCAGGAAGGTATTTTTTCCATGAGTCCATACAAGTCTTTAAGTCATCTGGTATTGGGTCATTACTGAGCCAACAATAGTGTATAATTTTTGGTATCATATTCTTATTACATTTTTAATATGCTTAATTTTATCCTTAGCGGTGCCATATTGGATTGGCATTTCTAATACAAAAAATAGAACATATAATATCTTAAATAAAAATTTGAAATAACGTGCGGCGAATGGTTTTCTATCTTTAGTAAAGTACATAAACATTGAATTCATTACCATTTCCCTACGATTAAACGTTTTTCTTCGATCACTTCCACCAACAAGATGAACAATAGATGGTCCTAAGATTACAACATTCTTATACCCAGCTTTCTGCCATCTTCGAGCCATTTCTGCATCTTCATAATACATAAAAAAGTCAGGATCGAATAAGCCATACTTTACACAAATATCCCTACGTAGAAAAACATCGGCACCAGTTACAAAATCTACCTCAATAGGATAGCTTATAACATTCGGGTTAAAATATTTTTTTAGCTCCTTCTCCAAACCAAGTTTATGTTTAATTGGAAAGATCAACCATTCATAGAAAGAATTATAGAACGTATGTCTATCCCCATAAGAATGAATATAATTGTTATGTCTATCAACAAGCATACATCCACAACTAGCTATCTCGCTACTTGCATTCTCCATATAATCATAAAAGATTTTAATAGCATTATTTCTGAGTAAAGTATCAGAATTTAGCAAAAACAAATATTTACCTTTTGCTACTTTAGCACCTAAATTATTTGCTCGTCCAAAACCTAAATTTGATTCACTATAGATATAATGTATACGTGGAACCTTTTCAAAGAATTCCTTACTTCCATCTTTAGAAGCATTATCTACTAAAATGATTTCATAATTGATACCTTGGGTATATTTTATAATACTTTCAAGGCAATCATTTGTCATTTTAAGGGTATTATAAGTAACTATAATTATCGAAACATCAATCATATTATATATCATATTTCTATTAAATCATCAGCCAAATCTCTAAATATGTTTGTTTTAATGACTTTTACAGTTTTATCATTTGCAATTATGCTTTTTGAAGGAATTTTTGAACAATTAGAATTAAGCTGTGTTCCAGCTGCTATAGTAATAAAGTCTGATGTAGATGTATTTTTTAATACAATACAATTGTTACCGAACCAATTGTTATTTCCTATCACTATTGGACCATATCCTTTATTTTTTGTACCAAATAAATCTTTCATACAATGAAAATCAGTATCAATAAAGAGACAATCCCACCCAACAGAGACTTTCTTTCCAAAACTTATATTGTGATAACACGCAATTTTTAAAGATGAAGTTGCAGAAAAATTTCTGCCAAACTCCAAATAGCCTTTTGAGCCAATTGATAAGTAAGAATCATTTCCAATACAACAACTTCCATTAAACACGATTGTTCCATTATTATCTATCATTATGCCTGTTGATGGATATAAACAAACTGTATCAAAGCCTAGTCTAATCATACCAAATTTTACCCCCCCAGCCCGTCCGAGAACGGCGTTTTGGGGTGTATCATAGAGGGCAGAACCGCTATCACGACTCCACCTAAGCCCTTCTAAGGGCATATCTTTTTTCATCTTAAAATTTTAGTTTATGTTAAACAATTCGTCATAAGGGCTTAAAAAGGCCGATATGAACACTAATAGAGCGTGTTTTTCGATGGTATATGATTCCCTACAGGTCATTATCCAAGAGAAGCAATCAAAGCAGGTACACCTTTGAGAGATATGGCACGACGAAGGTTATAAGATAGGCAAAAGAGACCCATCTCAGCAGTTACTTTCAGTTTACCTTTCAGTAAAAAGTAGTATTGCCCAAGTGCTCGCTTCATGGTTCCGAAAGGATGCTCGGAGAGGCATTTTCGATTGTCCATCTTGTTCTGATCTAGATGTAAAGCGTAACGG